>Ga0255767_1003476_pt1 | contig 13242 bp, 9 predicted proteins | sample 071ome_24_FD_179967 | JGI IMG/M metagenome (GOLD analysis project Ga0255767, IMG submission 179967) | Coastal salt marsh microbial communities from the Groves Creek Marsh, Skidaway Island, Georgia - 071402CT metaG (version 2) | ecosystem: Environmental > Aquatic > Marine > Intertidal zone > Salt...
CGACGACGACGATGATGACGATGTTGGGGGCGTCCTCGGCGTCGTCGTGCGTTTCGGCGAATTGGAGAGCGGTGCGCGGGAACGATGAGGCTGATTATGATCGTCGGGTGGTTTCGAGACGCGGGAGACCCGTGGTCGCCGCCGCCGCCGCCGCCGTACACGGAAACCGCGATGGTGTCGGTGGCGGGTTCGAGGGAGCGCGGTTGGAGTGCAGAACATCCGTCGGGGTGCGGTTGGAACGGCGTTTGCGCGAAGAGGGGAGAGAGGCGTTCGCGAGGGGCGCCGAGGAGGCGCTCTCGGCGCTCGCTTCTTCGCCTTCGTCTTCGTCTTCGTCTTCGTCTCGGAGCGGTGGTGGGTTAACGAATCGTACTGTTGAAGATTTACGAGGGTTTTTAGATGACGACGATCTGAGCGTCGGGAGGGAAGCGTTGAAGAGAATGGAGGTGGAGGATATCATGTATCTCAGCGCGGCGCGAGACGTCATCGAAGCGGGCGCCGACGAGACGACGTCTGCGTCTTCTGCGTCTTCTTCGGCGAATTGGAGACAACAGAGGTTTAGGTTGATGCATCGGTGTCAAAAATTACAAACCATGCTTCCGGATGGATCGGATGATCTCTTGATCAATCTCATCGTGCGTGTGATTCAGAATGTGTCGCAAAACTCGAAAAAGATTGGCGTCACGTATGCGGTGCCCGCTTCGACGCTCGCCGACGTGTATAAAAAGTGCGCGACGTTTGGGTACTTTCTTCAATCGAGTAAGCGGAGGTTGGAGCTCGAGCACTTTGTGCCGACATTGATGGAATCGATCGATCTGCAAGTGCTCGCGTATCCGAGAAAGATGGTGCGGTACGGGATACTCTCGGCCAGTCTCAAGGCGATGGAGGGTGAAGACGTCGTTGATGCGACGACGTCGGCGCCGAGAAGAGTCTCGGGTTACAAGGTGCCGGTGCAGTTGCGCGTTCCGGGTGGGTATCAAATTGCGAGCAATCTCATCAATTTAAAAGAGTACATCGATGAAATGGGACCGCAGGCTCGGGCGCAAGCTGCGAGAATCTCCTCTGTCGAGGCGAATGACGTCTTGCAAATGCACGTGAGTTCATTGTTTGATGGAGACGTCGGTCGCGCGTTGACGAGTTCGGGACAGTTTAGACGCAAAAATCGGACCAACTGTTCCACTGGGCACTGCATCGTGGAAGAGCGAGTCGCCATTCACCTGAACCAATTGAAACATTTGATACTCGAGGCGTGCGCCTTTGGCGCCGCCCTCGCAAAAACGGAACATTCCATAGATAACAAGTTTGGCAACTTTGACGCGCCGTTACTCACGCGTCAATGATAAAACCAACTTGATTTAGACATGTAATTTTTGATGCCTTTACTTACAAAACACTAGTTGATATCCTACTTTTTCTCCTTTTTATCTCGTTCGTTGCTACTATCGTCGCCCACCTCTAGAGGGTCTTGGCTTTACCTCGCTCTCACTCACCGCGTGCAAGTAGATGTTGTTTGGCGTGTTGGCGAGCGAGTTGTCACCACCCTTACTCCACTCGTAAGAGACCGCGTACGCGTAGATGGTACCGTCCCGGTTAAAGTTACCGCATGAGATGGGAGCCGCGCACTTGTTCATGTTTTTCAAGCGCTGCTTGCTATCCTTATCCCAAAAGTTAAAGTTACCATCGGCACCCGCTGTGACAAAGGTTCCAAACGTTGGGTGGAACGAAATCGAGTTGACTGCGTAAATATCTTGCGTACCCTCTCTGTGACACTTGAACGTAAAGTTCTTGCTTTGCAAGTTATCTTCAACGTGCTGCACTGCGACGCGGCCTTCGATCGAACCGACGAGATAACCCGAACGGTCTGGGAAGGTGGCGACGCAACGCGTTTGATACTTGAGCGGCGACAGCAACTGCTTAAACGGCACTTGCGGGTTGTTCAAATTAAAAATTTGAATTTGACGCTCCGCGCAGCCGACGACGAGAAGCGGATGCGTCACATCGAGCGCGTACACTCGCTCTGGCAATTGAACCGTGAGCGCCGGGTTCGGTTGACGCGTATCCCAGTAACGCAGCGTTCTGTCCCACGAACCCGTGCACAAGAGCCCCACCTCTTGAATCCACGCCATGTGTCTGATTGGCGCATCGTGCTGCGCGATTTGCGTCGCCTGACCACTCGCGAGATCCCACTTCTTCGCAATCTTATCGCACCCACCGGAGAAGACGCTCGCGCCGTCTTGCGACCACGCGCTGCAGAGGACCGGCGCCTCGTGCTTGGTCGAAGCCTTGGGCAATGCTTGTCCGTTGTTAGCCACCTCGTAGCAATACACCTATCGGGAACGAAACGAAATCGAAGCAGTAAGTCGTCAGTCTCCACACTTTCACTTCTTCGCGCCCTTTACGACGCCCGTCTCGTTTCTAAACCGCGGCTGGCCCCTTTCTCTCTCCCTCCGCGATCTCGCGAGGTTTCGCGAGTTCGACTCGCGTTTGCGAAACGTACGTCTCCATCCCACGCCGTCGCCACCAAAAAGTTACCCGTCGGCGACCATTCCAGCGAGCTTATCCCATCGTTCGGCGGGTTCGCGACGAGGAAGTCGTTGTTCGGGTTGGACGGCGTCGTCGGCGCGCCCCAAGACATGATGATTCGCTTGACACGTTCGTTCGTTCAACGAATTCTCACGTCAAAAGGCAAAGTACTTTCTCTCTGTCTCTCTCTTTCTCTCTCTCCGCACTCTTCACCGCCGCCGCCGCCGACAACAATCTCGCGATCGATCGCTTCCCTCGCGTGATCTCTCGCGCGTCGTCCGAGTGGCGTCCGCGCGCGCGTCGAGTCTCGGTAAACGTCCACTCGTATTCTTATAAAATCTAAACCCTAACCCATGAATATCATAATGTTCATAATGTAGACATTTTTAACACAAATAATATAAAAAGCACGTGTACCTCCGAGACGACGCGCGCGCGAGACCCCCTCTTGGGGACGCTAAATCTGGGACGACACTTCGACGCCCGCGAACGAATTCTCGCGCGCGAACGAACGAACGAGCGAACGAACGAACGAACGAACGGAAATATACATATCGACGCGATGTTGGCGAACGCGACGACGCGCGCGTCGGTGACCAAGGGTTCCGTCGCGACGCGAGGGAAGAGAGGCGATAAGATGATGATGATTAAGATGAAGACGCCAGCCGTGCTTCGTTCGATGACGACGACGACGACAACGGTGGCGATGGGAACGCGACGGGACGCGCGCGTGATGGCGTCCCCGAAAATCTCAGCCGGTGGTGTCGTCTTTGCGTCCGCGGTGCCGGCAACGGCGGTGGATTTGCGACGGGTGATCGAGGATTTGTGCGCCGGAAAGGATTTATCTGAAGAGGAGGCGTTCGCGGCGATGGAAGCGCTTCTTGACGCGGATCCGGCGCAGATTTCTGCGTTTTTGGTGCTCTTGCGGGCGAAAGGGGAAACGGCGAGCGAAATGGCTGGGTTGGCGCGTGCCATGCAGTCACGGGCGATCGAGGTGAACGCGGGGGACGACGTGTTGGATATCGTCGGTACGGGGGGCGACGACGCGGGTACCGTGAACATTTCTACAGGTTCTTGCGTCTTGGCGGCCGCGGCGGGGGCCAAGGTTGCAAAGCATGGATCTAGATCAGTTTCTTCGCTCTGTGGTTCCGGTGACGTTCTCGAGGCGCTCGGTGTGGAGATTGAGTTGGGTCCGGAAGCCATGGCGAGGTGCGTCCAAGAGGTGGGCGTTGGTTTCATGTTTGCGCCAAGATACCACCCAGCTATGGCGAAGGTTTCCCCAGTACGCAAGGCGTTAAAGGTACGCACGGCGTTTAACATGCTCGGTCCAATGTTGAACCCGGCCCGTAGCAAGTACGCGCTCGTTGGTGTGTACAGCACTGGCGTTCAACAGCTCATGGCGGATTCCTTGATGAAGCTGGGCATGAAGAAGGCTTTGGTGGTGCACTCCATGGGTCTCGACGAGCTCACTCCTGCTGGTCCGGCTGACGTGGTGGAGGTTACCCCGACTGGGACGCGTAAGTACACCTTCGAACCGAAGGATGTAGGTGTTAAGGCGTGCACCCTCGAGGATCTTCGAGGAGGCACTCCCGATGTCAACGCAAAGATTCTGCGAGACGCCTTGAGCGGGGAGAAGGGTCCGGTTGCCGAAACGCTCATCCTCAACGCCGGTGTCGCCATGGCTGCGGCTCAACAAGCGAAGGATGTCACCGAAGGGATCGCGATGGCTAGAGAGGCGCACGAGAGTGGCAAGGCTGGCAAGACGCTCAATGATTGGATTGCGCTCACGCAAGAGTTGAAAAGGACGGACAAGTAGTCGCGCATTTTGTCGAGCTGTACGTAAAATATATTTTTAATGATGCACATACTTTTGATCTCTATCGTCGCGCTAAATGTGCTGCTTACAATCGCGAAAGAATTCTTCTAATTATCATCCTTTTTAGGTCCGGTCGATCCCATGGCGCTTGGGTCTTGAGAGGCATACTTCGCCTTGACCCCGATGGCGCTGGGCGCCGGCATCGGCATAGCCATGTGTGCCGGCAGATTGGTTCCATCCGCGGGTGGCTCAATGCCCGGAGCCATCATCATCACCGTCGGTTGTTGGTTGGACTGCGCGTTTTTGTTTTCACCAGTCTTCTTCGCCGGAGGCTTGCCCCACTGAATGCGCAGCTGCTCGCCGTTGACAGTCAAGTTGAAGGCGGCATCTTCGGCAGCCTTTTCCGCTCCCTCGCGCGTGACAAAGGTGATAAAGGCGCACTTCTTGTTGCCAATCATTCGGATACCCTTGATGTCTCCGTACTCGTAGAAACGTCGTTGAAGATCATCCTCAGTAACCTTTTCGTGATCGACGCCGCCGATGAAGAGCGTCGTGATGCTCGTATCCTCCGGAGGAGTCAACTTACGGCTCGGTCGCTCCGCCGCCCGCTTGAGCATCTTTTCCGCAACGGGATCATTCGTACCGAAGTACCTATCCTTGATGTTTTGCTTTCTCAATTCAGGCGCCGCGCTCAACTCTGGCATGTTTGTATCCCCGTTGCACGGTCTATACGGACAGTCGTTTCGCGTGCACGCATTTCTCAACCAAAACGTACAAATCGGCGATTTATTTCTTTGATAATACGGCTTCTTCTTCGCCAACCGCATCAATAACTCGTTGTTCTTATCCTTCCCGCTCTGTTCGTACACATCTTCCCCTTCATCCAACTTTTTCGCTATCTCGTTCACAGCGTACTCTCGATTCACAGAGCTCGTCGGCAGCGCCCCGCCAACCCTTCCCAACGCCGCGTCTCTCGCCGCCACCGGTATCCCGTAATCCAGGTCCAACAGGCACACTTGGCACACATTCTTCGCTCTCGCGACCTCTTTACACACAACCGTCTTTTTATACCTCGCATCGTTCCCGGGTCGCCATCTGTACGTCGTGAACGGCCGTCCGCTGATCGCGCACTCCCCGCCGTGGTCTTGCTTTTGCATTCGCACGTACGGGTTCGGGCCGAGGCAGGTTTCGCACACCACCGGGAAATCGCGCGCCGCGTCGTCGTCTTCCGACATCTTCAAACACTACGCGCGCTTTGCCTCGCTTCGTCGTCGCGTCGCCGGTCGCGAGTCAAACAGTGCCGAGCGAGTCGCCGCCTTCTCCACGGGCGCTCGCGCCGTATACACTATAAAGCCTACAGTAACGGTATCCAGGAAGAAACGTGCACCCTAGTCAATACTGTGTCATCAATATGTCTATGTGTGGGTGTGTGTCCGTCTGCTCGCGCGCGCACAAATGAACGTCGCCAGAGCGAGGCGAGGGAGCGCGACGGCGTGGAGTGAGCGTCGCGCGACGGCGGATCACTCAGGGGGTGATTTCGGACACTTTGCGCGGTTCGTGACGGTGCGGAACCGTTTCGGTTCGACGTGACGATGATTGGACGACGCAACGGTGCCGTTGTTGGTGATGTTTCGTCGTTGACTGCGTCCACGTCTGAGCGCTGTGAACGGCGAGAGCGGCAACGAAAGGCGATGGAAGCGCTAGGAAAAGTGCGGACGTGCGCGTACCTGTCGTCGGTGACGCCGAGACGGTCGGATGGGGGTGGAACGGACGGTAGCGGGGAAGGTGGGACGCTGTCGTCGTACGTCGAGGCGGTGGGATTAGATGCGAGTTTGGTGCGAGCGTTCGAGGAAGCGGTGGCGTCGGCGGCGAGAACGGCAGAGGTGAGTGAGGCGATGGCGGGTAGACTGCTCCCAGAGGTGAAGATGCACGATTTCGAGGGGTATTTGCGGCGAACTCGGGAGAAGTACGCCGCGTTTGTGGAGCACCGTTCGTATGCTGAGCGCGCGAGAGGGGATTCATCAGCTCGACGCGAGGCGAGATTGGCGAGGTTTGAGCTCGATGAAGAGGTTGGAGATTTGTCCACGGTACCCGAGTTATTTTTCGATGATGACTATGCGTTTGCGTTGAGTAAACCGCACGTCTTTTCCAAGGCGTGCGCCGGGATAGAAAATCGCGGACTGCGCGAGCTCGCTCGAGCTTCGACAGAGGTTCAGGAACGTTTGGGCGTGCATTTGGACACGATAGAGCAGCATTTGATTCGTGAGATTACTGCCAAGAGCGATGAATTTTTCGAAGCGCTCAAAGCGTTGAGCGACCTTCACGAATCCATGTCTGAGACGCAAATCAAGGTGAGCACCATGGTGGACAGCATGGAGACTCTAGGCGAGCGAATGGTAAAGCCTGGTAAATTGATAAAGACTTTGCACGATAAGCGTGAAAATCTTCGTGGACTAGAGAAAACATTCATATCCATATCGTCGCTTCATCAAATGAGGTTGGACATGGACGTCTTCGTGGAGAGCGCAGACTACTCGGGCGCGCTTCAAATTGCAGAGGATATTCAGAGAATTTTGCGTGAAGATGAAGTGCTAGGTAAATTAGCGTGCTTTAGAAAGTTACCGGAACATGTCGAGCGAACGGTTTCGAATGTCAAACAGGCGATGGTTGGCGATTTCATCAAGGGGGCTAACGTCGTCGTAGACGCCAAGTCTATCGTGAGTAAGGATCAAATTGAGCATCTGCGCGAGGTGGCGACTGGTTGCGGATTGGAAATTCCAGCAAAGAAAGTGACGCAGGGCGAAGAGCTGATCGAGGACGCCGCGAGCGTGCTGGGGAATATGATTCCACCATTCATCGCTCTGTTATACTCGGGCAATGGCATGTTAGTCGAGGCCTTGACGCTATGGTCACAGTCGTTGGGCGAAGATACGCGCCAGGTGGAACGCATCGCCACAGCGGAGATACTCGCTCACGTGACTGGCGATCAGAGGTACGCCTCGACGTCTTCCTTAGAAGAGGCTGCGTTCGATTCAGCTCGCGCCAACCCAATCAGGAATCTCCCGGCGGAGCTCTTCGCTGCGATGATTGACGCGCTGAGCGAAACATTCAAAAGATACTTTCAGCGGACAATGCTGGTTCAATCGATGATCAGAGGCGTCATAGGCGGCGATGAAGAGTCACTCAAAGCCCTGAGGGCGATGGATGAGAGTTTAGTTTCCGCTGCTCAAGAAGCCGCCACAGATGTAGATTATTCCACCTCGCAAGCCACTTTGTCTGTCGCGAAAGAGACGCTGAACAAGATGATTGACATTGCGCAAGGACGCGTGGCAAAGCTGTTTGGAGTGAGAGCGCCGATGAATGTCGCCCTCGAGTTGCATGAGTTCATGCGCATCATCAAGGCGGCGAACAGATTTTTAAAAATGGCAGAGAGTATCGGGAAGCATCGTTGCTTGAGTTTACACTCCACCTTGGCCAACCAAAGCAAGGCTTTCATCAGAGAACGACACACCGCGTCTTCCGCCGAGTTGGCATCCTTACTAGAGGGTGAAACCTGGACTGCGTCGACTCTTCCGAGAAATTTTCAAGAGCTCGTCGACGCGCTCGTGCGTGAGCCGTCGCATTCACCCGAAGTCCAGATAGATGAAGTCGGTAGCGACACGACAGTCGTCGTGGTGAACGACGCCTTCCGCCCGGTGAAGAGTTCTCTTTGGCTCGTACACATGGTTGCCGAGTACGTGAGGTTGGCGCACCAGCTCCCTTCTCTGGCGACAGAGTGCACGCATCGCGTGCTCGATTTGATTAAAAAGTACAACGCGGGAGTTTGTCAATTGATACTCGGAGCGGGCGCGATGCAGGTGTCGAAACTCAAATCAATCACGGCCAAGCACTTGTGCCTCGCGCAGCAAAGCATTTCGTTGTTGTCGGCAATTTTGCCCCACATTCAAGAGGGCACGTGCAAGCTCATCGAAGGTCCGAAGCATTTCTTACTCACGCAAGAGTTTGATCGTTTGAAGAAAGATTTGGATTTGCACAAAAGCGAAATTCACGAAAAGCTCGTCAGCATCATGAGAGATAGAGTCAGCGTTCATCTGCAGACTCTGTCGTCAATCGTAGAGCGCACGAGAGCCAAACAAGGCGAAGTTTTAGAGGTTACCGTAGAGAGTGATTTCGCCATGGCTCTGACGAAAGAGATGGGAACGCTGCGAAGGGTGATTAACGAGTTGTTATCCGAGGATGATTGCCGAGACGTGCTCGGACGAGTTCGTTCGGAATCCGCCGCGTCGTTGACATCCTACGTGCGTTCGCTCGATGTCGACGCGACAAGCGACGCTCGATTGGTGACTCAACTGCGTGTAGATCTCGATAACGTCAACGCGACAATCCAAGAGCTACCGATGATGCAGAGCGACTCCGCAACCGAGTCGCTCACCGCTCTCGTGAGCGAACTCAAGGCCATGGAAATCGTCATTCCAAAGGTGACGACAACGGACGAACTCGCTGAAGCGAGCGACGAACCCGACACGTCGCCAGAGGTAGACGCCACCGAGGAGAAGAACGCGGAGGACGGACAACAACAACACGAAGACGCAAAAAGCGATTAGGAGCGGCTTAGATTAACACACTGTACGGTAGTAGACGTTACAAGAAATCAAAACGCGAGCGCTGGCTGCAAAACATTCTCACGCCGTCTCCTCCTCAGCCAACGCATCCAACCTCTCCCGAATCTCCCTTCTTCGCCTCCGCGCCCCGAAACCCCATCCATTTACCCCTTCCAACTCCCTCTCCAACGCCTCTCGCTCCCGCATCGCGTCTTTCGCCCGCACCGTCCTTCCCAACGCTCCCGCGAGCGTCGACGCCACTCCCGTCACCGCGCCCGCCCCCAACGCGAACACCAGCGTCCCCCCCGCCGCCGCCGCGACGAGTCCACCGATCGCCCGAAACACCGATAGCTCCTCCATCTCCACCGTTTCCCCTGCGCTCGCCGTCTTCGTCGTCGTCGTCGTCGTCGAAGCCTTCTTATCGTACTGGTGTTTCCCATCCTTAACGAATCCCGCCCTCGACGACGCGTGCACCCGCTGCCCGCGATGGCCACGCGTCGACGACGTCGACGTCGACGTCAATGCTCGGTCCGCAATCGTTCTCGTCGCTCGACGAAGCATGACTATCGCGCGTCGCAGTGTGTGTCTTCAAACAATCAAAATTTGAGCTAAGCCAACATGTTGTTGGGCATCGGCCAGCAATGAACAACTTAGAAAAAATTTAAAATCGGTGACGGGGAGACTCGTGTCAATCTGCCGAGATCGGTGACGGGGAGACTCGTGTATTGTCATGTGTGCATGGGTACCGTATCAGAATGTATTACAACTCATCAATTGTGGGCGATGCTAATCGTTACTGTTCGTTACTATTCGTTATCAATTCACGTTGCGCGGTCGCGGTCGCGGTCGAGTGGAGGTTGACGCCACGTTGTCATAATGAGCGTTTCGGCGAACGAGGTCGATTCCGGTTTTCACAGGGATCGTCCGCTCTCCAGGATGGCCGACTTTGCGCAAAGTCTTCCCTTGCCAACCGCCCTTACCCTTGGGAAAACAAGAGACAAAAATGTTTCCTCGCGTTTCGGCCGCACGTTTGAGTGCGATGAAACGTTTGGCGCTAGCGTCACTGAAACCGTCTTCTACGAGCGTTTTCCGCAACGTCTTTTCTTCCTCGGTGTAGCTACCGCCGTTAGCGGTGCGGTACACCTCGCCATGAAGGCAGTTGACACCGATTTGTCTCATCTTCGCCTGCACAAATGCCTCCACGGAAGTTTTGTCACCGCCAGCTTCGTAAAGAGGCAAATCATTCGCAACATCGAGCACGTACATGTTGTTCGCTTCTCGGCCGTACGTGTAACGCACGGCGTTCGAAGCTTCATGACGGTACCCTGGGGTGTGTGGAGCCCAACGTGAAAAGCCGGCATAGACCTCATCAAAGTTGTCCGGGTTCGTGAGATCGTGAATCGAGACGAACTTATCAGTCGGGATCAAAGCGTTGTTAGTCCATTGTAAACACTGATATTTTGACGTCATGATTTTGTCACGAAGCTCGCGCCGTTGCGACGGCGAATAAAGTGAAAGATTATACACACGCTTCAACTCGGTGAATTGCTCCATCAACGTCGAGTTTTCGCTCGCTATCTCAGCGAACAAACATTGGTTGTGCATATTTCTGATGGTATCGCGTTGTCTCTTTTCCTTTTGAAGTTTTTTTTCGCGAAACGTTAACGTGCGTCCATCCACGTTGATGACTCTGTCGTGCTTCGCATGATAGCGTCGGACTTTCTCGTCGTCTGGTAATGCCGCATAATTCTTGCGCACGTTGCTCAAAAGAGATTGGTAAAATTTTTTGTTCCACGGCGCGACGAGACCCTCCAAAACGAGCGCGTCGGGCGCCTGCGCCTTCACAAAATCCTGAGTATGAGTCTTGTTGCGTCCGCACGCCACGACGTACCGACACCGTTGCGAGTCGAAATATACCGTCGCCCACGCCATGGAATCGCGGTGTAATTGACCATCGTGGCATTTGATGGAGAATCCAGCACCTTGCTTGATTCGCACGGGAAAATCAACCTCCATGCCATGCAACTTCGGACGCTCACCCTTTTTGAACTGCTCAATCAGAGCGTGAAACTCCGCCACACTCACACGCTTGGCGACGCCACCATTCGCTGCGCGATTCTCTGCCTGGACTTTCACACCAACGTCAAACAAGCGTGATTGTTTCAACTGCGCGCGTCAAGCCGCGTTGGTCAGTCAGTATCGTCCTAGTCTTCCTAATCCGCCCACCCCCTACCACATCTGCACATCCGCCGACAACCGACCGGCTGACTGACAATCTGGATGATCGCGCCTCCAGCGACGTCGACGGCGCGCGCGCACGCACATGCGAGCGGTCGACGGCGAAACGGATTTACGCCGGAGCGTTTCGAGCCGCGTCGCACGCCATCGCGTCATCGCCGGGCTCGCGAGCGGCGTCAACGCTGCGCGCGACGCGTTTTCGCGTGTGCATGTCGCGCAACCGAATCGCGCCCGAACCGCCGCCGCGCGACTTCGCGGTCGCCGGGTTCGTCTGCGGGTCCGCACCTCTGTTTTCTTCGACCCCATCACCGCGGTGCGCGCGTCGCGCCGTTCTTCGTCTTCTTCCGGCGCGGCGACGGGAAATGGTTTCCGACGCGTCGACAACGTCACTCAAAACGCGTCGTTTTCAAAATTAGTTTGGTCAAACGCACATTTGACCAAACTTTGGTCTTGTACTATATATATGATTGCCGATTTGTGCGTCGCACGACTTTGTATTCATCGTTCACATTGTTTTGTGGTCTATATTCGTCGTAGGGCTATGTTCGACAGCGCGACGACGAAGAGGCGAATCAGACGTCGGTCGTGCGACGCGTGTCGCGTCAGACGTGCCTCGCGCGCGATGCCGCGCGGGAGGGAGGCGGGAAAGACGGCGCGAGCGCCGCCGGCAAAGCGAGCGAGAGGAATCACCGGTGGCGTCGCGCCGCCGCCGCCGCAACAGCAGCAACCGAGGAATCCCGGGGCGGACGCGCACGAGTCGAATGCGAGCGGTGATGATGATGATGATGATGAGGCTGCCGGAAGACACGCGCCGAACGGCGACCGCGCGCAAACCGTGAACGCGCACACGGACGGCGCGTTGCTACGACCCAAGGCGTCACCGCTCAGCGCGGAAGACATACCCCTTCTGAACGTGGCCGAGAGAAGAGCGGTCCTGAGTCGATGGAACTCGAGGTTGCGCGCGCTCAAGAATCGGGTGCGAGACATCTCGTACCAGTTTCCCACCGCCAACGTGTCGGTGTTCCTCTCAAAACCGTTCCCGACCGAGCGAAGACATAGATGGTGGTACGTCGCTTTTTTTCTTGTGCTGCGATTCGTCGAGACGCGATCTCGGTCGACTGACGAACGATTGCTTTCGCTCGAAAACTTACACAGGGCGGAGGAGGAATTTTTAGCTCTCGGGCCGATGACGCGCGTCGCGCGCGAGTACCGCGAGGATGACGAAACGAAACTTTTATCCGGCGCACAGATACTTAGACGCACGTTCGCCGACGTGACGGATGTCACTATGAACGAAAAGGAGAAAAGGGTGGACGCGCTCGAGTCAAACGGAGACGGAGACGTCGTCGCGGCTCGACGAGGGGGAGACGTCGTCGACGCGTCACACGCCGCGCGCGAGGATACGTCTGCAAAAACCGTCGATGGATTGTTTCGAAGGTTGATGCCTCTCGTGCCAGTCGAATTACACGCTCGTCTCGCGCACGACTTGGTCACATCTGGTTTTGTGCTTCGGGCGGGTGGCGCGCCAGGTGGCGCTCTTTTAAAAAAGTTCAAGGATTACGAGGCGGAGAAGAAAGCGCGGTCAGCAACGCAACGGGGTGAGGAAGCAGGTGGCAGCGAAGACATGCCGCGAACGGAGGAAGAACGGCGACTCATCGGCGCGACGCTTCGAGCGCATCGTCAAATGAACGCCACCGACGTCCAGTAATGTCTCCACGAGGCGGAAGTAGAGATAGATTGAATGGTTCGCGTACAGTACAGTAGTATTTTTACAACAACACAGACAAAAATGCAAAAGAAAAATGAATGCCTAACTTTCGACGCGTTGTAATCATCGGTTTCTTCGTCGTTTATGCGCGCAGTGTTACAAACGCCGTATCAGGCGAAGCAGTCTCACGTGATATGAGGCGACGCGCGCTCGTCTTGCGGCGTTCGGAGGATGTCGAAAATCCCAGCGTGCTCCGCCAATGCAGCGAACACTTGGACCAGCGTGACGGTCACTCGCTCTTCTTCTTGAAGCTTTTGGATCTCCTCCTCGATGCGTTCGATCGTTGCCGCGAGCGCCTC
>Ga0255767_1003477_pt1 | contig 13241 bp, 9 predicted proteins | sample 071ome_24_FD_179967 | JGI IMG/M metagenome (GOLD analysis project Ga0255767, IMG submission 179967) | Coastal salt marsh microbial communities from the Groves Creek Marsh, Skidaway Island, Georgia - 071402CT metaG (version 2) | ecosystem: Environmental > Aquatic > Marine > Intertidal zone > Salt...
ACCCGGCGCCCTCGTATCCCTGACGAGCACGCTCTACGAGGCGGATCTAAGCATCAAGGACATCGAATTGCTTCGCATTCGTGAGAACCGGGGCGGTACGTTCCGTATCGGCTTCGAAACGTCAAGGGAGGCCATCGAGGCCATCAAGGTGCTGTCAGCAGCAGACTTTACCGCATACCGCCTCTGAGGACGGTCAAGGCAGCGTCGGTCAAGGCAGCGTCGGTCAAGGCAGCGTCGGTCAAGATTGTCGCAATTGGACACGCCATCCATTACCGACATTGTGTGCACCTGACGGGGCGCGTATCATGCCGGGCCAATCGACCCAAACAACGCAGCCCGATCCAACCATGGAATTGAAACGTACCCCGCTGTATGACCGGCATGTGGCTCTAGGGGCCAAAATGGTTCCTTTTGCGGGCTTTGACATGCCGGTCCAATACTCGGGCATCCTGGATGAACATCACGCGGTACGGGAGAAAGCAGGACTGTTCGATGTCAGCCACATGGGCGAGGTGTTCGTGACCGGGCCGGCTGCCTTCGACTTCGTTCAGCACCTCGTCTCGAACGACGTTTCGAAACTTGTCGATGGCAAAGCGCTCTACACCGTCATGTGCCATGAAGACGGCGGGATCGTGGATGACCTTCTCGTCTACCGGCGAGCAGCGGACAGCTACATGCTGGTCATCAATGCATCGAACATCGAGGGCGATGTAGCATGGATGCTACAGAACAACCCCATGGGTGCTACCATCGAGGACGTCAGCAGCACCATCGGGCTGCTTGCGCTGCAAGGACCTGCTTCCATCGACCTGCTTGCAGAGGCCACGGGGTACGATGCGTCGGGACTCGGCTTCTACACGTTTTCAGAGCCCGAGGATGGCCGTTTCCTGGGTCTATCCGATGTCATCATCTCCCGAACCGGATACACGGGTGAGACAGGTGTCGAGATCTATGTCCGCGCTGAGGACGCGGGAGCCGTATGGGACGCGCTCATGGCCGTGGCCGACACATTCGGCATGAAGCCGACAGGGCTGGGAGCCCGTGATACGCTTCGCCTCGAGAGCGGATACTGCCTCTACGGAAATGATATCACGACGCAGACCAATCCATTGGAGGCTGGTCTGGGCTGGATAACCAAACTTGATGCCTCGGATTTCGTAGGCAGGGCGCCCCTGGCAGCGATCAAGGAAACCGGCCCCGCCCGGAAATTGATTGGTTTCATTTCGCAGGAACGTGGTATCCCGCGCAATGGATACGACATCACCGATGCGCAGGGAACTGTGATCGGGACGGTGACAAGCGGGACGCAGTCTCCTGTCCTCGGTAAGGGGATCGGGCTCGGCTACGTGAAGAACGACCCGGCGTGGACCACCGAAGGTTCGGTATTGATGGTTTCTCAGGGTCGAAGATCGTTTGAGGTTAAAGTGACAAAACCGCCGTTCCACAAGCAGGCTTCCGCCTGATACGTTGGCGGTTGGAGGCCACACTGCGTAGATTCCGGCATGCCGACAACTGTCCAGAAGCGCAAACCGTCGCGCTCGAAAAAACCAGCCCAAACGCCCATTGTACCAGTAGAGCGTAAGCATGAGGTCCTTGGACTGCTCATGATGGTCGTCTCGTTGCTGGTTGCCTTGGCCGTCCTGACCTACAACCCGGCGGACGATATGCTCGCCCGCCGGTTCTCGCTCGACTCGCTGATTGATCCCGGCAGTCGAACCGCTGCCAATGCCCTCGGACTGACGGGAGCAGCGCTGGCCCGGCTCCTGGTTCCCGGGTTTCTGGGATATTTCGCCCTTTTCCTCCCCATCCTTGGCGGTATTTGGGGATATGGCCGGCTACGGCATCGTTCGGATGAGCGTCTGATACTGGCCAGCATTTTGGCCTTGGGAGGCGCCTTCATTGCCGCAACGTTGTTTGGATGGATTTCCGTTGCAACCGGATCGGACCTCATGGCATGGAGCGGTTATATCGGGCAGGGTATGGCCCTCTGGATGAAGCAGATCTTCGGAATGACGGGATCGCTGATCATCATTCTCGCCCTTCTTGTCAGTTCACTGCTGCTTTTGGTAGACCGCGACATACAGCGCAGCATGGATCGTGTGGAGATGGGACTGGCCGCAGTGCGACGCGCCTGGAGCGACCGCGGTCGGCAACAGAAGGAGCGCAAGATCCAGCGCGAAGAGCAGAAGCGGGAATCGGCCAGACGACAAGAGGCGGACAAGGTGGAGGCCGCGCGAAAGCGCGAAGAAGAACGCCTGACACGCAAGAAGGACATCCCACTGCCGGCCCCACTCGAAGTGCCTGCGCCGCCACCCCCGCCGGTGTCCGAGGAGGCACCTCGCCCACCGCAGGGTAGCAGCGATGACGTAGCCATCGTGGTTCATGAGCAGAAGCGGGAAGAAAAAGCCAGGCGACTGTCGCGCAACGAGTTGTCTGCTGCAGACTACGATTTTTCCCAACCGGGACTGGACCTGCTGGACGCCTCGGATGAAAACGGGCACAGCATCGACTATGATGAGCTCGAGGAAAACAAGCAGATCCTCCTCGACAAGTTGGCCACCTACAACATCGATATCATCGGCATCGACGCTGTTGTGGGCCCGACGGTAACCCTGTACGAATTGACTCCGGCTCCCGGTGTCAAGATCAGTCGCATTACCGCGCTCGAGAACGATATTGCCATGGCACTGGCTGCCCGCGGCATCCGTATCATTGCGCCAATTCCCGGCAAGTCAGCCATCGGTGTCGAGATCCCGAACCGTCACCGCGAGTTCGTCCGCATCCGGGACATCATCGAGACGCGGACCTTCCAGGAGACGCCGATGGAGTTGCCCCTTATCCTGGGTAAGTCCATTGAAGGAGAAACCGTACTACAAGACCTGACCAAGATGCCCCACGTGCTCATCGCAGGGGCAACGGGGTCTGGCAAGTCAGTCGGCGTGAATACATTCGTGGCAGGACTGCTCTATTCTGTCCCTCCGTCGCTGCTCAAGTTCGTGATGATCGACCCCAAGAAGATCGAACTGGCAGCTTATGCGCGTATTGCCTCGCACTATGTGGCCATGCCGCCAGAGGCGGATGATGCCATCATCACAGATGTCTCGCAGGCGCTCGGGACCCTCAAGAGCTGCGAGAAGGAAATGGAGTCCCGCTACGACCTCCTGGCCAAGGCCGAGGTGCGCTCCATACGGGAATACAACAAGCGGTTCAGGGCTGGCGGGCTTGACCCAGAGGAAAACCACCGCCTGTTACCCTACATCGTGGTGGTCGTAGACGAGCTGGCCGACCTGATGATGACCGCGGGCAAGGATATCGAGGGTCCTATTGCGCGTCTTGCACAGATGGCACGCGCCGTGGGAATACATCTCATCCTGGCTACGCAGCGCCCCTCGGTGGATGTCATCACGGGACTTATAAAGGCCAACTTCCCGGCCCGACTGGCCTATCAGGTGGCCTCAAAGATCGATTCCCGCACCATTTTGGATCAGAACGGTGCGCAGGGCTTGGTGGGTAATGGCGACATGCTCTACATGCTGGGTTCTAAAGTCATCCGGCTGCAGGGACCCTTCGTTTCCAACGAGGAAATTGACCGGATCACAGGTTTTATTGGCGACCAGGAAGGCCCCGGACCCTATCTGCTGCCCTCCATTGAAGAGGATTCGGGACCGGCATCTCTGGCCGGTGGTGGTGGCGGGCCGCGCGACGAATTGTTCGTTGAAGCCGCCCAGATCATCGTTCGTGCCCAACAAGGCTCGGTTTCCCTGCTGCAGCGCAAATTGTCGGTTGGATATTCGCGCGCGGCCCGTATCGTGGATCAACTCGAAGATGCGGGCATCGTTGGTCCCTTCGAAGGGTCGAAGGCGCGGCAGGTCCTGGTTGAGGATGAAGCTACGCTCGATGAATTCCTTTCCTCCTGAGGTTTGCCACCCCCATGTCCGATTCCAACGCCCGTTTTCCGACCATTGGTATCCTCGGTGGCGGCCAGCTCGGTCGAATGACCGCGCTGGCCGCCATACGCATGGGTATTCATGTCAAGACCCTGTCTCCCTCCCCATCCGGGTCGGTCGCTCCCTTGGGACAGGCCGTCGTTGGCGATTGGACGGATGAAGCTGTGATGGAAGCGTTCATCGACGGCTGCGATGTCATCACGGTAGAAAGTGAATGGGCACCGGCAGAGGTTGCGGAAAAAGTCAGTAACGGAAGGATACCGGTGTGGCCAGCTTCCAGCACCCTCCTGACCATCCGGCACAAGGGTCGTCAAAAGGATGCCATCCAGGAAGCGGGCATCCCTGTGGGTGCTTATCTGGCGTGCTCCTCTTTCCAGGAGGCACGGGCTGCCCTTACCGCCTACGGTGGAAAGGCCGTAGCAAAGAAATATGAGGGATCCTACGACGGATATGGCAATGCCACCGTTACCTCCGTTTCCGACCTGGAAAAGGCGTGGGACGAGCTGGCATCCAATGAAGGACTTCTAATGGAAGCCTTCGTGCCTTTCGTTCGGGAACTGGCTGTCATGGTGGCCCGCAGACCGCAGGGCGAGTCCGTGGTGTATCCTGTAGTGGAAACTGAGCAGAGGGACCATCGCTGTCATGCCGTGATGGCTCCGGCACGCATTCGCCCCGAAACAGCAGCAGCCGCCCGGGAAGCCGCTTTACAGGCAGCCTCAGCCGTGAATCTGGTCGGTGTGCTCGGTGTGGAGTTCTTCGAGCTTGAGGACGGCAGTATCCTTCTCAACGAATTGGCTCCCCGCCCCCACAATACCGGGCACTACACGATCGAGGCCTGCTTTTCTTCCCAATTCGAAAACCATGCACGCTCGATCCTGGACCTGCCACTGGGAAGTCCCGAGATGCGAACGCCGGCAGCGGTCATGATCAACATACTGGGTCACCGTGCAGGATCCGTCCGGACTGACGGACTCGTGGAGGCCTTGTCGCACACTCAGGCCGGCTTGCATGTGTATGGCAAGGAGGAGGCCCGTCCCAAACGCAAGATGGGACACGTAACCATTACCGGATCCAACCTGGACACGCTGCGGGCCGAAGCTGAGGCGGCAGCCCATGCCGTCCAGTTGTAACCCTGTCCATCATCATCAGAACGAAGCGAACATGTCATCAACGGTCTCCCCCTCCTCGCCTACGCCCATCGTTGGCATTGCCATGGGTAGTCAATCAGATTGGCCAATCATGGAGGACGCTGCGGATATCCTGGCAGAATTCGGGGTACCCTTTGAAGCACGGGTCCTGAGTGCCCATCGCACGCCGAAGGCCATGACTACGTATGCGGAGGAGGCTGTGGATCGCGGGATTGGCGTTATCATAGCCGGTGCTGGCGGCGCCGCACACCTTCCGGGCATGCTGGCTGCCTCAACAACCGTCCCGGTCATCGGAGTACCGGTGCCCACTCGGCACATGAAAGGCCTCGATTCGCTCCTTTCCATCGTCCAGATGCCCGGTGGGGTGCCCGTGGCGACAGTGGCCATCGGAGGTGCCAAGAATGCCGCACTATTGGCTGTTCAGATCCTGAGCCTCTCCGATCCTGCGTTGCGTGAATCCCTGTCAGCGTACAAGACAACGCTGGAAACGCTGGTCAGCGCCATGGATGACACCGTGGCGGCCACAGCAGCCGGCAAAGGTGGTCCAGGAGCCACGCAAGGCCACACTACCTGACAGCGTCCCATTACCTTATGAGGTCCTGATCGCATGTGAGGCTCTGCCTGACAGCCGTTATCGACCTTGCTTGGACGTCGTTATTCCAGAAACAGGTCCTTGGACATGTCCACGTCCCGACCGGTGACCTGATCGGTAATCGTGACCCTCAAGGTGTAGAGACCCGTTTCCAGGTTTTCCGCATCCAGAATCAGGTACTGCCCGTCCTCTGTCGCCTCGACACTGATGGGCACACCGGTGGATACGCCCTGACCGCCGCCTCCGAACAGGTTTCGAATGGCCCGGCCTACGCCGCTGCCACTTTCCCGGGGCGTCAGTTCTGCTTCCACTTCGTAGCGGGACACACCCTCGGCATCCTGGGTCAGGTTGTAGACCTCGAAATAGATGTATATCGGTTGATCCGTGCCGTACACGGTCCAAGGCGCAGGCTGGATGGACAGGCCCTTACGCAGGATATCTGATCCGCTGACCGGTTTTCCGTCGAAACTCTCCTCGATCCGATAGGAGAGCAGAATATCTGACATGGCCAATGTGGTGCCGGAGAAGTCCGGCACATCCACGGCACGACGCTGCACGGCCACCGTGCCACCCCCGGCCGTTTCGAACTCCACCGATACCTCATGCCGCCCGGGAGGCGTGCTCATGCGCTCGGTATCTACCCATAGATTGGACTCGTCGAACCGTACGATCTGAGCCGTCGGCAGACCATAGATCGTGCGACGGCGCTCCACCAGGATATCCCGGTTGTCCGCCACTACGAACGTTCCTGCGTTGGCCGTGATGTTGATGAACTCATCGTCCGGGCTGTAGGCATCCGTGATCGGGATAGCGTAATTCACATACAGGTCAGTCGAACCATCGCTCCCCTTGAATGCAGCAACAGCATACGGGAGTTCTATCTGGCGGCCGGGCGCTTCGTACTCGTAACGCTCCGGGGTCTCCCTGATGGTTTCCGCTGCCTTGATCACATAATCATTGATGTAAGCCACCGCACCGTCAGATATGTCCGAAGCCGATGGGCTGTACAGTCTGAACTCGCCATTACGGAAGGGGTCCTCAAAGACAAATTTGAACTCCCCGTAATCCCATATATTATAGGTGTTTGCCTCCTCGAACATATCCCATCCAGAGCCATAACGTCCCACATTGAGCGCCACACCCACATTGCCGTCGAGATCCTCGAGCGAGTTGCCCCGGTCTGGCGTTCCCATCATCACACCGCTACCTGAGCGGGGGATAATGACCACATCACCATTCGGGATGCCATAGCGAACCAGGATATTACCCCGCTCCGTGTTCCATCCCTTGATGCCCAACTGCGGGGAGCCGTACAACAGATCGGCGTAGGTAAGGCGCGCGTAGTGCTCCATTTTGCGCTCGTTGTAGGAGGTCAGGTACCGTGGGTCCTTCGACATCCAAAAACGCGACGTGTAGCCTGCCTCATCCGCCCGATAGGCCTCAAGCTCGTCCTTTGGAAGAATATTCTCGATCTGGTTGTAGGCGTAGGCCGACTCCTCATCCATGAAGCGGAAGGCAGATTCAAAGGACTTGGAGGCCGCCTCCATGTTGCCCGAATGGTAATGCGCGTACCCCAGATAGGTCCAAAGCTCTGGGTCCTCAGGAAAGAAAATGTACATCTGGGCCAGCATGTTCAATGCCTCGCCATACTCCCCCTTTAGCGCGTAGATTTCCATGAGGTGATCATACACGGATCGCTGACGCGGATCGGCCTCCAGGGCCGTATTCAGGTGGGATATGGCCCTCTCATAGGCTACTTGGGCGCGGCCAGAGAGGTCGAGAACCGGGACGCCCTGATTTTTCAAGGCCTCCACATCGAACTCATCTGCCATGAATACCTGGTTGGGATTCCAGGTCGGTCCGGCCTGAGCCAACGTCTGGGGTACATCGGACTCCGTTATGCCGCCATTCGCCTGATCGAACCGGTTGGCCTGGTCAACCAGATATCCGGCCATGGGATCGTACTCCGTTCGTGCCCTGTATTCTGCCCGCAGAAAGTCGAGTGCCGGATACATAAGAGCATTACGATATCGCCAAAAGTCCCGGATATAGGTATCGCCGAGCTCTTCATTGGCAAACGAGTTCGTACTGTCCCTCTCCAGAATATCCATTGCCAGGCGGCGACGACGGGCTTCCCTGGATTGGTCAATGATGAACAGCTGCGAATCCGCGCGCAGTTGCTGCAACAGCGCTACCATGTATTGAACGTTTCCCGGGTCGATGGCCAGCGCAGACTCCAAGTGACGGCCAGCCTCCTTGACATCCCGAAGATCCGTCTCCCAGTAGAGTCGAGCCAACAGAAAGTGGGCCTCGGCATTGGCAGGATCCTCCTTCAACGCCCGGTTGAAAGAGGCAACAGCCGAGGCATGCTCTCCAGCGCGGAATGCGAGAATACCGTCCGTCATGGGATCGGTCTGCTGCGCCGAGAGCGGCATGACAAGCACCAGGGACACCATGGATACCAGGGCCAGGGACAGCATCCGCTCCCAGCCAAGGCATCCGCCTGCTTTCACTGCAAAAAAACGAGATGGAGTCATCACGATGAGGTGGTATATGTGGGTCCGGATTGAGGGGACAGGTCAGTCTACCGAGAATCCCGCATTTCGTGCCGCGGAATCATCAAGTTTAAGTTCAAATCGGTCGAAATATCCTCCACCAACGAAGCCGAATCCGTTCTCGACGTTGGAGAAGGTACCCGGCTGAACCAGCAGCTCCGGATCGGACACGCCCGCTGCGCTGGTCCAGTCGCTCGACGTCACGAACGCGCTGACTATGATCTTGTCCAGGTAGACGGGCGTCACGCCGGGCTGGATCTGCAAGGCAGAGAACACGGCCGCAATATCAGCCGAAGGAAGGATAGATACGCGCCAGGTACCATCGCTGTTTTGCTCTACACGACCGCTCTGAATATTAACCTGAACGGTTGTCGTGTCGCTTCCATCGGGAAACGGCACGCGAACAACGTAGCTGGCCTCGGCCTGAATGACCCTGGGTACGTTCGACCAGATAAGGTCGACAATAACGGAGCTGCGAGCCGAGAATATGGTATCGATGGCTACGATCCCGTCCGGCGGTGTCTCTATTGATACCGTTGTTTCCCGACCATCCGAGCGCGTGGCCGATAGCGTATAGCGGGTGCCATGGTCCGCTCTGAAATCAGCATAGAAGACATGCCCGACCGTTCGATTGTCGTAGGTGACGATGGAATCCCTCCAGACCACTTCCTCCCCGCTTGCATGATTACGGGTTCGAACCACCGCGTCCATGGGCTCAGGGCGGGTATGCTCCAAGGTACCGTCAATGGAGAACACCCGGATCGCCTGTCGCTCCGATGATGGATTCAGAAATCCGTACAACGAGAATACTTCATCGGTCTCGAGCACGGGGTCGACGGTTTCCTCGCAGCCGAGGGCGGTCCATGACAACAGGACGAGCCAAGCGGCGAGAAGCCCTCGAAAATGAAAACTGGTTGCGGATTCAGCCATCAATCATACTCCAGTTTCAGTCCGAGAGTGGGAATGAACGGTAGCTGGTCCACTCGACGCAAGGTGAAAACATCCAGGTAGAAGAGATTCTGCCTGTCGTACATGTTTATTACGCCAGCAAGTGCCTTCAAACGAATCCCGTTGCCGAAGTCCACATCGCGTCCGACCGTTATGTCCAAGCGATGGTAGGTCGGCAGGATGCCATTGTAAGGCCGCTCGTAGATGACCCGACGACTGCCGGGCTCGTCAAAGACATCCAGGTTTCCGTCAACGATCATGAATCCATCGAATCCAAGCGCCCGACTGAATGGTAGCCCCGATCCGAATTGCCAACGGATGTCGAGATCAAGTAGGTCCGTATCCCATGAGACTACCGCGTTGACTTGATGACGACGGTCATGGGGCGGTCTGAAGTCTAGCTCTGAGCTACCATACCAGACCTCGAGTGCATCCTGCTGTGCCGTGTAACGAACATTGGACAAACCGTAGGTCAGGAAGCTGGAAAAGCCCCCTCGAGTGTACTCCAATCGCATATCGGCACCGTACACCCTGCCCTCTGCCGGCTGGATGCGCGTCGTAAACCTCGGATAGGCCGTCCACTCAGGTATGAAGAGGTTGTTGAGCCGCTTGGCATAGACTTCCACACTGGCCTCAACGTCCCTGCTGAGAGCCCTTCGATACCCCATGATGGCATGAACGGCCTCTGGTACGCCCTGGTCGAACGTACTCGTCGTCCACGCCGTGAATATACCTGCAGCGTCCCTACGGTCGGTCAGACCCACAATTTCCTGATGGAACGTACCGGCAGCGATAGTGAATTCGTCCCGTTCACGCTGCTTGACAGCGCGAAACCGGGGCTCGAGGAATCCGGAATCCTGACTTGGAAAGGAATGGATTCGCAATCCCGCACGAACCTGCCATCCAAAGGGCAGCATGAATTCCGGTTCGAGGTAGGCTCCGACCTCGGTCGCATATTCCTTCCGGTAAAAAAAGCCCTGATACAAACCGTCAAGGCTGCTCTGCAACTCGAGAGTTCGGGCGAAAAGCCCCCATCTGACCTCTGAGTTGCGATGGAAATGGGTGACGTTTACCGTCGTGTTCACGCTCGAGAGCTTGGAGAAACGAACATCTTCGGTAATCCCACTCTGCTCAGAGGTCAGACGCGACCCCGAGATGATGAACTCAGCCATAATGGGAAAGGCACGAGGAAAAACGAGGTAGCGGGCAGAGGCTGATCGATTCTCCCATGCAATGGACTGCGGCTCTTCCAGATCATTCCCCTCAAAGACCGACCCACGGTCGTTTGTTCGCAAGAGCGAGAGCGAGAGCTGGGTGTTGGCATTGATGAAGGCGTGGGTCTTGGCAAAGAAGTCATCGAAGGCGAACGGCAACTCGTCATCGACGATACGGGCAGCTCCTTTATCAATCACGCTCTCCCGATAGGAGACGAGGAAAGAAACCACGTCATCCGCAATCGGACCCTCCAGGGTAAAGCCAGACACGAACGGCGCCACGGAGGCGGTTCCCGCGTAGTCTCGCTTGTCCCCATTGCGACTCTTGACATCGATGACCGACGAGATACGACCGCCATACTGACTCGTGTAGCCACCTGCATAAATATCGACCTGCTGCAGGATCTCGGACGGAAAGGAGGAAAAGAATCCGAGGATGTGAAAAGGCTGATACACCCACATTCCATCGAGCAGTACGAGGTTTTGCCAAGGCTCTCCACCCCGTATAAAAAGCTGCCCCCCTCTGTCCCCGATGGATACGATACCAGGAACAGTGGTCAGGTAATTGACCAGGTCCCCTGAGACATCAGGCGAAGGAATGCGCTCCACGTCTGCCGGACGCACGGTCGTTTGACCCGCGCGGACACGCGCCATGCCGGCATCAGAATCGCTTTCCACGACCACTTCCTCCAGCTCGGTCTCGCCCTCAATCAATACGATGTTGATGATTCGCCTGTCCGACACACCAATGTCAATTTCCTGCTCCCACGGCATGAAGCCGATGAAACTGGCTCGCAGGGTGTAGGAACCGGACGGGAGATCAGCCAGGGCATAAATGCCGTCCGACCCGGAGGCCGTGCCTGCGACAAGCGATTCCCCGGTATACAGGGCCACATTCACACCTTGCAGAGGCTCGCCATCTTTCTCGGCTACCACGGTACCCCGTACAATGGATTGCTGAGCGGAAACCGGCAGGACGGCTGTCAGCAGTATGAGCAGATATGCGCTGATCCACATCGTTCTAACGTCACCAAATCCCAAACCATGCACAACATGCATGCTTGTTGGAGAGGAATGGTGCGTAGGCGCTGACATGGGGCGTACGGCAAGCAATGGGGGTGACAGGTCAGGTTGAGGCACCGCGTGACTCACGGCCATCTCACAAACGTGCGGCAGGCACAAACAGATCCGGAGCAGCAGCTCTCACTCTTCCCGTGCACGCTGTACGTCGGCACGGCTGAGCTTGCGCTTCACATCCTTGGCTGCAATGTCGGCTCGCTTATCGTACAGCTTTTTGCCTTTACCCAGACCGATTTCCAACTTGACCCGGCCCCGTTGCAGATACACCTTCAGCGGAACGATCGTGTAGCCTTTTTGCGCGGCGGCCTTTTCGAGACGCTCGATTTCACGCTTGTGAAGAAGCAACTTCCTGCGCCGCACCGGGTCATGATTGGCAATATTCCCGTGGCTGTAGGGAGCAATGTGGCATTGATACAGCCACATTTCACCACCCTCCACCTGACAGTAGGCCTCCTGCAGGTTCACCTTCCCCTGCCGGACCGATTTCACCTCGGTACCCTTCAGAACCATCCCCGCCTCTACCCGATCATCGATGTGGTATTCGTGGGATGCCTTCCGGTTGGACGTTACGATTTTGTGAGCGTCAGCCATCAATCGATTCGGGTGTATCGTCGGGGTGAACGGCGGCATCTTCATCCGCAGGAAGCGTCACAAACTGTACCGGCAGGACTTCGTCAGTGACCCCGTAATAGAACAGATGATCGCACAGCTGTGTCAGACTGGCAATGGCCAGATCATCGACGGCCAAGCGAACATGGTTCAGGAAGAAATCCGATCCAATCTCATCGAGGTCCCAGGCGCGCTCCAGCGCCACGCGATGCTGATCCAATTGCGTGACCACATCACGGAGCTGTCGAATGGCATCGTCGTGGTTTTCATCCTTTCGCCCCACGAATAGCGACCAGACGAACGGATACCCAGCCATCTCGGCCCACTCCTGACCCAAATCCAGAGCCACACCTTCGCTCGTATCGGAAGCTGGTGCAACGAGGTCATCCCCTTCATCAAGTGGAACGGTAATCAAAGCATGCTCCGACAGACCGACGGGTAGCGCAGGCTGCTCATGCAGTGCGACGACCGTGTTATAATGCTCCTTGAGGACCAGGGCGGCCAGAAGCGCGCCGGAGCGCCCATCGGGAGCATGCATGATTCCCATGGTTGCCGCGCCCAACTGATTTCCAACGACAAGGGACAGCCACGGGTTGGTCCAGGAAGAAACACCGACGGCGGGCAGTATATCCACCTGACCCTGACTGGAAAGCGCCTGATCACTGGGCACGAGGGCCACATCGGCTTGGTTGTCCATAACCGCCTGCAGGACATCTTTCAGCGGAAGGCGGTCGATAGCACCCGGATAGGCCTCTTCCAATGCAAGAATCAGGGATTCATTGACCGGATTGTTCCAGACTGCAATGCGCATGGTCGTGCGGTTAAATGTATCGGGGCACTCCTATCAGTCGTGACTTCATGATAACGACGCGGGCCGCAGGCGCATGCGCCGGCGGCCCGAGATCAATCAGTCGGCCCGATGGTCCGGATGGAACCACCAAGTAAGCGTTACGTCGGGTGCGGCACGCGGCCAGACCTGATCAGTTCTGGCGACGCTCTTTGATACGTGCCGATTTACCTACCCGCTCACGCAGGTAATAAAGTTTGGCGCGACGGACGCTGCCTCTGCGGACAACCTCAATCTTCGCAATCTTTGGCGAATTCAGCGGGAATACACGCTCAACACCAACACCGTTGGAGACTTTGCG
>Ga0255767_1003486_pt1 | contig 13221 bp, 5 predicted proteins | sample 071ome_24_FD_179967 | JGI IMG/M metagenome (GOLD analysis project Ga0255767, IMG submission 179967) | Coastal salt marsh microbial communities from the Groves Creek Marsh, Skidaway Island, Georgia - 071402CT metaG (version 2) | ecosystem: Environmental > Aquatic > Marine > Intertidal zone > Salt...
CTACATTAAACTCGAAGATGCAAATCTAGCTGGTATTCCTGATATTAACACCTTTGATACCATTGACTTACATAGCTCAGCTAATGGTGGTGGATCAGTAATAGGTACGGCAAGGGTAAGAGGATTTCAAAGATTTGGGGTTGATGACAATAGACTTTGGATTTTTGATATTAATATGTCAGGATCAAATACATTTAGTTCAGTCGCAAGTGTTGTATGGGTTGATGGTTCAACTATTAAGTTTATAGGTAATTTAGAAACCACAACAATTTTTAATGGTGGTAATAGTAGTTTAGTATATGCATTGCCTTATAGTGCTACAAAAACATTATACGATCCATCAAATCCACTACAAGTAAATACAAGTTATACTGTAAAACAAAATCTAATTACAAATGCAGGAACAGCAACATTTCAGCTAGGTCAAGGAGATTTTACAAATGCATCTGCCGTAATAGCCGCAATAGTACCAACATCGGGTTCATGGGGAAGTGCAACTGCAGGCGTAGCATCGGTATCAATAAGCGGAGATACAATTACCTTTACTGAAGTTGCTGGTAGGGTTTTAAGTTCGAATCCATTAACAGGTTCAGAGCAAATTGCATTTGTTGCTGATGTTGCAAAAGCTGGTTTAACACAAAAACAAAAAAATAAAACAACAGGAGCTACAGCAAGTGGTACACTAACTAATAATGAACTTTCATTAGGTAAAGCAGACATTATTAAAGTTACCTCAATTGTTGCTGGAAGTACAGATGTTACAGATAGATTTACATTAGATAATGGTCAAAGAGATAATTATTATGATGTTGGTAAAGTAATTTTAAAAGGTGGTCAATCAAATCCAGGTTCAATTACCGTTACATTTGATTATTATACTCATCAGGCTGGTGATTACTTTACAGTTGACTCATATCCAACAGCTGATTATGAATCAATTCCATCATTCAATGGCATTAATGGAACAATACAATTAAGAGATGCAGTAGACTTCAGACCAAGAAAAGATGATGCTGGTGCAAACTTTACTTCAACAGGTGCTTCTGTAACAGATATACCTGCTGATAGTTCATTATTCAGATCAGACATTACACATTACTTACCAAGAATTGATAAGTTATTTGTATCACGTAAAGGTGAGTTTAAAATTGCAGTGGGAGTACCATCAGAAACTCCTAAAGCTCCAGAAGTACCAGATGATGCTATGGCATTATATGATCTTCGTTTATCTCCTTATGTTTTTACTCTTGATGGTATTAAACCAAAAATAGTAGATAATAAACGATATACAATGCGTGATATTGGATCACTTGATAAAAGAATTAAAAACCTAGAATACTATACATCACTTTCCTTATTAGAACAAAGTGCAGCAGATTCTGAATTATTTGATGGTAGTGGATTCTCAAGATTAAAGAATGGATTTATTGTTGATGGATTTACAAATCACAATGTTGGTGATGTATCAAATCCAGACTATAAAGTTTCAATTGATAGAAAAGCAGGTATCTTAAGACCTAAATTTGATGAACGAAGTGTTAATCTAATTAGAAAAGCAGGTGATACTGGAACAGCAGTTAAAAATGGTTCTATTGTTTCAATGCCACATACTGAAACAAATTATATCAATCAACCATATGCATCTACATTCTCAAATGTTAATCCATATAATGTATTTAGCTGGGCAGGTACAATTGAACTTTCTCCAGAATCAGATGAGTGGAAAGAAGTAGATAATAGACCAGCAATTATAGTAGATGATTCATCACAATATGAACAATTTAAAAGAATGGCTGAAGAAGCTGGAATTCTTGGTACAGTATGGAATGAATGGGAAACAAACTGGATGGGAGTTGATGTATCTGAACAAACATCAACAACTGGTGGTGGAAGAAGACCTGGAAGATTCTTTGATGAAGATTTCTGGTGGCAACCAGAGAATCAGTTCGATATTAGAACTGGTGGAGGTGGATTCACTTCAACAACTACTACTACAACTACTACAACCACAAATCAATCCCGTTCAGGTATTCATACTGATTTATCTTATGATACAGTATTAAGATCAGATGGTCGAAGAGTTGTTGAAGTCAACTTTGTACCATTTATCAGATCAAGAGAAGTATTCTTTAAAGCTCAATTAATGAAACCTAATACACAGGTATATGCTTTCTTTGATGGTGCAAATATTGCAGATTATATAAGAGGCCATGATAGTATATCAAATAATCCTTATGTTGAATTCTCAGATCGAACAGGAGTTGATACTTTTGAAGGAGATACAGAACATCCAGTCGGACCATACAAATTAGTAACAAACTCTGCTGGTGTAGTTGAAGGATCATTTATTATACCTAAAAACGATGCTCTTAAATTTGCAACAGGAACCAGGGAATTTAGATTATCAGATAGTTCAACTAATGACAGAAATACAGAAATTACATTTGCTGAAGCTTCATACCATGCACAAGGATTACTTGAGGTTACAGAAGAAAGAATATTCTCAACAAAAGTACCTAAATTAGTACAATCCGAGGTTAGAGAAGATAGAACACTAGTAGAAACTACAGTATCGGAAACAACTGAATATATTGATCCAGTAGCTGAAACATTCTTAGTAGATAAAGCTGGTGGTATCTTTGTTAAATCTGTAGATTTATTCTTTAGAAGAAAAGATCCTTCTATTCCAGTAAGGGTCACAATCCGAACAACATTAAATGGATTCCCAACACAAAGAATCGTACCAGGTGCTGATAAGATTCTATATCCAGGTTCTGTTAATTTACCAACAGATTCAAATGCAAATAATGGATTCGGTAATGCTGATGTAGCAACAAATTTTGAATTTGATTACCCAGTATATCTTTCACAGGATACAGAATATGCAATAGTAATTACCTCACAATGCGATAATTACGAAGTGTATGTTGCTGATATGGGCGGATTGGATCTAACAGATAGTTCACAAAGAATTACAAAACAACCATACAATGGTGTGTTCTTTAGTTCAGCCAATGCTTCAACTTGGACCCCAGAACAATCTAAAGATTTAAAATTCAAATTAAATAGAGCTTCATTTTCTGGTTCATCCGCAGAAATTACACTTGTTAATGATTCACTACCAAAAAGAAAATTAGTAGCAAATCCATTTTATTTTACAAGTGGAACAACTAATGTTATTGTATCCCATAGAAATCATGGCATGTATAACACATCAGCTGAAGTTACAATCTCAGGAGTAAGTGGAACACATCAAGGTATTACTGCAGCAACATTAAATGGTACACATACAATCACAGCATTTACACATGATACATATACAATAGATGTTGGAGGATCGAATGCCTCAGGAACAGGATATGCTGGTGGTACTGGTGTAAAGGCAACGGAAAATAGACATGTTGATGTAATGTGGCCAAGTATACAAAATATGGCCGTTCCAGGAACATCAATTCAATTCTTTGCAACAATATATAGTGGTAAAAGTGTTGATGGAACCGAAACACCATATCAGGCTTCAAGTGAATTTGAAGTTCTTGCAAACAGAAACTATAGATTTATTACACCTAAATTAATTGGTTCAGCAATTGAAGAAGCTCAAAATATGAGTTCTAATAAATCATTCCAGTTAAGATGTGTACTTTCTACTACAGATGAAGCGCTTTCACCTATTATTGATATGAACAGAGCTTCTGTAAATACAGTACAAAACATTATTACATCAAATAATGGATCTGAAACTGATGCATCTGGTGGATCGGAATTTGCTAGGTATATAACTAAGAAAGTTGAATTAAATGAACAAGCAGATGTTGCTACTGTCTTTTTAAATGCAATAAGATCTGGTGCTGGTGATATTGATTTATATTATCGTGTGACACAAAATGATGAGGATATTACTGCAGTAGATTGGACTGAAGCAACTCCTGTAAATTCAATACCTGTCAATCCGGTAGAATTCCAGGAAGTTAGATATGATATTGATCCATTGGGTGCTGGTGTAAGTTTTAGTGCTATTCAATTTAAAATAGTATTAAAATCAACAATTAGCTCACTACCTCCATTAATTAAGGACTTTAGAGCGATTTGTGCTACATAGGATAAAAAATGGCTAGAAAGAAAAAGATACAAGAAAATCCTGATTTCATAAAGGATACATCATCTCAGGCAGTTATAAATACTAATAGTATGGCATTTGCTCAACGCAGAGAACAAATGGCCAAATTACTACAAAAGGATAATCGAATTGAGCAACTCGAAGCTGATGTTGCTGAATTAAAAAAATTAATTAAAGGTTTAAGTAAATAATGGCAGCTAATAACGAAACAAGAATCTATAAAAATAATACCATTGAAGAACTTCGTCAAAAGGCAAATGAGGTTTCATTACATTTAGGTGATAATAAATTATTAGATACTTTAATTGCTGATAAAACTGTAGAGTTTACTGCAACTGCAGGACAAACCCTTTTTACTTCAAGTTCAGTTAGATTCGAAATTAAGCCTGATGAATCAATTGATGATGTTTCAAATGGTGAAGCATTAAATGTTGGTGTTGTTAAAGTATATAAAGATGGTACTGAATTAGATCAAGGTTTAGGTTCAGATGAATTTAAAGTACCTTTATATTCTTTAGAGGTAACATTACAAAATAGCCCAACCATACCTGCAGAGTTTGTAGAAGATGCAGTACTTACTCAATCTGGTGGATTCTCAGGAACATTACTTTATGCCGATTCAGATGTATTAAGATTTAAATCATCAACAGGAACATTCTCAACATCACAGAATTTAGGTATACCTCACACTGATCCAGCAAAGAGAATAGATTCAGCTGACATATTAACCCAAGCAAGTGCACCTAACACACACGGAGTACTCATAGAGTTAAACACTGGTGCTAGTGCAGGTGAAGTTATTAAAATTGTATCAACAAATCTTATTGATGCTGTTAATGAAGTACAAGATGATATAGGTGATATATCAACTATTAATAGTGGTATACCAGGAACAAGAGAAGATCTAGTTACATCATTAAACTCATTTAAAGGTGAAGTAGGAAATGCCGTCGACTTAACCACATCAGCATCTGTAGTTGTAGGAGCAATTAATGAACATGAAAGTGATATTGGTGATATGTCACTTACAACAACTGCGACTGATCTTACAGATGCTATAAATGAACATGATTCAGAATTAGGAACTATTTCATCTGCAGCATTTGGAACAACAGCTTCTACAGTATCTACTGCAATTGCAGAATTACATACTGATGTAGATGCAAGACTTAAATTAAGTTCAGGTACAGAACAAACACTTGATTCAGATATTCAATTTACAAGTGGGAATACTTTAGAGTTTCCAGCAGGTACAACATTAGATATCAGAAATGGTTTATTACAAACAGGTGCTGGTGGATTTCAAATTACAACAGGGTTTATAGATTTTAATGCTGATATAGCAGAAAGAGGTTTATCGTTTGAAAGAAGTAATTTTGGTAATGGTGCTGATGTTAAACTCTATTGGGATGAAACATATGCAGCAACTCAACCAGATCGTGGATTTAGAATCGATGGTTTAAATACAGGTTCAACAACTGAAACTGCAGATTTAGTTACATTCTATAATGCTCAAGACTTAATTGCAAATAATACTGAAACAGGCATTAGTGTTACTTGGGATTCAGTAAATCAAAACTTTGACTTTGCACTTACAGCTGATCCAACAATATCTCTTGCAGGAGATTTATCAGGTTCAGTTGCACTTACAAATTTAGCAACAAGTACATTTACCTTAACAGCAACAATTGGTTCAGGTGTAGTTGAAAATGATATGTTGGCTGGAAGTATTGATGCTTCTAAATTAGCTGGTTCAATACCAAATAATAAACTTTCAAACTCAAGCATTACAATTAGTGATGGTACAAATACATCTCCAATAGCATTAGGTGGAACATTAGAATTAAATGGTACATCAGGTGAAGTTGAAGTTGTAGAAAATGCAGGAACAGTCACAATTGGATTACCTAGTAATGTTACAATAGGAAATAATCTAATTGTTACAGGTGACTTAACTGTTAATGGTACAAATACAATATTGAATACCACAACATTAGAAGTTGAAGATACATTAATCTTAACAGGTACTACATCAACTGAACCAACAACTGGTGGATTTGGTATTGAAACACAATCATTCACAGGTGTAGGTACACACGCAAACGCAGCTTCAAATGTAACTGGTTCGCATTCATTAGTATATAACTTTGCTACAGATCAATGGGAAGCAGATGGTAATGTTATATTAGACTCAGTCAATAGTTTGATTACACCACAAGTAAAAGTAAATAATGGATCGACTTTAGCTGCAACAGACTTAACAGGTACTAGAGATTTAGACTTTATTGAAGGAACAGGTATTGATATTGCTGGTGCATTAAATAGTACTGATATTGATATTACTATTACAAATACTGATAGAGGTTCATCACAAAACATCTTTAAAAATGTAGCTTCTGATTCTGGTACAGCGGTGGCAGATAATAATAATGATACACTTACAATCACAGGTGGAAACAATTTATCAACATCAGTATCTGCTGATACAGTCACAGTACAACACGATAATTCAGGTGTTACTGCAGCAAGTTATGGTTCTCAATTTGTAGTTCCAAGTATTACAGTTGATGCAAGAGGTCATGTCACTGCAGCATCAAGTAATTCTGCAATTACTCTTTCAGCTCTTGGATATTCAGGTTCAACAAATGCTGATAACTATGGTTCATTTAGTATTAGAGCAAATACAGGAACAACAACTGCTATAGGATCAGGAGAAACTATTACATTCCAACAAGGTGGTGCAACAGCGATATCAAGAAGTGGAAACACTATTACAATATCTTCTACAAATACAACATATAGTGTTGGTGATGGGGGATTAACACAAGTTAACTTTACAACTGCAAGAAGAGATAAGCTTAATGGAATTGAATCAAATGCTAATAACTTCAATTTCAATGTTTCCCATAATGGTGGATCAGGATCAAACTTTGGAGATGGTGGTACTTTAAACATATCCCAAAGTACTGGTATTACAGTATCAAGGTCTGGTAATTCATATACTATCACTAACTCTTCTCCTAACGTAACAACTAATTTATCAGCTACTCAATCTGGTAATACATTTAGGGTTAATTCATCTGATGGAAATAATGCAACCTTTGCAACTGCAACTACGTCAAACTGTGGACCTATGTCTACTGGTGATAAATCTAAACTTGATGGTATTGCAGCAGGTGCTACAAATGTAACAAATAATAATCAAATATCTAACGGTGCTGGATATGTTACATCATCTGGTGTCACATCAGTTGGAACAAGTAATGGATTAACAGGAGGTACAATTACTTCTACTGGAACAATTCAAATGTCAGGTTCTTATAGTGGAACATTTACTGCAACAGAAGTTTGTGCAACATCAGATGAAAGATTAAAAGACAATATTGAAACACTCGATGGTAATAAAGTATTTGATATGCGAGGCGTTTCATTTACAATGGATGAAAAAGAAAGTTCAGGTATGATTGCTCAAGAACTTGAGAAGATTGCTCCTGAATTAGTTCATGAAGGTGACGATGGATATAAATCTATCGCATATGGTAATACCGTTGGTTACTTAATTGAAGCAATTAAATTACTAAAAGATGAAATTGAAGAATTAAAAAGTATAAATAACAAGGTATAATTAGAGAAATGGCTGTTTATTCAAATCTAACAGTAGATCAAGGATCAGATATAACATATACAATTGATGTTACTGATGCTAACGGAGACCCTGTTAACTTATCTGGATATACAGTAGCTGGTCAAATCCGTAAAAGCTATGCATCATTAACTGCAGTAGATTTTACGGCAACTGTCACTAATACAAGTACGGGAGAGGTAACAATAAACCTCACTTCTACTCAAACAAATGACATGAAGGCTGGAAGGTATCTTTATGATGTAGAAATGACGTCATCAGGAGGAACAGTCACTCGAATTTTAGAAGGACAAATAGAAGTAATAGCTGGAGTAACAAGGTAATGGCAAATATTAAGGCTAAAGTAAGATCCAATCCTGATCGAATTGTAGCCCAAACTTTAAAAGTAGGACAAATTGCGTTAACAGATTTAACTGACATTAACACAACAGACATTGGCGAAGGAGCTATGTTAATTTATAACGCTACTTCAAGTAAGTTTGACATTACACCAGAAATAGGGAATTCAAGCACGAATATAATCGGAGGCACATACTAAGATGGCAAATTTAACTAGGATTAAAATCCTAACCACGGGGACTACCACCACCGCGCCAAGTAATCTGAAAACAGGTGAATTAGCTTATTCATATGTTGCAGGTACACAAGGCAATAATGGTGATCGACTCTATGTTGGTACAGGGACAGAAACAAACGGGATCGCCGCATCGGTTGATCTTATCGGTGGTAAGTATTTTACTGGTCTTTTAGATCACGTTCATGGTACAGCAACAGCAAACAGTGCTGTTATTCTTGATGGTAACTTACACCTTGACCAAATCAATATTGGAACATTAGCACTTGAAAGTTCAGGTGGATCAGGTCAGACAGTAAACAGTATTGTTACTGATACTACACTTTCTGGTGTAGCTGATACAGATCTTGTTACTGCTTTAGCTGTTAAAACATATATTGATACAAATATTACAGCTCAAGATTTAGACTTTACTGGTGATTCAGGAACAGGTGCTGTTGATTTAGATTCACAATCATTAGCAATTTCTGGTGATACAGGTATTACGACCACTGCCTCCGGTCAGACCATCACTATTGATCTTGATGATACAGCAGTAACTCCAGGTTCGTATGGTTCCCAAACAGCTATTCCAACATTCACAGTTGATCAACAAGGTAGATTAACAGCTGCAGGTACAGTTGCAGTTGCTACTTCATTAACAGTTGACGGCGATAGCGGTACAGGTGATGTTGATCTCTTAACAGATGATCTACAGATTTTAGGTACAGCAAATGAGATCGAAACAGTATCTTCTAAAACTGGTACAGATGTACAAGTTCAAATTGGATTACCAACCAATGTTACAATTGCTGGTGAATTAGATGTAGATGTCATTGATGTAGCTACTTCAGCTGCTCTTGCTTCAGCTACTGTTGAAGACTTAACAAACAATAGAGTTGTTATTGCAGGTACAGGCGGTGAATTAGAAGATGATGCTAACTTTACATTCGACGGAACAGAATTAGCAGTAGGTGTAGATAAATTTACAGTTCAAGCTGCTGATGGTGCCACAGTTATTGATGGCGACTTAACAGTTAATGGTTCAAATATTAACCTTGGTAATGGTTTATCAGACAATGTTATTATCTCTGGTAACCTAACAGTTCAAGGTACTACAACAACTGTAGAATCAACAACAATCACAATTGATGATCCAGTTATTGCATTAGCAGATAACACAACCTCCTCAACATCAGACGGTCTTGATCGTGGTGTTAGATTTAAGTGGGGAACAGGTTCAGCAGTTGCAACAGGTTTCTTTGGATTTGATATTCAATCCGAAAGATTTGTATTTACAAAAGACGAAACAGTCACATCAGACGACTTCTCATCTCCTTGGAGTGATGTAGAATTTGGCGATGTATATGGTACTGGTGCAGATCTTGGTAATATTCAAATTGGTATTACAGGTGACAATGAAATTGATACCTCAAGTGGTGCATTAACAATTGATTCAGCTACTGGTGAAACAACCATTGATGATAACTTAACAGTAACTGGAGATTTAGATGTTACAGGAACAGTTACTCTTTCAACAACTCTAGCAGTTACTGAAGGTGGTACTGGATTAACATCATTTACAGGTGATGCAGTCTTTATTTCAAACAGTGCAGGTACAGCAATCAGTTTCATAACTGGTAGTGAGGGTGACTTAATTCAATTTAATTCATCAGGTGTACCTATTGCATCAAGTGTTATTGACGGCGGAACCTACTAATATAAATAAAATTATATAATTCCTGTATATACAGGGTGAAAGATTACATAAACTCTATATAGAGATTGAACAAATAGGAGAAGCCAAAATTGGCCCGTAAATCAGACATTAGACTTAGACGGTCTGCCGTAAGCGGATCAGTCCCATCAACAACCGATCTTAATCTTGGCGAGTTAGCCATTAATACCTATGACGGTAAATTATTCCTTAAGAAAGATGTAACAGGTACAGAGACTGTTGTTGAAGTTGGTGGAAATAAATTTGGTACTATTGCAGTATCTGGCCAATCTGATATCGTAGCTGATTCAACAAATGATACATTAACATTTGCAGCTGGATCAGGAATGACCATCACAACTGATGCGTCAACCGATACTGTTACTCTTGCTGCTTCTTCTTCAGTTCAACAAACTGCTATATGGAAGGAATATGTCTATACAGCAACCTCAGGTCAAACAAGTTTTTCAGGAACAGATGATAATAGTAACACTCTTTCATATGTAACAGGATATTTACAAGTATTCTTAAATGGTGTTTTATTAGATAACGGAACAGATTATACAGCAACTGATAATTCTTCAGTTGTTTTAGTGAATGGTGCAACAACAGGCGATTTACTTCAAATTGCTACATTTGTTAAAGTACTTGGTACAGGTGATGCTGTTACTGATACTTTTACAGGTGATGGTAATACCTCAGCATATACATTAAGTGCAGATCCAGATGTAGAAGATAATACACTTGTATTTGTTGATGGTGTATATCAGGAAAAAGATACATATACAGTTTCAGGTACAACACTTACATTTGATGCAAATGTTCCTAATGGTGCTTCAATCGAAGTTGTTATTGGAAGTAGAAATGTTACTGTTGAAGATGTACAAGATCTTACAATTGAAGGTGATCTTACAGTTCAAGGAGAATCATTCTTTACAGGTGATGCAGAATTTACAGGTTTTGTTTTAGGTGATGTAAAAGGTGCAGTTACATTTGCTGCTCAAGCAGGTGAAGCTCTTTCAAAAGGCGATGTTGTTTACATATCAGGTATATCAGGTAATACAACAGTCGTTTCAAAAGCAGATGCCGATGATGCTACTAAAATGCCAGCATTTGGTATTGCAGCTGCTGCAGCTTCTCTTAATTCTGCAGTTAATATATACACCTTCGGTGAATTATCAGGTATTGATACATCAAGTTTTTCAGAAGGTGATGAATTATTTGTTTCAACTACTGCAGGTGTATTAACAGATACTGCACCTACAGGCGAATCATCTAAATTACAAAAAATTGCAAAGGTTACAAGATCAGATGCAAGTGCTGGTTCAATCTTTATATCAGGTGCAGGAAGAAGTAACGCTGTACCAAACTTAAATAGTGGTAATATCTTTTATGGTAATGGTTCTAATCAGGCAATTGCTACAACATTAGATACTTCTATTGTACCAGAGAATACAAATCTTTATCATACAACAGAAAGAGTACAAGATGTTACAGGTGGACAATTTGTAACAAATGGAACTCATACAGGTATTTCATTTGCTTATGACGATGCTGGTGATGGAGCAATTGATGCTACAGTATCACTCGCAAGTTTTGATACAGACGATTTATCTGAAGGTAGTACTAATCTTTATTATACAGATGCTCGTGCACGCGGAGCAATATCTGTAACTGATGCTGGTGGAGATGGTTCATTAGCATATAATAGTAGTACTGGTGTAATTACATATACTGGCCCAAGTGCAAGTGAAGTGAGAGCTCATTTTTCTGCAGGTACTGGGGTCACCTTATCTTCTGGACAAATTAGTATTGGCCAGGCTGTTGAAACAACATCAGATGTACAATTTAATGATGTTCAAATTGATGGTGATCTAACAGTATCAGGAACTACAACAACAATTAATACTGCAACATTAAGTGTAGCAGATAATATTGTTATATTAAATAGTGATGTTACTGGAACTCCTACAGAAAATGCTGGTATAGAAGTTGAAAGAGGAACATCAACTAATGTATTAGTAAGATGGAATGAAACTTCTGATATTTGGGAATTTACAAATGATGGAAGTACATATTATCCTATACCTACAGATACAGACGATTTAGCAGAAGGAAGTACAAATCTTTATTATACAACTGCAAGATTTGATACCGCATTCTCTGGTAAAGATACTGATGATTTATCAGAAGGTAGTACTAATCTTTATTATACAGATGCAAGAGCAGATGCTAGAATTGCATTACAAGTTGGTGCAAACTTAGATTTAAGTAGTAAAGATACTGATGATTTGTCAGAAGGTTCAACAAATTTATATTATACTGATGCAAGGGTTTCTACAAGAGTAGATACAATATTAAATCATTCTAATCATACAAATATTTCTGTAAGTAAAGTAGGTAATGAATTAAGATTATCGGCTGCTTCATCTTATGGAGATTCCGATGTTGAATCATATTTAGATGGTGGAACATCAACACCAGTTCTTTCAAATACAGATGTCAATGGAACATTAAACGTATCAGGAACAGTTTCACTTGATGGCACAGCAAACGAATTAAGATTTTACGAAGGTGCTAACTATGTAGGATTTGAAGCTCCTGCATTATCAGGTGACCAAATATGGGTATTACCTGATTCAGACGGAACAGCAGGATATGCACTTAAAACAGATGGTGCTGGTAATTTAAGTTGGGGTCTTGCTGGTGGTAATGCTTTCGAAACAATTGCAATTGCTGGACAATCAAGTGTCGTTGCAGATAGTTCATCAGATACATTAACACTTGCAGCAGGTACAGGTATTACACTCACAACAAATGCTTCTACTGATACAATTACAATTACAAATAGTTCATTAGGTGCAAATGCATTTGGCACAATTGCGGTAAGTGGTCAATCTGATGTAGATGCAGATTCAACATCAGATACATTAACATTGGTTGGACAGAATGGTGTATCAATTACAACAGATGCTTCAACCGATACAGTTACAATTGATGGACGAACATCTTATAATACATTTACAACAGATTTATTTACAACAGCAAATAATTCAACTACTGATTTTGTTTTAAGTGTTACACCAAGTTCAGAAGATAACTTAATTGTATTTGTCGAAGGTGTATATCAAAATAAAAATTCATATTCATTAAGTAGTAATACATTAACACTTTCAGGTGCTCCAGGTTCT
>Ga0255767_1003488_pt1 | contig 13220 bp, 8 predicted proteins | sample 071ome_24_FD_179967 | JGI IMG/M metagenome (GOLD analysis project Ga0255767, IMG submission 179967) | Coastal salt marsh microbial communities from the Groves Creek Marsh, Skidaway Island, Georgia - 071402CT metaG (version 2) | ecosystem: Environmental > Aquatic > Marine > Intertidal zone > Salt...
GGCCTGCGCCCATTGCTGATAGCCGTCGCTGGTGGTCAGCAGCGTGAGCTTCACGCTGGCCACAATATCGTGGGTGGACAGCTGCTTGTCGCCTTCCTGGAGCCAGCAGTGGGGTAAACGATTGCCAGCGGCTGAGCTGGGGTTGTATTCGCTGGCTCGGTAGTTGTTCTGCGGTGCTTCTTCCGGGCATGTTTGTATCAGGGCACCGTCGTAACAAACGCCCAGGTCCATGCCCAACATAAAGAAGTGGTCTCTTTGCGCATCAATAGATTGTTGAATCCTTTCACGCCGCTGTTGCGAATGGGTGTCGTTGATGTCTAGCAGGTTCAAGTTTTCACGGGTTTTTTCGACATTACTGCTAATGCCGATAGCTTCCTCGACCTGGCTCATCTTTTGGAAATTTACCCTACTTTGCTCGCAGTTTCTCTCAACCGAGGGACGGCGCTCGTGTTCGTAGCTGTCCAATAACGCTACTGCACTGGTGCCGTTAACAACTCGAGCGATTTTCCAGCACAGGTTGAACACATCCTGCATGCCCGTGTTCATACCCATGCCACCGGTAGGTGGAAAGCGATGGGCGGCATCGCCAGCCAGGAATATCCTCCCGTCGCGGAAGTGTTGCGCTACCTGTGCAGACATACTCCAGCGATCTGTGTGCACTATCTTAAAGGCAGTGTCGTCGCCTATCGCGCTCCTTACCCATTGCTCAGGTTGCTCATCTGTTATCTCTTGTCCTTCTTCGCAGGCATGCATGTAGACCCATCGGTCGTCGATGTCGTAGGCGATAAAAAGTCCGGTTCGCTCGGCCCCGTAAGTCCAGTAGAGTAAGCCGGGATGCGCTTTGACGAGGTGTCGAAAATCAGCCTGCAGTACCACGGTAACCCAGTGCTGTAAGCTTCTCGGTCCGCGCATCTCAATCCCACATTGGTGGCGGACGGCACTCCCGGCACCATCGCAGGCAATCAGAAAGTCTGCGTTTATCTCGTAGAGCGTGTCGTCTTCACGATTGCAAACGCTGGCGATCACCCCTTTGGCACTCTGCACATGGCTTTTCAGTTGGTGCCCAAAGCGGATGTCGACAAGCGGTGCTGCCTGCGCATGTTGGTACAGTATCTGCTCAAGCTTATCCTGTGGGATATTTGCATTTGGTGTGGGTGTGGTTTGCAGTACCTGAACGAGGTAATCAGCATTCTCGGGGCTTAGCAGTGCGAAGCCGCCCCAGGGCTCCTTCGCCAGTGTGTGTACCCAGCAGCTGAGATAGCTCATGTCGGCCAGGGGCGCTGCTTTGGCCCGCAGTGCCGGTTCGCTGATGCCAGCTGCACGCAGTATTTCCATGGTGCGCGCGCTGACAACATGAGCCTGGGGCCATTGATGTAAGCCTGGGCTTTGTTCCAGCAAGATGTGTTTTATACCGGCCTGCGACAGTAAGCAGGAAGCAGTAAGGCCGATTGGCCCCGCACCTATAATAGCAACGGGAACATGCTCCAACTTTACGCTCATCTTAGGCGACTCCTCAATTGCAGCATAGTCCACGCAAAGCCCCCGAGGTATGCGCGTGGAATGGTGGCCGGGTCGCGAGGTCCGCTGGGTGTGCGCAGCTTCAGCGTCTCCCACGCCTCACCCTCCTCGAGACGCTGCCAGAGGTCTTCGGGGTCGAAGTCAACGCCAATCGGGTTCGATTGAAAATCATCTCCAAGAAGAAACTCGTTGGTTTCCTCGACAGAGTTGAAAACATCAACCTGGGTTTCGATGACGTTTTTGTCTCGATCCTGATAATAGATCGAGATGGTACCGCCGTGGTGAACGCACCATACTGGTTCGTGTCCATCGGCCTTCATACGCTGCCAGGTAATGAGCAGGTTTTCGAGAGTGTCGTAGGTGTATGCATGATGATCGACACCGGCCATGTTATGTAGCTTTGGCAAAATCCCCGGGCGCTCCATGATCGCCAGACGGTGATGCTCGTCGTCGTAGCTCAAGAAAACGATGCCGGGTGCCTCGTGCACAATGCGCGCGCCTAAAAGATCCTGATAGAACTTGCGCTGTTCCTTGAAGCGGCTGGTCTTGAGCACCAGATGAGCAAACTTGCTGGGGACTGGGATTGCTTCGCTCATGAGGTCTGGTCTCCTAAACCGCAGTTGGCAATAGCCTCGCTGACATCGTCCGGCGAGTCTTCGTTCATTTCTAGGGCAGTTCGAGTACTCTTTGGGCACAATAAACTAGTAATTAACAAGTATAATTGTTATTAACTTGTATACTGTCAAGTATTAAATTATCGTTTGTGACGTCCACGCCCAAACTAAAAGATCACTATGGCTGCTCGCTCAATACTTCAGGACGATACGATTCCACAGCTCAACGCACCCAGCCTGACCCTGGCCTTCTTGGCCGTCACCTACTCGCTGCTAATGTTTTCGTCCGTCGCTTTCGCTAGCTCTGATGGTGATGTTTCAGATACAGACCAAAGACCAAACATTATTCTAATACTGGCCGATGATCTGGGCTGGAACGACGTTGGGTATCACGGCAGTGAGATACGCACGCCCAATATTGATCGACTTGCACGTGAAGGTGTGGAGTTGGATCGTTTCTATGTCTATCCGAGCTGTACTCCCACCAGAGCCGCATTGTTGACCGGGCAGTCGGCGCTGCGTACTGGCATGACACAGCCAATTTCATCGTTCGATTCGCCTGGTCTGCCTCTGTACACGAAACTGTTGCCGCAGTGGCTAGGCGAGGTAGGTTACCAAACATCTCTAGTAGGAAAATGGCATCTAGGGAGCGCGACGCCAGCATATTTTCCGCACAACCGCGGCTTCGATCATTTCTACGGTCATCTGGGCGGTTTCATCGACTATTACGATCACGGTTTGATGGGTGCCGTCGATTGGCAGCGCAACGGCGTTACTGTGCACGAGGACGGCTACTCTACCGAGCTAATCACCGCTGAAGCGATTAAGTTGTTGCAACATAGGGATAAGTCCCGTCCGCTGTTTATGCTGTTGGCCTATAACGCTCCGCATGGGCCGCAGGCGGCACCACAAAGCTCGATTGATCTTTATTCGAAGATCGAAAAAGAGGAACGGCGCGTCTATGCAGCCATGGTAGATAACATGGATGTGGGTATCGGCGAAGTTCTAAAGGCGCTACAAGCTGAAGATATTGCACACAACACCCTGATTGTCTTTATGAGCGACAACGGCGGTTCTTCAGAGTTTCCCGCGAGTGCTGTTTCGCATTCTTCCGCTGGAAACAACGACCCCTTGCGCAGCGGCAAGACGTTTCCGCTGGAGGGTGGGATACGTGTTCCAGCAGTGGCCTGGTGGCCTGGAGTTCTGCACAGTAAAGACAAAATTGAACAGATGATAACGGTAGAAGATATTCTGCCCACGGTATTTGAAGCCGCCGGTCTCCCTGTTGCCGCGTTGCACACACCTGAAATAAAAAGGGATGAAAATCGCAAGTTGGATGGCATTAGTCGCTGGAATGTGATGCTGGGAGATGCCGCAGACCGCCGCCCGCCCTTCGTGTTTGGAATGCCGCTGGCGGGTGCCGGCGTCATAGACGATGACTGGAAACTAGTTCGTCTCGATGGTCCTCCGCTGCCGTGGGTAGACCCTACGACGGAACTGTTTCGCATTGTCGATGATCCCCTGGAGACCAGTGACCTCTCGGCAGCGCACCCCGAGATTGTGGCGCGGCTGCAACCCCATATTGACGCATTTGATGCGGCGGCAGGGGAAGGCTTTAAGGTGAACCCAATTAAAATGCTGGCGCTCCAAATGATCAGTGCCACCGGGAATATTCGTTTCACTCCCTACGCTGAAGCACTGCAGAGGGAGTCGGTTACTGTCAGTGGCGACCTGGTATTCAATCAGCGTAATCGTCACGGCGACGCCAGCACCGGCGTGCAGCAATACCAGCAAAATAAGTCCTATGGCGGCTACGTCTTGCTGTCACCCCAGAATGCCAGCGCAACCTATCTAATAGACATGGAAGGTCAGGTAGTACACAGCTGGCCGTTGCCACAGGAAATGAGTGTCTCGATGGTTGCACGCTTGCTGGATAACGGACATTTGCTGCGCGGTATTAAGCGAACTGACAAAGGAAGAGACAAAACCGGTCCGGGCACCATCATTCAAGAGCTGGATTGGCAGGGCAAACTGGTGTGGGAGTATAAGAGCCCGGGCCAACAAACTCGGTTGCGCGATGATTACTATCGTCTGGAAAATGGTAATACGCTCTTTATGGCGTTTGAAGAGATTACGCGAGCAGAAGCTATAGCCTTAGGCGCCACGCAAGAGCGTATTGGTAACGGTGTAGAAACGCTGTGGCCTAACAAATTGGTGGAGGTAAACCCAGCGGGCGATATCGTTTGGGAGTGGCGCTTTCAAGATCATTTTAGCAGCGCGATGCATGGCAACCAGAATGACCCCGGGCGTGTTGATATCAATATTACTGAACTCAATCTGACCGAGGTGAACAGAGATATGGCGCACAGCGGCGTCATCGATTATCACGCGGGCAACGACCAGATAATGGTGACGGCGCGAATTGCCAGTGAGGTCTACATCATCGACCACAGCACTGCTAACTATGACAACCCTCAGGCCGGTATTGAAGCAGCGCGCGGGCCCGCCGGCGCTATTGCGCGCCGCTATGGCAACCCGGGTAACTATGGAGCAGGTAAACCCCATGTGGGGAAAGATCCAGGCGACAGACTTTTTTTTGCGGCGCATGGCCCAAACTGGGTTGCGCCGGGTTTGCCCGGTGCCGGCAATCTTTTGGTTCACAATAACGGGGTAGGACGCAGCGGCGCCAAGCCCGAAAATCCATTGGAATCGATGTTGTGGAGCCTGCGGCGTCTTGTATTGGGCAATACGGATGACTACACCACCATTGATGAAATTGATGCTGATACCGGAAGGGTCGTCTGGCGCTTCCGAGCCGCAGACCCTCAGGCAATCTCCAGTTTCAAAATGGGGAGTGCCTATCGATTACCCAATGGTAATACCCATGTCACGTCAGGACAGTACGGGCATCTTTTTGAGGTCACACCGCAAGGCGAGGTGGTGTGGGAATATGTTTCGCCGGTGAGCGCCCTGGGCGCGCTCGAACGCCCCTTAGCTTATCCGTTTCACCCGATGCAGACTTCCTACCGTGTTTCCCCAGATCACCCCGGATTGCGTGGCATAGAACTTACGCCACAAGGCACTATTTTGGAGCTTGAGCCAGCGACCGCTGTTGGGGCGCGCATGGCCACATTTATTTTACGGTATGTGCAAAACGGTACGGTAGGGAAGGTGGCGGTTGCGCTGTTGGTGATTTGGGTATGGCGCAGGTGGCGTCGCCGTCGCGCTGCCTAAAGCGATTTTAAAAAAGTATCGAGCATTTATATTTTTTGTATTGAGGAAGAGTGAAATGAAACTTGCAAGTTATATCAAGAACGGAAACCACTCATACGGCGTGATGACCGACAATGGCATTATCGACCTCGGTGGGCCACTGGGCGGCCAATTCGCTGATTTAAAATCATTGTTGGCAGCCGGTATGGAAGAGGCGGCCGCCTTTGTCCAGGACGCTCCGGTCGATACCAAGCTGGAAGATGTGCAGCTTCTGCCTGTGATCCCTAATCCCGGCGTTGTCTGGGCTGCGGGCATGAATACGCACTCTCACTACGTTGAAGCGAAAGATGCGATGGGATTGAAAGAAATACCCAAGGTGCCGATGTTCTTTTTGCGTGCTACTAACACTCTGGTCGCCTCTGGCGAAGCGTTGGAAAAACCGCTGAAAGAACCAGCATTTGACTATGAGGGTGAAATTGCGCTGATCATAGGCAGGCGTTGTCGCAACGTCAGCGTGGAAGACGCGCTGGATTATGTCGCGGGTTACGCGCCTTTCAATGATGGCTCGGCGCGTTTTTATCAAGTCAGCAGTAACCAGGTGACCACTGGGAAAAATGCGTATCGCAGCGGTGGCTTTGGCCCATGCATGGCCACTGCCGACAGCCTGGATATCGAAAGCATGGAATTGACCACACGGGTTAATGGCGAGCAGCGGCAAACCATGAAAGTGGATGATCTCATTTTCTCTTTTGCCCAGATGGTTTCGCATATTTCTGAAATCAACTGGTTGGAACCCGGAGATGTAGTTGTGACGGGTTCTGCCGAGGGCGCCGGAGCGCTGCGTGACCCGCGGGTATTTTTGGTGGAGGGAGACACTATTGAAGTTGAAGTGTCCGGTATTGGCACATTGTTGAATGGTGTTGTCGAGCAAGTGATCGAGTAATTGCGCCACAACGCGGGTTAAGGCTATGCGTACGTTATCGTGTTTGGTTTTTCTATTAACAGTCGAACTATTGGCTCAAGGTGGTCTGGCACTTGCGGCCGACGTCCAATTATCGGAGCCAGCGGCTCCTGTCTCTGCTCAATCCGTTGTGATGCAACAGAAGCAGGATGTTCCCGAGGGTTTCGGTATTGCCGACAACGATCATCGCGCACCCTATCACCTGGATAGCTGGGTCGGATTAGCCATGCTCTTCTCTGCCTTGGGTATTGCGGTTGCGCTTAATCACCCCAGTGGGGCGACGCGACGAATCGGTTATTTCAGCTGCGCGCTGGTGCTACTGGGTATAGGCGGCGGTTTGTTACTGATGCGCTTTAACGGTGTGTTTGCGAACTTTGAAGAAGCGGCGTTGCCACCGGATGTCGCGAAGCCCTTTTTGCTTACATTTCAGGCTCTCCTCGCGATTGTGGGCGGCTTGTATATGTTGTGGCTGGGCGCAACAGCCAATGGAGAGCCAGACAAAACTTTTGCCAACGCCAATGAAGAGGCGCGGTACGGACAGTATTCTCGCTATCTGCACTGGGTGACAGCGTTTATCTTCCTTTTGCTCATGCCCATGGGTGTACTAATGTCGGCGTTATCCCACGATATTGGCTTGCTGCAATACATGTACGTAATACACAAAGCCCTGGGCTTCACCTTATTGATTCTGGTTTTTGTACGCCTTACCTGGAATCACGTCAGCCCCAGGCCAGCGCTCTCGCGTTCGCTTAATCCCTGGGAGTCGAAGCTGGCGCATATTGTTCATATCTCGCTATATGTAGTGTTATTCGCTTTCCCGATTACGGGCTACATGATGTCTACCGGTGCCGGAAAATGGTCTCATTTCTTTTTTGTGGACACACCGCTGTTGTTTGAGCCCAGTATGGAGATTGTTAGGCCCTTTGGGCTATTACATAAAGTTTTGCTGCCGTACTTGTTCTACCTAATAATATTCGGGCATGTTGTTGGTGCGTTGAAGCATCACTACATCGACGGCGATGTCGACTCTGTCAGACGCATGGTTTCATAATGTGGGGGTTGTCGAGTGAAGAGAACAATTGATCACACACCATGACCGCCGGTTTATCTGACCCAGGTTGCCATTCGCTGTAGGTATTTTGAATTTGAAGAATTCAACAGGAAAAAGACCAGCAAGAGGTATAGGCAGGTGGGGAGACTACCGCCTTTCGCGCAAAAGGAAAAAGATGGCGAGGCCGCTACACCCCAGCACGTAGGGCAATGAACCTATGGGATACCCTTGTGAAGTGATGCCCTCGACTGCGGAAAAGTAATCGGGTAGCGCATATAACCACAGGCCCGCAAAAACAACGAGAAACAGCGCGAGATAAGCTTTGGAATACGCCCACAAGCCTCGGCTCGAAAAAGTCGTTAGGCGCAACAATTGAACCACTGTAAGTAGTAACGCCGTCCCAACAAGCGCCACCGAGGCCACCATCTCCGAGCGAGGAGTCATCTCAATGCCGAGTAGACTGAACCAAGTGTCGAGTGTGAGCAGCACAAAAATGACGGGGGTTAACAGCCCGGCCAGCAGAGTGCCCAGCGCGAAGCGTCGAACCCGACGATTTGCATCTTTGACGTCTGCATTGTGCGCGACGACAGACTTGGGGGCTAAAAGTTGTGTGGCGAGCGTTAGCGCTATCGGTCCCACAAAGGCAAAACCCACCATGCTAGAGACCGGCACGGAGGCGAGGGAAGAGGTGAAGTTGGGGTAGTTCCATGTCCACCAGCCATACTGGGGTCCAAAGTGATCAAAAATCTCATAGAACACGTGGTGAACGACGCCCACCCCCAATGCACCAATGACTGCCCCCCAGCGTTGGTCAAAGAGCCCGGCCTGCCGAACAAGGACAAAGGATGCGTACATGACCGCGGGGTACAAGGCGAGGATGTAAAGCGGCGCTCGCCCAAAGAAGAACTGCACCGAAAATTCGTTATGAATGAAAAACAGGGCGTTGTCGGGCGCACCCAGTTTTTCAGGGAAGTACACCGGGATTTCCAGCGCCAGCATAAAGAGGACTGACGCGAGCCAAAAGCCTAAATAGACAGACTCACCCGCCTTAAAACGGGCGATGCTGTGACGCAGACCCCAAAGCGCGCCGACGATGAGCAACACCTCTACGACATTCATGGTCCAGTGGGACAGCGTCAAAGGGCTTTTTACAAAGGCCCAGCTTTCAATATTTTGGGGGGTAAAGCCGCCGAGACGCTCAACCAGCTGAGTAAACGTGAGTGCTGACTCAGTCTCAGTCACGTTCTCAATCACTGGGCACCAAGCGTTGCTTTACCCACAATTTGAGAAACATCGGCCCCAGATTGCCAGTGGCACAGCCACTCATCGTAGTAGTCGGGCAAAGGCTGGTTCACGCTGTCGTGCCAGGGGAACTGTGAGGCCAGGACACCGACGGCTGATCGCAACTGCGCCCGCATCGGTATGCGCGCAAATGGGTTGTCTGAATAGGCGTTTTCTGGCACGTCTTTGACCAGTAATTCAAATTCGTTCTTGATCATGTCGAAGAGATCCCGGGTGTGTTTTTGAAATGCGCCGGTGTTTCGAATACGGTACCAATGACTGCCTACCACGTGGTTGTAAACATCGTAGGCGGAACTTCGGTGCTCGATTTCTTCGCAAAAATGCCACACAAAAAGCGATGCAACCTGTGCCTCGCCCTCTTCAAATAGGACTGCACGGTGGTCCAGTATCATTTTGAAAAAAGGGGTGAAGATTGCTTCTAGGCCACCCGCATAGGCTAAGTGGTATTCCAATGGGTGGGTGTTGTAGACATCGTCGTAGCTAGCGAGGACTTTATCGAGCACGCCCTGCAATGCTGGATATTGCGCTATCAGGGCGCGGGCGTGGCGCATGTGCTTTTGGGCGTGGATGGCCTCTTGCTTTCGAAAGGCACGGGCTTCTTCCATCACTGTGGCGTCGGTAATGTGTGCTTCGGCATCGCGCATCACGCGGCACATGTACTTTTCAAAGCCAACAACAAAGAACGTAATTTGATTCATTAAAACAGAGAAAGAGGGGTTGTCAGGATTCCAAATAAATTTGGCCTGATCTACGTCGAAGTCAATTTGCCTGACGACTAAATTACTCATAGTGTCGCTGTGCTTCCTGTTCTCCAAGCGCGAAAGATAGCCGGTTTAGCTGCCTCGAACCACTGGCATACGCAATGGCCACGGCAATTTGTAGGACAGCGAATTAGCCAAGATCAGCTCGAGCGGATGTGCCACTTCCTACTAAACTAAACTCCCGAGCTGGCTTTCTGGATCCGTAAAGCCTCATTTCTGTGGAATATTTTGTTAATCGTCCAACTAAGAAAAAGCCCCTCTTACCGCGTCTGAAGCAGCTCCAGCTTTATTTGATAAGCCCCTTGAGCCGATCCCCCAGCTTGCTCCTAATCTTGTCTTCTGCCCGCGACTTGGCCTCATCCTTCAGGGCGTCTCCTGCCAGGTCTTTAAGCTGGCGTTCCATCGCTTTATTGTCTACGCGAATCTTGGGCGCGTTCATGGTTCCCTGTACCCGCACCGGCACCTCAAATTTGCCCACGGGGACGTTGCGTCGTTGAATCGTCAGCTCCGAATCCTTGAGGGTCGCCATCAGATCCAGATTTAACTCACCCTCAGCGGCGTACCGGAACTCACCGTCGAGGCTCAAATCGATCTGCCCGCCATTAACGCGCTTGGCGATATCCGGTTTCAACGACGACAACGTGCTCTGAGCATCTAGGCCGTCGAAACTCAACTCAAGGCGGTTTGCCCCAGTATCACTTAACTCATCAAGTTGTATGAGCATTCCAATTGACGCGTCGTCTGAGGTCACCTCGATGCGAGGAGAGACACCGAGCTGCTTGGGGTTTGAGGCTAAGTTTTCAGCCAGAACGGACAGGTCCTTGTCGGCCAATGCGGCGATGCGAATTGAATCCACCGACACCTTCTCTGCCAACGCAGACCAATAGCCTTCTTCAATGGGCGCAAATGACAGTCCTGTGTAACCACTTTGCGCAATTTGTTCGTCTAACCACTCCGCGTAGCTGGGCGAGCCGACAGCGGGCTGAGACTCAGAACCCTCTGGGATCATTCCCTCCCAACGCTTTAACAACGCCTGAACTTGCCGTAAACGGTCAAGCCAGGCCTCAGCGTCCTTCACGTAACCACCCACTTCGTCTGATGTAGGCGCCGTGACGGCTACAGGCCCAATCAAAGGACCCGTCAAGTGGCTCATGTCTCGGGAGACGCCGTCAAATTTTACGAGACTCGCGGTCTACGTCCTGACCGTTGGGCTGTTGACCGTTAAATTAATTAACGGAAACTAAGCATGTAGAGCCAAAGGCAGAGTACTGGCGGACGCGGGTTCAACTCCCGCCGCCTCCACCAAACGCGGAAAGGGTAGTCTGGATAGACTGCCCTTTTTGCGTTTTATGGAACTGGTGAAAGACTGAACACGCGCCGGTACGGTGCGGGTGGCCGAAGCGAAGCGGAGGTCTGTCGAGCGACAGCGACGACTCAAACTCCCGCGTTTGGTCAGGCCGGCGGAAAACTCAATCTAGACTCAACGACATACTGCCGCAACGTGGTCTATCTAATACGGCGCTTGAACAGATCGCCAAGCTTATCCTTGACCTTATCCTCGACCCTGGACTTTGCTTCATCCTTGATGGCCGCTTCAGCGAGGTTCTTAAGCTGGTCTTCAATCGCCCTGTTTTCGACTCGGATTTTAGGAGCGTTGAATGATCCCTGTATCAGCACCGGCACCTGCAACTCGTCCACTGGAACATTCCGTCGGCGAACGGTTAACTCCGCATCGCGAAGCCTAGCGAGTAGCTCAATATTTAATTCGCCGTCACCGGCGTAGCGGAACTCACCATTTACGTTGAGAGCTATCTGGCCACCACTGATTTGCTTGGATATCGAGGGCTTTAATGACGACAAGGTGCTCTCTGCATCCAAGCCATCAGCACTCACACTCAGCCGGTTGGCTCCAGCACCACTCAACTCGTTAAGCTGCAAAAGAACGCTCAGTGACTCGTCATTCGAGGTCATTTCAACGCGAGGCGCAAGTGCGAGTTGCTTTGGATTTGAGGCCAAATTTTCAGCCGACAGAGTTAGATCCTTATCGCCTAACGCGGCGATACGAAGGGACTCCATCAACACTTTTTTCGCCACAACAGACCAGAAACTGTCTTCGATCGGTGCAAAGGATTGCTTTATGTAGCCACTTTGCGCGATCTGCTCCTGTAGCCACTCTTCGTAGCTTGGCGCGCCGACCTCGGGTTTAGCGTCGGAACCATTAGGAATGCTTCCCTCCCATTTTTTTAACCAGCTCTGCACTTGTTTTAGTCGGTCAAGCCATTGCTCTGCCTCGTTTACGTAGCCCCCCAAGTCCTCCGCGCTTGGTGCTGAAATAGCAGCCGTATCGATCAATGGGCCGACGAGTTGTCCAGGCGTTGCTCTTGCCATGCCGTAGGTCGCGTCTGTAGTGCTAACTTTATTGACCACAATGCGCTTGGAGAGCAAGGCTAAGCTGGAGACCGAAATGCGTAACTCGGTCGCCGCGAATGAATTCAGGGATAGATCAGACGGGTCCGCCAATGCCAAACCGGTGACGTCGAGCGTGCCTGTCCAAAGATTCAGACTCAGGCCATCGACATCTACCGTCGCTCCGTTGGCACGCTCGAGAACGGGTACTACGGCCGTCTTAAGGTCAGATTTTGCCCATTGCCAGGCACCCGCGGCGACAATCGCGATGAGCAAGGCGGCAACAATTCCTTCTTTCCATCTGAGTAACGGGACAGAATTATTAAGGGCGGATCCCAGGCCGTCTTTTGCTGACTTGCCGAGCATTAAATTGAGCGAGACACGTCCTACAAGTGATTGCGCAAACGCATCGAACTTTGGATTCGAGTCTAAACTCGCACCCGCCTGTCGCATCTTTTGAATACTTCTGTTGACGGCAAAGGCAGCAAACAGGGAGAGAGGTACACCCACAAACAGAGCACCCACAGTTGCATAGCGTTCAAAACCGAACCAAGCCAGTACGGGTAACTGGCTCAAAGTCAGTAACCCAGCGCCCATAGATCCATTAAGAGCAGCCTGCCCCAGGTCAAACAGCCAAGGCAGACTTAACAGCAGAAAGGTTTTTGAAACGATTAACGACAGGGCAAATAGCCCGGCATTCACACGCACGAGTAGAGAACACAGAACGAGGATGGCAACCAGCCCCGCACTGGCCGCGTAATCCGGAATCATTCCCAAAAGGACACCCAGAACAACGGTGCTCCAAACATGCGCGGGCGATAAGCCGCCTTTCAAGAACTTTTTAACCGAACCGGCTAACATGCGCTACCCCCATTTCCTACAGCTCTAAGATACCCTTAAACCCTTCCTATTGAAGCGCTCGATGACTGACACCAAACATTTCACAGCAACAACTCGAAGCCCCGCCGCCTCTACTGAAAAATAAAAGAGTCACCGTTTTTTGTCTTTAAAGGCTGTGACATCCGATCACACGGCCAAAGGAAAGAGTTGCCGGACCGAGAAACGGAGAGCTACCAAACGATAGCGAACACTCAAACCACGGCCCTCTCCCGTATTCGTTAAGGCGCATAAATGCTGATAGCCGCAGAGCTAACAAGGACATTTACTTCACCGTTAACCGTGGCAGCTTTCGAGCCTACCCGTCAATTACCCAGAATCGGCTCTTGATTCATTATTCCGAATGTATCAACCGATCAGCCTTAACCAATCTTTCACAGACACGCTTCGCATTAGGTAGGTCATTTGCCAGCGCGCGTGCAGTTGCATCGTGGAGCGTGAAATCATGATCAAGCCAGCGTTGGATCAAACGAAATCGGAGCACATCAACGGGACTA
>Ga0255767_1003509_pt1 | contig 13159 bp, 11 predicted proteins | sample 071ome_24_FD_179967 | JGI IMG/M metagenome (GOLD analysis project Ga0255767, IMG submission 179967) | Coastal salt marsh microbial communities from the Groves Creek Marsh, Skidaway Island, Georgia - 071402CT metaG (version 2) | ecosystem: Environmental > Aquatic > Marine > Intertidal zone > Salt...
TTTCATAGGCTCTGTTTCACTTTAAAATTAAATGTGTCGTTTTCAGGCTGCCACCGGATCCTGCAGTCACGGCCTGCCCCGGTTTCCCGGCTGTTCAGTTGCGGGAATATTCCCGCTTTGAAAAAACTTAAGGGAGTTTCGCCGGATACGGCAAAACCCCCTTAAGTCTTTTATCCTGCATGCGGCATGACTACCTCATGCCGTTGTCAGCGCTCCGGCTTAGTCCTTGTAGGTCCAGCCTTCAGTCCAGTCAGCCGCGCTGCTGGGTACGGCACCAACATAGTCCGTTGCATCAAAGAAAGACCCCATGCTGGAGACATCCATACCACTGACGCCGTTTTCAGCAGAGCTGTTGATGTAGTCAGTCATGCCGGTCACCAGTTCGGTGTTGCCATCCTGTGCAGTGAACCAGGCTTCCACGGTGAAGGCTTCATCTGTCTCCTCAACAAAGTTGGGGTCACAGTCCACCACGGAGTTGTTCATGGTCAGTGTGCCTGTCAGGCTTGAAGGTGTTCCCGCTGCAGTAAAGGTTTCAGTGGTATCGATATCGATACAGCCATCACCGAAACCGGCAATAACAAAGTTGTAGAAATTACCGCCGGTACCTTCACGGATCAGCATGCCGATGTCGGTGTTCTCATTGCCGATCAATGTGACGTTGGCAATGGTTGGCTGGGCACGGGGCAACGAGTCCGGTGCATCACCGTTGTTGTCCATTTCAAAACCCTGGTCACCGGTGTCTTCACCCTGGACAATCACCACGTGCTGCACACTGCCGGTCCAGCCCTTGGTCCAGTCGAGGGAGTCATCACGGTTACCGGTCAGGTAAAGGTGCTTGGCATTAACAGTGCCACCAAAGAACTCAACACCGTCGTCCTGGTTGTTGTGTACCTGGACATAATCGACGTTCGTGCCGGAGCCCACGCCCTGGAAGGCGATGCCGTTAAGCTCGTCCAGGTCATTGATCAGGAAGCCGGCGTACTTGACGACTAGGTAAGTCAGGCTGCCGCTGTCATCTTCTGCATCGTTTCCTCCGAACAGGCCGGAGTTGCCTTCACCGGCCGCTTCACACAGTGAAACGCCTTCCGAGCAACCGTTAATCGGTGCGTTGCCGTTAATCACAAGGCCGCCCCATTCGCCACGGGTCGTAGCGGTAGCAGACAGGTCGTTGGCACTTGTCATGGTGATCGGGTTGTCCCTGGTGCCGTTGGCCATGATTTTTGCGCCGCGATCGATCCAGATAAAATCGTTGCCCGAGGTGCCATAGGTGGTGACGCCGGGATCAATCGTCAGGGTCGGGTTCACCTTGTTGTCATCACCAATCTTGACCGTACCGGAAATGCGGTAATCGAAGTTATTGGTCAGGTGAAGGTCTTCTGTATAGGAACCTTCAAGTACGCAGACAGGGTTACCGCCGAGGAAAACAGCTGCTTCGGGCGAGGCTCCATCGGGGCATACGGAATCGGAAGGTGTAGAGGCAACACCAAATTTCACGGCCTTGCCATAGCGAATGGAGCCGCCTGTCGGGGCATAGCCAAACAGGACCTTGATGGTCTTGCCGGTCAGGTCTTCGCCCAGCGCAGCAGCCAGGTCATCTTCTTCATAGGAGAATGTTGCGGGTAATGCGCATGTCTGGAACGGTACGATGCCCAGTGTGCCACTGGTCAGGTCCAGGTTCAGGGTAGTCCAGCCGTCCGCGTCAGCCTGGAAAAACTTGTTACCCACCTTGGCAACGACCAGGATGCTGCCATCCTCGCCCACATCACCAGAGGCTACGCTTATAGAGCCATTGACACTGACTGTCTGGCCGGCAGGCACGGTGTCCAGGAAGCTGGCGCCACCATTAATCGTGGAGCCGCCTGCAAACACGGCGCCGGATCCTGCAACAGTTGGCAGGGTAGGAAGCTCTTCAGCCTGTGCTGTCGCAGCAACCATGGCTGCTGCGATCGCGGAATATTTAAAAATGTTGGTCAGTTTCATGCTCTGTTAGCTCCATTACGCGTTGGTATACATGTGTGAATTCATGAAGTGCGCAGTCTAGGGAGCCCTTGTAAATACGGAATAAATTTTATGTTAAAGAAGGGTGTGCTTCGGTAAATAAGCTATTAATTTATTATTAAGGTCACGTTAAAAGCGAGGGGGTTTCAAGAGGAATTCTTTAATATTTACATGACCTTAATAATCCGCCAGGATCTATTAGCTTCACCATAGAGTCAGGAAATATGCTATTCTGCGCCCTCATTTTTACAGACCAGATGGCACTTCAAACGCCGGATACCAGCATGACAAAGAATTACCGTATTTCAGCCTTTTTCCCGCTTATCCTTCTGATTGTCCTCGGCTTTTCCCTGCCAGCCCGGTCCCAGACCGATGCCGGTGAAGGCGAAACCCTTTATGAAGATGCCGTTTGTGTTGACTCCAATGTTGGCGAATTCTGCATGGAGCTGTATCCCGAGAGTGCCCCGGAAACCGTTGAGAATTTCCTGGCCTATATCAGTTCCGGCCGTTATGACGATACGATCGTTCACCGCAGTGTCCCGAACTTTGTCATACAAGCCGGCGGCTACCTGGCCAATCCGCTTGGCACAGCCATTGAAAAAGACCCGGTCGTACCCAACGAATTTTCCCGCTCCAATGTGCGTGGCACCGTTGCTATGGCACGCCTGGGTGGCCAGGTAAACAGTGCCACCAGTGAATGGTTTGTCAACGTAGTCAACAATACCCAGCTGGATTTTGTGGACGGCGGATTTACCGTGTTCGCCGAGGTCATTTCCGGTATGTCGGTTGTTGATGCCATCAGCAATCTGCCACGCAGCGACCAGCGAGGCTCTCTTGGCGGCGCCTTTGGCGAATTGCCGCTGACCGACCAGGATAGCGACGGTGTTGATGCCGATGATGTCGTTCTGATCAACCGGGTTTATGTCACGGATGTCATCGTCAACGACTCTGATATCGGCGGTGGTGATAACGGGGGAGATGGCGGCTCCGGCGGTGTCACCACAACGGCCACCTATTCCACAAACAGCCAGAGCTTCAGCCTGCCTGTATATGTCCGCGACTCGCTGTACCGGGTCATCATGCAGCTCAACAGTAATTTTTCCGGACCAGTGTTCAGAGTGGATACCACGCGTATATTCTCCGTGACTGACAAGGGACAGGAAACAGCGACCATGGACCTGGATGCCGGCACACTGTCCATTCCATCGATGACAGTCAATGGCAAGGTCTACACCGACCTGCAGCTGGAACTGGTTGAATATGAAACGCTGTCGTTCAGGCTGACCAGCTTTACACGCGCTGCCGAGTAATCATGCTCAACACCCTGAGAACCTTCATTCGCCTGTCTGATGCCTTCTCTGAAGGCCTGGGCAAGGCGGCTGCCTGGTGCTCGATACTCATGGTGCTGGTCACGTTTTACATCGTGGTTTCCCGCTATATCTTCAATTCCGGTGCGATCGCCATCCAGGAATCCATTATTTACCTGAACGCCCTGTTGTTCATGCTGACCTGCGCCTACACCCTGAAACATGACGGCCATGTCCGCGTGGATATTTTTTACGGTCCGGCCGGGCTGCGTTACAAGGCCTGGGTCAATATGCTCGGTGGTCTTTTCCTGTTGCTTCCTGTAGCCGTTTTTATCCTGTGGGTGAGCTGGGATTATGTGCAGGCTTCCTGGCGTATTCAGGAAACCTCACCGGAAGCCGGTGGCATTCCCTTTGTGTACCTGCTCAAGTCACTGATCATTGTGATGGCTACACTGGTTATTCTGCAGGGGATTACCGAAATCCTGCGCAACATGCTGTTTCTCTTCTTCCATGAGAAAGCGCCCTCAGAACAGGCGCAGCACGTTGAGACTCCGATCTGATGGAATTCATTCCGCTGCTGTTGTTCATCGCTGTCTGCCTGGTACTGATGTGCGGTTTTCCCGTGGCCTTTTCCCTGGCAGGGACCTCCCTGATCTTTGCCGGTGTCGGCTTGCTGACCGGGACCTTTGATGCCGCCTTTCTGAATGCGGTGCCCAACCGCCTTTACGGCATCATGATCAACATCAACCTGTTTGCCGTGCCGATGTTCGTGTTCATGGGCATGATGCTGGAGAAATCAAAAATTGCCGAGTCCCTGCTCGAAGGCATGGCCTTATTGTTTGGCAAACTGCGCGGCGGCCTGGGCATTTCCGTCATCCTGGTCGGTATGTTGCTGGCGGCAAGCACCGGTATCGTTGGTGCTACCGTGGTCACCATGGGTGTGCTGTCCCTGCCCACCATGTTGCGGGCGGGGTATAACCCGTCCCTGGCCACGGGGACTATCTGCGCCACAGGCACCCTGGGGCAGATCATTCCGCCTTCCATCGCGCTGGTCCTGCTGGGGGACGTCATTTCCAATGCCTACCAGCAGGCACAACTGAGCATGGGCGTATTCAGAACACAGAACGTCTCCGTGGGGGACCTGTTTGCCGGTGCCATGATCCCGGGACTGATACTCGTGGTCTTTTACATCATCTACATGCTCGGCATGGCAATCCTGAAACCCGAATCTGCACCACCGGCCAGCGCCGAAGACCTGAAAAAGGCCAGTGGCGATTCGTCACTGGTACTGATGGTCAGCAAGAGCCTGCTGCCTCCGCTGCTGCTCATCATTGCGGTTCTCGGCTCGATTCTCTCCGGTGCTGCCACACCGACGGAAGCCGCCGGTGTCGGCGGCCTCGGTGCCATGCTCCTGGCCATGGCCAAGCGCCAGCTCAGCCTGGCCATTTTCAGGGACGTGGCCATTTCGACAGCCAAGGTCACCGCCATGGTTTACCTTATCCTTGTAGGGGCTGCCATTTTCTCACTGGTGTTTCGCGGCTTTGGCGGGGACGTTATTGTCGAGGAACTCTTTACTGACATGACCGGCGGTGTGGTCATGGCCACGATTATTGTCATGCTGGTGATCTTCCTGCTGGGCTTCATCCTGGATTTCATTGAAATCACCTACATGGTGGTGCCCATTGTCGGTCCCGTGCTGCTGGCCATGGGGCTCGACCCGGTATGGCTGGGCGTCATGCTGGCGGTCAACCTGCAAACCTCTTTCCTGACACCCCCGTTCGGGTTTTCCCTGTTTTACCTGCGGGGGGTAGCACCTGAGAGCATCAAGACAACCCAGATTTACAAAGGGGTAATTCCTTTCATCGTGATTCAGCTGGCCATGCTCGGCATGTTGACGCTCTGGCCGGAGCTGGCCACCTGGTTGCCGGAAGCCATCAAGGGCCGCTAGTTCTCATTTCATAAATATCGGCAGGTTACGGAACAAGACTTTATTCAAGGCATAAAAAAACCGGCAGTTGCCGGTTTTTTTATACTCATTTGTGCTTCTACAGATTACGTGCGCGTGTATAGGCTTCTTCCGAAACGTCCTGGTAGGCGCGCATGTCTGCTTCGAAACTTCGATAGGATTCGTGGATCCTTGCACCCATCGGACTCAGGTCTGCCAGTTTGTCGATTTCTTCCTGGGCGATGGTGTTCAGTTCTTTCAGCAGGTCATCCGGGAACTGGCGTGGCGTGATGCCGTGTTCTTCTTCCATTTCCTGTAATGACATGGCGTTCCTGGCATTGAATTCCAGGGTCATGTGCAAGGCCACTGCGTCGACTGCAGTGCGCAGGATTTCCTGCAGGTCAGCCGGCAACGCTTCAAACTCATCCTTGTTGAACAAAAATTCAATAACAGCACCCGGCTCATGCCAGCCAGGATAATAATAATAGTCGGCAATTTCCCAGAGCCCGAAAGCCAGGTCGTTATAGGGACCCACCCATTCCGTAGCGTCCAGCACGCCGGTCTGCAGGGAGGTAAACAACTCGCTACCCGGCATATTGACCGGAACGCCGCCAAGACGTGAGAGCACATCCTGTGCCAGGCCCGGTATACGCATCTTCAGTCCGCGGAAGTCTTCCCTGGAATTGATCTCCTTGTTGAACCAGCCACCCATCTGTACACCGGTGGAGCCACTGGACATGGGGATCAGGTTAAACGGTGTATAAAGCTCTTCCCACAACTCCTTGCCACCGCCATACTCGATCCAGCTTTGCATTTCCTGGCCGTTCATGCCGAAAGGCAATACCGTGAAAAACTGGGCTTCAGGCACTTTGCCTTTCCAGTAATAGGCCGCACCATGACCCATTTCTGCAGTACCGGCACTCACGGCATCGAACACTTCCAGGGCCGGGACCAGTTCACCATCGCCATACACGCGAATTTTCATGCGGCCATTGGACATGGCTTCAACCTTGTCGGCGAGCAGTTCAGGCGCGCGGCCCAGGGCGGGAAAGTTTTTCGGCCAGGTGGTGACCAGTTTCCACTCGTAGGTTTGCTGGGGTTCGGCTGTACCGGAAACGGCTGTCTGCTCCTCACCACCACAGGCCTGTAATAGCGTCATGGCCAACATGGCTGCGCAGTATTTGAACATCTTGTTTAACATGATGAATGCTATCCCTTGTCTCTTGTCTCTTGTCTCTTGTCTCTTGTCTCTTGTCTCTTGTCTCTTGTCTCTTATCTCTTGTCCCTTGTCCCTTCGTCGGCAAACGACCTGCGGTCTATGCCGACCTACAATGCAACGAGGTCTTCTGTCAGATCGCTTCAAGCCTGGCGTAAGACATCACCAGCCATTTTCCCCCGACATCATCGAAGTTGATTTGCACCCGGGCATTGGCGCCGCTACCCTCGTAATTCAGGACCACGCCTTCTCCGAATTTCGGGTGCTTGACGCGCTGGCCCAGGCTGATATCCGTGCCGGAGACTTTGCCGGTATCCTTGAGAGCGCCGATAATATCATGACTGTCTGCACGATGACCCCCGTATTCACGGGCCCGGCGTACATCCCCTTTCATGCGGATTTCTTCCACCAGTTCATCCGGAATCTCTCGGAGGAAGCGCGAGGGACGCGTTAACTGTTCTTCCCCGTGCAGGCGCCGGGACTCGGCATGGGTCAGGTAGAGTTTTTGCCTGGCCCGGGTGATGCCCACGTAACAAAGCCGTCTTTCTTCTTCCAGGCCTGTCAGGTCTTCCATGGACATCTTGTGGGGAAACAGGCCCTCTTCCATGCCGGAAATAAAGACCAGGGGAAATTCGAGCCCCTTGGCCGAGTGCAAGGTCATCATTTGCACGGCATCTTCATCCTGTTGCGCCTGGTTATCACCGGCATCCAGGGCTGCCTTGTCCAGAAAGGCCGTGAGAATATCGATTTCGGTCAGCTCTTTTTCTGCCGGCTCATCCTGGATTTCCTCCTGGAGGAAGTCCTCCTCCGCCGGCAGGTCTTCCACTTCGAAGGCCTTGGCGGCATTCACCAGCTCTTCGAGGTTTTCAATCCGCGTACGGGCTTTCTCGCCCCCTTCTTTTTCATGATGTTGTATCAGGCCACTTTGCCGGACCACGTACTCGGTAAATTCATAGAGCTCCTGACCGTATGCCTGGTCTTCCATGGCATTGATCAGCGCCATGAAACCCGACACATTCATGACGGCACGGGCAGGAATCAGGGACTCTTCCACCGCTTTGACTGCAGCCTGCCACATGGAACAGCCCTCGGCCCGGGCAATCTGGCGGATGGCATCCACCGACTTGGTGCCAATGCCCCGCACCGGCGTGTTGATAACACGCTCAAAAGCCGCGTCATCGTTGCGGCTGGCCACCAGGCGCATGTAGGCCAGGGCATTTCGAATTTCGAGGCGCTCGTAAAAGCGGAAACCGCCATAGATGCGATAGGGCATGGAAACCCGCAGCAGGGCCTCTTCCAGTTCACGGGACTGGGCATTCGAACGATACAGGATGGCGGCTTCCGTATGCCGGTTGCCGGAGTTGACCCATTTTTCAATCTGGCTGACGATGAATCGGGCCTCGTCCTGCTCGTTGAATGCGCCATACAGGGAAATTTTTTCCCCTTCCTTGTCCTCAGTCCACAGCTCTTTGCCCAGGCGACCGGAATTCTTCGCGATCAGCTTGTTGGCCGCATTGAGGATATTCGCCGTCGAACGGTAATTCTGTTCCAGGCGCACCAGGTCGGCATCGGCAAAATCTTTGTCAAAATTCTGAATGTTTTCAATGCGGGCGCCGCGCCAACCGTAAATGGACTGGTCGTCATCCCCCACGACGGTGATGAAGCCTTCTTTGCCCACCAGCATACGCAACCAGGCATACTGAATGGCATTGGTGTCCTGGAACTCATCGACAAGGAGATGGCGGAAGCGGTGCTGGTAATGCTGCAACAGGGCCGGGTGTTTCAGCCACAGTTCGTGGGAACGCAGCAGCAATTCACCAAAATCCACCATCCCGCCACGCTCACAGGCCTCTTCATAGGCGGCATAGACGCGAATCATCACCTTCATGAACTCTTCGCCAAAATCCTCGAGATTGTGTGAGCGCAGGCCCTCGTCCTTCTGCTGGTTGATGAACCACTGGCACTGCCTGGCCGGCCACCGGCTTTCATCCAGGTCCAGCGACTTGATGATGCGCTTGATCAGTCGCAGCTGGTCATCAGAGTCCAGGATCTGGAACTTGTCGGGCAATCCGGCTTCCTGGTGATGTGCACGTAGCAAACGGTGCGCCAGGCCGTGGAAAGTGCCAACCCACATGCCCCCGGCGGGCCGTTCCAGGAGCTCCTCAATGCGCACGCGCATTTCGTTGGCAGCCTTGTTGGTAAAGGTCACTGCCAGGATGCCGTGGGGGGAAACCCCTTCCATCTGAATCAGCCAGGCAATCCGGTGAACCAGCACACGGGTCTTGCCACTGCCAGCACCGGCCAGGACCAGAAGGTTGCCCGGCTCAGCGGTCACTGCCTGGCGTTGATGGTCATTGAGGGGATTAAGAATATGGGAGATGTCCATGGCCGCGAATTTTAGCAAATGCCTTCTCCCGCTTGTGAAATATTTCTCCCATCAGCCCTGAAAATGCGGTTTGGGAGTATTCAATCTGAAATGATCTTGCTAGTATCGGAGACAGTGGCGCGTGCCACTGTGTTTTTTCTATGCCGGCCAGCATTAGTGCCGGTGGATTTTCAAGAGCGAACTATGTCAGAGCAAGTAGAAGGAACCGTCAAGTGGTTCAATGATGAAAAAGGATTCGGATTCATTGAACAGGCTGACGGCAGGGACGTATTTGTCCACTATAGTGCAATTATCGGAGAGGGTCGTCGCACCCTGGTTGAAGGGCAAAAGGTAATGATGGAAATTACCCAGACTGAGAAAGGTCCTCAGGCTGAAAACGTAAGCCCGGCCAACCCAGACTGATTCACTAGAATCAATCTTCAACCGGAGTGGCAGGAGCCGCCTGGTTTGATATTTCTTTCGATTTATCGTGATCTATCGATGAACCGTAGTCCCCTTTTTACCTGATTTTACCGCCTTGCTTGAGCAGAAAATGCCCTCCATCCCATTTCACCGGCTGAACAGCGGAGCGTAAACCCGCGTATTCCCTTATACTTTCCCTGTCTCCAACCTCTTTCCACGCCATGAGGATCACGTTCTGGAAAACACCAACCTGATCAAGGCCATCAGCGAATCACTGGGCAGTTTGCGCAAATCAGAGCGCAAGGTCGCAGACTTTGTACTGGCAGACCCGTCTGCTGTGCTGGATATGCGAATTATCGACCTGGCCACCCTGGCCCAGGTCAGCGAACCCACCGTGGTGCGTTTTTGCCGGGCACTGGGCTATGACGGCTTCCAGGCATTCAAGCTGCAACTGGCGCGCTACCTGGGCAGCAGTGGTATCTACAGCCAGTTTTCAGTCAGCGACACCGATTCCATCGCCGACGTCAGCCGCAAGGTTTTTGATTCCACGATTGGCTCCCTGCTGGCAGTCCGCGAGGAGCTGGATATAGCCGCCTTGGAAGCGGCAATCGAAGCCCTGGCCGGGGCAGAACGCGTTGAGTTTTACGGCTTTGGCGCCTCCGGCGCCGTGGCCATCGATGCGCAGCACAAGTTTTTCAGGCTCCAGGTCACCGCCGCTGCCTATACCGACCCGCACATTCAGCACATGTCGGCCATCTCCCTGAAAGAAAACGATGTTGTTGTCGCGATTTCACAATCCGGGCGGTCAACGGCATTAATCCAGAGCGTCAAGCTGGCCCGGGAGGCCGGGGCAACGGTCATTGGCCTGGTCCCGGACAATACGCCGGTAGCCGAGCTTTGTGCCATACCCATTCATATCAACGTGGAAGATAACCAGCATGTCTTCACCCCCGTCTCTTCGCGCATTGCTCACCTGGTCGTTATCGATGTCCTGGCCATGGGGGTGGCGCAACTGCATGGCAGTACATTGCAGGATCACCTGAAACGGCTGAACAAGAGTTTGAAATCCCTGCGCTCAGGCAAGCGCAAGTAAGCAGGCGCCAGGCAACGTTATTCTACAGTAAATGCAAACTGAACAAGCGTTTCTATAAACCCTGGCAAATCGACAAGTACATTGACGCTAAATTTGACGATTTTTTTGCAGATAAGATTGATCTCTTCAGTGAAGAAGAAGCGTCTATAGTAAAGTCAGCTGAAGCGTCTGCTGAACACCTGTATCTGAAGTTCAACAAGAGCCAGCGTAAAGAAGATATCTTGAGACAAGCTAGATTACTGCTTAGAAACCAACAATTCGACTCTACAGCGAAGCACAAGATCAAGAAGCAATACAAGTACTTCTACCTGCACCAGCAATACAGCGCATTCATCTTGAGACAATCAGATGCTACGAATGCTGAAGTAAGAGATTTTTTGCAGAAGAACTACTCTTCATATAGTAAGAGAATCGCTGACACAGATGCCGCCCTAAGAAAACTGTATAGAGCGAGTGAGCGAGTAGTGCTAGATGTGGCAGAGGGAAACTTTTGATTAAGCGCTTCTAGAGAAGCGCTTAATCGTATTTATTTAATAAATTTTTAGCGAATTACAACTGGTGAGCCCATTTCCAGTCGATTCACCAGAAGAGATCTTAATCTTTGTATTTCATGCAGTTCCCTAAAATAGATAACATACACACGATTTGTAGTCACAATTTCTAACCCCCATCCTGAATCATCAGCATTATACTCAGCTCTTTCACTAGATTTCCCCCCAAGCATACCGAATATAACTGCAACATACCAAAGTCCCATCCCAGCAAAGCCGGTTCTTAATCTTGCTTTCTGATAACTCAAACTCTCTATCTCATCAATCTTAAAATATTGCTGGCGATACACTTGAAGATAATAGTCTAATGAAAACCAGTCTGATGCGCGCGGTTTTATGCGATGACCACCAAAACTGATAACTCCTGACTGAAAATCTAAAGTTACTCCCTTCAAGAACTGTATTGTGACCAACAATCTGCTTATAGAAGTCGCTAACATTAAGAAAAAATATAGAATAATTGCACCATCAGCTCCCCAACTATCAAGTAAAACGACGCCACCAATACAAATTAGCAGAGGTACGAATGAAGTTGAGAATATTATTATTAACGCCGGAGGCAAAACCACCAAATGCCAAATTTCTAGACCATTATTTAACCACATTTCTATATCATCTAAACCAGCGATAAGAATATAGGCTATTCCTATAACCGTGATGAAGCTGCTTAGAGTGATAAATATGTGAAACGCCGCCCCCCCAAAATCGCTGAAATGATGATTTTCTTTGCTTTCATTCAATTGATTATTTCTTGATGCATCCAATTTTCATCTCCACTATTATTTTTCTTTTTCTAATTAATCTTTATACAGTATGTAGAACTGCAAATAGTATCTTTTTTTCAAAATTTTAAGCTCTCTGTACAAATGAGCTGACTTAAGTCGTCTATCGCTTGTCAACTTATGCCGCTCTCTTAGCTCGCTGTACAGATGACATTGAGACACCACATAGCTCAGCCGTCTTGCTAATAGAGTCACCAGCAGCCAAAGTTTCTAGAATCTTTTGAGTGTCAATCGTAGCTTTCCGCCCAGTAAACTTTCCCTGAGCCTTTGCCAATGCAATACCCTCACGCTGTCTCTCAAGCATGATAGTTCTCTCAAACTCATAAACAGCCCCAAGCATCGAAAGTAACAACTGAGACATTGCATCTGATTTGTCGCCAGTGAAGACCAAGCCTTCCTTCTGAAACTTTAGAACAACGCCCTTAGCAGTGATTTGCTCTACTAAGTCATGTAAGTCACGAATGTTACGAGCCAGTCTAGAGATATCGTGAACAACTACTGTGTCGCCCTCTCTGATGTACTCTAGCATTGCCTTAAGTTCGTGACGATTAGCAGTCTTTGCAGATACCCTCTCTTCAAACACCTTATCTAAAACAACTCCATCAAGCTGCCTTTCAGTGTTTTGTCCGACAGTAGAGACTCGAATGTATCCGATAGTCTTTCCAGAGACACTTCAATTGAGAAATCTCTGTTTTTAATCTGCTCAATCCTCTCTATGCGCTGCCTCATCCTTTTCACAACGCCATGAGCATGAGCACTAGTTTCATACCAAGTCTTTCCACGATGCGTTTTGATACCAGAGCGATTCAACCATGCACTGATCCGCCTGAAACTCATGCCAGAATCGTTCATGAAAGTGATGAGTTTGAAGAGAGCCAACTGTCTCGCCGAGTAGCTGTCTTTGTAAGTCAGCAGCCGATTATTTCTGACAGAAACGCAGAATTTGATGTTGCAAAATCTGCATTTAGAACTACTCGACTGTGACTGACTTGGCTAGGTTCCTGGGTTGGTCGATATCCGTGCCTTTGATTACGGCCACGTGATAGGACAATAGTTGCAGCGGGATGGTGTAGACCAGCGGTGCAAGAAAGTCGGAACAATGGGGTACGTTGATCACATCGGTACCGTCTTCATTCACAAACCCCGACTCGGCATCGGCAAACACGTAAAGCTGTCCGCCGCGGGCGCTGACTTCCTGGAGATTGGATTTGAGTTTTTCCAATAGCTCATCGTTGGGGGCTACGGCAATGACCGGCATCTGGTCATCCACAAGGGCAAGTGGGCCATGCTTGAGTTCCCCTGCCGGATAGGCTTCAGCGTGGATGTAGGAAATCTCCTTGAGCTTGAGCGCCCCTTCCTTTGACACCGGGTACTGGACACCACGTCCCAGGAACAGCGCATGGCGTTTGTCCGCGAAATCAAGGGAGATAGCCTTGATCTGTTCATCCAGCTTCAGGGTGTCTTGCAGAATTTCCGGGA
>Ga0255767_1003511_pt1 | contig 13156 bp, 9 predicted proteins | sample 071ome_24_FD_179967 | JGI IMG/M metagenome (GOLD analysis project Ga0255767, IMG submission 179967) | Coastal salt marsh microbial communities from the Groves Creek Marsh, Skidaway Island, Georgia - 071402CT metaG (version 2) | ecosystem: Environmental > Aquatic > Marine > Intertidal zone > Salt...
GCCAGCGCCGTTATCTCCGCGATCAATAACCTTGGGCCAGGCTTAGGCTCGGTTGCAGCCAACTACGCCACCGTCACCGATGCCGGTAAATTGATTTTGTGTATGGCGATGCTGCTTGGGCGACTTGAGATCTTCACGTTGCTGATTCTCTTTACGCCCACCTTCTGGAGACCCTAAATCAGCCTGAGTTACTTCAGCCCCCGCGACTCCTTGATCAAGTCATAAGCCGTTGTGATGTTTTGTGAGCGTTCAGTCGCGAGGTCAACCATCTCCTTTGGAACACCCCGAGCGCTCAATTTATCCGGATGATTTTCGCTCATGAGCCGGCGGTAAGCCTTTTTCAACTCACGATCATCAACATCTGCGCTCACGCCCAGAGCCTTGTAGGCGTCTGCGAGCTGACTACGCTGCGGTTGATATTGCTGCCGTTGGTGCTGACGCTGGTCGCCAAAGTTGGCCTGCGCGGCCACCATGCTAACGATTCGCTGCAGGGCAGCATCTGAAATACCCAGCGTTTTAGCCACTCGTGCGAGGGCATTGCGCTCAGCGGTTTCCAGTCGACCGTCAGCTAACGCCATACCGACTAAAAAGAGCATCAGTGTCTGAGACGTTTGAGGTCTCAGCGACGCCGTCCTTCGAAATCGCAAGAGCTCGACAGAGGGATCAAAATCAGACTCCGAGCCACGCTTAAAACGTTTGATAGCCGAGGCACGTTGCGACGGTGTAAGCCTGAGCTGAGAAAACATAGCTTCAGCCTGCGCGATCTCTGACTCTGATATGCGGCCATCTGCCTTTGCTATGTATCCCAGCATGACAAACGTCGTATCAAAAAACTCTTGCTGTAAAGCATGAAGCCCATCAGGGCCTGTCATACGAATGGCTCTTACCAAGCCAGAATCGAAGAGGTGCCCCACAAAAAAACCAACCAGACCGCCGATGACGCCGAGTGTCAAAAACCCAAGCAAGCTGCCAAGAATCTTACCTGTGTAGACATTCATCGCGCGGGATCCTTGTGAGACGCCCGTTTGACGCCGTCGTAGTAGTTGGTTGTGCCCCGTGGCAAGGTTCTAAAGCGTTTATATGACCATTGGTACTGTGCATCACGGCCAGATATCAGTGTCTCAATGTCCTGGTTCATCGCCTTCAGTGCAACCTCTAAATCCTCATTGTAAATGTCGGCAGATACCGGCAAATAGACAAGCTCCCATCCACCCCTCACGCGAAAAACGCCGGCAAGTACAGCGCGCGCACCCGATTTCGACAACAAGTTGGCACAGAGGCTGGCTGTGAAACACTCGACACCTTTGAACGGAACGTTTAAACCGCCTGATTCATGCGCAGGTACTTGATCAGGCAAAATACCCGTGAGCCCGCCGCGCTTAAAATGCCTTACCAGTTGCACCAGCCCTTTCGGGGTTGTCGGTACATAGGCACCACCTGGACGCTTTCTTGCCTCCAGCACAAGCGAGCCTACCGACGGTAACTTTGGGGGTTCAAACAATCCCAGAAGATCGCCTTGGGTTACCAGATGATGGGGCAATACTTCCCAGTTGCCGACGTGCGGTGCGAGCACTAAAACGCCTCGCTCTTCCGCTGCGGCAGCCTCGAGGTGCTCAATCCCAGCAACCCTGAGTTTGGACATGACGTATGCCGGGGAGCGGCGCCAAACATGCCCCAATTCAGCGGCCAGTGCACCTTGTTCCAGCACCGCCTCTTTCATCAGTGCCGCTTGTTGTTCTGCCGGCAGTTGTGGATATGCCAACTCAATATTTCTGCGCACAACGCGAACCGTCTGCGTGTTCATCCTAAACGCCAGACGCCCAACAAAACGGCCCGCTGACCGCGCCACCTCCAGAGGCACAAGTGCCGACAGCCGCAATACCGATCGCAAAATCTTAACAGCGAGCCCGTCTTTCAATCGAAATTTCAGTGAATTGTGATTCTTTGGCACAGAGATGCGCTTAATTCGGTCTGGTTGCTCATATTATGCCAGTGCTGGCCACTGTATACTTCACCCTTCGGTATTTCGGGACAGAGAAGTGAGTTCATTAACTTTCCAAGAGCTAATCCTGGAGCTTCAGAGCTTCTGGGGAGAAAACGGTTGCGTTATTCTTCAGCCGCTTGACCTCGAAGTGGGAGCTGGAACGTTCCATCCTGCAACCTTTCTGAAAGCGCTAGGGCCCGAAAACTGGAATTCGGCTTATGTTCAGCCAAGCCGACGGCCACAGGATGGCCGGTATGGCGAGAACCCTAACCGCTTGCAGCACTATTACCAGTTTCAGGTGGTCATGAAGCCATCGCCCGCCGACTTCCAAGAACGCTATCTCGATAGCCTTAGACGACTGGGACTCGATCCACTCGAGCACGATGTCAGATTCGTCGAGGATAACTGGGAATCACCCACCCTCGGCGCATGGGGCCTGGGTTGGGAGGTCTGGCTGAATGGTATGGAAGTATCTCAGTTTACATACTTCCAGCAAGCCGGCGGACTGGAGTGCCTACCTGTTACCGGCGAAATTACTTACGGTATTGAGCGGCTAGCAATGTACCTGCAGGACGTCGATTCGGTCTACGACCTCGTCTGGTCTGAGACGCCAACGGGCACCATTAAGTACGGCGATGTTTTCCATCAGAACGAAGTGGAAATGTCGACGTTTAATTTCCAGCAAGCAGATGTTGATCACCTGTTTAGCTACTTCGAATTTTGTGAAAAGGAAGCTGAACGATTGGTTTCCCTCGAACTACCACTTCCGGCCTATGAGTTCGTGATGAAGGCGTCGCATACCTTTAACCTACTGGATGCACGGCATGCGATCAGTGTAACCGAGCGACAGCGCTATATTCTCCGTGTAAGAACTCTGGCCCGATTAGCTGCGCAAGGTTACGTCGCGTCTCGTGCCAAATTGGGTTTCCCTCTAGCCGATAAAGACCTGGCCGAAGCGGCGCTTAAGGCGCTGGCAGAGGAGTCTGCGGCATGAGTACTCAGACTGTCTTATTCGAGCTCGGCACTGAGGAGCTCCCCGCCGGCGAGTACGAGGGCATGGCTAACGCCCTGGCCAGTGGTGTGGCTGCTGGTCTTGAGCAACACGGGCTCGCAATCGGCGAGATGAGCGTGCTCGCTACTGCCAGACGCCTGGCGGTTCTGATTGAGAATGTCCAAGCGCGCGCCGATGACACAGAGCAGGAGGTCTTAGGGCCACCGGTGGCAGCCGCAAAAGCAGATGATGGGAGCTGGACGCCCGCCGCCATGGGTTTTGCAAAAAAACAGGGAATGAGTGCTGAAGAACTGCAGATAATCAGTACAGAAAAAGGTGATCGACTGGGCGTTCGTAAGGTAGCGGCAGGGTCCTTATGTACTGACGTATTGCCAGCCGTGGTCGCGCAGGCAGTTGAAAATATCCCAGTCTCGAAACGCATGCGATGGGGCAGGGAGCGCCACGAATTTCTGCGGCCGGTGCAATGGCTAGTATTACTCTACGGTGCCGAGGTCATTGAGGTCTCTTTATTCGGGCTGGCTTCCGATCGTGTATCACGAGGCCATCGCTTTCACGGTCAGTCATCGATAACGATAGCCCATGCCGATGCGTACGAGGCAACATTGAAAGAACAGTTTGTCATCGCTTCGGTGGACGAGCGTAAAGCGCTGATTAAAGGCCAAGTCGAGGGACTAGCCTCCAAGGACGAACGAGTCGTTATCGATGACAGCCTGCTCGGAGAAGTGACAGGGCTGGTCGAATGGCCAGTCGCCTTGCGCGGTAGTTTCGATGAGTCGTTCCTCACCGTGCCACGACAAGCGCTGATTTCATCGATGCGCGAGCACCAGAAGTACTTTCACATAGAGCGCCCCGATGGCGAGTTAGTCCCATCGTTTATTACCATCTCCAACATCCAGAGCAAGCGCCCGGAGGCCGTCGTTTATGGAAACGAGAAGGTTATCCGTCCGCGCCTAGCAGACGCCGCGTTTTTCTTTGACACAGACAAACAAACAACACTCGCAAGCAAGGCCCTGCGATTAGAGAGCGTGTTATTCCAGAGAGATCTTGGAACCCTAGCGGAAAAGCAAACGCGTATTTCGGAGGTGGCACAGACCTTAAGCCAAACTATTGGTGCTGATAAGGCAACGGTAAAGGCCGCAGGTTGTTTGATTAAGGCCGATCTTGTATCCGACATGGTAGGAGAGTTTCCGGAGCTTCAGGGTATAGCAGGACGACACTACGCACTGCATGACGGAGCGCCGGAGGCAGTTGCTGATGCCATTGAGCAACATTACTGGCCAAAGTTTTCGGGTGACCAATTACCCCAGTCTTCAGAGTCGGCGGCATTAGCCTTAGCCGACAGACTCGATACTTTGATTGGCATCTTTGGAATAGGGCAGGTGCCAACAGGATCGAAAGATCCTTTTGCGCTGCGCCGAGCGTCACTCGCCGTCATTCGACTACTCCTCGCCTTTGCCCCATCGGCAAACCTCGAACTGATTTTGACGACGGCGAAGCAGTCCTTCCCCTCGGGTGTGTTGGATGATGGCGTTGTTGATACGGTGAAGGCGTATCTGCTTGATCGTTTACCTGCACATTACGAGGAGCAGGGAGTGTCGGTGGACATACTGCGAAGTGTCACCGCTGTCGGCACTGAGACTATTGGCGATATCGATTGTCGAAGCCTAGCAGTAGCGAGCTTTGCAGGATCTGACGCTGCAAATGCGCTGGCTGCTGTCAACAAGCGGGTTGCCAACATCCTGACAAAAGTAGATGAAACCTTGCCAGCAATTAATGAGCAATTGCTGACAGAAACAGCTGAGCTATCCTTGCGCGCAGCACTGAACGAATCTCAAGCATCCCTAGACTTAGCAGTTGCTGATAACGACTACCCACAGGCCTTGTCGAACTTAGCCAAACTTCGCGACCCCGTGGATGCGTTCTTTGACAACGTACTGGTTAACGCAGACGATGCCAGTGTTCGTCTGAACCGTTTAGCGCTGCTCCAAGAGTTGCGCGGTCAGTTTTTGAAAGTTGCTGATCTCGCGGTACTCGCCAGATAAGGCCTGCTTATTCATGTCATTTGATGCCGTAGTCGTAGCTCTCGCACTTATCTCAGCTAGCGCTATTGCTATCGGCCTACTTATCCGGAAACACAGTGTTTATCGCGAGTCGGTGGCTGATTCGCTCGCTCGTGGAGATGTTGCAAAAGAAGAGGTCGAAGCGCTTAAGCGGCAACTGGATGAGATGAATCAAAGCTTGGTTGCCAGTTCAGGTCGCGAAGAGGGCCTCAAGGCGACACTTGCTCTGAAGGAAACGGAACACGCCGAAAAAATCGCTTTGCTCGAAGATGCGAAAAAAATGCTTCGACTCGAGTTTGAAAAGACAGCGCAGGCGCTGGTCAGTCAAGGTGAAAAGTCACTATCTACCCGAAATCAGGAATCATTAAACCAGCTACTTAAGCCGCTTTCGGAGAAGATCGACGGTTTTCAAAGCAGAGTTAACCAAGTTCACAGCGATTTAACAGGACAAAACGCAGCGCTCAAAACGCAGATCAAGCAGCTCCATGACGTCGGTCAGGAGATGTCATCAGAAGCAAGCAACCTCACGCAAGCGCTCAAAGGCGACAAAAAGCTCGTGGGGAACTGGGGTGAAGCACAGCTAGAGCGGACACTCGAGTTAGCCGGCCTTCGGCGCGGTGAGCATTTCGAGGCTCAACAGGCCTTTAAAGGTGAAGACGGACAGCGGATGCTTCCCGACTTCGTCATTTTCCTTCCTCAAGACAAACACATTGTCATCGATAGCAAGGTGTCTCTGGTTGATTACGAGCGCGCAATCACTGCCGAGGATGACAGCGAACGAACACAGAGCCTTTCAGCACACGCGGCCGCCGTAAAGCGCCACATAGACCAACTTTCCGAGAAGGACTATGCGAACCTCGCCGGTCTGCAAAGCCCGGATTTCGTCCTCATGTTCATGCCGGTGGAGCCTGCGTACATCGAGATTATGCGCACGCAACGTGACCTCTTTAACTATGGGTATCGGAAGAACGTCATTCTCGTCTCGCACACGACTCTTATGCCGATCTTGCGCACCGTAGCGAACCTCTGGATGGTCGAACGCAGTAACGCCGAGGCGCGCGATATCAGTGACCGTGCTGGCGATATTTTCAATGCCGTGTGTTTGGTAGCTGAGCGCATGGAAGGCGTAGGCGCTTCGTTGTCGCAAACAACCAAACGTTATAACGAAGCTGTAAAGAGCCTCGTAGGGAGACAGGGGCTACACGGAAAAGTAGATCGATTTCAGACGCTATCAACACGCGTTTCAAAAACCTTCCCTGAAAACCTGGACGTACTACCTGATCAAACTGACGCTAGCCAGCTCTCGCTAGCGACTGACAAGCCCTTTAACAAAGAAGACGATAGCGACAATTAGCTACAACTGACTGCAAATATCGCGATTAAACGTCTAAGTTTGCCACAGCCAATGCATTGGTTTCGATAAAATCTCGGCGTGGCTCGACATCATCACCCATCAGAGTGACAAACATTTGGTCAGCACGAATAGCGTCTTCAATTGTCACGCGAAGCATTCGTCGCGCATCAGGGTCCATTGTGGTCTCCCACAATTGATCGGGGTTCATCTCACCCAAACCCTTGTAGCGCTGAATGGAACAACCACGCCGGGCCTCATCGAGCAACCATTGCATGATCTTTGAGAAATCAGACGAAGCGAACACCTTCTCGCCTCGCTTCACAAAACTCTCTGATGTGACTGATGAGGCAAGCAGCGCACCCAGCTCGGTAAGTTGCTTGTATTCGCCAGAGCTAAACAAATTGTGGCCAAGGACAATATCGCTGGCCACACTGTGCGCAGTTCGACGAACAACGACGTAGTAAGTGCCACGCTCTGGATCACGTCGGACAAAGCACTCAAACCTGACATTATTGCCCGATAGCGTAAGTAGGCGCTCACTTAGTGCTTCAGAAAATGCCGTTACGCGCGCCTCGTCTGCCATGTCGTCCACAGTCAGCGGAGAAGTGTAAACAAGCTCCCAAAGTACATCGGAGGAATAGACACGACTCAAGCGATCAATCGTAGACTCTGCTCGCTGATAGCGCGACACGATATCCGCAAGCGGATCCCCAGATAGCCCTTCGTCTAACTCGTTCTTGAAGAGCGTCGTATCAATAAGGGCCGCATTCGTGAGGTATTCAGCCAGGGCCTCTTCGTCTTTGAGGTACTGACTTGATTTACCACGAGTGAGTTTATATAGCGGGGGTTGCGCAATGTAGACATGCCCGCGCTCCACCAGTTCTCGCATTTGTCTGAAGAAAAACGTTAGCAACAGCGTCCGAATATGAGATCCATCCACATCAGCGTCGGTCATGATGATGATTTGATGGTAGCGAAGCTTGTCAGGATCGAACTCATCCTTACCAATGCCGCACCCTAACGCCGTGACAATGGTGCCAACCTCAGCGTTGCTCAGCATCTTGTCGAAGCGTGCCCGTTCTACATTTAAGATCTTGCCCTTTAAAGGCAAAATAGCTTGGAACTTTCGGTTTCTTCCCTGCTTGGCCGAACCACCCGCAGAGTCTCCCTCCACCAGGTAAAGTTCACATAAGGAGGGGTCACGTTCCTGACAATCTGCCAACTTACCAGGCAAGCCGGCAATATCGAGCGCACCCTTACGACGGGTCATCTCGCGCGCTTTACGCGCCGCTTCTCGAGCCCGCGCTGCATCGAGCATCTTACCCACAATCTGCTTTGCATCGTTGGGATTTTCCAAGAGGAACTCACCAAAAGCGGCGCCCATGGCCTGTTCAACGATTGGCTTCACCTCGCTCGACACTAATTTATCTTTCGTCTGTGAGGAGAATTTTGGATCCGGCACTTTGACAGAAACAATGGCGGTCAAACCCTCACGCGCGTCGTCGCCCGTTGTGTTGACCTTCGCCTTCTTGGCCAAACCCTCGCGCTCTATGTAGCCATTTAAACCACGAGTGAGCGCCGATCTAAATCCCGCGAGGTGTGTACCACCGTCGCGCTGAGGAATATTGTTGGTATAGCAGAAAATGCTTTCCTGAAACCCGTCATTCCACTGCAGCGCCACTTCAACACCAACACCGTCCTCGCTAGTTGTCTCAAAGTGGAAAACCTTGTTAATCGGCGACTTAGCCTGGTTAAGGAAATCAACAAAGGCGCTCAAACCACCGTCGTAGCAGTAAGTTTCACTTTCGCCACTTCGCTCATCCGACAGAACAATCTTTACACCAGAGTTCAGGAAGGCCAGCTCTCGTAAACGCTTGGCTAACACATCAAAGTGAAACTTAATGTTGGAAAAGGTATCGGCAGAAGGCTTAAAGCGCACTGATGTACCCGACTCCTGTGTATCGCCAATCACCGCTAACGGTGCGTCGGGAACACCATGTCTGTAGGTTTGCTCGTGGAGCTTTCCCTGTCGCCGGATGGTTAGGCAAAGCTCTTCGGAAAGCGCATTAACCACGGAGACGCCCACGCCGTGCAAGCCTCCCGATACCTTGTAGGTGTTATCGTCGAACTTACCGCCCGCGTGCAGAACCGTCATAATGACCTCAGCCGCAGAAACACCCTCTTCGTGCTGCTCTGTCGGAATGCCGCGCCCATCATCGCTAACACTCACCGACTCATCAGGGTGAATGACAATGTCGATCTGGCTACAGTGCCCCGCCAGCGCCTCATCAATAGAGTTGTCGACGATTTCAAAGACCATGTGGTGGAGGCCGGTTCCGTCGTCTGTATCGCCAATGTACATGCCTGGTCGTTTTCGAACGGCATCTAAACCTTTCAGTACTTTGATACTAGAAGAGTCGTAATTGGCTTCTTCAGCGCCGAGGGTGTTGTCTTCCATGAGATCTCCTTTCACTCACCTCGTATTATGCCATTGATTTGGTCTCTGTGATCACCCCTTGTTCCACGTGGAACACCGTTAATGGGGCAAAATCTGCCCACCGAGAGAGGTCACCCAGAGATACTGCGGTTGCAAGCACCTGCACCTTTTTTTCGGCCAACACAGTAAAGACGGCTCTAGCATTAGCCCCATCAAGCTCTGCACCCACATCGTCCAACAAAAACACAGGCGCACGACCCGCTGCCTCTGCGAGCACCCGGCCCTGCGCCACCCGCATAGCAGACATAAGAACCTTCATTTGACCGCGAGACAAGACCTCACTGGCCGGCCTACTCCCCAGTAAACACTGTAAATCCGCGCGATGCGGACCCACCTGTGTGAAACCACGCTGCCTGTCACTTTGCGCACTAGCGATTAACGCACCCGTCAACGACTCACCTGCAGTCCATCCAGACCTCAAAACCAATGACATACCAGGAAAATCAACACCCATTGAACCCAAAACCTCAGACAGCTCACCCGATAAAAGTTTGGTAACTCGCTCTCTGGCCTGATGAACCTGCTCGCCCAGGGCCGCCATTTCGCTTGTCCACGCACCGTCATCACCGCTGCGCGTCTTTCGGAGCAGAATATTGCGTTGTTTCAAAACCTGATGATATCGCTGCCACGACGAGATATACGAATGTTCCACGTGGAACACCATTTGATCAATCAGTCGCCGCCGCGCCTCTGGGCCCTCCCTCAGCGCACTCAGCGAATCAGCATTTAAAAGAACTATCGGGAGTTCACGAGCAAGCTCTGATAAAGCCTTCACGGGGGCGCCTGATAATCGGGTTTCGCCGCCTCCTGCTCGCAACCGCCTGATCCCAATCACGGATTCGGCGCCTCCATATTTTATGCGGCCAACCACTTGGAGCCCTGGCTGTTCGTCACGTATGGCTTTGCTAAGCTGCGACGTTGTGAAAGATTTGCCCGTTCCTAAGATATGAACGGCATCGAGCACCGAGGTTTTACCGGCACCGTTAAGGCCTGTAAACACCGAAAGCCCCTCTGACAATTCCAGAGAGGCCTCAGATAAGTTTCTTAAGTTTTGGATTGATAGCTGCGTTAGCAAAGCGTTATCAGGAGTGGCTTACAACCGCATGGGCATAACGACATACAACGCTTCTGCGTCTGTATCACCGCCCGCTTCTCCTTCTTCGATTAACGCAGAGCTCGCCGAGTCAGAGAGCGACATGCGCACCGTAGCGCCCGTTAGCACGCCCATAACATCTAGCAAGTAGCTAACGTTGAAACCAACCTCGAGCGCATCTCCAGCGTAATCCACTGGTACAGACTCCTCCGCCTGCTCCTGCTCTGGGTTGTTCGCTGTAATTTCCAGAGAACCTGGCGTCAAAGACAGCCTCACACCACGATACTTTTCGTTGGATAGAATAGCCGTGCGTGTAAACGCTTGCCGCAACTCGGACCGATCTCCCGACACCGACTTGTCAGGCGATCGAGGAAGCACCCGCTCATACTCGGGGAACTTACCATCAACCAACTTTGACGTGAATGTGAACTGATCGGTTGCCGCACGGATATGATTAGAGCCGACACTCAACGTAACGGAACCATCTCCGTCCAATAATCGCGACAACTCCAAGATCCCTTTGCGCGGCACAATCACGGACTTGTCATCTGCAGCGATCTGTCCAGGGGCCGTACACAAAGCTAGGCGGTGACCGTCTGTCGCCACAAAACGCAGCCTTCCCTCTTTAATTTCGAGATACATACCATTCAAGTAATAGCGCACATCTTGCTGCGCCATGGCGAAGCCAGTGCGATCAATCATCTGGCGGACAAGTGGCTGCGCCAAATCTAAATCTATCTCGCCGTCGCCCGCTTCTACGGTTGGAAACTCTGCAGCAGGTAATGTGGATAAGGTGAAGCGGCTTCGCCCTGCTCGCACAGTGACTTTGCCGTCTTCCACACTAAAGGAAATATCGACACCGTCGGGCAGGCTTTTGCAGATGTCGACCAGCTTTCGCGCTGGGACTGTGATATTCCCGTCGACGCCTTCGCTTTGCACATCGATGCGACCAACAAGCTCCACCTCAAGATCGGTACCTGTAAGCGACAGGCGGTTGCCCTCTAAGCTCATGAGAACGTTAGATAAAATGGGTAGTGTTTGTCGACGCTCAACCACGCCTGCAACTAGGTTCAAAGGCTTAATCAGCGCATCCCGTGCTACCGAAAACTTCATTCGTATGATCTCTCTTGTCGTAGCCAGCGCTTATATCACGTAGTCAGTAAGCGCAGCAGATTCTTATAATCTTCCCCAATATCCGATGTTGTTCCACGCAACTCCGCTATCTTACGACAAGCGTGAAGCACTGTCGTGTGGTCTCTTCCCCCAAAAGCATCGCCAATCTCTGGCAAGCTATGATTCGTTAGCTCCTTCGACAGCGCCATCGCTACTTGTCTAGGACGCGCGATTGAACGGTTTCGTCGTTTCGACAACAAATCCGCGACTTTAATCTTATAGTAGTCCGCAACTGTCCGCTTGATGTTTTCTAGCGAGACCTGTTTATCCTGCAGGGCCAAGAGGTCCTTCAAGCTTTCCTTAATCAAATCAATATCAAAAGGCCTGCCGGTAAAGTTCGCGCTCGCAATGACTCGCTTTAGCGCACCTTCAAGCTCGCGAACATTCGATCGGATTCGTTGTGCAATAAAAAATGCTGCCTCATGAGACATTTCGATGCCTGACTGCTCCGCCTTCTTCATGAGGATGGCGACGCGGGTCTCCAGTTCTGGCGGTTCCACCGCCACTGTTAGGCCCCACCCAAAGCGGCTCTTTAACCGCTCCTCGACCCCTTCGATCTCCTTTGGGTAACGATCGCAGGTCAAGATCATCTGTTGGCCACCCTCTAGCAACGCATTAAACGTGTGAAAAAACTCTTCCTGACTGCGGTCTTTGTTCGCAAAGAACTGGATGTCATCGATCAACAATGCGTCAACTGACCGATAAAACCGCTTGAAGTCGTTAATCGCGTTGAGCTGCAGCGCCTTCACCATGTCGGCAACAAAACGCTCGCTGTGCAAGTAAACAATTTTGGCGTCGGGTTTGCGCTGCCTGAGCGCGTTACCTACCGCATGCATCAGGTGGGTTTTTCCCAGACCTACGCCTCCGTAGAGGAACAGAGGGTTGTAGGCGTCACCCGGACTTTCCGAAACCTGCTGAGCAGCGGCCATCGCTAGCTGGTTACTCTTACCCTCAACAAAATTAGAAAAGGTATACCCGTCCACCAGGTTGTGCTGATGCGATGGCACCACGACGGCTGGCGCCTGTTTTTTAACTGTCCGTGATGGCTCTGCTGGCGCCACTCTCGCAGTCTCCGCGCCCTGAACCACAGTGGTTCCGGGCAGGCTCAACTCGTTATTCACCCTAGCTGGGCGGGTGATGCTTGACCCGCCGGCACCCGTTATAACCCTCACAGACACCAGGGCCGCCTCAGTGCTCACAGCAGCGAGACACTGAGAAATGGTTGCACTGTATTTTTCTTCTACAAAATCTCGGATAAACCGATTGGGTGCGCACAACACAAAGTGAGCGCCATCTTCTATCACGGTTAAAGGTCGCACCCACGTATTGAATTGAATCTCTGGCACTTCACGACGCAGCTCTTCGAGACACTGTGTCCACAGCACCGCATTCGAAACTGACGAGGAAGATTGAGACGCTATTTGCATGTTGTTATTGCTCTTCAAGGCGAATTGAGCCGAATCTGCGACTTATCACAGCATTTATGTTGAGTTCTGGCTCAATTATCCGCCACTTCTCGACAACGGTGTATAGTTATCCACACATTTATCTCCGGTTCAACAAAAATAAATGTCATATAAATCATTGGGTTAGTGTTTTTTTGGGGGGTTTTTATAAAAAACTAAAATGCAAGCTGTATTTTTGTTTGTCTGTGGATAACTTTTTTATAACTTATGGATGCTTTGTGACAAAAAGCAACCAATCGATTCATGCAAACTGGTAAAAAAAGAGCAATACAGTCGATCCCAGTAAGTGGCCACTAACCCCAAAAAAATAATGGTTTTGTAACCACTTACTTTTTTACATCCCCAGCTATTGCCAGTCACACAGGGGGTCCCTATAATTCTGCCCCCTTTGATAACCGCATTGATGTAAAGGCACTCGTATGAAGCGCACCTTTCAACCCAGCGTTCTGAAGCGCAAGCGCAACCACGGCTTCCGTGCTCGCATGGCAACTAAAAACGGCCGCAAGGTACTCGCTCG
>Ga0255767_1003525_pt1 | contig 13121 bp, 11 predicted proteins | sample 071ome_24_FD_179967 | JGI IMG/M metagenome (GOLD analysis project Ga0255767, IMG submission 179967) | Coastal salt marsh microbial communities from the Groves Creek Marsh, Skidaway Island, Georgia - 071402CT metaG (version 2) | ecosystem: Environmental > Aquatic > Marine > Intertidal zone > Salt...
CGTGAAGGCGGGGAAAGGGTGCAAAGGCTCGCCGAATTTCTCCAGCGTCAGCGGCTGGACGTGATACTGCAGGTTCGGGAATTCCAGGGACGGGTCGGACTTGGCGAAAACGCCAAGCTGGGACGGCGCCATCGACATGGGGCCGGACCGGTTTAGCAAGTATTCCAGTGCGATCCCGGCCTTGCCCATCAGGCTGTTGGCGCGCTCGTTCAGGGTCGAGACGCCCGTCACCTTGAAGGCGCAGCGCACCTGCAGATGGTCCTGCAGGTTCTCGCCCACGCCTGGCAGGGCGTGGACCACCTCGATCCCGTTCTGACGCAGCAGGTCCGGCTGGCCGATGCCCGACAATTCCATGATCTGCGGGCTGCCGACGGAGCCCGCCGACAGGACCAGTTCGCCGTCGATGGACACGCGCGCCGGTTTGCCCTTGCGCCGGAAGGTCAGGCCCGTCACCCGCTTGCCGTCGAATTCGATCCGGTCGGCTTCGGCATGGGTCACGATAGTCAGGTTCTGGCGCATGCGTGCAGGCTTCAGGAAAGCCTTTGCTGTGTTCCAGCGCAGGCCGCCACGCTGGTTTACGTGGAAATAGCCGGAGCCGTGGTTATCGCCGCGGTTGAAATCGTTGGTCTTGGGAATGCCTTCCTGCGCGGCGGCCTCCTGGAAGGCGTCTAGCAGTTCCCAGGACAGGCGCTGGTTCTCGACCCGCCACTCGCCACCCTCGGCGTGCATGTCGTCGGCAGGGACGGCGGCCTGGTCCTCGGATTTCAGGAAATACGGCAGCACATCGTCCCAGCCCCAGCCGGTGTTGCCGAGCTGGCGCCACTGGTCGTAGTCGCGGCTCTGGCCGCGCATATAGATCATGCCGTTGATGGACGAACAGCCGCCCAGCACCTTGCCGCGCGGGAAGTCCAGCGCGCGCCCGTTCAGCCCGTCCTCGGCCTCGGTCTTGAACAGCCAGTCCGTGCGCGGGTTGTTCATGCAGTAGAGGTAGCCGACGGGGATGTGGATCCAGAAATAGGTGTCCCGGCCTCCGGCCTCCAGGAGCAGGACATTCATATCCGGGTCCGCCGACAGCCGATTGGCGAGCACACAGCCCGCCGAACCGGCGCCGACGATCACATAGTCGAAGCGGCCGTAATTCTGCATGGGGGTCCCTCGCGCGCGCCTATGCGGTCGCGTCCACCTCTATCAGCAATCCGTTGTCATCGACGGCAAGGCCGGTGGCCCGCGCGGCATCTATCACCGAGGGGTGCCAGTGCACCTTGCCCGTGTCCGGACCGCCGACGATGAAATGCAGGGTCGCGGGCGTGTCGCCGACGTTCTTGAAGCCTCGGTAGATGCCCACCGGCACGGAGACCGTATCTCCGGCCTCGAGGATCACTTCGTGTTGCTCCTCGCCGTCCATCCAGTAGATTGACCACTGGCCATCCAGTGGCATGAAGACTTCTTCCGTCTCATGCCAGTGCAGCGCGGCACCGCAACCGGGCTCGCACTTGGCGAAGCCGTGGGCAAACCCGTGGGCATTGCCTAGCTTCGGCGCGAGGTCCGGATCGCTCTCGTTCTCGGAGACACCGAGGCCGTGAAGGTTGATCATCTCACGCTCATGGCCGGGAATGCGCTGGTCCATGAAGCACAGATCGCTGCCCTTCAGCTGCTTCAAGCGGGCGACCTTGGTTTCCATCTCGGCGACGCTGACACTAGGGCCGGGCGGGGGATCGATGCGGGTCATATTGTGTCCTCCACGATACGTTCGATTGGCCCGGAGTTTAGCGGCACATCGCGCGATTGTCTCGCCGCCGGCCCTCGCGTAGCTTCGCGGGACCATGAACAAGACTATCCATACCGAACGCCTCGCTGCCCTGCGTGCGGAACTGGCCCGACAGGGGCTAGACGGCTTTGTCGTTCCCCATTCCGACGCCCACCAGAACGAGTTCCTGCCGCCCGACGCCGAGCGTCTGGCCTGGCTGACCGGGTTTACCGGCTCGGCGGGCACCGCCGTCGTGCTGGCGGATCGCGCGGCGATCTTTGTCGATGGACGCTACACCTTGCAGGTGCGCGACCAGGTGGATGGTAATGCTTACGAATTCCTGCACCTGATCGAGACACCCGTCGATTGCTGGCTGGGCACGGTGCTGGGTGAGGGCACGCGGCTTGGTTTTGACCCGTGGTTCCACACCCAAGCCCAGAAGGAACGCCTCGCGCGCGTTGTGACGGGCGCGAAGGCGGACCTCGTGTCGGTGACGGAAAACCCGCTGGACGCGGTCTGGACGGACCGCCCGCCGCCGCCCGCCGCGCCGGTCGTACCGCATGACCTGGCCTATGCCGGGCGTGACAGCGCGGCCAAGCGCGCAGAGATCGCCGGGGTGCTGGCGAAGGCCGGTGCGGATGCCGCTGTACTGACCCAGCCAGATTCCATCGCCTGGCTTCTGAATGTGCGCGGCGGCGATGTGGACCACACGCCGCTGCCGCTCAGTTTCGCGATCCTGAAGGCCGATGCGACCGTGGATTGGTACGTGGCGTCCCAAAAACTGACGGACGGATTGGCAGCGCATCTGGGCAACGGCGTGTCCGTGCAGCCGCCGGAGACGTTTGCGGACGGGCTGAAGGCGCTCTCCGAAAAACGCGTGCGCGTGGCGTCGGACAGCGCGGCCGCCTGGGTGTTCGAGCGCCTCTCCGGCGCAGAAATCCTGCGCGGCGAAGATCCGGTGACCCTGCCCAAGGCTATCAAGAACGAAGCCGAGCTGGACGGCACCCGCACGGCACATGCCCGGGACGGCGTGGCCATGGCGCGCTTTCTCCACTGGCTGGATGAGGCCGCACAGGACGCGACGATTGACGAGATCACGGCTGCGGACAGGCTGGCGGCTTTCCGGTCAACAGGCGAGCATTTCCGTGACCTGAGTTTCGACACAATCTCCTGCGCGGGGCCGAACGGTGCCATCGTACATTACCGTGTAACGCCGGAAACCAACCGCAAGCTGGAGCCTGGCTCGCTCTATCTGGTCGATTCTGGCGCTCAGTACCTTGACGGCACTACGGATATCACCCGGACGGTGGCGATCGGTACACCCACGGAGGAGATGCGCGACCGGTTCACCCGTGTTCTCAAGGGGCATATCGGGATCGCCAACATGCGCTTTCCCGACGGCACGACCGGCGGCCAGATCGACGCCTTCGCACGCCATGCCCTGTGGCAGGCGGGGCTCGATTACGACCACGGCACCGGCCACGGCGTCGGCAGCTATCTGGGTGTTCACGAAGGCCCGCAACGCATCTCCAAGGCTGGGTCCGGCACTGCGTTGAAGCCGGGGATGATCGTCTCCAACGAACCCGGCTACTACAAGACCGGCGAATACGGTATCCGGATTGAGAACCTTGTCGCCGTCACGCCACCGGAAGCGATTGCGGGGGGAGAGCGCGCGATGCTCGGTTTCGAGTCGCTGACGCTGGCCCCCATCGACCGCCGCCTTATCGTTTCGGATTTGCTCACGGATGCCGAGCGCGACTGGCTCGACGACTACCACGCCCGCGTACGCGAGGTAATCGGCGCGGGGCTCGACGGCCCGCGCGATACCTCGGTTTTCACCTGGCTGAGCGCCGCGACGGCACCGTTATCCTAACGCCGGCGTGTCAGCAGCGGCGTGCCGATCTCTCGCTCCAGCAGGGCTAGCTAGCGTGACAGGAACAGTTGGGACAGGCCCAGTTCGGTCGCTGCGCTTTTGATGCCGACAAGTTCGGCGACACGCAGGAAGTTAACGAGAACCTTTGTGTCCATGATGCCCCGTTCAGCCCACGTACACAGATACGCATAATGCATCTAGCCACGATGTCATTTTGAGTAACGCGGGAATGCTCTAGAACTGCGAGGAGCCAACGAGGAGGAGACACCATGGCCGAGCGCAAGGTGATCGTGACTATCGCGCCGACGGGCGGGATGGCGAGCAAGAAGCAGAACCCGAATATCCCGACCCAGCCGCAGGAAATCGCCGACGACGTTTATCGCTGCTACGAGGCGGGTGCGTCGGTGGTGGCGGTGCACGCGCGCCGTCCGGATGATGAGGCGACCTGCAACCCGGAGATCTATCGCGACATCAATGAGCGTATCCGGGCTAAGTGCGACATCATCATCAACAACTCCACCGGCGGCGGCATCAACGGCGACATGCTCAAGGAAGGCTCCGACGGGTTCTTAGAGATTTCCTACGAAGAGCGCCTGAAGGGTATGGAAGCTGGCGCAGAGATGTGCACGCTGGACCCGACGACCATTGTGGCCAATTTCGAGGGCCGCGAGATCTTCATGAACACCTCGCCGGAGCGCTGCCGCGACCTGGCGACCAAGATGAAAGCCAAGGGCATCAAGCCCGAATGGGAGGTGTTCAGCCCGACCCACCTGCTGCAGGACGTCAACCGCCTGCTGGCCGAAGGGCTGGACGAGCCGCCTTACTTCATCAATTTCGTGCTGGGCGCTGACCGTGGCTTCCAGGGTGCGATGCCGTATTCCCCGAAGATCCTGCAGGACATGGTGGACCTGATGCCAGAGGGTGCGAATTTCAATGTCAGCGCCATCGGCCCGGCCCAGCTCAATGCCGCGCTGCAGTCGCTGCTGCTTGGCGGCCATGTGCGCGTTGGACTGGAGGACAACCTCTATTACGAGCGCGGCGTGCTGGCGAACAACGTGCAGCTTGTCGAGCGCATCGTGCGTATCATCCGTGAACTGGGTATGGAGCCGGCGACGCCGGAAGAGGCCCGGGAGATCATGGGGCTCAAGCCGCTTGCGGCCTAAGCGTTCGCCTGAGTGTTCGAAAGGATAGTTTCATGAAGGTTGCGGTTGTCGGCGGCGGTCCCGCCGGCCTTTACTTCGCCACGCTCTGGAAAAGGCGCCACCCGGACGCCCGGGTGCGCGTCTATGAGCAGAACCCGTCCGATGCGACCTGGGGCTTCGGGGTGGTGTTCTCCGACCGCGCGCTGGAGTTTCTGCGCGCGGACGACCCGGAGACGCACGACCTCATAACGCCGAAGATGGAAACCTGGCAGGACATGACCTTGGTCCATCGGGGCCAGACGGTCACCATCGACGGCGTGGGTTTCTCTTCCATCGGACGGCTGAAGCTGCTCCAGCTCCTGCAGGAGCGCGCTCGCGACGTGGGTGCGGAGCTGATCTTCGACACCGTGATCCCGACCGTGGCGGAACTAGGCGACGCCGACCTGATCCTGGCGGCCGACGGGGTGAATTCGGTCGTCCGGCGCGGCTACGAGGGCGACTTCGGCATGTCGCTGTCCTACCTGCCCAATAAGTTTGCCTGGTATGGCGTCGAGAAGCCCTTCGATACGCTGACCCAGACCTTCATCGAGACCGAGTACGGGCCGTTCAACGCGCATCATTATCGTTACGCGCCGAATATGAGCACATTTCTCGTGGAATGCGGGCGCGAGACCTGGCTGCGGGCCGGGTTCGCCACCATGAGTGAGGAAGATTCCGCCGGGAAGTGCGCGGCGCTCTTCGCCGATACGCTCGACGGCAAGCCACTCATCAACAACAAGTCGGCCTGGCGCAACTTCCCGGTTCTGTGGAACGACCGATGGTCGCATTTGAACATGGTGCTGGTCGGCGACGCGCTGCACACGGCGCACTTCTCCATCGGGTCGGGTACACGCCTTGCGCTGGAAGACGTGATCGCGCTGGTCGAGGCGCTGGATGCGGAGCCGAATGACCTGCGCGCCGGGCTCGAGCGCTATGAGGCGGAGCGCCGTCCCATCGTGGAGAAGCTGGTGACGGCGGCGACGACCAGCGCGCGCTGGTATCTCGATTTCGAGGATCACATGAAGCTGGCGCCTCTCGACTTCGCCTATGCCTACATCACCCGTTCGGGCCGGATCGATGACGAGCGCCTGCGCAAGCTCGCACCAAAGTTTATGGAGCGGTATGACGCGGGGGGTGCGGCATGAACGCTATGTCCTCTATTATCCGACGGGTCCAGTTCGGTGACTGTGATCCCGCGCAGATCGTCTATTACCCGAACTATTTCAAATGGTGCGACGAGGGGACCCACGACCTGTTCGAGAGGGCGGGCCTTGCCTCACAAGAGTTGGCCGACCGGCTGGGCGTTCATACACCCATCGTGGATGCGCATCTGGAGTTCCGCACCCCGGCTAAATGGGGCGACGACATCGAGATTCGTACCGAAATCACGCGCTGGGGCCCACGATCCTTTACGGTCAGTCACCGGATTTCCCATGTGGGCTCGGGCGATGTGATTGCGGAAGGTACAAAGGCGCATGTCTGCGTCCGGCCCGATCCCGAAACGGGAAAAATCGCCGCGTGCGAGGTGCCGGGTGAGCTGCTGGTAGCATTCGGAGAGACGGGGAGCTAACCGCTGATCAGTTCGAGCCAGGCGTCCTCGTCGATGGTTTCGACACCCAGTTCCGCGGCCTTCTTTGCTTTCGAGCCAGCACCAGGGCCTGCGATAATAAGGTCGGTCTTCGCTGACACCGATCCCGACACCTTCGCGCCCAGCGCCTCGGCGCGTGCCTTTGCTTCCGAGCGGGTCATCTTCTCAAGCGTGCCGGTGAACACCACCGTCTTGCCTGTCAAGGGGGAATCGTTGGCCACGGCCGCGAGCGGCTCGATCTTCAACAGGGAGTCGAGGTTGTCCAGAACGGTCCTGTTATGGTCTTCGTGCAGGAAGGCGAGGATGTCGTTGGCGACGGATTCGCCGATGCCGTCTATGTCCAGCAGGTCCTGATAGGCCTGACTTTCACGGTCCTGCGCCTCGGACATGGCGTTGCGCCAGGCTTCTAGCGTGCCGTAATTACGCGCCAGCAGCCGCGCCGTAGCCTGGCCGACCTGCAGGATGCCCAGCGCATAGATGAAGCGGTCGAAGCCTATAGTGCTGCGCTCCTCTATGGCGGCCAGCAGGTTTTTGACGGATTGCTCGCCCCAGCCCTCGCGCGTCAATAAGTCTTCCTCGCAGCCTTTAAGCCGGAAGATGTCCGCCGGGCCGTCGATCAGCCCGTCGGCGTGGAAGGCCAAGATGTGCTTAGCGCCCAGCCCCTCGATGTCGAAGGCGTTGCGCGAAACGAAATGCTTCAGACGCTCGACGACCTGGGCGGAGCAAATCAGGCCGCCGGTGCACCGTCTCACCGCCTCGTCCTCGTCGCGCACGGCCTCCGACCCACAGACGGGGCAGGTGACCGGGAACGCGTAGGGCTCTGAGCCCGCGGGGCGCTTGCCCTCGACCACGCGTACGACCTGCGGGATCACGTCACCGGCCCGCTGGACGATGACCGTGTCGCCGACACGCACGTCCTTGCGGCGGATTTCGTCCTCGTTATGGAGCGTCGCGTTGGACACGACGACACCGCCCACGGTGACGGGCTCCAGCCGCGCGACCGGTGTCAGTGAGCCGGTGCGCCCCACCTGAATGTCGATCCCTTTGAGGACGGTCGTCGCCTGTTCGGCCGGGAACTTATGCGCAATGGCCCAGCGCGGTGCGCGGCTGACGAAGCCCAGGCGTTTCTGGAGTTCGAGGCGATTGATCTTATACACGACGCCGTCGATGTCGTAGTCGAGCGCCGCGCGCTGCTCGCCGATGTCGCGGTAGAGGGACAGGATATCATCCAGGCTTGTGCAAAGGCGAGAGATCGGATTGGTCTGGAACCCCCACGCCGCGATGGTTTTCAGAAAGCCCCACTGGGTCTCGGCAATGTCTGCGCTCAGTTCGCCCCACGAATAGGCAAACATGCGCAGCGGGCGGCTGGCGGTGACAGTGGAATCGAGCTGGCGCAGGCTGCCGGCCGCCGCGTTGCGGGGGTTGGCAAAGACCTTGGCCCCGGCGGCCTCCTGCGCTTCGTTGAGCGCCCGGAAGGCCGATTTCGGTAGATAAACCTCCCCGCGTACCTCCAGTACATCGGGCACATTACCAGAAATTTCGTCGGGAATGTCGCCGATGGTGCGCAGGTTGGCGGTGATATCTTCGCCCTCGGACCCGTTGCCTCGCGTCGCGCCGCGCACGAAGACGCCGCTCTCATAGCGCAGAGACACCGACAGACCGTCGATCTTGGGCTCTCCCACGATCTCCAGCGGTTCGTCCTCGCCCATATTCAGGAAACGGCGGATGCGGGCTAGGAACTCGCCCACATCCTCGTTGTCGAAGGCGTTGCCCAGCGACAGCATGGGCACGAAGTGTCGCACCTTGGCGAAGCCCTGTGCGGGCGCTGCCCCGACGGTGCGGGTGGGGCTGTCTTCGGAACGCAGATGGGGAAACGCGTCTTCCAGCGCCACGAGTTGCGCGAACAGCGCATCGTATTCCGCGTCCGAGACGGTCGGCGCGTCCTCCTGATAGTAGGCCGCGTTATGTGCGCGGATGTCCTCGGCGAGTTGCGCGTGGAGCGCGCGGGCGTCTTCCGGCGTCAGGTTTACGGTGTCGGGTGCAGCGCTCATTTCGTCGTCGCGTTTGGGCTTGTGGCCGATTGGATCACGGAGCTTTCGACTTCGTCACGCCGCAGCCGCGGGAAAGCGGTAACCAGAGTGCCCATGATAACCAGCGCTACACCACCGACCGCAACCGCCGAAAGGGCCTCGCCAAGCCATATCCATGCGAGGATGGCCGACGCCACCGGGACCAGCGCAACGGCGGTAGCCGTCGGCGTCGCCCCCAGTGCTGCAACGGCGCGGGGATACCCGAAGGTCGATCCCCCGAACATGATGACGCCCTGGAAGACCCACTGCCCGGCAATTTCCTGCCAGGGCGCCTGCAGGATGGCAGACGGCAGGAACAGAAGGTGGAACGGGGTGAAGGTGGCGGCGGTGAAGGTCGCCACGATGGCGGCGCTGCGCACGGGGGCGACGTTCCACTTTCGCGCCAGCACGCCGAACAGAGACCAAGAGGCGGCGCCGACGGCGAACAGGATGTCTCCGAGCCATTGTCTTTCGCCACTGTTTGGACCGGCTGCGTCAATAATAAGGAACACGATACCGGCCGTGATCAGGCTGACCGAGAATGCCCGTATTGGTCCCAGACGCTCGCCTGCCAGCCACCAGGCGAACGGTGCGGTGAACAGCGGCAGGGCGCCGGCGAGGATTGTTGAGCCATGGGCCGTTGGCGCGAAGTGGTATCCGCCGAACGCGAAGACCGAAAATCCGGGACCGGCGGTCATCGCCAGCAGGAAAGCCTGCCAGAAGGAAAGCCCGGCCAGTCCATGGCGCAGCAGCCATGGCAGGAAGATCACACCGGCCACGAAGAAACGCAGGGATGTCAGGTCGTAGGGCGTGAGCGTGAGCTGCGCGCCCAGGCGGCCAGACAGGTGGAAACCCGTCCAGATGATCACGAGCGCCACCACCCAGGCCCAGCCGATGGCGCGTTCGCGCGATTTCGGGTTCACGCTTCTGTCCGGGCTGGGGCGTCGTGTTCACCGCGCATCAATCGGTCCGCAGCGGCGCGCGCTTCGTCGGTGACCTCGGCTCCGGCGAGCATCCGGGCGATTTCCTCACGCCGCTCATCTGCGTCGAGCCGTACGACCTCGGTGCGGCTGGTCTTGTCCGATCCGGACTGCTTAGCCACGCGCAGCTGCGTGCCGGCCGCCGCCGCGACTTGGGGGCTATGGGTAATAACAAGAATTTGTTGATTTTCTCGGGCGTTGGCGAGTTCTGACAGCCGGATACCGACCGCGGCGGCGGTGGCCCCGCCGATGCCGGTATCGACCTCGTCGAAGACAATGGTGCGTGTGCCGGACGTGCCCGCTAGCACGACCCTGAGTGCGAGCATGAAGCGGCTGAGTTCGCCGCCCGACGCGACCTTACCCAGCGGGCCCGGCTCGGCCCCAGGATTGGTGGCGACATCGAAGGACACACGATCGAGCCCCATGGGAGACCAGTTATGCTCTGCCATCCGTTCGATCCGCGTGGTCAGCGCGGCGTTCTCCAGCTTTAGAGGCGGCAGTTCCCTTGCGATTCGCGCATCGAGCTCTTTCGCCGCCCTCTTGCGCGCGCGCGACAGCTTCTCTCCGGCCTCGCTGTAGCCGCGCCGCGCCGTCTCCACGGCCTGCGAGAGTGCCTCAAGGTGGTTGTCTCGGTCGTCGATAGCCATCAGCTTTGTTGCGACCTCCTGACGGACCTTCGGTAGCTCATCGCAAGACACACCGTGCCGCCGTGCTGCCGCGAACAGTGCGAACAGTCGTTCCTCGACCGCCTCCAGTTCTCCGGGGTCGGCATCCAGAGCGTGCGCGACGGAATTCAGCTCCTGGATGGCTTCAGCTAGTTCGGCGGCAGATTTGTCCAGCGCGTCAATGACCCGGGCGAGCCGTCCGCCCGAGATGGCGTCATCACGCCCCAGCAGGCGCGCGGCGCGCTGAATCAGGCTGTCGGCGCCTGGCTCACCGGTGAGTGCGTCCGAGGCTTCGTAAAGAGTTTCCACCAGCCGCGTGGCGTGCTGCAGAAGCTGGCGGCGCGAGGAAAGCTCCGCTTCCTCACCCTCCACCGGCTCCAGCCCGTCCAGTTCCTCCAGCGCTCCACGCAATTCGTCGGCTTCCGCTTGGGACGCACTGAGCGAGCGAACGGCGGCGTCGCGCGCGGCCTCGGCCTCGCGCCATGCGGCGTAGAGTTTGCCGACCCGCTCACGTTGGGTCGCAACTCCGGCAAAGGCATCAAGGGCATCGCGCTGCTGGCTGGTGTCTGCGAGCGCAAAGCGTTCGAACTGGCCATGAATCTCGACCAGCGCGTCTCCGAGTTGGCGCAAAAGACCGATGCTGACCGGCTGATCGTTGATGAAGGCGCGGCTACGCCCGTCACTGTTGACCACGCGGCGAAGGATCAGGTCTTCGCCCGGCTCGACGGAAATTTCTTGCTCGGCCAGGAGAGGCCTCAGATCGTCGAGCACGCTGGTATCGAAGGTGGCGCTGACGGAGGCCCGTGCGGCGCCGCGCCGCACGAGTCCTGAATCCGATCGTGCGCCCAGCGTCAGTCCGAAGGCATCGAGAAGGATGGATTTGCCGGCGCCGGTTTCACCGGTCAGCGCGCTGAGCCCCGCCCCGAGTGCGAGATCGGCGCGATCGATCAGGACCACGTCCCGGATCGAAAGCTCAAGCAGCATGGTGCTTCAGAACGGCCAGAGGCTGCTGAAGAACCCGCCGGTATCGGGGCGAAGGTCGGGTTTGCCGTCACCGTCGAGATCGAGAGTCTCGTCGCCTTCCACGAGTTCATAGCTGTCGAGGTACCAGTCACTGCCAGGGAAGTTGTAGCCGAGCACCGCCGCGTTCGCCTGCGCTTCGGATTCGATTCCCAGCGCGGAGTACGCTTCTGACAGCCGGTGCAGCGCCTCGGGTACATGGGTGGTAGTCTGGAAATCCTCAATCACCGTCTTGAACCGGTTAATTGCGGCTAGGTAGTTCTCGCGGGTCAGGTAGTAGCGCCCGACCTCCATTTCCTTGCCGGCGAGATGGTCGCGAGTCAGGTCGACCTTCAGGCGTGCGTCGCGCGAATATCGAGAGTCCGGGAATCGCCGCACGACCTCTTCGAGGCTCTGGAGGGCCAGCTCGGTGTTGCGCTGGTCTCGGCCCACATCGGTGATCTGTTCGTAGTAGCTCAGGCCCTTGAGATAGTAGGCGTAGGCGACGTCGGCATTACCGGGGTGCAGCTGAATGAAGCGATCGACGGCGAGAATCGCATCGTCGAACTTTCTGCCTTCGTAGTGGCTATACGCCGACATGAGCTGGGCCTTGGTGGCCCAGATGGAGTAGGGGTGCTGTCGCTCGACCTCGAGGAACAGATCGGCCGCCTGGCCATACTGCTCGACTTCCATGGCATCGACAGCTTCGTTATAGAGCTCCTCGACGGGGCGCTCCACATACTCCGCTTCATCGGTTGAGCACGCAGCAAGCATGACCGCCCCGGTCAGTGCGAGCGCGAGGGTTCCTGTCCGAAAAGGGGAAGCACGTCTAGTCATCGCTAGGGCCGAAAGTTCGTCGCGTCCAGTCGTTTCTCGGGGCCGCGCCGGCCACTTCGATCCCGGCGGGAAACTCCAAACATTTATATCACGGCGCGAAAGATTCATACAAAAGCGGGCCGACAAATCGGCCCGTTTCAGGACTGCATTGTGTCGTAGATTTCAACCATTCGCGACCAGCAGTTCCGGGGTGTCGTTGTCCACGGCCTCTTTATAGCGCCATGCGGTGGGGTCAGCGAAGAGTTCGCGCACAATGGCGTGGTTCATCGCGTGGCCGGAGCGGTAGCCCTGGAAGTGGCCGGAAATCTGGGCGCCGGCGAGATAAAGGTCGCCGACACAATCGAGGATCTTGTGACGCACGAACTCGTCCTCGTAGCGCAGTCCCTCGTCGTTAAGGATCGTGTCGCCGCTGACGACGACCGCGTTCTCTAGGCTGCCGCCGCGTGCCAGGCCCATCTTGCGAAGCTGGTCGACTTCCTCGGCGAAGCCGAAGGTGCGGGCGCGAGAAATCTCACCCTTGAAGGTGCCGTTGACCAGGCGGACGCTCTTGTCCTGACGGCCGATCGCATCGGTGTCGAAATCGATCTCGAAGCCGACCGAGAATCCATCGGCGGGCGACAGGGAGGCCTCACGGCCCCCTTCGGACACTTCTACGCGCTTGAGGACTTCGATCATCCGGCGCCGCTTGTCCTGCGCCGCGACACCGGCGCATTCGATCAGGAAGACGAAAGGAGCGGCGCTGCCGTCCATGATGGGCATTTCCGGTCCGTCCACTTCGACGATGACGTTATCGATGCGGCAGCCAGCCAGCGCGGCCAGAAGATGCTCGACCGTGGCGATCTTGATGCCGTCGGCATTGCCGAGGGTCGTGCACAAGGTGGCTTCGACTACGTTATCGACAAGGGCCGCGATCTCGGCGCCGTTGCCGGCTGGGTCGATTCGGCGGAAAACGATGCCGGTATCGACAGGCGCGGGCTTCAGGACGATCGAGACGGTGTCGCCAGTGTGCAGACCGGTACCGCTACAGCCGATTTCGCTCTTCAGTGTATGCTGAAAGAAACTGTCGCTCTCAAAACCGTCCGACATTCTTCACCCCGAATCTTGCGCGCGTGCGGCGCGCGATTAACAAAATCCTTAGACTGCGTGTAGCAACTGGCCTAGTCAGCCTTCAAATCACTCTTT
>Ga0255767_1003530_pt1 | contig 13107 bp, 10 predicted proteins | sample 071ome_24_FD_179967 | JGI IMG/M metagenome (GOLD analysis project Ga0255767, IMG submission 179967) | Coastal salt marsh microbial communities from the Groves Creek Marsh, Skidaway Island, Georgia - 071402CT metaG (version 2) | ecosystem: Environmental > Aquatic > Marine > Intertidal zone > Salt...
AGGTCGTCGGTGGCGAAGGAACGTGTTGAACGAGACGAAGAAGACCTCGTTCGGCTCTACCTGACCGATATCGGCCAGTACCCCCTGCTGACGAAGGAAGACGAGGTCCGCCTCGCTCAGGCCATCGAGGCAGGCGCCGAGGCGCGCGCCGAGTTCGAGAGCATCGACACCGAACTCACCCCCGCCAAGAAGCGCGAACTCCGACGAGCCATGCAGAAGGGCGAGCAGGCCGAGCGCACGTTCGTGCAGTCGAACCTGCGCCTCGTCGTCTCGATTGCCAAGAAGTACCAGGCCTCGGGTCTGCCGCTGCTCGACCTGATCCAAGAGGGCAACCTCGGCCTGATGCACGCCGTCGAGAAGTTCGACTGGCGCAAGGGCTTCAAGTTCTCCACCTACGCCACCTGGTGGATCCGCCAGGCGATCACCCGTGGCATCGCCAACACCGGCCGCACCATCCGCCTGCCCGTGCACGCCGGCGACACCCTCGCCCGCCTCCAGAAGGCTCGCGCCCGCCTCGAGCTCAAGTACGGCCGTCCGGCCACGCTTTCCGAACTCGCCGCCGAGGTCGAGATGCCGGAAGAGAAGGTCACCGAGGCGCTTCGCTTCGCCGCCGAGCCGCTGTCGCTCTCCGAGCCGTTGCGCGAAGACGGCGATGCCGAACTCGGTGATGTGGTCGAGGACCGCGGTGCCGACTCGCCCTTCGAAGTTGCGGCCACGGCGCTTCTTCCCGAGGAAATTGCTCGCCTGCTCGCTCCGCTCGACGAGCGAGAGCGCGAGATCCTGAAGCTCCGCTTCGGTCTCGACCGCGGCGAGCCCCGCACGCTCGAAGAGGTCGGGGAGCACTTCAACCTCACCCGTGAGCGCATTCGTCAGATCGAGGCCCGGGCGATGTCGAAGCTGCGTCACCCGTCGTCTGACACGGGCGCCCGCGACCTCCTGAGCGTCTGATCCCCGTGGGGGTCCAAGCCGCGCTCGGCTACCGGCACAAGGCAGGCAATCCGCTCCATCGCGCTATGCGTTCGATGGCGGGATCAAAGCCGGGTGCCGTCTTCTTTTCGAAAACGATCCAGCCGATCGACGGCGCCGTTCAAAAGCTCACCGGCAACTCGACGACCGCCACCGAACTGCTGGCCGGCCTGCCTGTCGTTTACCTCACGACGGTTGGCCGCAAATCCGGGCAGCCGCGCCGTACACCCTTGATCGCCGTGCCGATCGGTGACGACCTTGCCCTGCTCGGCACCAACTTCGGCGGCAAGCGCACACCAGGTTGGGTTTTCAACCTCGAGGCCGAGCCGCACGTCAAGCTGGGGTACCGCACCACCGAGATTGATGTGGTGGCCCGCTCCGCCACTGCCGATGAGTTCGAAGCCGTGTTCGCGGCCGGTGGTTCGATTTATGGCGGCTACACGAAGTACCGCGAGCGGGTCGACGGGCGCGACATTCGGGTATTCGTACTCGAACAGGCCTGAACACAACCGGCCACCCGACAGCGAACCCCGAGCGTGCCGCTCCCACGACCTGCGCCCGAGCGGGAGAGCGGGTGGCGGAGGTGGACGGGAATCGAACCCGCCGGACAGGGATCACCCATCCCACCCGCTTTGAAGGCGGGGGAGCCCACCAGGCGCTCGGACACCTCCAGCGATGACGTTATCGGCGTGCCTGACGTCACGGACACCGGGCCGAGGCAACGACAGCCGGGGTAGCTAGCGTCGAAGACATGTCGAAGAACCGCAAGCGTCTCGTTGTTGTCCTCGCAGTTCTGCTCGCCGTCCTGGCGCGCAAGGTTCGCGACGTCTGATCGTTTCCGCCTGAGCCGACTGTTCGCCACCTGGTAGCCGGTGTCGGTCGGCCGCTACTCCTCACGGCCCTCAGGTCCGAAGTCCTCCCAGCGTGGCGCCGACTCCTCGGCGGAGCCGATGTCTGAGGACGGGAGAGCGGGGGACGCTGCGCCGGTAACGACCACGGCAGCCATCGCCGTGGTGAGGGGTACCGCAGCGACGAGGCCGATCGAACCACAGAGCGTGCGGACGATCTCGACCGCGACCACCTCGGTGTTGGCGACATTGGCAAGCGACTGATCCGAGATCGAGAACAACAAAAGGATCGGCAGGCTCGCACCGGCGTACGCCAACAACAAGGTGTTGACCGTCGACGCGATGTGCTCGCGGCCGACCCGGATGCCCGACGCCACGAGCTCCGACACGGTGAGATCGGGCCGGCGGGCGTGGATCTCTGACACGGCAGCCACCTGTGTGACCGTGATGTCGTCAAGCGCGCCGAGCGTGCCGATCACCGCACCACCGAGGAGGAGGCCGGCGAGATCGATGTCACCGGCCAGGAAGGGGAGGAGCAGGTTCTCCTCGGCGCCGAAGCCGGTGATGCGAGCCAGATCGAAGAAGACCCACGAGAGCACCAGGGTCAGGAGCAACGACCCGAGCGTGCCGGCTAATGCCACCGTCGTGGTGGGGGAGACGCCGTGCGTGAGGTAAAGCGTGACGAAGGCGATCACCGCTGCGGCGACGACGGCGACCGCAACCGGGTCGTTGCCGTCGAGGACCGACGGGGCGATGAAGACCACCAAGACGAACACGGTGACGGCCATCGAGGCGAGTGCCATGAGGCCACGGCGGCGCCCGAGGGCGAAGACGACAATCGCGAACAGGATCGCCAGCCACACCAGCGGCGCCTGCCGGTCAAGGTCGGCATAGAAGTAGGCGTTGGTTGCCGGCTCGAAGCCGAGAATGATCGTGTCGCCGGGGCTGAGGTCAGGGATGCCGCTCTGAAACTCGGTGTTGATCTCCGGAAGAATGATGAGTGAACCGTCTTCTGGTCCGCTGGTGAGGGTCGCCGTGATCTCGCGACACTCCTGCGGGTTCTCGACTGAGGAGTAGCTGCACGGGCTAACGGTCTGTTCCTCGACGGTGGCACCCACCCGCTCGGTAACGAGGCCGAGATCGGCGGCGTTCGAGATCGCCGCATCCCGGCCCTCGCCCGTGGGCCACAGCACGATCACGCCGACGACGGCGGCAACGGCGGCGAAGGTGACGGCGCCGAGCACGGCGCGAAGGGTCGGGACGGCGAGCCAGCGTTCCCAGCCGCCCGTCATCCCGTGCCCATGCGTGTGCGTGTGTCCGTCGTTCATCGGCGTCGCCCTGTCGGCTTGCGGGTTTTCCACCACAGCAGACCACCGGCCAGCGTGGCGGCGCCGAGTGCGCCGAATGTCATCGGCTTCGGAGGTCGAGCGCCTCGGCCCTCGACGAGGGGTTGCGGACGTTCGAACACCCGAATCTCCCAACCCCGGCTGGTGGCCTCCTTGAGAAGGGCCCGGTCGGGGTTCACGGCGACGGGGTGGCCGACCGTCTCGAGCATCGGGAGGTCGGTGACCGAGTCGGAGTAGGCAAACGAACCGTCGAGATCGAGGTCGTAGCGTTCGGCTTCTTCGACGATGGCGGCGACCTTGTGTTCGCCGGCGGAATAGAACTCGACCTCGCCCGTGTATCGACCCTCGGCGTCGATCTTGGCCCGGCTTGCGATCGCAGCATCGACGCCGAGGTGTCGGGCGAGCGGCATCACGATCTCCTCCGGCGAGGCGGACACGAGGTACACCCGCCGTCCGGCCTCTTGGTGGGATTCGATGAGCTCGACCGCTTCGGTGTACACGAGCGGATCGATGACGTCGGTCAGTGCGCCGTCGACCAGGTTGGAGATCTTCTCCTTCTCCCAACCGGCTGCGACCTTGAGCGCCGTCTCGCGCATCTTCACCATGCGGCCCTCGTCGGCGCCGAGGTAGCGGAACACGACCTGGCCCCACAGCGCCCGAACGACCAGCCAACGGTTGAGCATCCCCTCCTTGTGCAGGCGGGGGCCGAACGCCAGCATCGCTGCTTTGGCGATGACGGTCTTGTCGAGATCGAAGAAGGCGGCCTCGGTCACGTTGGCATCGTAGAAGGCCATGCCTAGGGTCGACTCGCGACTTCCCCGTCGAACCCCTGTTCCGGGAGAAACGTCGTGTTCGTTATCTGTCGATCGCCCAGTGGCGGCCGGGTCACCGTGGTGGTGCGTTTCGACGCGCCGACCAACGTGCCCATCGTCGGTGCGCTGGTGGGCGATCTCGCCCTCGACGCCGAGGCGACGATGCGCCTGGAGCGGTGATGGCCCGACACGGCGCCCGGGGGGATTGGTCGAGGCCGGGAGGCTCCGGTGGCTCAGGTCACGGAATTTGCTGGGGAATCGGGTTCCAGCACCCGCCTCAGCAATGTGATCGCTCCGGCTTTGTCGAGCGGATTGTTGCCGTTGCCACATTTCGGGGATTGCACGCATGACGGACAGCCGTCGGTGCACTCGCACGAATCGATCGCCTCGAGGGTGGCGGCCAGGTGCTCGGTGCCGGCCTCCCAGCCGAGTTCGGCAATGCCCGCACCACCCGCGTAGGCGTCGTAGACGAAGACGGTGGCGCCGTCGGTGTCGACATGGTGGGCGGTGGAGACGCCGCCGACGTCCCAGCGGTCGCAGATCGTGAACAGTGGCAGCATTGCGATCGCCGCGTGCTCGGCCGCGTGCAGCGTGCCGCGGGGATCGACCCCGGTGTCGACGACCGTGTCGATCACGTCGTCGTCGACGACGTACCAAAAGGCCCGGGTGACGAGGCGCTGCTCGGGAAGGTCGAGTGTCTCGTTGGCGAGGATCTTGCGGCTGAAACGATCGCGAAGTTGGTAGCCGAGCACCTGGGTGGTGACGTCGACCTCGCCGATGTGGAGCGTGGTGCGTCCGACTCGGCGCTGGTCGACAACCCGCAGGACCCGGATGTCCTTGTCGGTCCGGGGCTGGGTGTAGGTCGTGTTGTCGCACTCGACGACACGAGCGCGCTTGTCGTGCAGGTCGAGCTCGACAACCTCATAGCTCTGACCGCGGTGCAGATAGATCGCGCCCTCGTGCACGGCCGTGTAGGCCCGAGCCTCATCGACGGTGCCGATGAGGCGCTCGGTGTGGTGATCGATGATCGTGATCTCGCTCGATGATCCCGAACGCAGGCCGATGCCCCGAGATGGATAGCCCGTGCCACACCAGTGGGCGAATGGTTCCTCGTGCCCGTTGCGTCGGCATCGCTGCAACCGCAACTGGCCATCGCGGACCAGATCACGGATGCCATCGTGGAGTTCCTCGTCGTTCCACCAGCGAACATCGTCGTACGACAGCGGGAGTTCGTAGGCCGCACATGCGAGATGCGGGCCGAGGATGTGGGGGTTCGCGGTATTGATCACCGATGGCTCCGGCTGTCGCTCGAAGACCTCGCGGGGGTGACGCATCAGGTAGCGGTCGAGTTGGTCGTCGCCGGCAACGAGTACCGAGACGCTTGGCGCGTTGCGTCGCCCGGCGCGCCCCGCCTGTTGCCACATGGATGCGATCGTGCCGGGGAACCCGTTGATCACGCAGGCATCGAGGTCACCGATGTCGACGCCGAGTTCGAGCGCCGAGGTGGCGACGATGCCGCGCAGCGTGCCGTCGCTCATCTGCTCCTCGATTGCCCGACGCTCCTCGGCGAGATAGCCAGACCGATACGACATCACTGCGCGTTTCAGGTGCGGCGATACCCGTCGGGAGATTTCGGCGGCGATGAGTTCGGTGCCCTTTCGGCTCTGGCAGAAAGTGATCGTTCGGTGACCGGACTCGACCAGCGCGGCGCTGACCGCGGCCACCTCGCTGTTGGCCGAGGCGCGCACGCCGGTCTCCTCATCGATGACCGGTGGGTCGAGCAGTGCGAACCGACGTGAACCCGTGGGGGAGCCGTCGTCGGTAATGGCGGTGACCGGTGCCGCACACAACGCCGATGCCAGCCGCTCGGGCTGGCCGATCGTGGCCGAGGTGAAGACGAAGACCGGATCGGAGCCGTAGTGGCGACAGATCCGGCGGAGTCGCCGCAGGATGTGGGCGACGTGTGTGCCGAAGACGCCGCGCAAAACGTGGAGTTCGTCGATCACCACCACCCGGAGTCGCATGAAGAAGGTGTCCCACTTCTCGTGCCGGGGGAGGAACCCACCGTGCAGCATTTCCGGGTTGGTGAGGATGACGTTGGCGTTCTCGCGGATCCAGGCCTTCTCTTCCGGGGTGGCGTCGCCGTCGTAGGCGCCGGCCACGAGGCGGGGGAAGTCGAGGGTGGCGAGCGAACGCAGCTGGTCGTGGGCGAGCGCTTTGGTGGGATAGAGGAGAAGTGCCGTGCCGGGCGTGATCGGATCGGCGACGGCCTCGGCGATCGGGATCTGAAAGCACCGGGACTTGCCCGACGCCGTGCCGGTGGCGATCACGACATGTTCACCGCGTCGGATTGCGTCGATCGCCTCGGCCTGGTGATGCCACAGGTGTTGCGTGTCGGGCCGGTCGGCAAGGCCGGGGGGCAACGGTCGCTCGAGCTCGCGGTGGCGTTCGGCGCGGGGTTCGAGGTGCTCCACGTGCACCAGGCGTCCGTCGGCATCGAGTTCGTCGAGGAGCGTCTCGAACGGGGTGGCCGGGTCCGGCGCGAGGGCCATCGTCCGATGCTACGGCAGCCCTGTGACCGAATCACCCGCATGTGGTCCGATACCGTGCCCCGGGTGGACATCGTCGTGCACACTCACGTCGCCGATCCGTGGTCGGTGCTCACCGTGGCTGGTGAACTCGATGTCGTCGGCGCGCCCGAACTGCGTCAGCACGTGATCCAGGTCGTGCGCGACGGTCATCATCGTCTTGTGCTCGACCTCACCGGTGTCGCGTTCGTCGACTCGTTCGGCCTCGGCGTACTCGTCGGCGCACTGAAGCGGGTCCGGCTGCTCGACGGCGATCTGCGGCTCGTCATCAGTGAGCCACGGGTGCGGCGGGTGCTCGAGGTCTGTGATCTCGATCGAGTGTTCGCGATCCACACCGATCTCGATTCGGCGGTCGCTGCGGCGTGAGCACGGGCGCCGAGTCGGATCCGGAGGTTGTGGTCGGCCCCGGATCGATCGCGATCGAGATCCCGGCTCGATCCGACTTCGTGTCCTTCGTCCGTGTCGTGGTCGCCGCAGCCGCCGAACTGCGACCCGATATCGCGATCGAACGCATCGAAGATCTCAAACTCGCCGTCTCGGAGGCCGTCACCAACGCGATCAACGCCCAGGAGCGCGTTGGGACGATCGACCGGATCCGTATCGAATGTGAGGTCACCGACGACGAGATCACGGTCTTCATCCACGACCGGGGTCAGGGCTTCGATCAGGGCGAGGTTCCCGAACTTCCCGAGCCTGATCACCCCGATCGCTTGCTGCACGAGTCGGGGCTCGGCCTCCATTTGATGGCCATGCTGACCGACGAGACCGAGGTCTCGTCCGACGATGACGGCACCGACGTCAAACTGGTGGTCTACTCCTCCAACCGTCGTCGCTTGGGGTGATGCGGCGGTAGGTTCCCCACGTCATGACAACGGACAATCTCGAACCTTCGCCACTCACGTGGCTCGGCGGCGACCGTCGTCTCGCGCGCTCGCTGGGCCGCCCGGTTCGTGATTTTCTGCAGATCGAGGCATCCGGCGGACTTCTCCTGATCCTTGCCACCGTCGTTGCGCTGGTATGGGCCAACTCGCCGTGGCAGGAGTCCTACGAGTCCTTCATCCACTTCCACATCAGCCTTGAATTCGGCTCGTTGCTCACAATCGACGAGCCGCTTGAGGCGTGGGTCAACGATGCCTTGATGGTCGTCTTCTTCTTCGTCGTCGGACTCGAGATCAAGAAAGAACTCGTCGGCGGCGAACTCGCCAACCCGCGCGCTGCTGCACTCCCGGCGATGGCTGCGCTCGGCGGCATGATCGTGCCCGCCTTGATCTTCCTCGCCTTCAACGCCGGCGGGGTCGGCGCCGACGGTTGGGGCATCCCGATGGCCACCGACATTGCGTTCGCCGTCGGCATCATCTCTCTGCTCGGTGATCGTGTCCCGAAGGCGATGAAGGTGTTTCTCTTGACCCTTGCCATCGTCGACGACGTCGGCGCGATCGTCGTCATCGCGATCTTCTACACCTCCGACCTCTCGATCGGCTGGTCGCTTACTGCCGTCGGACTCGTCGTCCTCGTGCTGCTGATGAAGCTCGCCCGGATCTGGTACATCCCGCTCTACGTGATCGTCGGTGTCGTCTTGTGGTTGGCGGTGTTCGAGTCGGGCATCCACGCCACGATCGCCGGCGTCGTTCTCGGGCTCATCTGCCCTGCGCATCCGCTGCGCGCCTACGCCGCCGACCCGTGCATCGACGCGGCCGACAACCCCCATGTGGGGTCGGCGATCGCCGGCGAGGCGAACCCGAGAGTGATCCGACGAGCCAACTTCGAGATCCGAGAACAGTTGTCGGTGGCCGAGCGTCTCGCCGACCTCCTTCACCCGTTCAGCTCGTACCTGATCATCCCGTTGTTCGCCCTCGTGAACGCTGGGATCGAGATCTCCTCGGAAACCCTCGAGGATGCAGTCACGAGCGACATCACGCTCGGTGTGGTGCTTGGCCTGATCGTCGGCAAATTCGTCGGTGTCTCGCTGTTCACCTGGCTCGGTGTGCGGCTCGGTCTTGCCGGTCTGCCGCAGGGCGCAACCTTCCGCCACGTCGTCGGCCTCGCCCTCATCGCGGGCATCGGTTTCACCGTGTCGTTGTTCATCACCGGTCTGGCGTTCGACGACCCGATGGTTGTCGACGAGGCGAAACTCGGCATCCTGGGAGCGTCGGTGATCGCCGCAACCCTCGGTTCGCTTGTGCTCTTCTGGGCCAAGCCGGCCACCGGTGCCGAAGCGTCCGACCCCGACGAGCCCCCCCACCCCGAACCCGCGGAGACCCACTGATGGCCAATGCGCTCGTCATCGTCGAGAGCCCTGCCAAGGCCAAGAAGATCCAGGAGTACCTGGGTGCCGAGTTCACGGTCGAGTCGTCGATCGGCCACATCCGCGACCTGCCGCGCAACGCCGCCGACGTGCCGAAGGCCTACAAGGGTGAACCTTGGGCCCGCACCGGCATCGACGTCGACAACGGGTTCAAGCCGCTGTACGTGGAGAACCGCGACAAGAAGGATCACATTCGTCTCCTGAAGACGCTGCTGAAGGAGGCCGACGAGCTCTATCTCGCCACCGATGAGGATCGTGAGGGTGAGGCGATCGCCTGGCACCTGATCGAGGTGCTCAACCCCGGCCCCGACGTGCCCGTCAAGCGGATGGTGTTTCACGAGATCACCAAGGACGCCATCCAACTTGCCGTGCAGTCGCCGCGCGAACTCGACCGCAAGATGGTCGATGCCCAGGAGGCCCGCCGCATCCTCGACCGCCTTTACGGCTACGAGGTCAGCCCGGTGCTCTGGAAGAAGGTGATGCCGCAGTTGTCGGCCGGCCGTGTGCAGTCGGTCGCCACCCGCATCGTCGTCGAACGTGAACGCGAACGCATGGCGTTCATCGAGGCCAGCTACTGGGATGTGAAGGGCACGTTCGCCGCAGCGCAGGGTGACGACCAGCGCGAGTTCTCTGCGGCGCTCAACACGATCGACGGGGTTCGGTTGGCGAGCGGTCGCGACTTCGGTGATGACGGTCGCCTCACTCGCGACGATGTCACCGTGCTCGACGAGGCCGGGGCCCAGGCGTTGGTCGGCGCGCTCGACGGCGTGCCCTACGAGGTCCGCGCTCGTGAGACGAAGCCCTACCGACGCCGTCCCGCCGCACCGTTCATCACCTCGACCTACCAGCAAGAGGCGGGCCGCAAGCTTGGGATGAGCGCCCAGATGGCGATGCGGGCTGCGCAGGGCCTCTACGAAAAGGGCTACATCACCTATATGCGAACCGACAGCACCACGCTGTCGGACACGGCACTGCAGGCCGCCCGCACGATGATCTCGGAGCGCTACGGCACGGACTTCCTCCCCGACGCGCCCCGCCACTACGCCACGAAGTCGAAGAACGCGCAGGAAGCCCACGAGGCGATCCGGCCGGCGGGCGACACGTTCCGGCTCCCTGCGGAGGTCGCCCAGGAGGTGCCCCAGTCGGAGGCGCGGGCGTACGAACTGATCTGGCAGCGTGTCGTTGCGTCGCAGATGACGGACTGCACCGGCGAGACCGTCACCTTGAAGCTCGGCGCCACCGCGCACGACGGCCGCGACGTCGAGTTCGCGGCGTCAGGCACCGTGATCGCTCATATGGGCTTCCGCGAGGTCTACGAGGAGACCAAGGTTCAGGATCGCGACAGCGAGGACGATGCCGACGAACGTCGCCTCCCTCCACTCGTCGAGGGAGACGCTGCCCGCGCTGCCGGCCCGCTCGAGTTCGAGGGGCACACCACGTCTCCGCCGAGTCGCTTCACGGAGGCGTCGCTCGTCAAACGCCTCGAGGAACTCGGCGTGGGGCGTCCGTCGACCTACGCATCGATCATCGGCACCATCCAGGACCGCGGCTACGTCTGGAAGAAGGGTTCGGCGCTCGTGCCGTCGTTCACCGCCTTCTCGGTGGTCAACGTCATGGAGGGCCACTTCCCCAACCTCGTCGACTACGCCTTCACCGCCAAGATGGAGGACGACCTCGACAAGATCGCTACCGGTACCGAGGAGGCCGAGCCCTGGCTCAGCCGCTTCTACTTCGGTGAGGGTGAAGGTGGCGAGCCGGGCCTGAAGGAGAAGGTGTCGACCCGTCTCCCCGACATCGACGCCCGCATGGTCAACACCATCCCGCTCGGCATGAGCGACGAGGGCAAACCGGTCGTGGCCCGCGTCGGCCGGTACGGCCCCTACGTCCAGATGGGCGACAGCGATACTGCCGACGACAACCAGACGGCGTCGATCCCCGACGACCTTCCGCCCGACGAACTCACCCTCGACAAAGCGATCGAATACCTCGCCATCCCGAAGGAAGGGCGCATCATCGGCATGCACCCCGAATACGGCCTCGAGATCTATGCGAAGGCGGGCCGCTTCGGCCCCTACGTCCAGGTCGGCACCCACGAGGATTGGGAAGAACGCGGGGAGGAGAAGCCACCCACCGGTTCGCTCTTCTCGACGATGTCGGTCGAGACGTTGACGTTCGAGGAAGCCCTCCAAATCCTGTCGCTACCGCGCACGGTCGGCGCCCACCCCGAGACGGGTGAGGTCATCATCGTGCAGAACGGCCGCTACGGCCCGTACCTCAAGATGGGCACCGACAGCCGCAGCCTCGAGACGGAGGCCCAGCTGCTTACCGTCACGCTCGAGGAGTGCCTGGTGATCCTTGCCCAGCCGAAGCGTCGCCGTGGCCAGGCCGCACCGAAGCCGCCGCTGCGCGACATGGGCCCCGACCCTGAGACCGGTAACCCGATGATCGTCAAGGATGGTCGCTTCGGCCCCTACGTCACCGACGGCGAGTACAACGCGTCGTTGCGCAAGGGCGACAACGTTGAGGAGCTCACCGTCGAACGGGCCGCCGAACTTCTCGCCGACCGTCGGGCCAAGGGCCCCGCCAAGAAGGCGACGAAGAAGAAGTCGGCCAAGAAGAAGTCGGCCAAGAAGGCGACGAAGAAGAAGGCGACCAAGAAGAAGGCTGCCAAGAAGGCCGCCGCTTCCAGCGACGACGAGTGATCGAGCCGCTGCTCGTGGTCCCCTAAGGTCGTCGGCGTGAGCGCCCCCGGTTCCAGTGCGGATCGCCTACAGGATGCGGTCGGTGCCACGCGCCCGGGCGGCCGCATCGACTCGGTCTTCGGATCATGGGAGTTCTTCAAGCTGTGGGTCGCCCAGGTCATCTCGGCGACAGGTGACTGGCTCGGCCTGATTGCGATCATCTCGCTCGCCGAACGCATCAGCGACGGGTCGGAGGGAACCGCGATTGCGTTGGTCCTCGCGGCCCGTATCGCTCCCGGGTTCTTCCTCGCCACTGCGGCAGGTGTGATCGTCGATCGCCTCGATCGCAAGCGGGTGATGTTGTTCTGCGATGTCGGTCGGGCGCTCGTGTTCTTCGCGTTGCCGTTCGTCGACAGCCTGCTCGGATTGATCCTCGCCTCGTTCGTTCTCGAGATCCTCACGATGCTGTGGTCGCCGGCGAAGGAAGCGGTCGTCCCGAACATCGTCCCGAAGGAGAAGCTCACCACCGCCAACTCGCTCAATGTGGCGGCGGCGTACGGCATGTTCCCCGTGGCGGCCGGCATCGCTGCGCTCCTCGCCAAGCTTTCCGAGGGCTTCGCCGACGAGGGTTGGGTCAACACGTGGCAGTTCAACGAGGAGGGGTTGGCCTTCTATGTCAACGGCCTGTCGTTCCTGGCCACCGCCGCCATCATCGGGCGTATCCACTGGACCCGCCGCACCCGCGAGGAGCGACTCGGCGGGGAGCGGGGGAACTGGGATCTGGGAGGGGCGTTCCGCGAACTCCGCGAGGGCTGGGAGTTCATCGCGGTCAACCCGATCGTCCGGGCGGTCAACATCGGCCTGGCCACGGGGGTGATCGGCGGCGGCATGCTCGTACCGCTCGGTGCGATCTTCGTCGATGAGGTCATCGCCGGTGAAGGCGCCGACTTCAACCTGATCCTGTTCGCGCTCGGCACCGGTATGGCGGTCGGAGTCCTGACGGCATCGGTTCTCCAAACCCGGATCAACCGGGCCCGGGTCTTCCCGCTTGCGCTCGTGGTCGCGGGCGCCGGCCTGCTCGTTGCCGGGTCGGCGTCGATTCTGTCGATCGTCGTGCCGATGATCGCGGTTGTGGGGTTTGCCGCCGGACCGATCTATGTCCTCGGGTTCACCTTGCTGCACGAGAACGTCGACGACGAGCTTCGCGGTCGGATCTTCGCATCACTGCTGGTGCTGGTCCGCTTCTGCGTCCTGATCGCGCTCGCGATCGCACCGATCCTCTCTGAACTCCTCGACGGACTCTCGGACTCGATCTGGGGGCGTGAGATTGTGCTCGGAGGGTTGGCGATCTTCGTGCCGGGAGTACGCCTCACCATGTGGGTCTCGGCCGTCATCATCGCGATGGCCGGTGGATTGGCGATGTGGAGTTTGCGCGCCGGGTCAGGTGCGTTCCTCACCGAGGCAGAGTCGGAGCCGAGCCCGTGACTGGCCGACTGATCGTGTTCGAAGGGGCCGACGCTTCCGGAAAGTCGACCCAGGCCCGCCGCCTTGCATCACGCCT
>Ga0255767_1003544_pt1 | contig 13089 bp, 11 predicted proteins | sample 071ome_24_FD_179967 | JGI IMG/M metagenome (GOLD analysis project Ga0255767, IMG submission 179967) | Coastal salt marsh microbial communities from the Groves Creek Marsh, Skidaway Island, Georgia - 071402CT metaG (version 2) | ecosystem: Environmental > Aquatic > Marine > Intertidal zone > Salt...
TTTGATCACCAGCTGATGCGGTGTCTCGCTGGCCTCGAAGGTCGCCACCGGCGTCTTGAAGTCACGCGGGTTGGCAAGACAGTTGGCGCCAATTGGGCCGCGGTCGGGGAGGGTGAATTTGGCCCCGTAATTCTCGCACAGATAGCCACGTGCCGTGCCGTCGATCGGGTTGTATTTAGCCAACATGCCGCGCGGGATGATGGCGATTTGGCCCGGGCCGATCCGCATCCTGCCCATTTCGGTGAAAATCTCGATTGCGCCCTGCTGCGGGACAATCAGCATCTCGGCATCGGCATTGATCAGTACACGGTCGGCCATGCCGGCGGTGACAGTGTAGATGCCGGCCGTCATGCCAACATGCTGGCGGGCGTCGCCGGCGCTTGTCATCGTGCGGACGCCGTCGATGAAATCGACAGCCCCGGACGGAACCGGCAACGGGTTCCAGCGATACTGGCCAAGCGGCAGGTCATCCGGATCGCCATCAGGCGCGGTCTTCCACAGCGGCACCTCGATTCGCGCAAACCGTCCTGTATGACGCACCGATGGCCGGATCCGGTACAGCCACGACCGCTCATTGGTGGCCCGCGGCGCGGTGAAGGGCGAGCCGCTCAGCTGTTCGGCATACAGGCCATAGGCGCATTTCTGCGGCGAATTGCGGCCCTGCGGCAGCGCGCCTTCCAGCGCCTCTGTCTCGAAGTCATTGCCGAATCCCGGCATCATCGCCAGCGTCATGTCAGCCTCCATCTTGACGGCCTTTCCACAATCATTTCAAATGAAATGATTGTCAATCGATATCGGGTCACTGGATATCGGCTCTTTTGAGGTCGCGGCAGATTTGTGAATTTGTGCGGCGCTAAAAAAAGCCGCGACGACGGCCCAACATAGGAAAGATGGATCGGGATGGATGGATCGGTCGACACTCTGCAGCTTGACGGGTTCCTGCCTTACCGGGCGGCGCGGCTAGCGACAGCGCTCAGCCGCGGGCTGGCCGCACAATATGAGACACGCTACCGGATCAGCGTGCCGGAATGGCGGGTCCTCGTCCATCTGACGCAGGAAAGTGAGATTTCGGTACGCGATATATGCACCCGCGTCGATATGGACCGCGCCCGCGTGACCCGCGCCGTGCAGCGGCTCGAGGCGCGGGGGCTTGTCTCGAAGCTTGTCAATGAAACCGACCGGCGGCTTGTCAGGCTCGCCCTGACGCAGGCCGGACGGGATCTCGCCGCCGACCTGTCAGGTCTCGCGATGACATTCGAATCGCGGATCATGGCCATGCTGCCTGCCGATGCGGGCGCGACGCTGCTGCCGGCCTTTGACGCCATCGAGACGGCTATCAGAGCTATCGCCAAGGATGACAATGGCGGCGGTGATCAAGCCGACTCCGTCACCATGACGCGGAACTTTTAATTAGTTTTGAGTAATTAACACTTAAAGAATTATCCTCACGCAAATGCGATGGCCCGGACGCGAAACTCGCTGTTTCTACATGCCATCTTTACGAAAAATTAGGTAGGCGTGGCCTATCCTCGCGGAAGTGACCTGACCGGTAACCTTTTGCGAGTTTTCATAGATGACTGCATGTTCTCGAACGGGATTTGCGCGACCATCGCGCGTCCGTGACCGTCTCCTCCTTGACCGTCTTCCTCTTGTCCCTGGAGTCTGTGGAAAATGGCACTTTGGTGCGGAGGTCCCTGCTCCGGGCGCCTTGCGTGTCCCCCCGTCGGGACCGCCGCGCCCCGAACCGCCGGGTGATGGCAGGGGCGCCGGCATGATGGCGGGCATGATTTCGGCCCGCATGATTTCGGTCGGCATGATTTCGGTCGGCATTTTGCGGCGGGTTGTCGCCGCTTTGACGGCGATCGCTCTGTTGATGCTGACAGGGGCTGTCCACGCCGCCCCGCCCGTCGAGCCGGACAAGCCCGACTTTGTTGTCCTGAATCGTGACGTGGCGCCGCTGTCACCGCGCCTCCGCCAGGCGGTGCTTCTCGACCCGAAGGTTGCCGAGGCGACGGCGCGGGCCTGTCAGCTGACGCACCGGCTTGGGCTGGCGCGTGCCGCCGGACGCCCGAAAGTGAATGCCAGCATCAGCGGCACCCGTCAGATCAAGAGCAAGATCAAGGAAATACCGTCATTGACGCGTGTAACTGAAAATGGTCGGCCCCGTCTTGTCAAACCGCGCGGCTACGATGAGATCGAGGAAACGGGCGCGCATACCCGTGAGTTTGATCATGATGAGAAGAACAACATCTATGACGGCAAGGTTTCGGTCCGCCACACCTTCATCGATTGGGGGCAGCGCAGCAACCGTACCGAGGCGCGCACGCTGGCGCTGCAGGCGGCGCGGATCGACGCCCTCGGCGTGATGCGCGAGCGCAGCCATGAAATACTGCGTCTGGCGCTGCTGCTGCGCCGCACCGCCGAGGTGATTGCCGTCAGACAGGATAATTTCAAGGCGGTGCAGACCGAGGTTGCCTCGGTGCGGGCGCGTGTCGAGGCCGGGCATGAGCCACGCGCCGCGCTGCTGTCGGCGCGGGCGCGTCATCACCAGGAAACAGGTGCCGCCGAACTGGCACGGCTTGCCGCCGATGCAAGGCGGGCCGATTTGGTCAGCAAGCGGCGCGAGATCGAGTCCGCCATGGCCAATTTCCGGGCTGGCGCCGCCGAGGCGCTTGTCGAGGAACAGACCAAGGCGGCGCAGCTGCTGGCACGCCAGGATGCGCTTCGTGGCAAGGTGCGCCATGCTGATGTCCGCGCGCCGCTGCGCGGCACCGTGTCGGCGGTGCATGTGAAAACGGTTGGCGCCGTCGTCCAGGCAGGCACTATGCTTGCCGAGATCGTGCCGGTCGAGGCCCGCTATCTGGTGCGAGCCCAGGTGCTGCCGCAGAATGTCAAGGATGTTCAGCCGGGGCAGGTGGCCCGCATCTCGCTGGCGGCCTATGACCTGTCACGCTATGGCGTGATCATGGGCGTTGTGCGTCAGGTGGCGGGCAACACCACGCAGCCGGAAAACGCCATGCCCTTCTATGAGACCATCATCGCCATTCCCGAGGTGGCGTTCACGAAATCACCGGAAACCCCGGTCATCACCGCCGGCATGCCACTGCAGGTCGATATCCTTGGTGGCAAGCGCACGATCATGAATTACATCATGACCCCGATCCAGAAATCACTGGCAACGGCGTTCCGTGAAAAATAGGGCGGGTGGCGAGGATTTATTCCATCCAGAACAGCCAGCCATAGGCCAGGATGACGGCTGGCACGGCGGAATAGAGGGTGGCGACAATCGCCACCTTCGGGGCGATGGCGATGGCCGGGAACAGCGCGTCGCCATCATTGCTGAGGGCGTTGCCGATCTGTGCCGACAGCGGGATGATGCCTGACAGATACATGGTTGTGACCAGTACCTGTGGGCCACAGCCCGGAAGGAACCCGAGAAGAATGGCGATCATCGGCGTCAACAGCGCCCAGCCGTCGAATACCGTCTTCAGGTCGAGCCCGAGGAAATAGACCGACAGTTCAAACACCAGATAGGCGAAAATCACCCATACGGTGACAAAATTTGTATCGGAAATGGTCCGGCGGACCAGCCCGGCGCTGGCGGAAAAGGCGGCATCGCCCTTGATCCCGAACCGCGGTGCCAGACGCATGCTCATCGCCAGCGTGCCGCCGACAACGCCAAGGAGCGTCGCCGGCCGTTCCAGGGATTCGGTGGCGAACAGGGCGTCGACATCAACCTGAAAGGCGACAAGCGCCGCCAGCACCATGCCGGGGATCAGGATCAGCATCCACAGCCGGTCGAGAAGCCAGGTCGATGCGTCATCATGCTCGGCCTCGACCTTTGCGTCCGGCGTGGTCTGGCTGCCGCGCAGGAAGTCACCGCCATGTATGGCATTGATAATCCAACCGCTGAGTGTGCCGACCGAGAATCCAAGCACGATCATTGACAGGCCGGTGATCGGCTCGCGCGCGATCAGCAGGAACGCCGCATCACCCATGGTCGCAGTCAGCGCCGCGACAACACCGCCAAAAGACAGCCTCCCGGTGACATATTGCGTGACAACGATGATCGCGCCGCCACATCCCGGCAGGGCGCCAAGCCCGGCCGCCACCGGCACCTGCCAGATGGTGTCGCGCTTCAGCATCGCTGTTGCATCGATCTTCAGGGCGCGTTCCAGCCCGTAGATGATCAGAAAGGTCGCGGCAACGAATGTGCTGACCTGAAGGTAGGCGTCGGCAATCGCGGAGAATATAATGTCGAGAAGTTCGCCCTCGGCATTCAGCATCAGCCCTGCGGCCAGCAGCGCGGGCGCCAGGATCAGGGCAAGACTCATCCCGTTTGCGCTGTATCCAGTTGATTGGTCGGTTCGGTCAGCCGAGCCCGAAGTCACTTCTCGCTCCATCACCTTTATTTAGCCCTCCCTAACTTTAGTCACAACCCCTAAGTCAGAAAAATTGAAGTTATTCTAAAGAAACGGCGATCACACCCGGTGGGCGAACCACCCGGTGGCAGATACTTTGTGATGGCCACCTTCTGCCGCCTCAAGAGTGCGCCATCTATTGCGCCGGCTGACGGAATTCGGCAGATAGAAAGCATGATTTTGCCTGATCAGACATTCACCTATCCCGGTCCGGTGCTGCTCGTCGGTGCCGCGCCGGTGCCGATGCCCCCGCTATTCGCCGAACTGGCACAGAGGCTGCCGGTCATCGCGGCGGATGGCGGCGTATATGCGGTGCTGGAATCGGGCTGGGCACCCGACCTGGTGATCGGTGATATGGATTCAAGCGGTGATCTGCCGGCCGATATGAGGCGGCTTCACCTGACCGGGCAGGACGACACGGATTTCGAAAAATGCCTGAAGCGGATCACCGCGCCGCTGATCATCGGATTCGGGTTTCTGGATGCCCGTCTGGACCACACGCTGGCGGCCATCCACGCGCTGGCGGCGGTGCCGCATAACGCGCCGATTCTGCTGGTTGGTGCAACCGACATGCTGCTGCGGCTTCGCGGCGATATCACCTTTCCGGCGACGGTTGGCGAGCGGGTGTCGATCTGGCCGCTTGGCACGCAGCGGTTCCAGCGCTCCCGCGGTCTTCGCTGGTCGCTTGACGGGCTGGAGATGGCGCCGGGCCAGCTTGTCGGCACATCGAATGTCGCCACTGGCGGCGAAGTCGAGATCGTCGCCGATGGCGGTGCCGGCTATGCGCTGATCCGGCCGGTGGCTGCGGCAGCGTCACTGTTGCCGGTCATCATGCCGCGACCCTAGCCACCGATCAGCGGAGTCGCCAGCCACAGCATGCCGAAAATGGTGATAACCCAGGTGCCGGCATTGACCTGTTGACCGCGGCCGGCCAGAAGGCAGATGGCCACATGCGCGATGAAACCGACGGCGATTCCCGCCGCGATCGAGAAGGTCAGCGGCATCAGCACCGCCATCAGCATCACCGGCACGGCGGTGACCATGTCGTCCCAATCGAGCCCGGCAAGCGGTGCCAGGAACCCGGCGGCGACAAAGACAAGCGCCGGCGCGGTGGCGAAGGGCGGTATCGAGGCGAAGAGCGGCTCGAAGAACAGGCACAGCAGAAACAGCGCGGCGACGGTCAACGCCGTCAGGCCGGTGCGCCCGCCGGCCCGAAGCCCGGTCGCGCTTTCAAGATAGGTCGTCATGCTGGAGGTGCCAAGAAGGCTGCCGACAACAGACGCGCCGGTATCGGCAAGAACGGCACGGTCAAGATTCTCGATGCTGCCATCGTCGCGGCGCTTGCCGGCAAGATCGGCAATGCCGGTCAGCGTGCCGGTGGTGTCAAAGAAATCGAGGAAGAACAGAACGAAGACCACCGTCAGGAAGCTGAAACTCGCCAGCTGCGAGAAATCAAGCGACAACGCCGCGCTGGCCACGGGTGGCGGCGAGGCGATACCGCCGAACCCGGCAAGGCCGCTGATCCAGCCAACCAGGCTGAGGCCAAGGATGGTGATCAGAATCCCCCCATGGATGCCGCGCGCGGCAAGCCCGGCCATCACCAGAAGGCCGACAAGCGCCAGCAGCAATTCCGGCGCGGCGACGCTGCCAAGCCGAAGCAGGGTATCGGGATCATCGACGACAAGCCCCATCCCCTGCAACCCGATCATCGCCAGAAACAGACCGATCCCGGCGGTGATGCCGGCCCGAAGCGAGGCCGGAATGGCGCTGATCAGCCAGCCGCGAATGCGCGACAGCGAGAACAGGAAGAACAGCAGCGAGGCGACAAAAACCGCGGTCAGCGCCTGCTGCCAGCTGAACCCCTGGCCAAGTACGAGTCCATAGGCGAAGTAGGCGTTCAACCCCATGCCGGGGGCCACCGCCACCGGCCATTTGGCCCACAGCGCCATGATCGCGGTGCCGATCGCCGTTGCCAGGACTGTTGCTACGAAACCGGCCGCGAAGGGAATGCCGGCATCGGCCAGGAACACCGGATTCACAGCAATGATGAAGGACATCGTCAGGAAGGTGCTGAGCCCGGCGAGAAGCTCGCGGCGGACAGAGGTGTTGGCGTCGTCGATGCCAAAGAATCGGTTCATGCGGTGTCTCCATGATGCGGCGCTGCACGGCAAGGTCAGGCGGCGCGCCGGGGCGTACCAGCCATAATGCGGGTCGTAGCATTGATTGCCGCCGGCTGACCAGACCGGTTCGACATTTCTTTGCCGGCATTGAACTCCATACCGGCATTGATTGCGATGATGCCATCTGGTCTGGCCTCTATTTTGGTTCGCCGCATGAGGGTTTTTGGCGATCCGTCGGCTGCAGAATTGGCCTGATGGCTTGTCTTTGACCTCCACCGGGCTATGATGCGCTCAACCGGCCATTGGCCGTTTTGTCATTTCCGAAATGGTGAAAGCGAGATCAACATCATGACTGCCTCATCTTCAAGATCGCGTCGGTTCGACACCCTGTGCGATGCTGTTCTGGTGCCGCGCTTCCTGGATCACCGGATGTTGCCGCTGATGTCGCAGATTTTGCTGGTTCTGGTTGGCAGCGCGCTGCTTGCCGTATCAGCCCAGTTCGCCTTCCGGATGCCGATCTCGCCTGTGCCGGTCACCGGCCAGACACTGGTTGTTCTGTTGATCGGCATGGCCTATGGATCGCGCCTTGGCGCCGCGACGGTGCTGGCCTATCTTGTCGAGGGCGGAATGGGCTTGCCCGTTTTCGCCAATGGCACGGGCGGCTGGCCGGTCATCATGGGGCCGACCGGTGGTTATCTGATCGGATTTGTCGTCGCCGCCTTTGCGCTTGGCCGGCTTGCCGAACGCGGCATGGGTCGTGGCCCGATCTCGACCGCGCTGGCGATGGCGATTGGCACCGTCATCATTTATGCGTTCGGCGTGTCCTGGCTTGGCCAGTTCATCGGCTTTGGCAAGGCCTTTGCCGCCGGTGTGATGCCGTTCTTGTATGGTGATGCGCTGAAATTGATTGTTGCGGCCGGTCTGATGCCGCTTGCCTGGAGGGCCGCCCGCGGGTTGCGGCGCGGCGTGGAAACCGACAGGGACGCCCAATAGGATCGCGCGCAGATGTCCTCGGCGATCGCCGCGACGCTGGCGATTGTCGCCCTTGGTTATGGCCTGAAGCAGCTGAAATTTCTGCCCGAGGCGGCCTGGCAGGCTCTGTCGCCGCTATGTTATTGGGTATTGTTTCCCGGGTTGTTGTTCAATCTGATGTCGCGGGCCGACCTTGGCGCCGTGTCATTGGTGCCGTTCCTCGCCACAATCGCCGGTGGCAGCGTCGTGATCGTGGTGTTTGCGCTGGTGGTGGGGCGTGCGATCGCCATGCGGGGACCATCGCTCAGCTCGCTTGTTCAGGGGTCGTTGCGGCATAACGGGTTTCTGGTGCTGTCGATCCTGCAGGGAACATTCGGCGTCGCGGCCCTGCAGCTTGGCGCTATCGCGATTGCCTTTCTCGTGCCGATTTCGAATGTCGTTTCGGTGGTCGTGATTCTGATTCTGGTCCGCCCGCCCGGCCGGACGGATATGAAGCGCGCCATTCTTGCCGAGATCGCCCATAACCCGCTTCTCGTTGCCATGCTGGTTGGGGTTCTGGTGAACATCCTGAATGTTCCGGTACCGGCATTCATCTCGCAGTTGGCTGCCTTGCTTGGTGCCGCAGCACTGCCTCTGCTCCTTCTCACCATCGGCGCATCGCTGCGGTTCGGCGCCATTGGTGGCAATGTCGTCCCGCTGGGTCTGGCGTTGTTAGCTAAGTTACTTGTCTTCCCGCTGGCGTTGGTGGCCATCGGGTACGGGGTCGGTCTTGACCCGCTGGCGTTGGCGGTTCTGGCCGCTGTCGGGTCGGCACCGACGGCGAGTTCCAGCTATACCCTTGCCACGGAACTTGGCGGCGATGCCCGCCTTATGGCCGAGATCCTGTCGTTGCAGACGCTGATGGCGGCCATCTCGATGCCATTGTGGATCTGGCTCGCCGGCGTGATCGCGGCACTCTAGCGTTTGGGCCTGAAGGCGGTTGGCCAGAGAAGGCGGTTGGCCAGAAAAGGCGGTCGGCTACAGCGCCGTCAGCATGCCGTTATCATTGACAGGGTCCGCTGCAAGTTCGGGATAGGCGGCCTCATAAGCCCCCAGAGCTTCATCGGCATCCAGGATCTCGACCTCACCGCTTTGCTCGAGGATCGTGAGCAGACGGTCCTCTGGCGACTCGGAGGACGAATGCAGCACCGTCACGGCTATGACGGCGGCGATGCTGGTTGTGGTTGCCACCTCTGGTTCGGTATGAGGGCGGTTGAACGGAATGACATGGCATTCCGGCCGATTGTCTCGGTCGGTCAGTCGCATTGGCATGCTCCATTGACAGGGTCGGTAGAGGACGTTGTCTGGACGAAACTATGGATCCGGCGGTAACTGGTCGGGGGATCGAAGCGTAAAAGCCCCCTATGGGCGCCGTGGCGCGGATGATCTACACTTAGGTGCAAGTCCGTGCGTTCCATACCAGATACAGTGTGAACGCAAACAGAATCACTGCAAAGCAAAAAATGATTCGGCGACGAAAATATCACGAAAATGCAAAGAGACCCGCAACGGGCCTCTCTGGCGGAATATTGTCTGACGCGCCATGGATGGCGCCGGCAAGAGGCAGATCAGCCGCCAACCCGTCGGACAAAGATGGTGCCTGCCGGCTTGTTATTGACGTTGCGGACGGTGTTGGTTGCCTGGCTGAAGATCACGGTCTCCACGCCGAAGCTGTCGACAACGGCGACCCGCGCCCGTATCTGCTTGTTCACCAGAGGCTGGGAGAGTGCGAGTTGTGTCGCACCGCCGGTTTCTATCGTGCGCCAGTTGCGGCCATCGCTCGAGGCTTCCCAGCCAACCGACATGCTGGCAATGCCGTCCTCATCGGAGACACCACTGGTGCTGACGAGAATGGTCTCGCCCTCGGTGGCTTCGCCTTTGATCAGAACCTCGCCCTGGACCGGATCGTCAACATTCTTCACTGTCTCGGACGGGCTTGTGACAAGCAGTTCCTTGGTGCCGTGGCCGTCCTCATAGGACACGACCGCGCGGTAGGAATAGCCGACATGGCGCTGTGAGAGCGGCAGAACCTCGCCATTGGTCTCGGGGAAGGCCTGCCATTCGGTTTTCGTGCTTGAACGCTGCCAGATGATGGAGAAAATGCCAAGCCCGTCATCATCGGAAATCATGCTGGTGTCCACAACCAGCGAATCCTCCTCTTGGGCGGCGCCAACAAGCTGCGGTGCGCCATTCGGCTTGTCATTCACATTCTGAACCGGGCTTGAGGGTGGGCTCAGGATGGTTTCAAGATTGCCCTGACCGTCAACATAGGACAGTTGCACACGCAGCAGCCTGCCGACATGACGTTCGCGCGGGGTGAAGGACTGGCGGATCTCGCCAGACAGATTCGACCATGCGACACCATCCGTGGAAATTTGCCACTGCACCTGCATGCTGCCGACGCCGTCGCCATCAACGACAGATGACGCATCGATGATCAGCGGGTCGTCCTCGATCGCGATGAAAGACCCGGTCTCCACGCCCCCATCGTCAACCCCGCCGCCGGTGGCGGTCCGGTCGGTCGACGCGGCGGTGGTCCCGGTGGTGGCTGTCCCGGTGGTGGCTGCCTGACTTGTCGAAGTCGACGACGAGGCATTGGTCGCGGCAGGTGCCGTTGTTTCGGCAACGGTCGCGGCTGCCGAATCTGAAGCCTGCGCGGCCGAACCGGCGGACGATGTCGAAGCAGAGCCGGATTCAGGCAGACCACCCGCAAAGGCGGCGCCGCCTGCAGACATGACCATTCCAACAATCGCGGAAACGCAAAATCGGCGCATTACTCATGACCCCCTAACAATCACAAGCGTTGTCGATCAACATACCATCCACCACGACCGTACCCGGTGATACGCTCACATATCAATACGGTACTTGGTCATGACGGTAGCTGACCATGTATAACCAGCACCAAAATCGCCCAAAATGGTGATCATGTCCAGTTTTTAGTCACCTCGGTCGGCAAGGCGGCTTTGGCGAACCGGACGTCCACCCTGCCGGTTCCATGGGAACCGGGTTTCAGCTTTCCAGTTCGTCAAGCACCTTGCGGGCCGATCTGAAGCATTCCATGGCCTGCGGAACCCCGCAATAGATCGCGATAACGTGGATAATGGCGCGCAATTCCTCTTGCGAGACACCGTTGCCGATGGCGCCGCGACAGTGCAGTTCCCATTCGTGCATCTTGCCGAGCGCGCCGATCATCGCGAGATTCATCATCGAGCGTGTTTTCGCGTCAATGGCGTCATCACCCCAGCCGAAACCCCAGCACCAGGCTGTCATGGCTTCCTGGAACGGCTTGTTGAAATCATCGGCCTTCTCGAAAACCCCATCAACATAGGCCTCGCCAAGTGTGGCCTTACGCTGCGCCAGGCCGGTTTCAAACATGTTGTCCATCTGTCTTTACCTCTTCGGGTGGGTCATCGGCCACGCCCCAAGCGGGCGGAAATGACACGGTTATTGTTCGCGTGACTATAGCCGGACTGGCGCCAAATGGCTTGTCAAAATTGTCAAAGGACAATTCAACAAATTGAAATAATGAGAAATTCAGGTGTTTTGTGCAAAAGGTTTACTGTGTTAATTATCGCTAAATTACGCGTCACGACTTTTGACGATGACAGTTCGGGGTGTCCCTGCATCATGACGATGGTCGAGGTAAATTCTATTGATTCGGTTCCCGGCGAGGCGGAACTTCTGTCCTATGCAGCGGATTACTTTGCCGCGCGCCTGTTCACACCACGGCAGCGGAAGAGCCTCAATGTCCTGATCGATGTGACACGGGAACCGCTTCGCGTTCCGGTGACGCGGGCCATGCTGGGGCCGCAAAAGGCCGGCCTTGGCAAAACACCCCCGACATTGTTCGAGATGACCGTTTCAACGGCAGGCGGGATCCGCGATGCTGCGGAAATCATCGCCCATGAAATGCTGCATATATCGCAGGCCGTCAATGGACGGCTTCTGATCGTTGCGAAAAAAATCAAGATCAGCGGCCGCAAGATGCTGGTCGACAGGGCCCGCTGGATGGGTGGGAAACCGGTCATCATAAATGATCTGGCCTGGCATCTGCGCCCGTGGGAGATTGAGGCTTGCCATTGGCAGGGGCTGCTTGTCGACGAATTTCTCGGCCTGGCGACAGGTCAGCCCGCGGAGCAGCCGGTCCAGTCGCCGAAGCGTCGCCAGCTGGCCCTCTATTCGGTGAATGTCGCCTCACCGGCATTTGTCCCGGCACAGCCCGAGCCCGCATTTGACGGTGTGTCGGCGGCCGGTAACGGCCACAGCGAGCCGTCAACCTCATCTGCCAGCCGCCTTGACAGCAACGATGCATCGATCGAGCGCGTGATCAGTGGCACGATGCCGGGCGATGCGGTGCCGAAAGAAATAGGGGACACGCCGCCTGAACACTTGATGTCCGGCGATGCGCGCCCTGCTGAACCCGCAGAGGTGGCGGGATCAATACAGGATGATCGCGAGGGGACAGTGACTGCCACCGAGCCGGCCGCCGGCGTCGTTCATCTGCCGGATGACAGAACTCCTCTGGCGGCCATGCCTGACAGACCTGTCTATCCACGGCCGGTGATCGAGGTCACCGTTCCGGGTCTTGATGCGCCGCGGGCGCTCGACCGTGAGGCAATGACGAAAAAACTCACCGAACTCAGGCAGCGCGGCCTCGCCACGGCCGAGGACGGCGAGTGATCTTCGCCGCGGGCGGCGGTGGTTGCCGGATGGATCCCGACCCCGGATATTAAAGTCCGGATATTCAAGAACGTATTTCTGGGTGATTTTTTTCGGTACAGCGCCTAATTTGTTGGCTTCCCGAAACATGTTTTTACGGAAAGCCGCCGATGAACATCTATAAGGCGATTACCACCGAGGTCCTGGTGCCGATCCATCCGGCTGGCTGGCCCTTCATTTTCATCTTCGTTGTGATGAGCATCCTGATCACGGCGTTCTGGTCACCCTTTGCGCTGCCGGGGACGCTGCTCAGCCTGTGGTGTGTCTATTTCTTTCGCAACCCGGTGCGCACCACCCCGGTCACCGACAATCTGATTGTCGCGCCTGCCGACGGGCGTGTGTTGTCGACCGGCATTGCGCCGGCGCCGGATGATCTCGGCCTGCCGGCCGGCGACTGGCGCCGGATCGCCATCTTCATGAATGTGTTCGATGTGCATGTGAACCGTGCCCCGGTTGCTGGCCGTGTGACGGCGACCAGCTATCATGCCGGCAAGTTTCTGAATGCCAGTCTCGACAAGGCCGCCGAGGCCAATGAACGACAGAATATCGTCATGGAAACCGCATCAGGCCAGGCTGTCGGCATCGTGCAGATCGCCGGTCTCGTGGCGCGGCGGATTCTGTTGGAGGCGGGAATTGGTGACCAGCTGGCCATCGGCCAGCAATTCGGCATCATCCGTTTTGGCAGCCGCGTCGATGTCTGGATCCCGGCCGACACGCCGGTTCTGGTGATGGCAGGGCAGCGCACGGTGGCTGGCGAGACGGTGATTGCCGATATGTCCGGCGGGCTGCAGGAGCCCGGCGAATCGAGGCGTGCG
>Ga0255767_1003552_pt1 | contig 13078 bp, 11 predicted proteins | sample 071ome_24_FD_179967 | JGI IMG/M metagenome (GOLD analysis project Ga0255767, IMG submission 179967) | Coastal salt marsh microbial communities from the Groves Creek Marsh, Skidaway Island, Georgia - 071402CT metaG (version 2) | ecosystem: Environmental > Aquatic > Marine > Intertidal zone > Salt...
TCGACTTTAATCCAAGCGTGTTTCAGTGGGTTTTCGAGTTTTGTGCACCATTCGAGTTGCTCCGCTTGATGCAGGACCGGCCAAAGGTCGAGCTTGCTTGATAGAGAGAGTTCGCTCGGCGTGTGCGGGCCCTCGAGAACGAGGACAGGAGCGGCGATGCCAGACTCTCGGAGGTCGACGGCCTCCTCAGTAAAGGCGACCGCAAAAGCGTCGACCGTATCTTCTATGTGGGCGGCAACCCGCGCTGCACCATGGCCATAGGCATTCGCTTTCACGACGGCCATCAGTTTTTGTGAGCCCGCACTTTTCTTGAGCGACCACAGATTAGCATCGACGGCGGACAGGTTGATTTCGATCGAAGTGGATCGGGACATCAGAAATCACTAAAGCGATATTGCTGAAACAAAGACTGTGCCGCTTCCCATCGGGGTCCGGGTACACCTTCGTTGATGGCGACGCCATTCAGTTTGACGACCGGGGCCAACTCTTTGGTAGACGAGCTTAGCCAGATCTCCTCCGCTTTCAGCACTTCTTCAAGATGCACAGGTCGCGTTTCGATCGTCCAGTCGGTGTAGCGCTGCAATAATTCGATGCACTGTCGGCGAGTCACGCCGGGGAGGATCTGATGATCCAGCTCCGGGGTGAGGATGGCGTCGCCTGACACAATGAATACGTTACAGGCAGCGGCTTCGGTCAGCTCCTCGCGCTCGTTGAAGAGTAAAACTTCCTCAGCGCCGTCCTCGACGGCCTCCATCATATGAAGGACATTACCCAGCAGAGCCGTGGATTTGATGTGGCAACGCTCCCAGCGTTTGTCTGGCTTGGTGACGGCAGTAAAGCAGCTGGCCGTGTCTGTTGAGCCGTCAGAAGGTTCACTGATGGGGAACGTATAGGCAAAAACTGTTGGCTGGCAGTGTTCCGGAAAAGCATGCTGCCGCTTCATGGTTGGCCCACGGGTGATTTGCAGATACACGCCAAGATTACCGCCCCCGTTTTTCTGAACGAGGGCTAGCAGCATTTCCAATAAGTCTGCTTCACTGTGCGGTGATGTGAGTGCGATGCCGCTCAGGGAATGATTGAGTCGTTCCAGATGGTACGGCATGGCCACGAGCTGCCCTTCGTAGCAGGGTATCACCTCATAAACGCCGTCTCCAAAGAGGAAGCCGCGGTCCATCGGTGAAATCTTTGCTTCCGATAAAGGGGTAAATGAGCCGTTCAAGTAGGCGATGCTCATGATACTTCTCCCTCGGTCAATGCTCGGCGGATGTCCGTCAACAGAAGGCTTGTTTTCTCGCGGGTAAATCCATCCTCCGTCGGCGTTGCCTCGCGGGTTAAGCCGTCGACGGCGCCCTGATTCACGAGATAGTCAAGATCAGTTGCGAACTCGTCCGACTCTGGGAGGTGATCGCCGGAAAGCCATGTGGTCATGCCGCATAACGCATATGCACCCCAGTTGGACACGTCAGCGACAATGAGTTCAGAGCAGGTACTGACTGCCGGCCTGATATTCAGTTTCGATAAGCTCGACAGCACGTTCCCCATACCAATCTCGTTTCCCCCGTCCCCTATCGCTATGGTAGGGCAGGGAGCGAACACAAGGTAGGGTTCTGCAATGCCGCAGTGTGAAGTGATGTCTTCACCGCTCATATTGTAGTACCTGCCGTCCGCCGCCATCCCCGGACGCTCGATACTGATCACCAGCCCAGGGGGTGCCTCCCGATACAGGGCTTCCGCTGTTTTTGAGACGGTTTCGAAACTTGTGCCCGCAATCGATCTGCACACGAATCGATCCTGCAGCGCCCCGGCGATGACGGTATCGGTGATGATGACAACTTGGTGCCCCATTTTTTCGCACAGGCGATAGAGCGCAAAGGCCCCTGCGGGACCATCGGTCTCAAAGGTATCATTTACCGGAAATCCAGTGACGATATAGACAGGCCCGGAGCAGTCAAGCAAATACTCTGCGGCACGAAGGAGATAGCCGGGCTCAAGCGCTTCGCGAATCTCGGCCATGAAGCGATGATTCTCGCGGATAAGCAGTGTCTCCACGGTACGGGATACGGCAATGGCCTCAGCTTTGCTCATCGCAGCCTCGTCTCCAGATAGTGTTGTTCCAACCACGCAATGCGATCCGCCTCCTGAGGGGTGCATGGCGCGAATCTGACTCGTTGACCGGGTCTCGCTTGAGCCAGCCTTCGGCAGTCGCTGCGAATAACCGCCCCGGGTTTTGGGTAGCCGCCGACAGTTTGTCGATCGTTGAGCAGCACGATGGGGTTCCCGTCGCCCGGTAATTGTATCGCGCCGTAGCAGGTGGCTTCTGAAAGCAGGGAAGTGACTCCGGTATTGACCGGGTCTCCAGACAGTGCCACGCCCATTCGATTCGCTCTCGAAGTCACTTTGAATTCACTCTCCAGCAACGAGCTCATAGCTTGCTCGGTGAGCAGCTCGTATTGAAAGCCGGGCACGAATCTGAGCATGAGAGTTGGAGTACTCTCGGGTAAGGGGAGGCTTACGTTTGATGTGATCACGTCGCTATTGGCGAAACCGATGGGCAGTTGATCTCCGTCTCGCAAGTAAGTGCCGGCAAGACCACCGATGCCCTCCCTGACTGAGGTGCTGCGGCTATCGAAAATGGCCGGTGTGGCGATGCCGCCTGAGACATGGAGGTAGCTATAGACTCCATGGGAGCGAGCCTTAATGCTGACGCGTTGGCCAGCGCCGATTTTAAGCACTTCTGTATCGCAAGCCGGTGCCCCATCGACCCACAGGCTAACCGGTGCTCCAGTTACTGCGATGAGGCAAGACGAGTCGGGCGTCACCTCCGTGTTTGCGTAAGCCATTTCAATGGCCGCTTCGTCCTGAGTGTGTCCGAGCAGATGCTGACCGCTGACGAGTGCAGGGTGATCCATGGCGCCCGCGGGAGGCAAGCCCAATTGCAGCGTGCCAATGCGGCCACTGTCCTGCACTGTTGACGCGGCGCCTGCGCGATTGATGCGCAATACGGTCATCCTGAACCGCCCAAAGCGCGAAATTCGGACTCGCTCACGGGCTCAAAGCGGACGGAGTCACCGATAGTCAGGAGCGCAGGGGGGGCCGCCTTCAGGTTGAATAGCCTGAGTGGGCAACTGCCAATCAATCGCCAGCCGCCCGGTGACGGTCCGGGATAGACTGCGGTTTGTTGATCCGCCAGGGCAACCGATCCCGCCGGGACTTCCGATCGAGGTGTCGCCAGTCGCGGCACAGCCAATTTTGGTGAGGTCGTGCCGAGGTAGCAGAATCCCGGCGCAAATCCCGTAGCGTAGGCAAAATAGGTAGGGTCACTGTGCAGATCGATAACCGTATCGATGCTGAGCGCGTTCTCCTCTGCGAGCCACTCCAGATCGGGGGCAACGCTCGGGTGATACCACACCGGTAGCACGACGACGGGTCGCGCGGCGAGTTGCGCCAGGAAAGCCTCGTCAGTATCGGCGTCAGCGCTTTCCTGTAGCCAGGCAATGGCGCGATCTCGCTCGATGTTGTGTGGTTCGAAAAATAAGGTCAGTGTTGTATAACCAACTACACTGTCTATCAGTTCTGTGCCAAAGCATTGCCTTGCCGAGTGTTGTATGGAGAGAAGCTTGCTGGTGAGGGCCTCATGCGGCTCTCCACTGAAAATGAGCCTTATTCCGCACTCGCCTGCCGGCCCGATTTCGAACACCTACTCTAGACCGTCCATCGCCCGGCGGATGGCGGTGATCATTTCTACAGCACCAGGAGTATCGCTGTGGACGCAGAGCGTGTCTGCGCTCACTGGGATCCGTTTGCCCCGAGGTGTGCGCAGATTGTTTTTCGCGATCGCGATGGCCTGATTAGCGGCGTCGAATGGATTCAGCAGTGCCCCCGGTTTCTCTCTGCCAAGCAGCAGGCCTCGACTGGTATAGCCCCGGTCAGCAAACGCTTCATACCGCAGGTTGAGTCCGTGCTCTACAGCCAGCTGTTGGGTTTTACGGTCTCTGGGTGTAGCCAGCACCACCAGTTCAAGATCGGCATGCCAACTCGCGACGGCACTCATGATGTCGTTCAGAATCAGGGGATCAGCTAGCATGGCGTGGTATAGCGCACCGTGGGGTTTGACATAGGTCACCCTGGTGCCATGAGCGCGAGCGATACCATCAAGCGCGCCGATTTGGTAATGCACGAGGTCGACGAGTTCCTGTCCGCTGAGCGCCATGGCCCGTCGCCCGAAGCCTTGCTTGTCGGGGTATGAAACGTGAGCCCCGATTTCGGTGCGATGCCGTTTTGCTAACTCCACGCAGGCGCGCATAGTGCTGGGGTCGCCCGCATGACCCCCGCAGGCAATATTAGCCGCATCAATCAGCGGCATGATGTTCCGGTCGTCGCCCATCTTCCAAGGGCCAAACCCTTCGCCCAAGTCGCAGTTTAATGTCAGTTTTCTTGTCATCGATCTTCAGCCAAATCAACGTTTTTCAAATCGGTCACCAGCATGTGGCCCGGCTCATGAGTAATGGCCAGCGCCGGTTGCGCATTTTCAAGTGCAACCTGTGGTGTGACGCCACAGGCCCAGAACACCGGTACATCATCCTCGTTCAGGGACACAGGATCTCCAAAATCGGGCTGGCTCAGATCTTCTATTCCAAGCTGACTGGCATCGCCGAAATGGATTGGGGCACCGTGCACGGACGGGTAGCGGGAACAAATTTGAATGGCTTCGATCGCCTGTGCCGGAGGCATGGGGCGCATGCTCACCACCATTTTAGCCCTGAAAATGCCGGCGGGTGTGCAGTCGAGGTTGGTGCGGAACATGGGGACATTCACGCCCTCGCTGATATTGCGGACTTCAATGCCCGCCTTTAACAGCGCCTCCTCAAAAGAAAATGAGCAACCAAGCGCAAAAGCCACAAAGTCATCGCGCCACAGCTCAGCAATATGCAAGCGGTGCTCGGCGAGCGCGCCTTTCTGCCATATACGATAGCGTGGAATGTCGTAACGAATATCGATGTTGGTTCCCAGCGCCGGCAGACTGGGGTCCCCCGGTGTCGGGCTGGTGGCAAGAAGAGGGCAAGGTTTTGGGTTCAGCCGACAAAATTCCTCGAAACTCTTCGCGATATCCGCGGGCAAAATGACGATATTGCATTGCACGTACCCACGAGCGGCACCCGACGTGGGTTCCGTGAAGGCAGATGTTCGGCACAGCGCTCTAACTTGCTCTCCGGACATCGACTCCGCTACGGCTACCATCTTGGTCTCGAGCTTGTATAGTGAGGTCAAATCATACGCTCAATAAAGAGAGAGACGCTATGCCGCATTTTTCTGCCTTCGCAGCTGAAACGCCGGATCGCCCTGCCTACATCATGGCCAATACGGGGCAGGTGGTGACCTATGCTGAGCTGGACCGTCGGTCGAATCAGGTGGCGCATCTGTTGCGCGCATCGGGGGTCAGGCGCGGGGACCACATAGCGATGATGATGAAGAACTGCGCAGAATTTTTGCAGGTTGCCCAGGGCGCGCTGCGCGCCGGCATCATTTTTACCCCCATCAGCACTCATTTGAAGCAGGAGGAGACGGCCTACATCATCACCAACTGTAAGGCGAAACTGTTCGTTGCCTCGGCGGCTTTGTCGGAGGTGGCAATTGAAGCGGCCGCGGCATCAGGTAGTTTGAGCCGGTGTTTGTCGGTCGGAGGACATATAGACGGATTCGAGCCGCTGGATGAGCAGTTGGCCGCCTTGCCGGTTACACCCATCGAGGATGAGTTTTTGGGGGCGCCAATGCTGTATTCGTCGGGGACCACTGGCAAGCCCAAGGGGGTTTACTGGGAGCCTCACGCAGAGAGTATCCACACCGAACACCCAATGTCAGGCAGTGTGGGGGCTTTTTTCGGCTTCGGGGTAGATACCGTTTATCTGTCGCCAGCGCCGCTCTATCACGCGGCACCCTTGCACTACAACATCATGGTGCTGGGCTTGGGTGGCACTTCTTTGATTATGGAGCACTTCGACCCCGAGCAATCCCTCGCGCTGATCGAGCGATACAAGGCCACTCACAGCCAGTGGGTCCCGATCATGTTCGTGAGAATGCTGAAACTCCCCGAGAGCGCCCGAGCCCAGTATGATCTGAGCTCCATGAGATGCGCGATCCACGCCGCTGCGCCCTGCCCGATAGACGTGAAAGAGGCGATGATTAATTGGTGGGGGCCCGTTATTGTCGAGTACTACTCCGGCAGTGAAGGCAACGGTTTTACCATCATTGATTCGGCAAATTGGCTTACCCACAAGGGTTCAGTGGGCCAGGCCCTTATCGGCGAGCCAAAAATCCTTGGTGAGGACGGTGAGGTGCTGGGCCCTGGCGAAGTGGGCGACGTTTACTTTGCCAACAGCCGGCCGTTTGAGTACTTCGACGAGCCCGAGAAGACGAAGAACGCATTTAACGAGCACGGCTGGAGCACCATGGGAGACGTGGGTTACCTCGACGAGGAGGGGTTTCTCTATCTCACAGATCGCAAGAATTTCACGATTATTACCGGTGGGGTGAATGTTTATCCCGCAGAGATCGAAGGTCTGCTGATTTCACATGAGAAGGTTGCCGATGTGGCGGTGTTTGGTATTCCGCATCCCGAATTCGGTGAAGAGGTGATGGCGGTGGTGCAGCCGCTGGATTGGGCTCATGCTAATGCTGACACTGAAGCGGAACTGATCGAGTGGATGCGGGAACGTCTGTCCAGCGTAAAGGTCCCGAGAAAGGTCGATTTTCTGGAGCAACTCCCGCGAATGGACAATGGCAAGCTGTACAAGCGCCACCTGCAGGATGCTTATCGCTAGGCAGTGTGACTTTCTGCGCTGTCAAGCTACCCCATAGCACAGTGACCCTTTATGCTGATGGCTTCGTAAGGAACCTAACCGACGGCGAGTCAAGGAGCGGTAATTGACGAGCAAAGCTGAGTTGCGGCGACTTCAAGATGACATGGATTTTGCCGAATCCTACGACGACTGGCTCCTAGCAGCCTGCGCTCACGATGCGCTGACTGGCAAAGCAGAATGGCGCGAGGAAGAGCCCTCTGAGCTCTACGATCACGCCCAAATTCGGTATCGCTTGGACAGGCTCAAGAAGTTTCGCAAGCAACAGGATTGGCAGGGGCTGCTATACGCCCTGAATGAGGGCATCCACGGCAACATGGGGGGAATGGGTAAAAGCGTTCTCTACCGGCAGGCCAAGTCTGGAACGAAGGTACTGGTCGAGCAGTACATTCAGGAAATAGACGATGCCCTGAGGCTCCTCGCCGAGTTGCCGGAGGAGATCATACCCACCCAGCAAAAGCTCGACTTCTTTTATCGTAGCAATGTCTGTTACGGCCGGTCTGCTCTTATGCTCAGTGGCGGGGGAGTGCTCGGGTTTCTCCACGTCGGCGTAGTGAGCGAGTTGCTTCGGCATGGGCTGTTACCGAGAGTGATTTCCGGCTCAAGCGCGGGCTCCATCGTAGCAGCGGCGCTGGCCGCCTATACCGATGAAGAAATGGCAGAGCTGGACCTGATTGGTCTCTTGGAGTCGGGGGAGGAAGAGGGCAGGGGCGTCATCCGGCAGTTTGTGTCGCTGTTGGGCAGTCGATTGACTGCAGAAGATACCGAGCAATTGATCTCCGCCACGATTCCCGACCTCACTTTTGCCGAGGCTTATGCCAAGACGGGACGTCAGGTCAGTATTACCGTTGCGCCGGCGGAGCCCCATCAGCGCTCCCGGCTACTGAATGCCGTGTCATCACCCAATGTGTATTTGCGATCTGCAGCAATGGCCTCGTGTGCGATTCCGGGTGTCTTTCCTGCGGTGATGTTGCAGGCCAAGAATGAGAAGGGGGAAGCGCAGCCCTATCTCCCGGCCCGGCGCTGGGTAGATGGGTCTGTGGCCGATGACCTGCCAGCGAAACGTTTATCTCGCCTCTTCTCGACCAACCATTACATCGTCAGCATGGTGAATCCGATAGCACGTGCATTTCTGCCGCGAGACGAGCGGGTTCGACCTCTTAGGCGGGCGGCGACGTCCCTGGGGATGGGGATAGGAAGGGAGGTGCTGAATTTCTATCGGGGCGTTGCAAAAAGATACGGCGATAATTGGCCTAAATTCAATATGATGATGCACAGTGTTCATGCACTGCTCGATCAAGAATATTCCGGCGACATCAACATCGTTCCGAAGTTTCGATTCCAAAATCCGCTCAATCTGATCAGCCAGCCGACGGAGGCGGAGCTGCGCCAGTTGGTGAAGGAGGGTGAGCGCGCTACCTACAGCCGGATCGAGCCAATCCGGCGGTGCACGCAAATATCCAGGACGCTGGAAGAGATCTTGCACCGCTTCGAATATGGGGATTTGAGGCCTGCCCCCGGAACTTACCGTCGACCCAAGAGCTCGCGAAGACGCCCGCCCCCCACCGCCGCCCAAAAAAGGGCCCTGAAAGCAGAGACCGCTGCGCGAGCGGGCAAGGCGGGGCGCGCTGCCGCGTCTCAGCGTGCTGCGAACTCGGCCGCCACGGCGAGGAAAAAGCGATCGGTTGCGTGAAGGGCGCCGGCCTCTGAGGCCAAGACTGCTCTACGGGATGCAGGCCGCGCCCAAGGCCGCGAGCGGCCCAACCATGATCGCGCGGCTGTCCGCCTCTGCGCTGGAGGCTGTCCCTATCTGTGCGCGCTTTTTAATGCCCTGCAAAATCGCCGCTATTCGGAAGAAACAGAAGGCCATGTAGAACGGCCAGTTATCGATCCCGCTGCGACCGGTGCGTTCACAGTATGCGGCAATGTACTCTTCGTCCGAAGGAAGACCCAGTTCGGATCGGTTCAGCCCTTCGAGACCCGCAATGCCGCCTTCCCTGGGGAACTGCCAGGCCATCAACTGATACGCCAGATCGGCGAGAGGGTCGCCAAGTGTGGACAGCTCCCAATCCAGAATGCCAATGATGCGCGGTTCGGTGGGATGAAAAATCATATTGTCTAGGCGGTAGTCCCCGTGAACGAGCGCAACGGACTCCTCGCCCTCGGGTATGTGATCGGGGAGCCACTCAATCAGCGCCTCCATATCGGGGACGAGCTCTGTCTCGGAGGCGCGATACTGCTTTGTCCAGCGCCCAATCTGTCGGGCGTAGTAGTTGCCGGGCTTGCCATAGTCCGAAAGACCAACCCCCTCCACGCTGACGGAATGCAGCGCTGCAAGTACTCGATTCATCTCGTCATAAATCGCGGTTCGCTCGGCATTGTTAACCTCCGGCACGGCGGGGTCCCAAAAAATCCGACCCTCCAAATGTTCCATAACGTAGAACATCGACCCGATGATTTCGTCGTCGGTGCACAGTGCGATAGCTTGAGGCACCGGCACGTCAGTGTGTCGCAGGGCATCGAGGACCCGGTATTCCCGGTCTACGGCATGTGCGGATGCCAGTAGTTCGCCCGGCGGTTTGCGGCGCAATACGTAGTGATTCTCGCCAGCCGTCAGTTTGAAGGTGGGATTAGATTGTCCGCCGGCAAATTTGTCTGCTATCAATGGGCCATCAAAATCCGGAACGTGCTGGCGAAGCCATGCATTCAGGCGGGGAAGCTCAAGTTCCTGTGTGCTCATGACGGTCCTCTAATCAGAGATATTGGCGCGGTTTATCGATCTGGTGCGGATACTTACGTATTGGCATGATACCTGCCAATACAGTCGATTCGGTAGCTGGTTGTTGCTACGCGCATAGGGTATCGTGCGGTCGCTTCGTTGGACAATGCCAAATCACGGACCAGAAAAATAAGGGGCACATTGCGATGAGTAATCAGGTCATGGCGCACTATCGCGACGCAGTAGCGATGGTCACGGCACCGGGTGCATTTCTCGAGCTGACCACGATTGACCACGGTGGGCAGACATTGAAAGCCTACAAGCATGCCCCTGTCTCCATGCGCGATCTATGGATGATGGGTCAGGGCTATGGTGATCAGGAATACATTGTCTACGGCGATGAGCGTTGGACCTTTGCAGAGGCGGGCCAGCTGGTCGCTAATTTCGCGACCTGGCTTCAAACGCAGGATATCGGTTCGGGTGACCGTGTGGCGATTGCTATGCGCAATTACCCCGAGTGGATCTTTGCCTACTGGGGTGTGATCGCAGTAGGCGGGGTTGTAGTGGGTATGAACGCCTGGTGGGTCGCAGATGAAATGGCCTACGCGCTGAGCGATTCTGAGCCCAAGCTGTTGGTTGCTGACGATCAACGGCTCGCCACCTTTGCGGAGATTGCTGGCGACTTCTCATATCTCACAGTGGTGGCTGTCAGAGAGCCGTCACCGCCGGTGGCAGCCGTGCAATGGGCTCAGACGGTGAGCGAACCCGGTGAGCTGCCCATGCCGGCGATCGACACCAACGACGACGCCTGTATTTTCTACACGTCCGGAACCACAGGGCGTCCCAAAGGTGCTCAGCTCACTCATCGGGGTTGCGTGCACAACATCATGAATGTGGCGGCCATGGGACAGATTTTTGGCACGACTCAGGCTTTGGGCCGCGGGGAGCACCTCGACGCACCAGTGTCAGCGCCTCCCGCGACGTCCTTGGTGGCTACGCCTCTATTTCACGTCACAGCCAATAACTGTGTCATGCACGGTGCTACCTTGAGTGGTGGCAAATTGGTGCTGATGTACAAGTGGGATACCGAGGAGGCGCTAAGGCTCATCGAGCGGGAACAAGTGAATACGTTGAGCGCGGTGCCGATGATGACCCGTGAACTGCTCGCGCACCCCAACTTCGGTGATTACGACACCTCGAGTTTGGCCTCTCTCGGCGGTGGTGGCGCAGCAATGCATCCTGATTTGCCCAGTAAAGTGATTGAGAGCACGCAGCGCGCCAAGCCCGCGCAGGGTTACGGCATGACGGAGGTCTGTGGCATCAGCACCTATACGGCGGGCGACCTATTTTTGGCTCGACCAGAGAGTTGTGGCCCTTTGGTGCCGACGCTGGAAGGCAAGGTGATCAATGAGGCGGGTGAGACCTTGCCGGTGGGTGAGGCGGGCGAATTGTTAGTGAAGGGCGCACCCGTGATCAAGGGGTACCTGAACCGCCCTGAGGCGACCGCGGAGACGATTGTCGATGGCTGGTTGCATACTGGGGATATCGGATATTTTGATGAGGACGGTTTCCTCTATCTGGTCGACCGGGCAAAGGACATGATTTTGCGGGGCGGAGAAAACATTTACTGCGCCGAAGTTGAGGGGGCGCTGTATACGCATCCGGCTGTGCTGGAGACTGTGGCTTTTGCCGTGCCCGATGACCGACTGGGTGAGGAGGTCGGTGTGGCAGTTCACCTGAAGCCCGATGCCATGCTTGACGCACCGGGCCTGCGCGAACATATGGCTTCTCGCCTCGCAGCGTTTAAAGTACCTCGTTATATATGGTTTCTGTCAGAGCCTTTACCTCGCAATGCCAACGGCAAGTTTCTCAAGCGTGAGTTGAAAGAGGTACTGGACCCCGCCTCGGCAGATTGAGTGCGCGAAGCCCGTGTGTGGCGGGGCTGAATCCGAGGGGTTAACGCCAAGCCAGTGGTTGAGGAACGCCGGCGAAGAGTACTTTTAATCCATTCAACATCAGGAGGGTGACATGCTCACCAGGCAGTTTACGGAAGAGCAGGCCATGTTCAGGGAGGCCTATCGACGGTTTCTCGCAGAGGAGGTAGTGCCTCACATGGAGCGCTTCCGAGAGCAGGGGGTCGTCGATCGTGAAGTCTTCAAGAAGGCTGGCGAGCGAGGCTTTCTGATGGTGTGGCCGGAGGAGCGCTTCGGCGGCATGGATGATTACGACATTCGTTGGGAGCAGGTGATTATTGAGGAGCTGGCCTACGCGCGTTGCAGCGACTGGTTCGGCTCCTTGCACAGCCGTATTGTCGCGCCCTACATCACCCGCTTTGGCAGTGAAGATCAAATAGCGAGATATATCCCCGGTGCGGTATCGGGTGACATTATTCTTGCAGTGGCGATGACGGAGCCTGATGCGGGCAGTAATTTGGCAGGAATGCGGACCCATGCGGTCGAGGAGGATGACCACTGGGTGCTCAACGGCCAAAAGACCTATATCTCCAATGGTATCAACTGCGATCTGGTGGTCGTGGCTGCCAAAACCGATCCGCAGAATAACCCGCATGCAATGACGCTGTTTCTGGTTGAGGCAGATTGGGAGGGTTTCGAACGGGGCCGTAACCTCAATAAACTGGGGCTCAAGGCTCAGGATACAGCGGAGCTCTTCTTCAACAATATCAAGGTGCCAAAGCGCAACGTGCTGGGCGAGGCGCACAAGGGATTTTATTACCTGATGGAGGGCCTGGCGGAGGAGCGCTTGCTTGGTGCGATGGGGTATTTAGCAGCGGCACAACTGTCCTGGGATCTGACCGCGGACTTCGTGAAGGAACGCGAAGTGTTTGGTAAGTCGTTGGCGGCCATGCAAAATACCCAATTCAAGATGGCAGAACTCAGGGCAGAGCTCGATATCGCACAGTGTTTTGTCGACCAGGCGGCGCTTGCATTTAATGCTGGCACGCTCTCGGCTGAGGATGCCGCGGCTGCCAAGCTCAAAACATCCGAATTGCAGCAACGTGTCGCTGATGAGGGACTGCAACTGCATGGCGGTGCCGGGTTCATGGATGAGTATCCGATCAGCCGTCAATCTGCCGATGCGAAAATCGCCACAATTTATGCTGGGAGCTCTGAGATCATGAAGCTGATCATTGGGCGTCATTGCCTGGGGGATCATTACGACCCGTTCAACCAGCGTAATTTTTGAGGTCGCAGAGATGGGTGCGCTGACTGGATACAAAGTGATTGAACTGGCGGGGATTGGCCCGGCGCCAATGGGAGGCATGATCCTCGCGGATATGGGTGCCGAGGTCATTCGCATCGAGCGACCGGGCGCGGCAGATCCCAAGGTGGCCGAGCCCATCAGTGGTCGCAATAAGAAATCAGTTGTGCTCGACTTGAAGCAGGATGCTGGCAGAAAAGCACTGATGACGCTGATTGAGCGAGCCGACGCGTTAATCGACCCATACCGTCCCGGTGTCTGCGAGAACTTGGGATTCGGCCCTGAA
>Ga0255767_1003555_pt1 | contig 13064 bp, 10 predicted proteins | sample 071ome_24_FD_179967 | JGI IMG/M metagenome (GOLD analysis project Ga0255767, IMG submission 179967) | Coastal salt marsh microbial communities from the Groves Creek Marsh, Skidaway Island, Georgia - 071402CT metaG (version 2) | ecosystem: Environmental > Aquatic > Marine > Intertidal zone > Salt...
TGAGCGCTTTGGTCTTACGATCAGCGAGGGCTTCGGGCAAACCGAGTGCAATGGCATGATTGGAACAAACCCTCGATTGATGACAGCCCGACACGGCTCTCTTGGCAAAGCAATGCCGGGCTCGACATGCGCAATTGTTGACGATCAAGGGATCGAAGTCCCAACAGGCACCACAGGCAATATCGCGATCAAGCGCCCTCACCCAGCCATGTTCAGCGGCTACCTCGATAACCCCGAAGCGACCGCTGAAAAATTTGTTGGTGACTGGATGATCACGGGAGATTTGGGTGAGCAGGACGAAGACGGCTACCTTTGGTTTCATGGCCGGACTGACGATGTCATCACAAGCTCAGGTTATCGGATCGGACCGACGGAAATCGAGGATTGCTTGCTCAAAAGTGAGGCCGTGCAGCTTGCCGCCGTCATTGGGGTACCCGATGAAGAACGCACGGAAATTATCAAGGCATTTGTGGTCCCAGCTGAGGGTTTCGTAGCCGATGACGCGCTCGGAGAGGCGCTAAAGCAACTGGTCAGAGATAACCTGGCCAAGCATGAGGTACCGCGGCTTATTGAATTTGTGACCTCCCTGCCTCTCACGACCACAGGGAAGATTATGCGGCGTACTCTGCGAGAACTGGAGACAGCAAAAAATCCGACCAGCGATTGAGGACCAAGACGTCATCGATCGAATACTGTCAGCACCGAGAACGTGGCTAAGAACCGTCTCTTTACGCCTGACCACTCTACTAATTGAAAAACTTTCATCCTTAAGCGTCTTCTGCTTGGCCACTTGAGCAGTAGAACATTCAGTTGATATGGTTTAATTTGGTTGGTCTATCCACATGCCAGAGTAACCCGCTGGGAAGCGATATTATGCGACTACTGTTGTGCTTTTTATTACTCAGCGTGCCTTGCCATAGCCAAGTTGAGACGGCCCCAACGCAATCGTTTCTTAACTTATTGGGGTCTGTCTCTGCGGTCAGATCAGCTTCGATCTTCCCGGATCGCATCAAGATCTATTCACCCGATGCCCCGCCCGCGTTCCTGGACGACCAACGCTTTCGAGCGTTCGCTGCAACTGATCTATCTCAAGGTGCTATTGACACGACCCTTCGGCACGCTAACGACGCGTACGAGCTGTGGATGGGGTCACCTTACTATGGAAAAAATCAAGCCAAAGCGATCTACATCATGATTACTGGTGAAGATTTAGAGGCGGGTGCAATCGCAAACCGGGAATATTGTGATCATTTAATCGATACAGGCTTTGCCGTAGCCGACTGGTGCGATCCGGAAATGTATATCCCATATGTTACGAATGGAGGCGCAGGCATAAGTTCTATGGCGCCCGTGGAGGGATTCCACCTAATGATCATAGCGGCGAAGGATGGGGTTATTGCCGATGGGTACAAACAGATGGTGTATCACGAAATGTTCCACATCTACCAGCACTCAAACGTGTTCACAGACAGTTACGACGAAGTCGACTCAAAAATGGGCAGAATGTCCGGAGACAATCCGGGGGAGCTTGTGGCCTGGTGGATGGAAGGCCATGCGGATTTTCTAAGCGCACTTTACAGCAGAGACGCCGACGGATTTAAGGACGAGATGCGATGCGCACTCGAATGCACGGGCCCCTTCTCTGTATCAAGAAAAGAGAAGTTTTTTGACGAGGGACTGAAACTGAGAAACATATCCTGGGAGCAAGGAGATCTAGTTGACCTCGGGTATCGGATGGGCAGTTGGTTTGCGGCTTATTTAACCAGCGTTCATGGTGAGGAAGCCCTATATGAGTTTTGGGAGACAGTGGACGAAATGGGCTTTGAGGACACATTTCTCCGGCAGTTTGGGGTCGATTATCGAACTTACCTTGACGAGTTCGAAGCCTGGCTCAGAAATCCAAACGAGGAACTCTACGTCATTCTCGATGACATAATCGCAAGAAAAACTAGAGGGCTGTCCAAGACCCTCCCAAGTGAAAACGACACTAGCAGAAGAAACACCGACTCGGCCATTGCTGGTGCCACCGACCAGAGCGCCACCTGGGACGCTGCCTCTTTTCGCTGCGAAGGATTCCAGCACAACAGCACTACACCAGCAAGGAAGCCAGTGAAAACCGCATGGCATGAGCTGTCTCGTGCACCCGTTCAGGAATGAACGGATTTGAATAGCATGCTCAACACAGTCAAGATAACTACAGCTCAATAGGCAGGAACTTCAACAGATCAGCAAATCCAGTCAACAGAAACAGCGAGGGGATTTACTCTAAATAGGCCGTTAATCTGCCCTATACTTGCCCTGATCCTGGGCAAACGCCTGGAACGGGCTAGACAGCTATTAACCGATGCGCGCTACCACGGCCACAGCATCGAACGCATCGCCTTCAGTGTCGGCTTCTCCAACGCCGGCCACTTCTCACGCTCCTTCAAGAAAGCTTACGGCATAAACCCCAGCGAGTTGCGATAAGTTTTTCGACTATACTTCTCGCTTATGTCCTGGTCTCAAATAGCGAGTGCCCTGGTGGGTGGTGCAGCTGCACTGCTGCTCACGCTGTTGTAGTTAAATTACTATACGTGGCGGGCCTTGAATGGCGGCCGGAAGCTCGCCAAGCATAAAAGGCGCTATTTCTGGCTCGCGGCCTGTCGTCCCGCCATGCGGCCAAAAAACGTCGCATCGCCCACTGACATGCCCGACGAATAGCCCTCCGAGGATCGAGGCAAGCCCGCGGTCACACGACCCGCCGCATAAAGGCTTTCGACCACGCCTCCATTCCAACGTTTGACTTCACCCGTGGGCAAGGTATCGAGACCGCCCAAGGTGAAGGTCAACGGCCCTCTGGTCCCCGGCATAATCACCGCTGTCTGTTGCGCAAAGGACAAATCCAGTAATCCAAAGGGCCCTTTTTGAAGCGAACATAACCATTCCGGCGCCTTTTGAAACTTCGGGTCTACTCCACGTTGAGCATGCTCGTTAAAGTATGAAACCGTTTGCTCCAATGCACCTGCCGGGAATATACCGGTTTCAGCAGCAAGCTCTTCGATTGTGTCTCCTGTAGCCACCACATCCAGACGTTCGATATACATGGGGTGATCGAAATTGTCGGCATCAAGCAACAGGTATAACTTTTGCTCGGGCTGCAAGCTAGCGTAGTGAGCCAGACGGGCAAGATAGGCGTCTTCATTTACAAAGCGCTCACCCCTCTGATTAACCAAAATACCAAAGGTCAGCTTTGAGGGGGGATAAATGGGTAAAGACAGAAACGCTTCGTCCATATTAATGGTATAGCCGCCAGCGGCTTGGCCCAATTTAATACCGTCGCCCATGTCGAAGGGGTTGCCATAGGGGGTGGCCCACTCATAATTCCCCGGCAAATAGCGCTTGCGCATCTCGTCGTTCATGATGAAGCCCCCCGACGTCAGGATGACCCCACGATTTGCTTTGATGTAAGCCAGCCGATTGTCTTGTTTGATCGCAAGACCAACAACGCGACCTGACTCGTCTGCAATCAGATGCATGACTCGACTGTCATATTGCACATCAACTCCGGCAGCTTCAACGGCGTCGACCAGAGCATCGATAAACATCCGACCACCAAAATCGCCCTCGTGCGACGGCACGTGCCCCCGAGGTACAGGTGCGGCTACCTCTCGAAACTCGAGAGTGCGCTCATTGCCGGTAAACAAAAGCGATTCGTCGGTCAGTGGGACAACTTCTCGCTCGAGCATCACCGCATCTTTGTAAGGCACTCCCAAGGATCGGACCCACTCGAAATGCTCCGCCGCACCCTCGGCGTACAATCGGATTTTCTCGGGATCACCACGCACACCCGAGGCTTTCTCCAGATAGGCGATAAAATTGTCGGTAGAGTCATCAAAACCCAGATTTTTTTGCAGCGACGTGCCGCCCGAACCGCCCAAATACATCTCGCAGCTCGACATACCGGTAGAGCCACCAGAACCACTTGCACGCTCGTACAGAATAACGCTGGCGCCGGCTCTAGCGGCTTCTAACGCAGCGCTACCACCAGCGCCACCAAAGCCGCACACCAACACATCTGCCTCGGCGTCAAATGTCGATACCGAGGCAAGAGAGACGACAGAGAATTCCGTTGTGCGCATGTCTTTACTCCAAATTTTGTTGCCGAAAGTGTCTTAATCATTGCTTGGTTTGGCAAGCGTACCGTTTATTCTTTCGCGGTTTATTCATAAGGGCCTTGCGCCTTGGCGTGGGGAAAATCAGCTACAAAACCGCCTCACCCACGCCCATTTGCTGGAAATTCGCCATCTGCACCCATCACACCACCGCACCACACTCATGATGAGGTGTTCAAATAACGTCACACCATGCGGCGTTTCGGGGTGGGGTGCCCTCATTGGCGGGAGATGCGGTAGTGTACTGCCCGTGGATCTTCAAATTGGAACATCGGGAGCCCAGTTATGAAAAAACTCATTCTAACGATCTCATTCGTCCTACCACTCAGCATGGCCTTCGCCGACAGCCATCCAACGCGGGCCTACTTTGGTGATACGCACCTTCACACCTCCTATTCCCCAGATGCGGGGATGGCCGGCACCAAGGTTGGGCCCAACGACGCCTATCGTTTTGTACTTGGTGAAACAGTCACCAGCAGCACCGGACAGTCTGCGACGATCTCCAAACCACTCGACTTCGTCGTGATCGCCGATCATGCCGAAAACCTAGGGTTAGCCGAAGCGATTGCAACATCCGATCCCGGCTTACTGGCCGACCCCTTCGGTAAGGAACTCTATGATCTGGTCATGGCTGGCAAAGGTATTGATGCCTTTAACTTGCTGGTCCAGAAAATGACCAGAGGCGCTGAGGCCAAAATCGAGAGTGAATCCATGTTACGCAACGCATGGACAAAGATCATGGAGCTGGCTGACCATTACAACGACCCTGGTGAATTCACTGCGTTCATCGGTTACGAATGGACCTCCCAGCCAGGCGGAAGCAACTTGCATCGGGTGGTCGTTTTTCGCGGCGATAAAGCGAGTGTGGATCCGGTATTACCCTTCTCCGCCTTCGATTCAGAAAACGTTGAAGAGCTCTGGGACTACATGGCGACCTATGAGAAAGAGTCAGGAGGCCAGGTACTCGCTATCCCCCACAATGGCAACCTATCAAGTGGAATGATGTTCTTGCCCGAGTATCAGACTAATGGCAAGCCCATCGATAAAGCATACGCAGTCAATCGCTCGCGGTGGGAGCCTATTGTCGAAGTCACTCAAGCCAAGGGGACCGGCGAGGCGCACCCTTTTCTCTCCCCAGACGATAAATTCGCGGATTTTGAAATCGTCGATACCACCAACCTCGGCGGTACGGTTGAGAGAACGCCCGACATGATTCAATACGAGTATGCACGCGCGGCACTCAAAATGGGCCTCGAATTTGAAGAGACCCTTGGCGCCAACCCGTTTAAATTTGGAATGATAGGTAGCACAGACACCCACTCCGGATTACCGGCCACGCGCGAAGATAACTGGTGGGGTAAAGCGCCTTTCCTCGAGCCAAGCCCCGACCGGTGGAAAGATGTGCTAATCCGCTCTTCTCGTGACCCCTCATTGGATCTCACTGCAATACAGCTCGCCGCATCGGGCTTGGCTGGCGTATGGGCCACCGACAACACGCGCGAAGCTATATGGGATGCGATGGCCCGCAGAGAAGTATTTGGCACGACGGGAACTCGTCTCCAAGTGAGAGCATTTGGAGGCTACAACTTCGGTCCTGACGACCTGAGGGAACTTGATCTCGCCTCCAAGGGCTATTCAGCTGGGGTTCCCATGGGTGGTGACTTGGCTGCCGCGCCTGAAGACGCTAGCCCTAGCTTTTTAGTCGAGGCAATGCGTGATCCAAATGGCGCCAATCTTGATCGAATTCAGATTGTTAAAGGGTGGCTGGACAAAGATGGCGTCTCTCAAGAAGCGGTTTATGACGTTGTCTGGAGCAATCCGGGTACACGGGTTTTGGATGCGCAAGGTAATCTGCCGTCAGTTGGCTCAACCGTTGACGAGATAGAGGCCACATACAGCAACACCATTGGCGCCGACTCTCTCAGAGGCTTTTGGCAAGATCCCGCTTTCGATCCAGAACAAAAAGCGTTTTATTATGTGAGGGTTATGGAGATCCCCACACCGAGATGGCTAGCTTACGATCGCAAGAACTACGATCTGTATGATGAAATGCCCAAGGAAGTGCGTTACAGCTCTCAGGAACGCGCCTACGGCAGTCCGATCTGGTATTCGCCACGGTAGACTCATCCAGCCTGATATGAGGGGTCCTAACGGGCCCTCTTTTAATTTTTGGCGGAGAAGGAGGGATTGACTCGAGCGGCGCTGCCTTCGCCGCTCTCACCCCTATAGGGGCGCTTCGCCTTACGGCTTCGCGTCCAAACTCTGCCGAAAGCAGAGTTTGTCGAACCTGAAGGATCGTCCACACCGCCCACTCCCTCAAAATTAAAAAAGGGCCCTACCGGGCCCTCTTTTAATTTTTGGCGGAGAAGGAGGGATTCGAACCCTCGATACGTTTCCGTATACACACTTTCCAGGCGTGCGCCTTCGACCACTCGGCCACCTCTCCGTGAAGCGCGGAACCTTACCACAGGGAGAGAACGTGCTCCAGTGAGCCCATTAAGGTAGACCGGCATTTCTGCATCAATCTAGTGGGTCAGTCCTAGCAGCGAATGCTGCTTAAAATCCCGTGGTGACCGTTATACCGACTTGGTAATTCTGTGCAGACTGCGGCCCATTTAAGTCAAGCCAAACCGGCCTCGAATAACTGAATCGACCGGACCAATTTTTGCCGACGTCAACGTCAACGTAGACGGTCAGGTCGATTTGTTGACCGCCAAAAGCTCTGGGGTCAGTTACTGGCGCCGGATAGGGAAAGGCTGGGTTAGGTATCGACAGACTCCCGTCTTCGCCGTCGATTTCACCCTGCCAGCTGTAGCTCACCTTCACACCCGGCGACAATCTATTTCGAGTGGCGACACTGCTCCAAGCACTCAGGCCCATTCTATGCCCTAGACGATAGTCGCGATCATTCTCGCCAAGCCTCAGCTTTCCGCTGACTTCAGCTCCCCAGTGAAACTGCTCACCGTATTTCTCGTACACCAAAGCGGCCGGTATGTCCCAGGTGCCCGACCCGATCTGCATAGTGTACGGAAGCTGTTGACTGCCGGGGGCCCGGGGCGTGTCACCCTCCTCATCAATACTGCCCGTAGGAAAGCTCACACCCCCGATAACCCGCCATCCGCTATTCAATGAGGTCGCGAAACCGTAATCCACCATCGCCACAACATCACCGATACCATCAGAGGAAATAGTAAAATCACCGTAGTTGGGAACTATCGAGATATGGTCGGTGCTCTGCTCAATGAAAGGCACGGATACGCGAATCCCGAGCATGCTGCTGATCTCGTAGGCCAGAAGAAGAGAATGCACCTCTTGGGTGATTTTCGTTGGAACCACCGGAAAGTTCTTTTGTGTGCGCGTTTCGCCGGGGCCACCCCAGAGCACATCGTCATAGCTTAGTCTTTCAGATCCGTCGCGATACTCATCGAACGTCGACCGACTGTAGCTGTAGGACAAATGCCAACGCTCGTTCTCTACTTTTTGATTCTCAATAACATTTACCGAAAACAGGTCCTCGAGAGAAACGTCGAGCAAGTCGGCAGGTACGGTCTGCCCCGTGGCCATTCCGCACTGCAGCCACACAGAGCAAAGCCCTGCCTGCAGAGCGGGTCTCAACCTGAACATATCCATCCCCGGGCACGCGCCTCCGCACTCACTACTATCCGTCGACCTCTATCCATTCTTAACCGCCGATTTGATTAATCATGCGCGGGAATCAAAAACTCCTTAAGAATACGCTCAAGCTCCTCAATCACAATGGGCTTGGTAAGGTACTCGACCATTCCCATGCTCAGGTACTTGGACCTATCACCCCGGGTTGCGTGGGCAGAGAGGCCCACGATTGCGCAGTGCTCATTCACCCCGTCCTTTTGAAGCGACATTATTCTATTTGTGGCTTCAACCCCATCCATTACCGGCATTTGAATATCCATTAACACAAGGGCGTAAGCTTTCTGGGAAAAAACAGCCAGCGCCTCTCTGCCGTTCGAAACGATATCGGGGTGCAAACCATACAGCCCAAGCATCTCTTTGATGATGAGCTGATTTACCTCCGAATCTTCTGCCACAAGCACACCCGTGTCTGCGGGAAAAAGGGGCTCGTGGGTCACCTGACTCTCAATTGACCTCTTTGGGGGAAGAGTGCCCAGAGCACGGTTAAACGGATTTGCAATCGTCTCTACAACAGGTACCTCAAACCAAAATGTCGATCCTTCATCGACACGACTGTAAAAATCAATGGTGCCCCCCATTAAGTTCACCAATCGCTTGCTGATGGCAAGTCCCAGACCGGACCCTCCAGCCCTTCTGGTAGAAGAAAAATCCGCTTGGAAAAATTCGGAAAAGAGTTGGCCATGCTTGGCCTCCGCAATGCCTATGCCAGTATCAGTAATCGAAAAACGTAGAAGGCGAGCGCCGCCCTCTAAACGCTCATTTACTGTGACGGCAACCCTCCCCCGCTCAGTAAACTTGAGTGCGTTGCCCACAAGATTAAGCGTCACCTGCCGTACACGTCGCGGATCTCCCAGTACCTTGTCTGGGATCTCTGACGCGATCGTGACTGTGAGCTCTACCCTCTTTTCCTTTGCCGTTTCAGCAAAAAATGTATGCACCGACGCAAGCATATCGCTCGGCGAGTAAGGCTCCTCAACCAGTGTCATTTTGCCTGATTCAAGCTCTGAAAAATCGAGTAAGTCGTCGATAATCAACAGTAGTGACTGAGCAGAATCCTCCATCGTCTTGAAATAACGGATTTGTTGCTCCGTCATATCAGTTTTACTAAGCAAAGAGGCCATGCCCAAAATGCCGTTCATCGGGGTCCTGATCTCATGGGACATATTAGCCATGAAGGCGCTCTTTGATCGCACTGATGCCTGCGCCGAGTCTCGTGCCTGCTCCAAATCACTTATGGCTCGCCGCAGTCTTTCTTCACGGTCCTGAATGGTCATTAGCATACCGTTGAAGGCACGGCCCAGATCGTTAACCTCCTCGATAACGCCATCCGAGATCCGTTGGGTGTAATCCTCTCTCTCAGCGACCCCTGTCATCAGCGATGATAAATTTCCAATGGGATGCGAAATTTGCTCATAGAATTTTCGAGCGAGAAGGAAGGCGACGAATGTCCCAGCGATCCAACATACAAGTCCAAAAAAAGCCCACTGAAGGCCAAAACGAAAAGCGGGCCAAACATCCACCCAAAGAGTGAACTCTCCAAGCACTTCGTTTTCGAGAGTGATGTTTTCATTCAATGGCAACATCAGTCGGTCAAATTGAGGGGTTCTGATCTCGTAATCGGCAAAAACACCCTGGCCGCTCCGGACGACAGTGGCTTTGACAACATGCTCGGACGTGGACAACGTCTGCAGAAAAATCTCAGCGGTCTGTGGGTCCTCGAACGCAAGAGCACCGGTGAGGTTTTCAGCGGTTAATCGAGCAATAGTTTGCCCCTGCTCAACCGTCGCAAGATAGTATTGTCGACACGATAGACCGAGAACTGTACACAGGACAACGCCTAGCACACCTCCAGTAACCCATGCGACGATGGAAGCGCTTTGCCCAAGGATGGTTTTAGTCGCCATGTTGCACCAGCTCATTTGGCTGAATAACTGTTGCAAGCATGAGCAGACGACTGCTCAACTGAATATCCGCGTCTCTAACAGGCAACGCGTTGATCGTAAGCTTGATCCTATTATTCTGCCGCACTAACTCCACCATGCCACCAGTAGCGGCGAATCCCTGCTTATCGCTTACCGTAAGCACGTGGAAATAAGATTCCCGCTTCTGGACATCTTTTGCAGCGTCACTGCTATCAAATAAAAGGTGGCAGGCGTCCACCGCATCACCCGCCTCCAACTGGTCAATCGACAGCTTTTTGGAGCCACGAGATGCTACCAGCCGCTGAATCGCAGCAGTTGTATCGCTACGCCCACGGAGACAGATTGTGGTGTTATCAAGAGGCTGGTCGCGCTGAATAAAGTCGAGAAGCCTGATTACAAAGACCGCTTTTAAATCCGCCTCGGTGACTCCTATCGAGCGCGTATTTATCTGAGCGGCTACCACGGGTATCTGAAGGATAAAGGCGAGCAGGGCAACAAGAGCCAAGCGAAGCGTCACTGGCGTCCCGTTCGATAAAGACTTGGGGCCGTAAAATCTGTCGACCGGTGAGGGGTAATATCTACCCCTCCTCTTCGCTGAAAATACCCGGTCACTGCCAGCCGCTGCGGTGCAGCCCGTTGGCGCATGTAATCAAAAATAGCCTCAATGCAGCGCTCATGAAAATCCTGATGCTCCCGAAAGGAGTTGACATAGGCCATTAACGCGCCACGACTTACTCGCGGGCCCACATAGTCAATAACCAGCGTAGCCCAATCTGGCTGTGCAGTGACCGGGCACAGTGAGCGCAGCCGATGGCTGATAAACCGAGCCTCCTCGACCTGATCAGCGGCCTCGCACAAATCAGCGCTACCACCGGTAGAACACAAGAGAGGCGCGCTTTCGTCAAGCAACTCGCCCTCGGGTTCCCGGGTAATTGCAGCGATGTCCGAGGGTGCGAACAAGGACAACGCGGGCGCCACGCCCAGCACGACCTCGAGATCAGCTCGAATGCGTTCAACGGCTTGCTCATCCGAAGCGAATAAATGGAAGTTAAGCGAATTGAGATAAAGCTTTAGTGATTTAGACTCGACGGTGTAAGCAGAATCAGCTGGAATCGTCAGCACCCCGACATAGTGACTGGAACCAACAGCACCGGTTGCAGCGTCTACCAACCAGGACAACTCATACAAGTGCCATACGTCAAATCCATGGACGATAGCCGCGTCTCTAGGCTGCCTGACGATGCGCTCTAGGATCTCGGGCGCATATTGAGTGGGTGCATCCACTCTTTGACCCAGCGCCTTCACCATCACACACTAGCTCCTTAGTCGCTTACCACTGTTCAGCAGATAAAGTGAGTAACCGTAGGCGGCTATGACGAAACCAATAATCATACTGAATGCCACCTGAATGTTTACGTCACTCACCCCAAGCATGCCATATCGAAAGGCGTTTACGACATAGACCAACGGATTCGCTCTCGATACGTTGGCCCAGAACTCGGGTAGAAGATCCAGCGAGTAAAAAACGCCTCCCAAATAGGTGAGTGGTGTCAAAACAAAAGTTGGCACGATGCTGATGTCATCAAAGGTGTTGGCGAACACCCCATTTATAAAGCCGAAGAGAGCAAAGAGAATCGACGTGAGAATAACAACCGCAAGAACGACAAAGATATTATTGATCGCGAGCTTGGTGAAAAACAAAGAGACGGCAGTCACGATGACGGCGACCAATACACCACGGGTTACGCCGCCAATAACGTAGCCCCACAAGATCACGTAGCTGGGGACCGGGGATACCAACAGTTCCTCTACGCTGTGATTAAATTTCGCACCAAAAAAAGATGAGGCGACATTCGCATAACTGTTGGTGACAATCGCCATCATGATAAGGCCTGGGACAACGAACTCCATATAGGTGAAACCGCCCATCTGGCCGATTCGTGAACCAATGAGGCTCCCAAAAATGACGTAGTACAGCGACATGGTTATCGCACTTGGCAATAAGGTCTGAGACCATATTCGTAGATACCGCCGCACTTCCTTGCGAACAATTGTCAGTAACGCAATATATTGCTCCAAAAGGGTCATGCAGATTGCTCCAGCAAATTGACAAACATCTGCTCCAGCCGATTCGCTTCGTTGCGCATACTGACCACAGAGATCTGCCGTTCACTCAATGCACTGAAAACCTGCGTTAAATCCTGCCCCTTGCTAATCCCAACCTCCAGACAGTGATCATCGCGCCGCGTCAATTCGAAACCGGCGACCTGCAGATCAGGGGGTAGCGTGCCCGCACAGTCGAGCAGAAAAACTTCTTTGTGGAGGTCCCTGAGCAGCTCTCGGATAGACCGGTTAGTCACAATTTTTCCGTGATTGATAATCGCAATGTTGCGACACAGGGACTCAGCTTCCTCGAGGTAATGAGTGGTCAAAATTATCGTTGTGCCGGCTGCATTAATTTCCTTCAGGAATTCATACATCGAACGCCGCATTTCAATATCGACCCCCGCGGTGGGCTCATCAAGGATGAGCAGCTTTGGCGAGTGAATAAGGGCTCTTGCGATCATCAACCGTCGCTTCATGCCTCCAGACAGGTTTCGGGCGGGAACAGATCGTTTTTCAGCCAGACCCAACCGATTGAGGTAATGTTCGGTGCGCTCTTTGGCGAGACCATAAGGGATTCCATAATAGCCAGCCTGATTGGTCAGGATGTCTTCTACTTTTTCAAAGACGTTGAAATTGAATTCCTGAGGCACAATGCCCAAAAACTTCTTGGCTCCCGGAAAATCCGCGTCAATGTCGACCCCATGCACCTGCACCCTGCCGCCGGTTTTGGCCACCAGGGACGATATGATGCCGATGGTGGTCGATTTGCCTGCCCCATTCGGTCCGAGCAGCGCAAAAAAATCACCCCGCGCCACCTCAAGATCAATGCCGTCGAGCGCAACAAAACCGTTTTCATAGGTCTTGCACAATCCTTCAATCTTGAGGGCCGCTGTCATAGTTTTTCAGATTCCATGGGTTGGGGATGTAGCGCGCCGTAGTGTAACTAATGCAAGCCGTTCAAGCGATGTTGCGGGTTGACGTAACACCCCGCCACCACTAAGATTCGCGTCCTCTGAAGTCAGAGACGTTGCGTCCCCTTCGTCTAGTGGCCTAGGACACCGCCCTTTCACGGCGGGAACAGGGGTTCGAACCCCCTAGGGGACGCCATTTAAGCGGGTGTAGCTCAGTTGGTAGAGCGCGACCTTGCCAAGGTCGAGGTCACGAGTTCGAACCTCGTTACCCGCTCCAATATCTATATTTTTCAGCATCTTAT
>Ga0255767_1003556_pt1 | contig 13062 bp, 13 predicted proteins | sample 071ome_24_FD_179967 | JGI IMG/M metagenome (GOLD analysis project Ga0255767, IMG submission 179967) | Coastal salt marsh microbial communities from the Groves Creek Marsh, Skidaway Island, Georgia - 071402CT metaG (version 2) | ecosystem: Environmental > Aquatic > Marine > Intertidal zone > Salt...
GGTAGTCTATCTTCCCCAGCAACACCGGATCCTCTGAACCGGCCTCGGGATCTCGACAGAGGACAACCATCCCCACCAAATCCCGCCAGTAAATTTCGTCGATCCGAGCCTCTGGCAACGATTCCGCTGCCGCCTTAATCGACAAGCCCCTCAGGGCTTCCGCCTCAGAACGGTCATCAACCCCGACAATATGGGCAATGATGCCTTTACCTTGGCGCCTGACAGCATCTATCTCGACCGCCTTGGTGCTTCCCGTATCGGGCTTTGTTCTTGCTCTCTCCCCTAGGCCCAGTTGAAGCGGGCCGAGGGAGGTTAAAATCTTTGGGTCCTCAAGGTAGGGCCGAATTTTGATCCAGCCCCTAACACCATGCGCCCCAACAATGTCTGCCAGCGTAAGTAGCTCTGCCATCGCGAGCACACTGGCTAGTTAGTCCGCCCTCAGGCGGCCGCCGACGCCTCCGAAGCCGCGTCCTTCATCAGGGCCTTCACGCGCGGTGAAATCTGCGCGCCTTTCGCAGCCCATGCTGAAATCTTCTCCAGATCAAGCCGCAAGCGCTCTTCCTGTCCCCGGGCAATCGGGTTAAAGAAGCCAACGCGCTCAATAAAACGGCCGTCCCGGGAGTTGCGCCGGTCCGTCACAGTTACCTGATAAAACGGTCGCTTTTTCGAACCGCCCCGAGAGAGTCGGATTACTACCATGTCATTGATTCCTGTAAATTTTTTTAGCCGAAGCCCCCTAAAAAGAGCCTTCAGCTATTGAAAGGACGCGGAGGATACAGCAAAGCAGGCCCCAAGAAAAGGTAAGAATGGCAGGGAATCAGTGGCCTCTGAAGCCACCGGGCGGCATACCGCCACCCGGGGGCATACCCCCACCTGGAGGCATCATGCCACCGAGGCCACGCATCATTTTTTGCATGCCTCCGCCCTTCATTTTTTTCATCATTTTCTGCATTTGCTTGTGCTGCTTGAGCAGCCGATTCAAGTCCTGAACCTGTGTCCCCGAGCCCGCGGTAATTCGGCGCTTTCTGGACCCTGCAATCAAGTCCGGTTTACGCCGCTCCTCCCGGGTCATGGAATTAATCATGGCCTCCATTCTGGCGAACTGCTTGGTATCCATGTTCTGCTGGGCCGCCTGCGCCATCCCGCCCATGCCGGGGAGTTTGTCGAGCATGGCACCAATCCCACCCATATTTCGCATTTGCTGCAATTGATCCCGAAAGTCTTCTAGATCAAACCGCCCACCCTTCTGCACCTTCTTCGCGAGCTTCTCAGCTTTTTTCTTATCGACAGTGCGCTCGGCCTCTTCGATGAGCGACAGCATGTCCCCCATCCCCAGAATCCGCGACGCAAGCCGGTCGGGGTGGAAGGGATCGAGAGCGTCGGTCTTTTCCCCGACACCCAAAAACTTGATGGGCTTACCCGTGATGGTTTTAACCGACAGCGCCGCACCGCCCCGTGTGTCAGCGTCGACCTTGGTGAGAATAACGCCAGTAAGCGGCAGTGCATCCCCAAAGGCCTTTGCGGTATTTGCCGCATCCTGACCGGTCATGGCATCCACGACAAACAGTGTCTCGACTGGGTTAATGGCACCATGCAGCGAGGTAATTTCAGCCATCATGGCGTCATCAATCGCGAGCCTGCCCGCGGTATCTACCAGTAATACATCAATCACATTGACTCGCGAATTTGCCAGCGCCCGATTCACTATAGTCACCGGATCCTCAGTAGCCTCAGAGGGCTCAAACCTGGCCCCCACCTCCGCCGCGAGGGTCTCGAGCTGAGTAATTGCCGCGGGGCGATAGACATCCGCGCTCACAACCGCGACTTTCTTTTTCTCACGCTCTATCAGGTATTTGGCCAACTTGGCCACCGACGTGGTCTTACCCGCACCCTGCAACCCTGCGACCATCACCACTGCAGGCGGCTGGGCATTGAGGCTGAGCACCTCATTGACTTCGCCCATGGTTTGAGTCAGCTCGGACTGGACAATCTTGAGGAAAGCCTGTCCTGGCGTCAGACTTTGCGATACCTCGGCCCCGACCGCTCGCGCCTTGACGGCATCGGTAAACTGTTTGACTACCTCAAGGGCGACGTCAGCCTCCAAGAGTGCCATCCGCACTTCGCGCAGGGTGTCTCTGATGTTGTCTTCCGAAATACGCGCCTTGCCAGCCATCTGACGAAGACTGGCGGACAGCCGATCGCTTAATCCCTCAAACATGAATTCCCTTTATCCTCACCAGCAGGCCATTAATCACTGCCCTGTCACTTCTTTACTTCGCTAAAAAACGCGTAGTATACGGGTGTTGGACACTTGACCCAAAGGGAATCCGATCAATGAGAGTGAGGCCGTGACATCCCCACAGGAATTGCTGCATGCCGGTTTGGCGATAGTGACGGCATCGCTGTACCTTCTGGCCAGCGCGAGGCAGCTGTTGACGCTGGATGCACGACAGACCGCCAACTCCAAGCCAGTGCTGTGGCTCGCGTCGCTGGCAGTGTCCTGCCACCTCATTCTGTCCACTCTCGACTGGATGCAGGGCAATCTGGATCTCGGTTTCTACAAAATATCTTCTCTCATTTTCCTGGCGATGGGCTCAGTCAGTCTGATCAGCATGCTGCTGCGCCCCCACCATATGCTGATTATCGCCACCTTCCCGCTGTCAGCTCTGGCAGTGCTGGTCAATCACTTTGCCCCGGCTACGGGGCAACCCATGGCGGGTCTGAGCGAGGGACTACTGGTTCACATATCGACATCCCTGCTCGCATTCGGGGTTCTCACTCTGGGAACCTTTCAAGGTATTTTGGTGTCGATCCAGACCCAGCGGCTGAGGAATCACAAGACTCGGGGCATCATCCGCATGTTGCCGCCGCTCGATACCATGGAGCAGATGTTTTATGAGCTCCTCCTTGCGGGCACGGCACTCCTGACGGTCGCCATTCTGACTGGGGGCGTTTTTATCGATGACCTGCTGGGGCAAAAACTAGTCCACAAAACCGTTCTGACCTCCCTTGGTTGGGCGTTGATGACCGTTACGCTGCTGGTCCAGTGGCGCCGGGGGTGGCGTATCGGTACCGCTCTCACCTTGGTATTTGTCGGCTATGCATTGCTGGCGCTTGGATTTTTCGGTTCGAAACTGGTGCTGGAACTGATTCTCTGACGGATAAATTGATGTCGGCAAAGTCTTGTGCTGACGGCATTTTTTCTCCACCATCTCGGTTCATACTGAACAAAGAACCGCACCTGCTTGAACGACGCCCCGCTGGGACTTCTATTTTTATCACTTGCCGTACTGATACTGATCTCGGGGTTTTTCTCCAGCTCCGAGACCAGCATGATGTCTCTCAATCGGTATCGGCTAAAACACCTTCGCTCTCAGGGCCATCGAGGCGCCCGTCGGGCTAGTCAATTGCTAGAACGACCCGACCGCCTGATTGGTTTGATACTGATAGGTAATAACCTCGTTAACATTCTGGCGTCCGCCATTGCCACGGTTATCGCCATCCGTCTTTACGGAGACGCGGGAATCGCCATTGCAACCGTACTTCTCACTATCATCGTCCTGATCTTTGCGGAGATCACGCCAAAGACCATCGCCGCTCTTCATCCCGAACGACTGGCCTTTCCATTCAGCTTTATTCTCACCCCCATGATGCGACTGTTCCTGCCTCTGGTCATGGCCATCAACGCCGTCACCAACGGCATTCTCAAACTGATGGGATTTAAGCCCGATGCACAGGAAGGCGAGGCCTTGTCACAGGAAGAACTCAGAACCATCGTGACCGAGTCAGGCAGCATGATTCCTGGTCGGCACCGACGCATGCTGGTTAACATTCTTGATCTGGAGCAGGTGACCGTGAATGACATCATGGTACCTCGCAACGAGGTTTACGGCATTGATCTCGACGACCCGGACGACACTATCCTCACCTGTCTTCAGGAGAGCACCCACACCCTACTGCCGGTATGGCATGAGGACATCAACGACATCCGTGGTGTGCTGCACATGCGCAATCTGTCGCGGGTACTGCGCAATGGCGGGCTTTCCCGAGAATCCCTGCTCGAGGAGGTTGAAACCCCCTACTTCGTACCAGAGAACACCCCTCTGCACATACAGCTGCGGCAGTTCCAGCAAAAGAAGCTTCGTATGGGCATCGTCGTGGATGAGTACGGCGACTTAATGGGTCTGGTCACCCTGGAGGATATTCTCGAAGAGATCGTCGGCGAATTTACGTCTAATTTAATCGAAGAGAACGAAGAACTGCACGCACTCGGGGATGGTAGCACCGTGTGCTCCGGCACCATCAGTATTCGGGAACTCAATCGTCAAAGAGGCTGGGATTTACCCACCGATGGGCCAAAGACGATCAGCGGCCTCGCATTGGAGGCCTTGGAGGCCTTCCCGTCGGGCCACGTAGCCGTGCAGATCCCCGGTTATCTGCTTGAGGTGCTCGACATTGAGGGCACGTTGATTAGCAAGGTGAAGATAAGACCAGTGGACGATCAGCCTGCGCTGGATCGCGATCACTAGGCTACCTATGTCTATCCTAGCTTGATCGGATTCATGCGATCCCGACGGGCCTCACACTCTCTGAGGATCTCGCGCTTCTTGTCGTCATCCGCAATAAACCAGTCAGTAATTTCGTCACCAGTGCGGTAGCAGCCCATACAGACACCATTCTCATCGAGGGCGCATATCGAGATACAAGGGGACGGTACGGAAGACTGCATCACGCTGGGCTTACTTTGGCTTGAGTCATGCGTTCTACGACTCAGGGTTCCGGGTTGGATTGCTGCTCATAAAACCTCTTGGCGAAACTATCCAGTTCACCGACGGCGATGGCTGATCGGATACCCGCCATGTGGTTTTGGTAGTAGCGCAGGTTGTGGATAGTGCAGAGCTGAGAGGCAAGTATCTCGTTGCACTTGTCCAGATGGTGCAAATAAGCGCGCGTGAAATGCTTGCAGGTATAGCAATCACAATTTTCATCGACCGGCTGAGTGCTGGTTTTGTGGCGGGCGTTGCGAAGTTTAATTGGGCCTTTACTAGTAAACAGGTGCCCGTTCCGAGCGTTCCGCGTGGGCATCACGCAGTCGAACATATCGATACCCCGGCGAACACTCTCGAGCAGATCCGCAGGAGTGCCGACCCCCATCAGATACCTTGGCTGCAAGCTTGGCAAGGCGTCACCGATGGCATCGAGCACCGAAATCATTTCCTCCTTGGGCTCTCCCACAGACAAGCCGCCAATGGCATAGCCGTCAAAGCCGATATCCATCAACCCCGACAACGATTCCTGTCGGAGCGCCGGATACATACCCCCCTGCACAATACCAAAAAGGGCCGCTGGATTATCTCCGTGAGCTGTCTTACTGCGGCGCGCCCAACGAAGGGACAACTCCATCGATTCACGAGCCTGCTCTACCGTCGCAGGATAAGGTGTGCACTCATCAAAGATCATGACGACATCGCTTCCCAATGCTCGCTGGATATTCATTGACGTCTCGGGGTCAAGAAATACCTTGTCACCGTTAACCGGAGATTTAAACGTCACGCCCTCTTCGGCCACCCGACGCATATCACCCAAACTGAAAACCTGAAACCCTCCTGAATCGGTCAGGATAGGCTGCTGCCAACCCATGAAGTCGTGAAGGTCACCGTGGGCACTGATGATATCAACGCCTGGGCGGAGCCAAAGATGGAAGGTGTTACCCAGGATAATTTCAGCCCCAATCCCGGTGATATCCCTGGGAAGCATGCCCTTGACCGTGCCATAGGTGCCCACAGGCATAAACGCGGGGGTTTCAACAGTGCCTCGGTCAAAGACCAGGCGACCACGTCGTGCGAGGCCATCGGTCGTATCCAGCTCAAATCGCATACTGGGATCGCCACTCATGGAGTGCAGACTGATCGGCGGTAATAAACATCGCATCTCCATAGCTGAAAAATCGATAGCGCTGGCGCACGGCCTCGCGGTAAGCATCCATCGTTGCATCAAAGCCCGCAAACGCAGCGACCAACATGATCAGCGTGGATTCAGGTAAGTGGAAGTTAGTAATCATCGCATCGACGACATGAAAGGGTTTGCCTGGGTAAAGAAAGATATCACTGTCCCCCTTGAACGGTTGCAGAACTCCCTGTTGGGCAGCAGTCTCCAGCGAGCGAACTGCAGTCGTGCCAACAGCGATAACGCGGCCACCCCTCGATCGGCAGGCCGCCACCGCAGCGACCACTGATTCATTTACCTCTATGAATTCGCTGTGCATCCGGTGAGCTTCGATGTTGTCCACCCGCACTGGCTGAAATGTACCCGCGCCAACGTGCAAGGTCACTTCACAGGTAGCGATACCTTTTTGAGAGAGCGCTTGCAACAGAGTTCGATCAAAGTGTAGTCCCGCAGTCGGGGCCGCTACAGCACCCTCTTTCGAGGCAAAGACTGTTTGGTATCGGCCGCGGTCTTCCTCCGAATCGGGGCGATCAATGTAAGGTGGTAGTGGCATGTGCCCGAAGCGTCGCAAAATCTCCTGCCAATGCCCCACCTCTGGCTCAAGCTCAAATAGTGCCCCCTCCCTGCCCACAACCCGCACACCCACATCGGTGATATCGGTGTCAGACTCGGCGGTGATATAAATGCAAGCCCCTTCTTTTGCGGGCTTGCTAGCTCGCATATGAGCCAGAGCATTGCCGTCTCCCCGCAGACGCTCAATCAATATCTCGACGCGGCCTCCGGTTTGTTTGCAACCATAAAGTCGAGCTGGCAGCACCTTGGTGTTATTGAATACCAGTAGATCGCGATCTGCTACCAGATCCACGAGCTCTCGGAACTGTCGATGGACCAGTGATCCGCTACCTCCCTCAAGGCACAGCAAGCGCGATGCAGACCTCTCGGCAAGGGGCACTTGCGCGATTAATTCGTCCGGTAAATCAAAATGAAAGTCTTGTCGCTGGAACATGGTCATGGAAGCTAGGTCAGCCCCGCGCCCTCAGTTAAAGGCGGTAGACACAAAAAAACCGGCTGAGTTCTGCCGGCTTTCTTGACTCTCTTGTGAGGGGGTTAACCCTCAGCTGCCTTGGGCTCTGCATCCTCGTCAGCAGACTCCTCTCCAGGCTCTTCCGCTGGAGCCTCTTCGGCGGCTTCAGGCTCCGATGCCTCGTCCTCAGTAACCACTTCCTCTACTGCAGCTTCATCCGTTTCATCGGCAGCAGCCTCTGGCTCCGCTTCGGGCTGAGGCTCTGCAGGCAGAGTGACCTTGATCAACTCTTCGGCCAACAAAATCTTGACCTTCTCCTCGCCGTTAATGGGTTTGCCTGTGCCGTCTTGAACCGCGTAACGCTCGTCACCGCGTTTGTAGATCCGGTACTCATCGGTTTTTTTTATCAGTGTCATCGCCATGTCTTTTCTCCACTCGAGATACTCAGAAGCGGGAATTTTACGCCAACTCGCCCGCTCAGTCGGCGTGGAGTGTACCCCAAAGCGCAGCAGGGTTCAGCCTTAATTATTGCCGTTTTGTACCAGCTTGCTATACTCGCGCGCCCGAAAAGCCTCACATTGCCGGTGTGGTGGAATTGGTAGACACAGGGGATTCAAAATCCCCCGCCCTTAAAAGCTTGTCGGTTCGAGTCCGACCACCGGTACCACTGCACTCCCGCGCTTCAACAACATCGGTTCAGATTGACAGCGAAGCCACCTGCGCTCCTCTTGGCGAAGAGCAAATCGGGTTAAACGAGAGGCCGGCAGAGCTATTCTTTTGACTAACGTGCGAGGTTTACTACGCGGGCGACTCGCGGCAACGGACCTCTCAGACGAAAACCAGTATCGAGACGCCAACCATAAGAGTAGCCGCAATCTTGTTGAGCACCCCCATGGGCGCACCATCACCCAAGGCCCTCCGCAGCCAACGGCCGCCGCCCGCATAAAGGGACAGGGATAGAAACTCCGTGGTCAGCATCACGCACAGGAAGAGCAGTAGCTGAGGCAATAGCGCCCGCTCGGCATCCATAAATCCCGGCAATAGCGCGATCATGAAAGCCCACCCCTTGGGATTCATGATTGCCGTGGTGAAACCAAGAGCCGCGAGAGACATAGGTCTCAGTGACCCCCTGACCCCCTTTGATGACAACTCGGGATCAGCTATCCAAAGCTGTCTGGCGATCCAAAGCAGATAGACCGCACCGGCCATGGCAAGACCGTTGAACCAGATCGGATCGAGTCGCAACAACCAAGCGAGGAGAAAGACGGTGGTACTAACGACCACCACGACCCCCGTCATCTCTCCCGCCATCATCCAAAGCGTTTTGCGATAGCCAAGACTCAAACCCAACGAAAACGCAAGGGTCATACACATGCCTGGCGTCAATGACACGGCCGCAATGGTCACAACAAACAAGCCCAAGAGGTCTGAGGTCAACGCTGCTTTCTCAAGGTATACTCCCTACCAAAATAATTACTACAGGCCCCGCCATGGAATCATTACACGACTTCCTTCTAAGTGTTATCGATATCGGAGCAATGCTTCTCGCGACCCTGTTACTCGCGGGCTTTGTGACTGTATTTGTATTGTATGTGCTCGATATCAGCCAAACAGAGCAAGCCATAAGAAGAAACTATCCGGTTATTGGTCGCCTGCGCTACTTTTTCGAGCACATGGGAGTATTCTTTCGTCAGTATTTCTTTGCAATGGACCGGGAAGAGCTCCCCTTTAATCGAGCACAACGATCATGGATTGCGCGGGCGGCTAAAAACTTAGATTCCACCGTCGCTTTCGGCTCAACCAAACCGATACATTCGCCGGGTCAAATTCTTTTTCTGAACAGCATGATGCCGACACTCGACAGCGAGGCTAATTCCTCTGATCGCTCACCTATTGCTTTCGGCGACGGATACGCGAGATTCCCGTACAGCACTTATTCGGTTTTTCACATTTCTGCGATGAGTTACGGTGCTCTTTCTGCCCCCGCTATAAGGGCATTGTCGAAGGGCGCTGCCAATGCCGGGGTTCTGTACAACACAGGCGAGGGTGCCCTGTCTCCATACCATTTGGAAGGGGGCTGCGACCTGGTCTTTCAAATCGGCACAGCTAAATATGGTGTGCGGGATAAACAGGGAGCTCTCTGTGATGAGAAATTAAGAGAAGTGGCCGATCACGACGCGGTAAAAATGTTTGAAATTAAATTATCTCAGGGCGCCAAACCAGGCAAAGGCGGGATATTACCCGCAGAAAAGGTGACGGAACTCATCGCTACCACCAGGGGTATCCCAGTTGGCGTGGATTCAATCAGTCCCAACAGGCACGAGGACATCAACAGTATAGATGACTTGCTGGAAATGATTGTCAGAGTTCGGGAAGTCACAGGCAAACCGGTGGGCATCAAATTGGTGTTGGGGCAAACTGCCTGGCTCGATTTATTTGCAGCAACCATTATTGAGCGTGGTCTGCATACCGCACCTGACTTCATCACCATTGATAGCGCCGAAGGAGGAACGGGGGCAGCCCCGCAGGGTTTGATCGACAACGTGGGCCTGCCCGCGGATTACAGTATCCCCGTAGTGGTAGACAAGTTAATTGAATACGGCGTACGCGAACGAATAAAGGTGTTTGCGTCTGGAAAAATGGTGATGCCCTACGGCGTTGCAGCAGCGCTCAGCTTGGGAGCTGACTGTGTTAACTCGGCCAGAGGCTTTATGTTTGCCTTGGGCTGTATCCAAGCGCTGCAATGCAACCAAAACACCTGCCCAACCGGTATAACCACGCACGATCTAAAGCTGCAACGAGGCCTGAACCCGGCTAGCAAGGCGGTACGAGTCGAACACTACGCTAAAAACGTATTGAAAGAAGTGACGACGATTGCGCACAGCTGTGGCGTTTTAAATCCACAGGATCTGAGCCGAGAGCACGCCTATTTTGTTGGTGGAGACGGCACACCCCAGCCGCTCATTGAACGCTACCCCTACCCTCAGGCGCGCTGACTAATTCTGCTCGTTCTCTATGTCGGCGCCGGCTTCCTGCAGCTCTCGCTTGCGGGCATCCTGCACTTGATGCATGCAGTCCCTAAAAGAATCAACGACCTTATCGACACCGCTGGGGTTCAATCCGCCAGAGTTCCCCGCAACAGAGTAAGTCGCGTAAACCGCTGAAGCAGTGAGCATGGCCCAGGACACTACATGCACTGGCACCTTCTCATCTTTAATTTCGTTTGCCAGCGCTATAAACCTATTCATTGTGGCCAGCTGGATATCTTGCTCAGACATGATGCCTCCTCTACGTTAGGCTTAGTGTATCAAGCTTTAAGGGAATTCTTTGGCCACGCGGCAAATTTTGTTGTGGCTGGTGACCCACTAATGTAGCCTCCACTGCCTGCCTCACTTTTCCCTTCGAGAATGACGTACCGTATAACTCGCCGAAAACTCTTTAGTAGCTGCTTGCTCGCGGGCATGCTATCGCTAGTGAGTGTTTTCACTCTAGGTGAGACTGAGACCTCCGGTAGGATTTCTTTGGGTGCCGAATATGACAGCAACGTTTCCGTTGATGAGATTGACCGTAGCAGCAGCGAAGGAGACATTGCACGCATCTTCAGCGCCGACTTGCGAGTAGCCCACGACATTACTGATACGGTAAGCAGCACTTTTAGTGTTGACTATACTCACGTTGGATACAGCAGCTTCGACAAGCTAAACAGAAAAACCTTGGTTATAGGCGCCAACCTAGACAAATCAATGGGGGCCTACACAGTCGGTCTGGACTACTTTTTCATTGATGCAAAACTGAATGGCAAGAAGTTTCTTAGGTACGAAAGAATTGCGCCCAGTGTGTCTGGCTTCATAAAGAAGAGGTGGTTTTTGCGCGGGAGCTATGCATACGCAGAGAAATCAATAGAGAATCGACCAGGCAGGGATGCCAGAAACGATGGTTTGGAAATGGACGCCTACTACTTTGTTAGTGGCCTGAGGCAATATTTAAATCTAGGCTACACCTTCAGAAACGAAGACAGTGTTGCAGAACGGTACGCTTACGAGAGCCATCAGTTGAAGCTACGAGGTATACAGCGCATAAATGTATTCGGTCGCCTGGCGGCCATGGAGCTAGGTGTGCGCTACGAGGAACGTGCCTATAAAGGACTGTCGCCGAGCATCGACGAACAACGATGGGACAAGCGGTTAAGATTTACAGGTGAGATTGAAATTCCTCTGTTGGAAAACTTCTATGTGACTGTTTACGGAGGATATAGCGACTATGACTCAAACCTTCCATCCGCGGATTATTACCAATCTGTTTTAGGGAGTCGTATCGAGTTCGTATTCTAAGCCTTGACTTCACGGAAGTTTTGACTGCAGAAGCCCGTGGCCGTATACGTCGTCCCTGCCCGGGTCACCGAGATCTACTGCCTCGCTTACCAGATAGTCAAACACATCAGCGGTGGGATGCTGTTTCTTGATAACAGCTGCGGCAGTAGTCGCGAAGGGCACAGCGAAGGAGGTGCCGGAAGAGACTGCGTACCCCCCTCCAGATCGCGCATGCCTTACATTAACCCCTGGCGCTGCTAAATCGAGATAATCCCCTCTGTTCGCAAGCCTAAAAGCTCGACCATTTGCATCTACGGCGGTTATTGCCAAAACCGAAGGATAAGCAGCCGGATACTTTGGTCTAGCCATTGGTCCACCGTTGCCTGCAGCAGCTAATACCGTGATGCCACTGCCGGCTACTTTCTCCAAGGCAATCTCGAGTAACCTATTTGGAGGCCCGGCAAGGCTGACATTAACGACATCCACCCCATTAGCTATCATCCAATCAAGGGCTTTAACAAGGCTTACTGTACTCGCGACATCACCAGCATCACCAAAATCTTCAAACACTGCAGCACTGAACAGCTCGGCTCTCGGGGCTAGACCTCGGAACTCACTGTCGTCATCTTCCGCCACTATGATTGAAGCGACCGCGGTGCCGTGAAACAAGGACTTTTTGGTGTTATGCCCAGTGAACTTCTTTGTGGCTATCGATGACGTCTTAAATGCCTCGTGCTCCAAATCGACGTCGCTGTCAATAACGCCTATTTTCAGATTGAGGGTGTCCACAGCGTCAGGGAAACGCATCGCCTCTAAGGGATTCACTCCGTCGACCACGCTTAGATCGTTAACCTCTGCGATGGAGCCAGCGGTATAGATATGGTTCATATCGACCTGTACGCGTCCTGCGCCGACAACGTCGACAATTCCATCTCGTGTCCGAGGTAAATCAAAGGTGGCGGGAGCTTCGACCTCAGCCAATTTCAACCCGAGACTGGGCAAGTCAGTAAAGTTTTCGAACAGATAACCCTCTTCAGCGAGCTCATCAAATACTGATGGTGCCGCCATGACCAACCATTCACCCCTGTGAATTTTTTCATCGTTAACATCGATGACACTTTCAAAGCTCTCGATGAATTCGTCCAACTGCGGCTCAATAAAACCACTTGCCGCAAGTAACCGGTTGGATTCAATCGATGCCGTATCCTCAATAGCCGGTAGCAAATCTGAGTTCTCAGATCCCTCGAGGATGGTATCAGCTTCAGTAACGGCGTCTTCGGCAGTAGCAACAATGGCCTCTTCCACTTCGGCTTCGATGTGGTCCTCGACAGCCTCCTCAGTCGTGTCGAGCAGTTGCTGCTCCAAAGCCTCTGCCAGCATGCGCTCAAAAGCCTCTTGCGCTGCCCTTTCAGCTATTCTTCTGGCAATCTCCTCCTCAACATCCTGCTCGATGGGCTCCGGCAGGCCGCCAAACGTAAAGTCACCTGCCTGCAAATGCACAGGGCTAAGCACGGTTAGGAGGCCGGTAAATGTGGTTCCAAGTAAAACAGGAAACCCAGCACTTCGTGATAGCGTAAATGGAAACATAGCTTAAGAACGCAGTTTATGAGTTACTAGTAAAGTACGATTGATAAGTTTATCAGCGAAAAACAATTTTAAATAGCGGTTAGGTAATAGGGAATAAATCGCTTAATTACACGTCATACATAGGTGAGTGGCACTGATTTAGATGCTCAAAGATGGCCAAAAGCAACGATTATTAAGCGAACTCAACTCGCTCAA
>Ga0255767_1003569_pt1 | contig 13031 bp, 11 predicted proteins | sample 071ome_24_FD_179967 | JGI IMG/M metagenome (GOLD analysis project Ga0255767, IMG submission 179967) | Coastal salt marsh microbial communities from the Groves Creek Marsh, Skidaway Island, Georgia - 071402CT metaG (version 2) | ecosystem: Environmental > Aquatic > Marine > Intertidal zone > Salt...
CTGGACGCATTCCGCGCCGGTGGCTTCGCAAAGCGCCTCAATAAGGGCGTGCCGAGCGTCCCGATCCCCCGCGGGGGTGCGGATTTTAATCAGTTCATGGTCCTCGAGGGCCCGGGTCGTTTCGGCCACCACCCCCTCGCTGACGCCGCTGTCTCCCACCAGAATAATGGGATTGAGATGGTGTCCGAGGGCACGAAGTTGGCGTTGCCGCTGTGCAGAAAGGGATGCCGTGGGGGCCATGCTGGGTCTCCTGAATGGGCGCGCAGTGTACGCCGTCTCGCTCCCTAGGCCCAGCGGCGAAGGAGAACACCATGGCGAAGGGCCGACGCGGGCGCTGGATCCACGATCACCTATCCGACCCCTATGTCCAGAAGGCGCAGCAGGACGGCTATCGCTCCCGGGCCACCTATAAGCTGCTCGAGCTCGAAGAGAAGCACCACTTTTTGCGCCCCGGCAAGGTCGTCCTCGATTTGGGAGCTGCCCCGGGAGGCTGGTCCCAGGTGGCGGCTAAGAAGGTCGGCGCGAAGGGGACGGTGCTGGCCCTCGATCGCCTTGCCATGGACCCCATCGACGGAGTCACCATCCTCGAGGTGGATTTCGAAACGGAGGAGGGCTACGCCGCCCTCCGCGCGGCCCTGCCCGAGGCCGGCGCCGACGTGGTGCTTTCCGACATGGCGCCGAACCTGTCAGGCATTCATGCCGCGGACCAGGATCGGGCCATCGCCCTCGCCGAACTTGCCCTCGATCTGGCCGCGGAAGTGCTCGCGCCCCCGGGGGTGCTGGTGGTGAAGCTCTTCCAGGGGTCGGGGTTTGATCCCTGGCTGGCCCAGGCCCGGGAACTCTTTACCCGGGTGACGGTCCGTAAGCCTAAGGCGTCCCGTCCCCGGTCCCGAGAAGTCTATGCCGTCGCCGAAGGGCTACGGGCGGGCGCTGGCGAAGGGCGCCGTCAGTGAGTAAGGTGGCAGACCGGGCCTCGGCCTGCCCTTGTAAAGTCTGGGGGCGGGCCCCATATCCCCACAATCGCGCAGGGTTTCTCCCCGGCGCACGGAAGCGAGGTGGCTCCCTTGAATGATATGGGCAAAAATTTGCTGCTGTGGCTCATTATCGCCGCAGTGCTGTTGACCGTTTTCAACAACTTCAGCCCAAAAACCCCGTCCCAGGAGCTGCTGTACTCGCAGTTTGTAGAGGCGGTGCAGCGTGATCGGGTGCGCGAAGTGGTGATTGATGGCCTCGTGATCAGCGGCGAGTTCCGCGACGGCGATGCCTTCGAGACGGTCCGTCCCCAGGTCGACGATCCCAAGCTGATGGACGATCTCATCGCCCATGGCGTATCTGTGCAGGGTGCCCGGCCGGAGCAGCAGTCCCTCTGGGGCCAGCTGCTGGTCGCCAGCTTCCCCATCCTCGTGATCATTGCGGTCTTCATGTTCTTCATGCGGCAGATGCAGGGCGGTTCCGGCGGTCGGGGCGGTCCCATGAGCTTCGGTAAGTCGAAGGCCCGGCTCCTGAGCGAAGATCAAATCAAAACCACCTTTGCCGACGTGGCGGGGGTGGATGAGGCCAAGGATGACGTTCAGGAGCTGGTCGAGTTCCTGCGGGATCCGGGGAAATTTCAACGCCTTGGGGGGCATATCCCTCGCGGCGTACTCATGGCGGGCTCCCCGGGGACGGGTAAAACCTTGCTCGCAAAGGCGATTGCGGGAGAAGCCAAGGTCCCCTTCTTCTCCATCTCGGGCTCGGATTTTGTCGAGATGTTCGTTGGCGTCGGGGCCTCCCGGGTGCGGGACATGTTCGAGCAGGCGAAGAAGCAGGCGCCCTGCATCATCTTTATCGACGAGATCGACGCTGTGGGTCGGCACCGGGGCGCAGGCCTTGGGGGCGGCCACGACGAGCGCGAGCAGACCCTAAACCAGCTGCTTGTGGAAATGGACGGCTTTGAGGCCAACGACGGCATCATCGTCATTGCCGCCACGAACCGCCCGGACGTGCTTGATCCGGCGCTGCTGCGCCCGGGCCGCTTCGATCGCCAGGTCGTGGTGCCCCTCCCCGATATTCGAGGCCGGGAGCAGATCCTTAAGGTTCACTGCCGGAAGGTACCCATTGCCGATGACGTCGATCCCTCTGCCCTGGCTCGGGGTACGCCGGGCTTCTCCGGCGCGGACCTCGCCAACCTCGTTAACGAGGCGGCGCTCTTCGCGGCTCGGGCGAGCCGGCGGTTGGTTGGCATGGAGGAGTTCGAGAGCGCTAAGGACAAGATCATGATGGGGGCTGAGCGTAAGTCCATGGTCATGAGCGAAAAGGAAAAGCGCACCACGGCCTTCCACGAGGCGGGGCACGCCATCGTGGGGCGACTGGTCCCAGACCATGACCCCGTTTACAAGGTCACCATCATTCCCCGGGGTCGCGCCCTCGGGGTGACCCAGTTCCTTCCGGAGCAGGACCGCTACAGCCACTCCCGGCAGTACATCCTGAGCTCGATCTGCAGCCTCTTTGGCGGTCGCATCGCTGAGGAGATGGTGCTTGGGGCCGATGGCATCACCACCGGCGCCTCTAACGATATTGAGCGCGCTACCTCCCTGGCGCGGAATATGGTCACCAAGTGGGGCCTTTCGGAAAAGCTCGGACCGCTCAAGTACGACGAAGACGACGACCAGCCTTTCCTGGGCCGTTCCGCATCGTCCCGTTCGCTGGCCGTTTCCGAAGAAACGGCGCGGAAGATCGACGAGGAAGTGCGGGTGATCATTGACGACTGCTACGGTCGGGCGAAGACCATTCTCGAGACCCATAGCGACAAGCTTCACGCCATGGCCGATGCGTTGATGGAATACGAGACGCTGAACAGCGACCAGATCAACGACATCATGGAAGGCATGCCGCCCCGGCCACCGGAGGATCCGAGCAATCGCAGGCCCCCGAGTGCGCCCGAGGGCTCCGACGCCGCGACCGGCGCGTCCCCCGATCCCGCCGTGGGGGGCTCTGCCTCCGGTTAAGCGCATGGCATGGGATGGGCGAACCCTGCCCGTGACCTGGGAGGGGGCGCCGGAAATCATGGGGGTGTTAAACCTCACCCCCGATTCCTTTTCTGACGGCGGTGAGCTGCTCGCCCCTAGCGGCGCGCTGAGGCGCGACGTCCTGCTGCGGCGGGCGGAAGCGTTCGTAGAGGAGGGCGCGGCCTACCTCGACCTTGGGGCCGAATCAACACGCCCCGGGGCCCAGGGCCTGCCTGAAGAGGAAGAGTGGGCCCGCATTCAGGAAGCCCTCGAGCTTCTGGCCCCGCGCTTCGACGTTAAGCTCTCCGTGGATACCAGTACGCCCGAGATCCTGCGCCGCGCGCCGCCCCTCGGCGCTGCGCTGCTAAACGATGTGCGGGCGCTTCAGCGGCCCGGTGCCCTGGCCGCCGCCGCCGAGTCTTCGGCGTCCGTGTGCCTCATGCACATGCAGGGGGATCCGACGTTCATGCAGGAGGCGCCCCATTACGACGATGTGGTCGCTGAGGTGCTGACCTTCTTGCAAAGCCGCATGGGTGAAGCCGAAGCGGTGGGCATTGACCGCTCTCGCATTGTCCTGGATCCGGGCTTCGGCTTTGGAAAAACCCTTGCGCATAATTTAAGCCTGTTCCGTGCGCTCCCGCGCTTTGTGGCCCTGGGGGTACCCGTCCTCATTGGGGTCTCCCGGAAGCGCATGCTGGGGGCGTTGACGGGGCGGGAGCGTCCGAAGGCGCGGGTGGTGGCCGGGGCCGTGCTGGCGGCGGAAGCGGCGCGCCACGGGGTGGCAATTATTCGGACTCATGACGTCGCGGAGACCCGCGACGCCCTGGCGATGGTGCAGGCCCTCGACGGCCCGACTTAGGACGCACTTTGATGGAACGACAGTATTTCGGCACGGATGGCATTCGCGGGCGCGTCGGGGATTTCCCCATCACGCCGGATTTTATGGTCCGCCTGGGTTATGCGGCGGGACGCACGTTGGCGCCGGAAGGAGGGCTTGTGGTCCTGGGTAAGGACACGCGCATCTCTGGCTACATGCTCGAATCTGCCCTGGAGGCCGGGTTTTCCGCCGCGGGGGTCGGCGTTCGGCTGACGGGCCCCATGCCCACCCCCGCCGTCGCTTACCTCACCCGCAGCCTGCGGGCTCAAGCTGGCGTGGTGATCAGCGCTTCCCACAATCCTTATGACGACAACGGCATCAAGTTCTTCTCCGCCCAGGGCGACAAGCTGAGCGACGAGGAAGAACTCGCCATCGAGGCAGCGCTGGAGACGCCCTTGCGGACCCGGCCTTCCGCAGAGCTCGGGCGTGCTGCCCGGGTTAACGATGCGGAGGGCCGCTACCTCGAGTTTTGCAAGAATACGACGCCTGATGGCTTTCACCTTCGCGGCCTAAAGCTGGTGGTGGACTGCGCCCATGGGGCGACCTATCACCTGGCGCCGGCGCTCTTTGAGGAGCTTGGCGCGACCGTCGAGACCCTTGGGGTGAACCCCGACGGGCTCAATATCAATGACGGCTGCGGCGCCACGGCTCCGGAAGCGCTGCGGACTCGGGTGCTCGAGACGGGTGCGGACCTGGGGCTTGCGTTCGATGGCGACGGTGATCGGCTGATCATGGTGGATCGCACGGGCACGGTGCGGGATGGGGACAGTCTGCTTTATGTGCTCGCTCAGCATCAGCAGCGCCAGGGCACGCTGGCCGGCGGGGTCGTGGGTACGCTGATGTCGAACCTAGGGCTGGAGCAGGCGCTGCAGGCGTCCGCCATTCCCTTTGCCCGCGCCGGCGTAGGCGATCGCTATGTGCTGGCGGAGTGCCAGGCCCGGGGCTGGCGCCTCGGGGGTGAGGGGTCAGGGCATATTCTCTGTCTCGATGCCCACAGCACCGGGGACGGCATGATCGCGGCGCTGCAGGTGCTGGTGGCGCTGCGCGCAGCGGAGCAAAGTTTGGACGAGGCGCTGGCCCCCATGACTTTATGCCCCCAGGTGCTGATTAACGTCGCCGCCCAGAGCGCCGTGCTAGACGAAGCGTCCGTTATGGATGCCGTGGCCGATCTTGAGCAGGCCCTCGGAAATCGAGGCCGAATTCTCCTACGGGCCTCCGGAACCCAGCCTTTGGTGCGGGTGATGGTGGAGGGCCTTGATGGAGATGAGGTTCGGGAGGTCGCGTCGCGCCTGGCGGATACGGTGCGCGGCGCTGCGGCGAGCCTGGGGTGAACGAATTGCCTCCCCCGGGCCCCTTGTCTACCATACGCGCCCCCGGAGATGGGTCCGCGCCTAGGGGGTTGTCGTGCTGATTGCAGCGAACTGGAAGATGCACGGCGATCGCGCCTTCCTAGCCGCGTACTTCGAAGGCGCAGCAAGCCTCTCTTGGCCGACGGCGCAGACGCGCTTGGTGTTTCCGCCAGCCACGCTGCTTGAGCGTGCAGCCGAAGCGGCGGCTAAGGTGGGCATGGTTCCTGGCGCGCAGGCAATTCACGGCGCATCGGACGGGGCGCACACCGGGTGCCTGTCCGCCGAGCAGGTCGCCGAAGCCGGCGCGCGCTGGGCGCTCTTGGGGCACTCCGAGCGCCGTGCCCAGGGGGAAACGGATTGTGACGTGGTCGCCCAGCTTGAGGCGGCGGCACGGGCGGGCCTCCGCGGCCTGGTTTGTGTCGGAGAAGGCTTAGAGGTCCGCGAAGGCGGCGGGGCTGAAGCGCACGTGATGGCCCAGCTGGCGGGGGTGCTGAGCGCACCAGCGCCTGCGCTCGCGGCCCTCGGCGCCATCGCCTACGAACCGATCTGGGCCATTGGCACGGGCCGAACGGCCACGCCGGCGCTGGCCCAGGCCATGCACCGGGTGCTGCGGGAAACCCTCGAGGCCGCTGGGTTAGGGGGGCTTCCCCTGCTCTATGGCGGCAGCGTAAAGCCAGAGAATGCGAAGGCGCTGCTTTCGCAGCCGGATATTGATGGCGTCCTCGTGGGGGGCGCCTCCCTAGACATTACGGCGTTCAACGCCATTGCAAGGGCAGCAAACGAATGAACATGGAAACCTTGGAATTGGTGCTTCGGGTCCTTTTGGTGCTGGATGCGCTAGCGCTTATCGGATTAGTGCTTCTGCAGCAGGGCCGGGGGGCCAGCATGGGCGCGGCTTTCGGAAGCGGCGCATCGGCGACGATGTTCGGTTCCGCTGGGGCAACGGGCTTTTTGACCCGCCTGACCACCTTCCTGGCGGTGGGCTTCTTTGTACTGACCTTCGCTCTGGCCTGGTCGGCGAAGGCGCGGAACGAAGCCTCCCTTGAGCTCTCCCTGCCTAAGGCACCGGCTTCTGCGGAAGTTTCCGAACTGCCCGAATCGGAGGCTTCGGCGGTGGAAGGGGCGGGGGAGCTTCCGGAAGCGCCGTAATTTTTGGAAATTGGGCGGTTAAGGTATTGAAATCGCCAGACGAACGCCTAAGATACGCATCCCCTTGCCGAAGTGGCGGAATTGGTAGACGCGCTAGCTTGAGGGGCTAGTGGGCATTAGCCCGTGGAGGTTCAAGTCCTCTCTTCGGCACCATTCACAAGTCCTTCGTCGCCGCCTAAGCGACGGTGGTTGTTCAAAAGTTCGCGGTTCTCTATAATCCGCGTCCCTTAGGTGCGGGGTGGAGCAGTCTGGTAGCTCGTCGGGCTCATAACCCGAAGGTCGCAGGTTCAAATCCTGCCCCCGCTACCAACGTATCAGAGGCTTGCAGGAGGAGCCTCGGTGCCGGCGGAAACGCTAGGCATCACGGAAATGGGCCTTGTGCCCATTTTTTGTTTCTGGAGCAAGCGGAGCGGGCGTGCCGGAGCAAAGCACCAGTAAGCGCTTAGGGGTAGATGCCTTAAAAACCCTATTTTCCCCGGCTATCGTTGCGCTGGGCTGTCGTCTTTGGGGCATTGAACTCCTGAACCCCGGGCGCCAGCCCATGCTTCGCGTGTTCATCGATCGGGCCGAGGGCGTCAGCATCGATGATTGCGAAGCCGTGAGCCGTCGCCTGGGGGCGCTCCTGGATGTGGAAGATTTAGTCCCGGGAAAGTTCACCCTCGAGGTGTCGAGCCCGGGCATGGATCGGCGGCTTTTTGAGCTGGCGCAGTTTGAGGAAAGCATAGGAGAACAGGTCTCCGTGCGCTTGGAGCAGCCCTTTGAGGGGCGGCGGAAATTGGTCGGTGTGCTGCAGGCCGTGGAAGGGGATGAAATCGTATTGCGCGTCGAGGACGACGAATACGTGCTTCCCTACGAGTGGGTTGCGAAGGCACACATCGTTCCTACCTTTGCGTAGCGCGTGCGCTGCCGGCGAGGATAAGAAATGAGTAAAGAGATCCTTCTGGTTGTGGAGTCCGTCTCGAACGAGAAGGGCGTGGAAAAAGAGGTCATCTTCGAGGCCCTGGAGCTTGCTCTCGCGTCGGCGACGAAGAAGCGCTATGCCGAAGAGGCCGACGTGCGGGTGGCCATTGACCGTGCCAGCGGGGAACACCGCGCTTTCCGTCGCTGGACCATCGTCGTCTCGGAAGCGGAGATGGAGGCGCCGGCAGCAGAGCTGAGCTTTGCTGCAGCCAAGGAAATTGATCCCAGCCTCGAGCTCGGTTCGGTCTACGAAGAGGAGATCGAGCCCGAGGCCTTTGGGCGCATCGCGGCGCAGACGGCGAAGCAGGTCATCGTCCAGCGCGTCCGCGAAGCCGAGCGGGCAAAGGTGGTGGAGCTATATACCCCGCGCCTCGGCGAACTCGTAAGCGGTACGGTGAAGAAGGTGACCCGGGAAGTGGTCATCGTCGATCTGGGCAATAACGCCGAGGCCGTCCTCCCCCGTGATCAGATGATTCCTCGGGAAACCTTTCGCATCAGCGATCGCGTGCGCGCCCTGCTTCAGCGCATCGAGCCCGAGGCCCGGGGCCCCCAGCTCATTCTGTCCCGCACGGATTCGCAAATGCTCGTGAAGCTCTTCGAGCTCGAGGTGCCGGAGATCGCCGAACAGGTCATTGAGATTAAGGGCGCGGCCCGCGACCCGGGCTCCCGCGCGAAGATCGCGGTGAAGACTAACGATGGCCGCATCGACCCCGTGGGGGCCTGTGTGGGCATGCGTGGCTCTCGGGTGCAGGCCGTTTCCGGAGAGCTAGCGAACGAGCGCATCGACATCGTGCTGTGGGACGACAACATCGCCCAGCTCGCCATTAACGCCATGTCCCCGGCGGACGTAGCGTCCATCGTGGTGGACGAAGATACCCACGCCATGGATATCGCCGTTGCGGAAGATAATCTCGCCCAGGCCATCGGCCGGGGGGGGCAGAATGTTCGCCTGGCCTCCGAGCTCACGGGGTGGACGCTGAACATCATGACCGAGGAAGAAGCGGGCCAGAAGCAGGAAGCAGAGATGGTCGATCTCCTCGAACGCTTCATGGGGGCCTTGGACGTCGACGAAGATGTGGCGGGCGTTCTGATCGAGGAAGGCTTCGCGTCCCTCGAAGAGGTGGCCTACGTTCCCCTCGAGGAAATGCTGGCTATTGAAGGCTTTGACGAAGAAATCGTCCTTGAGCTGCGCAACCGCGCCAAGGATGCACTCCTCACCCAAGCCCTGGCTTCCGAGGAAGCGCTCGAGGGGGCTGCGCCCGCAGACGACCTCAAGGCGCTCCTTGAAGAGCAAGGGCAGGAGGGACGCTTGGCCTTCGTGCTGGCCAAGAACGGCATCATCACCCAGGAAGATCTCGCCGAGCAGGCCACCGACGATCTGGTGGAGCTGGAAGAGCTTGGCCTAGACGAAGCTCAGGCATCGGCTCTGATCATGGCTGCGCGGGCACCCTGGTTTGCAGAGGAAGCGGGCGAGGCCTAGGCCCTCCCGTTGCGCAGGAACAGAATTTCCGGAGAAGTCAGATGGCAGAAGTGACCGTCAAGCAACTCGCCGAATCCGTGGGCGCCCCGCCGGAGCGCCTGCTGAAGCAAATGGAAGAGGCGGGCCTGCCCCAGCGCGGCCTCGAGGACGCGGTGACCGAGGAGCAGAAGCAAACCCTTCTGACCTATCTCAAGACAGCCCATGGTCAAGCGGATGAGGGGCCCAGGAAGATTACGCTAAAGCGTAAAACCGTTAGCACCTTGCGCACGGATCGGGGTCGGGGCAAGGCCGTCGCCGTGGAGGTGCGGAAGAAGCGGACTTACGTGAAGCGCGATGTAACCGCAACCGCTGCGCCGGAAAGCGCGGAGTCTGAACTGGCTCGACTGAAGGCAGAGGAAGCGGAGCGCGAGGCGCAGCGCCAGGCGGCGGAGCTGGAGCGCCGAGCCGAGGAAGAGCGGCGTAAGGCGGAAGCTGCGGCAAAGGCTGAGGCCGAGGCGCAGGCTGAGGCGGAAGCCCAGGCCCAGGCGAAAGCCGCGGCGAAGGCTCCGGCGGCGGGGTCGAGCCCGGCGCCGGTATCGGAAGAAGAAGCACGCCGGGCGGCTGCGGCGGCCATCGTGGACGCCGAAGCGGCCACCGTGAAGAGCGAGAAGCGCGGCGGCAAGCCCGTGAAGCGCCGGGACGATGACGACCGGTCCCGGAAGGGGCGGCGCATGGACGACGATGGTCCGGTGCGCGATGGTGGACGAAACAAGCGCGCAGGTACCCTTTCCCGGGATCGCCTAGCGGAACGCAAGCGCCGGGCAGCGCCGAAGGGCATGCCGAAAACCCAGGGCTTTGAGCGGCCCACGGAAATGGTTGCCCGGGACATTGAGGTGCCTGAGGCGATCTCCGTTGGCGACCTGGCGCAGCGGTTGTCCGTTAAGGCTGGGGACGCGATTAAGAAGCTCATGGGCATGGGGGTGATGGCCACCATCAACCAGGTGCTCGATCAGGATACGGCCATCCTCCTGGTGGAGGAGTTTGGTCACCGGGCAAAGACCGTGGCCTCCGATGCCATCGAGCAGGAGTACTTCGAGTCCCTGAAAATCGAAGGGGAGGGCAAGCCTCGCGCACCGGTGGTAACCGTGATGGGTCACGTCGACCACGGTAAAACTTCGCTCCTCGACTACATTCGCAAAACCCGCGTGGCCAGTGGCGAGGCGGGCGGCATTACCCAGCATATTGGGGCGTACTACGTAGATACGGGGCACGGGGCCGTGTCCTTCCTCGATACCCCCGGCCACGCTGCTTTCACGGCTATGCGGGCGCGCGGGGCCAAGCTCACGGATATCGTGATTCTCGTCGTGGCCGCGGACGACGGCGTGATGCCGCAGACCGAAGAGGCCGTGGCTCACGCTCGGGCGGCGAATGTTCCCCTTGTGGTCGCGGTCAACAAGATGGACAAGGAAGGCGCGGATCCCCAGCGGGTGAAGACCGAGCTCGCGGGCCGGGATGTGGTGCCGGACGAGTGGGGCGGCGATACGCAGTTCGTGCACGTCTCCGCCATGACGGGGGAAGGGATCGATGCCCTCCTCGAGGCGCTGCTGCTTCAGGCGGAACTGCTCGAACTCACCGCGGTGGAAGATGCGCCGGGGCAGGGATCGGTGGTGGAATCACGCCTTGATCGCGGCCGTGGGCCCGTAGCGACGGTGCTGGTGCGTAATGGCACCCTCAGAAAGGGCGACTTTATTGTGGCCGGGGAACACTATGGCCGCGTGCGCGCCATGGTGAACGACGCCGGCGAAAACGTTGACCAGGCGCTGCCTTCCTATCCCGTTGAGATCCTTGGCCTCTCGGGAACCCCCGATGCCGGAGATGAGTTCTCCGTGGTAGAGAACGAGCGGGGCGCGAAGGAGCTTGTGGAGTTCCGACGGAGCCGGTCCCAGGAAGCGCGGATCAAGCAGCAGCAGGCGGCTCGCCTAGACAGCCTCTTCGACAACATGGGCGAGGGCGAAAAGCCGACCATCAACCTGGTGCTGAAGACCGACGTCCGGGGCTCCCTGGAGGCGCTGATTGCGGCCGTGGGCGAGCTTTCTAATGACGAGGTGAAGGTTAAGGTGGTCTCCTCCGGGGTCGGGGGGATCAACGAGTCTGACGCGAACCTCGCAGTCGCTTCCGGCGCTGTAGTACTGGGCTTCAATGTTCGCGCCGATGCCTCTGCGAAGAAGATCATCGAACGGGAAGGCCTTGATCTGCGCTACTACAGTGTGATCTACGAGCTCCTCGATGATCTGAAGGACGCCCTGTCGGGCATGCTGGCCCCGGAACTGCGGGAAGAAATTGTCGGCATCGCCGAAGTTCGCGATGTGTTCCGGTCGCCGAAGTTCGGCGCTGTGGCGGGCTGCATGGTCACGGAAGGCACGATTTACCGCAGCAAGAAGATTCGCGTGCTGCGTGACAATGTCGTCATCTACGAAGGGGAGCTTGAGTCGCTCCGGCGCTTCAAGGATGACGTCCAGGAAGTCCGTAACGGCTTTGAGTGCGGTATCGGGGTTCGCAATTACAACGACGTTCGCGAAGGGGACAAGATCGAAGTCTTCGACGTGAAGGAAATTGCGCGCTCCCTATAAGCGCCGCGAGGATCTATGCCGAAGGAATACGGGCGCGATCAGCGCGTCGCCGACTTTATCCAGCGCGAGCTGGCGTCGGTTTTGCAGAGCGAAATGCGGGACCCGCGGGTGGCCATGGTTTCCATCAATGAGGTCCGGGTCTCGCGAGACCTCGGCTACGCGGACCTTTACGTCTCTTCCCTGCAGGCCCAGGATGAGGCCGCGCAGAAGGACGTCGTGAAGGCGCTCGCCGGCGCCGCAGGCTATTTGCGGACGGCCCTGGCGAAGCGGAGCACGCTTCGAACGACGCCCCGTCTGCGCTTCCACTGGGATAGCCTCCCCGGGCGCGCGGGCGAGCTGAGCGCGCTCATCGATACGGCGCTGGCGGAGGATCGGGCCCGAGAGCAGGACCGAGAGGGTGATGCATGAGCGGCGTTGACGGCGCGGTAGCGGGCCGTAGGGGCCCGCCGCGGCATCGGGGAGGGCGGCGCAAGTCGCGCCAACCTCGGGGCCGGGACGTCACCGGCATTCTTTTGCTGGATAAGCCCGCCGGCATGACGTCGAACGGTGCGCTGCAAGCGACCAAGCGAATTTTCGGGGCAGCGAAGGCCGGCCATACGGGCGCGCTCGATCCCCTTGCGACGGGGGTACTACCCCTGTGCTTTGGGGAAGCGACGAAGTTTTCTCAGTACCTACTCGATTCCAACAAGCGGTACTGGACGGAGATTCGGCTCGGCGTGCGCACGGAAAGCGGCGACGCCGACGGTGACGTGATCGACACGCGGCCCGTGCCGCCGCTCACGGAAGCCCTTCTCGAAGAGGCCCTAGAGGCCTTTCGAGGGGACATTTTGCAGGTGCCGTCCATGTATTCGGCCCTGAAGCACCAGGGCCAGCCGCTCTACAAGCTGGCCCGGCAGGGCATCACGGTGGAGCGGGAAGCGCGCCCCGTGACGATTTTTGAAAACCGGCTGATCGGCTTCGAGGGCGATCGGGTTACTTTGGATATCGCCTGCTCCAAGGGAACCTACGTGCGCTCCATCGCTGAAGATCTTGGCGAAGCCCTTGGCTGCGGCGCCCACGTGACGGCCTTGCGCCGCACCGCCGTGGGCCCCTTTAGCATCGGGGATGCGATTACCCCAGGGCAGCTAGAAACGGCCCGGGAAGAGGGCGGTTTTGAGGCCGTTGATGCTTTTCTCCTGCCCCTCTCAGCGGGGGTGGAGCACTTCCCGGAGGTGCTGCTGCCGGAGGCAACGGCCTTCTACCTGGGTAAGGGCCAGCCGGTACAGGTGGCCGGCGCCCCACGGGAAGGTTGGGTGAGGCTGATGCTGAAGGAAAACCCCGAGCCGACCTTCCTGGGCGTGGGGGAAGTAATTGATGACGGACGCATTGCGCCGAGGCGCCTTGTCGTCGGAAAATAGCAGCGCGCGAAGGCGCTTGAACGAGAGTTTATAACCGTACCCCTTGGGGTACATAAGAGCGTCACTGTAATCATGCGCGGTGACCCAGGGGACCGCATGGGGCGTTTCCCTGACTAGCATGTTCGGAGTCCAACACCATGGCACTAAGTGCGCAGACGAAAGCTGAAATTCTAAAGGAGTATCAGCTCGCGGAGGGGGATACGGGTTCGCCGGAAGTGCAGGT
>Ga0255767_1003570_pt1 | contig 13030 bp, 8 predicted proteins | sample 071ome_24_FD_179967 | JGI IMG/M metagenome (GOLD analysis project Ga0255767, IMG submission 179967) | Coastal salt marsh microbial communities from the Groves Creek Marsh, Skidaway Island, Georgia - 071402CT metaG (version 2) | ecosystem: Environmental > Aquatic > Marine > Intertidal zone > Salt...
AGGCCGCGTACTTTGCAACCAATGTCCGCATCGGCGCCACCAACTCAGACGACGTGCAGATTAATGGCGTCACTGGCTTCATGTTCAAGAACGGCATGTGCGGTTTAAGAATGGTAGCCAGTGGCCTTGTCCCTGTCACGGGGGATGGCACAACGGGCGCCCTCGCGCACAACGCCTACGACATAGGCTCAGCCTCTAGAAGCTGGAGGGATGGATACTTTGGCGGCACTGTCTATGCGACCAAGTTTGTTGGTGACGGCTCTGGGTTGACCAACCTCCCCGGCGGCTCTGGTGGGGGTGGTTCATACATCGCTGGTGACGGTATTGACATCAACAATACTACCGGCGAGATAAAGATGGACGGGTCATACCCCGGCACCTTTACCGCGGAGTTTTTTGAGGGTGACGGCTCTAGGCTTACAAACATCAACGCCGAAGATTCGAGAATCAGCAACGATCAAATTCAGAACTGGGATGCCGCCTATAACTGGGGCAATCACGCTGACGCTGGGTATGCCAAGGGCAACCTTGCCGACTATGTTGATTTAAGCACCAACCAGAACGTTGCCGGCCAAAAGAACTTCACTCAGGAGTTGAAGGCTAGGCGCTTCAAGATCGGCGACACCAATACCATCTATGCGGCCAGCCAATGTGGACTGCACTTTAGCACCAACCAAAACGGCACCCCGATGGTTCTCGGGACAACGGGCGATGGCGCTATAACGACTGGCGATGGCCTAAATTTAGGCCGGTCCACAACGCGATTTAACAAGGCCTACCTAAGGGACGTGGACGCTGAGACTGGCGTTTACAGCGGGAGCCTGTCATCTAACACCCTGACAACCAACAGGGCAAGCACTGGCGCGTTTTTTACTGCCAACATAGGCGCCGAAAGCTCTACTTTCAGCCACACCAACGATAGCCTCTATATCCAGCCAAAAGACAAAAAGATCTCCGTTCAAGGGACCGTAGACGCTCAGGGTTTCACGATCAACGGTCAGCCTATTTCTGGCGGCGGACCCACCTATACGGCAGGGAACGGTATATCCATTAACAACGATCAGATAGCCATGAAGGGGTCATACACCGGCAACTTCTCTGTCGATGGCACGATTACTGGCACTGACTGTATCGCTACCTCTGATGAGCGCCTGAAAAAGAACGTGGAGCCTGTAAAAGCTGGAGTTATCACCCAGCTTCAGGGCGTGGACTTTGAGTGGAATGAGACAGATAGAAAGTCATCTGGGTTTATCGCTCAGGAGGTAGAGAAGGTTCCCGGCTTGGAGCATCTTGTCCATCAGATTGACAAGGATGGACACAAGGGCGTGTCGTACATAGGCATGATCCCCTATCTGCTTGCTGAGATCCAACAGCTTAGGGCCGAGGTTGAGGAGCTTAAAAAGTGAACTCTATACCCAGCCCTTGGGAGGATAGGAAGCTACCGCCGAGCGGCACAATCATGCTCAGCCAGATAAAGACCGAGTTCAATAAGGGAGACAACCTGACCGACTATCTTGGAGCGGTAAGCGGAGTTCCCTCTTCACCCCCCATCAAGCTAACTGACTTCTATGGCAAGGAGGCGGGTGAGCCTGTAGTGAACTGGGGTACAAATTTTGACGGCCCGATTGATGAGGAGTTTTCGAACAGCGTTGCCATTTATTGGAAGATCAGGAAATACAGCAATTTCATTCCGGGTTCACCGCAGTACGGCGGCTATTTCAGTGCCACAGGGCAGGGCAAGTTCCCCTGTTTTTGGGCGCCAAGTCAGGCGGATGGCCTCAAGATGCTTCAGGACTTTCAAAAGCGCACCTACTTTGGCCTCTGTGGTGACGGCGTTGGCCTCAACACTGGCGTTGGGTGGGACTGGATAGACATGATCGCTGACGGCGGCAGGACAGAGGTTTTGGTTTACCCAAGCAAACACTCATACGCTGACCCTAAATCGGCTCGGTTTTGTGACGCTATTGATGTTGGCTCTGGTGCAAGCGCGTCGTGGTATTCGTAAGGAGATAAGGCAATGAACAGGCTTATAGCAATAGGTAGCGCATTTTTTCTTACAGCTTGCACAAGCATTGAGGAAAGAAGCGCCCACATGCAGGGGCAAATTGAAATAGTGAGGGTCCAGAAAGATGCTGAAGCAATGCAAAAGGCGGCTGAAGCAAATGCTAAGGCTAAGCTATATGAGGCTTTGGCGGCTGTTGCCGTGGCGAATCCGGACCAGGCTAGTGCTGTTACTGTTGCGCTCGCGGTTCAAGGCGTTAGTACGCAAACAGAGAGTGGTAATTCACCTATAGTGCCGCTCCAGCCTATTCGTAACGAGGGGCTTGAATACGCAAAGGTATTTGCCGCTCCTGCTATGAATGTTCTATCAGGTGTGGGCATAGCCGCAATCAACGCCAATGTAGCTAGGACTCAATCAGACAACGCGGCGAGGGTGCAGATAAATGACGCAATACAGGATAGTAACATCGTCGAGGCGGTTGCGAGCTTGGGCCAAACTGCGGCTAATGCAGGTGGACTTGTGGTTAGCGGTGACTATTTACAGGTTACGGATGAAGGCACTCTTACGCAGGATTTCTCGACTACGGCGACGAGCAACCAAATCACTGACAGCTACAACCCAGTAACTTCAACAACAACCAACAATGATTACTCAACTGTCACTTATGAAGGGCAGGAGTTTTCATTGCCTAATCTGCTGGCTTATCTACAAGGTACAGGTCTGGCTTACAACCTCACTATTGGGGATACCGTCTATACCGTAGATGGGGATGGTGACCCTCAGACTATTGACTGTGGAGTGCCTGACTTCTCGCCAACCCCGCCAGTATGTAACGGAGGCTAAGATGTCGGATTACTCTCACCTTCCTCAATGGCTTCAAGACAAGATTCAGTTTCAACAGAATCTAACAAACTGGGGCCAATATTCTGACGGGACTCTTGATGAGCTTAAGGGTCTTCTTGGAGGGGATCAGTTCTTTTATGCGCGACTGCCCGGCATAGCTAACGATCTTGCTAACGGTAACACCACTTATTTTCAGCAGGAGTTTGGCCTTAATGGAGACAGAGCAAATAAGGCAAGTGAGATAGCTAATCGATATAACGCTTTGCTGAACAATGGTTATTCAAACGCTCAGATTATGGGTGCGCTGTACGAAATGGACGGTAGTTCATGGGCTGACTGGGATAATCAAGATCACACTAATACCACGATGAACGGCGGCACTGATGGTGGAGGCCAAGAAAGTGGGGGGTGGAATGGCGACAATGTTGGTCAATCTGGCTCTGCATGGGGGCCGCAGGGCATGACTAACACTGAGGGGCTTAGGACCAGCAGATACGGCAACAGTCCTCATGGCCTGTTTTCTCCTGAGAATGAGCAGATGCGAAAGGTTGTGGGTCAGCACCTGAAGGATAAGCTCTTTGGATAATGCGCTTGCTAATCCGTTGATGGCAGAGGCAAGCCCTTTGGATAACACTGCGGCTAATGATCTAGCTACAGAACGTCCTGCTCGCCTGTCGCCTGATGCTACATATGAGGAACTGATGGCATGGTTGCCGGGATCGGCACTGGAAAACCAGCTTAAGTCAAAATACGAGGCTAAAGGCTGGGACTGGGAGAACCGTCACGCAGGCCCGTGGGATCTATACGACACTGACGAGAACGGGCGCTTCATTAACGATGACGGCGAAGAGCTATTTCTCTACACCGGCGCTGACTACGCTAGCGAACACCGGAATAGAGCGGGCCTTAATGCTGATGCTGAGTGGCGTACGCTGTCTGAAATTCGCGCAGTATACGATGGCGATCGTTATCTGCAGGCTACATTTGGTGATTTCGATACATACGAGGCTTACCTCCGTGAGCGGTCAGACCACGCCATTGCTAACGGCGAGTGGACTTACGAAAACAGAGTCCTTGGGATTCTTGAGGAGGCCAGTGGTCTAGGGCGAGGTCCAAATAGAGATATTATTGATCGAATTGTTAACGAGGAGAGAGATCGGCGACTCGCTGAATCGACGGCTTTCAAGAACAGCCTGTATGAGAAGTACGGCATTCAGACCACGATATATGAAGATGACGGTGACGAGCTAGTATGGAATGGCACGGGCTACTCCCTCGTGCGAAAGAATAAAGAGAACGATAAGTGGGGTAACAAGCTGGCATGGGCGGCTGGCGGTGCCATGCTGACCGCGGCTCTTGGCCCTGCCTTGACCGGAGCTTTAGGTAGCACTGCAGGCTCTGCGGCGGCTAGCGCAATATCTAACTCTGCTATGCAATTGATGCAGACTGGGGATTTAAGTCTTCAAGAGGCAATTATGGCTGGCGCTACAGCGGCCCTTGGTGATGTCGTTGCTGGTCAGCTAGAGGGGGTTTTAGGGTCTGCAACTGAGACTGTTTGGGATGACGATCTCATAGCGCGAGTTTCTAATCGCTTGGTTGAAAATGGCACCTTTGACACCTTTCAAGAAGCATATCAGTACGTCATGGAGAATGGCGCAAACGCTAGTGGCAGTCTCCTTTCAGACACCATTGGGGACTTAGTAAACATTGGCGCTGACGTAATACTAGGCGATGACGATGATGGTGGCACAGAGCCTGTCTGGAATGACCATGGCGGAACTGATGGCAGTGATGGCGTAATTATCAACATCCCCAACTATGAGCCTCCCCCTTCCAATAATGAGGATGGCGGTGGCGGTGGTGGCGAAACTGGCGGCACAGATACTGGCGGCGGCAACACGGATGGAAGCGGCAATAGCGGAACTGATGGCGGCGGCGAGACTGGTGGCGAGCAGTCTGGCGGTCAGTATGAGGTTATCAAGCGGTTGCCAGATGGCCGTGTGCTTGTCCGAGATAATGTGGATGGCGACTGGTGGGTCTTAGAGGGAGACTATCAGGAAGGCGATTACATCTCAGAAGAGGATATGTCTGGGGCTGTTGGTGCTGGCGGTGAGTTTGGAGGGTCTGGCTCTAACACTGACGGCGGAACAGGGGGATCTGAGACTGAAACCGGAACTCCCACTATTCCGAATATAGGCGGCGGGACAGATACCGGCGGCGGCACTGGTGACGGGACGGATACTGGTGACAACACTGGAGGCACTGACGGCACCGGATCTGGCGGGACAGATACAAGCGGCGGTGATACCGGCGGTAACGCGGGTGACAATTCTGGTGGTGGTGAGACTGGCACAGAGACAGGCGGTACTGACGGAGGTGGCGATACCGGCACTGGCGATAACACCGGAGACAACACTGGCGATAACACTGGCGATACCGGCACTGGCGATAACACTGGCGGCGGCACTACTGACGGAACAGGAACAAATGAAGGTGAAGGCTCCGGCGATGGATCTGGTACTGGCACTGGTACTGGCACAGGGAATGGTGACGGCGACGGAGACGGTGACGGAGATGGTGATGGTGACGGAAGCGGCTTAGGCAACGGGATGCTTGCTGGTTTAGGCGGCACTGGTGACAGGACTCGGCCTACATGGGGTCCGTTGTTGCAGGGCCATCAGTTCAAGAAGTTTAATTACAAGCCTCCGCCTGAGCCGACTATAGGCGCAAGACTGTTTGATGAACTGTTTAGGAAATAGGCAGACATGACATATTTAGAATTGGTAAATGGCGTACTGGCAAGGCTGAGAGAGACCTTGGCTCCTACTGTAATGGTTAATGAAGACCCGGTAGTAAACGTGGTCAAGAGCCTTGTGAATGATGCCAAGCGTCATGTTGAGATGGCCTACTCATGGAACGCCACACGAGAGTTCTGGGAGATTGAAACCGTCCAGGGTCAGCCAAGCTACATATTGGACAACACGAGCGGCGGATGCAGGATTTCTAAAGTTTCAATTGATGGCACTCATATCCATCAATGGGATCTTAAGACCCTAATGCACGGAAGACAGCAGGAAGGCCACCCTTATCGTTATGCTTTTGACGGCTCTGATGATGAAGGAAATATCTCCTTACGATTAGATCCATTCCCAAACAAGGAATATGCCCTTCAGGTATTGGGCCACAGGGTGCTGCCTGATCTGTCTCAGGATCACGAGCCTTTATCTATACCAAGCCAACCGGTCCTTTATTACGCCCTAGCATTGGCGGCTAGGGAAAGGGGCGAGGTTGGAGGCCAGACTGCACAGGAATTGTTTGGCATGGCTCAGCAATATATTTCTGACGCTATTGCCTTAGACGCCAATCTTTCACCCACTGAGCATACTTGGGCGGTTGTGTAATGGCTCAACAAGTAACGCAAAGCACTATCCCAAGCCCCGGTCTGGAGGGGCTTAACACCGAGCTAGGGTCTTCTGTTTCTGATCCTCGATTTGCAATCGTTGCTGACAATGTAGTGATTGACAGGATAGGGCGGATACAAAGCAGGGAGGCGTTTGCCTCATTTGCTAAGCCGTCAATTCTGAAGAGGTCTGGAACTCAAGACATTATGCAGATGGGCGTTTACTACCACGGCCAATACAGTAGGGAGGCGGCAGTTCCTTACCCCATGTGCGTCATTAGAGTTGGCGATGAGCGAGACATTTATCGTTATAACCCTGATACAAACGCCTTAGATCTAGAGTTAACGCCTTATAGCGATGTGCCTGAAATGGATGATGGGGTCTTTGTTAACTTTAAAGATGATCTCTTTTTCTTCTGCAAAGGAAAGCCGGTAATTAGGAAAACAGATCCTCTTGATGAGTGGGAGGACATTACTGCCAACCCAAATTATCAAGGCCCAATTTATTCAGATGGCGATATCACTAACCGTAAGATAGACGGTGATATAGCTTGCTCTGCTTATGGACGGCTTTGGGTTTCAGGCGTTGATGAAAATTACCAGGAGATTCATTACTGCTCTTTGCTAGATGAGCTTAGCTGGTATGACGGAAGGTCGGCTCCAGATGGGAATGATCCTACGTTTAACTTTAATGACGCAGGGATCATCAATGTTCAGGAGTACTGGCCCGTTGAGGTTGATAGGATTGTTGGCATTGCCGCTCACAATGGCTTTCTGTTTGTGTTTGGCAATAACTCTACTCTTGTTTTTGCTAACGCAAATCGTGGTGACCCTGCCTCTTCAGGCGGCATCTATCTTCAGGACGCGATACCAAATGTTGGCTTAGTTGATAAACATGCCATTACGAATACTGGTAATGATGTTGTTTTTGTAGATCGTTCTGGGCTTAGGTCTATGGGCAGGGTTGTGCAGGAAAAGTCAAACCCGATGTCTGAGCCATCTTTTAATGTCCGTAAGATGTTTAGAGACGTAATAGAACGGGAGCTAATGGCTGTTGCAAAGAATGAAGATGCTGGGGTTCAGCTTGAATACCAGCCTGACAAAGCCAACGTCATTGTTTTATTTAAAAGCCAGTCGCTGAGCTATGTGTTCTCGACTAACAGTCCATCTGTTACTGGTGGCTGGAAAGCTACAACATGGTCAGGATGTTTCTTTTACTGCATGAAGTCTGCGGCGGCGGTTGATGACTGTGTAACTTTTCTGGGTGGAAAGCAGGATAGAGGCTTGTTGCGTTACAAGGGTTATTTAGAGGAAGACCCTTATGTGATGCGCTATGAAAGCACGGCCTTAAATCTAACCCAGTCCTCTATGCAGAACGTTATTCCTAAGTCGTTTTATTACATTGTTTACGCAAACAGCATTCCTGCCGTGGGCGTTTCCACTTATGGATATGGTCAGTTCATGGACTTCAGCGAGGAGTTTAACATTCGCGTTAAGGGCGGATCTAAGTGGAATGTAGACAGATACAGCGTGGGGCGTTACGGCCTTGGAGAGGGGCTTTACTTTAGATACAAGGTCAACACTAGAGGTGCTGGTACGCACATGAGAGTTGGATTAGAGATAGAAGTAAACGGTGACTTTTTTGCATTGCATGAAATAGCTGTGAATTATGCTATCGGGAGGATAGCCGCATGAGAATGATGAACCCTGCTTTAGTTGGACAAGGCATGCCGACGCTTATGAAGCCAACTACGTCAACGCCGATGCCGCAAGACCCTAATTTAATGTACGCAACTGCTGGTCCAAAGGTTGCAGATAGCAAGGCTTGGAATGGAGTGGAGCCGGCAGAAACGCCGACCAACAGCTTTGGAGATTTCCTTACGGGTTTTGGCGGGTGGCTTAGCGATCACGCTGGTGGTCTTGCCGGGCTAGGCAGTATTGCTGGCGCTTTAGACAATGCTAGTGACGTGCGTGACATGGGCTATGCCGTTCAACAGCACCTTGAGAACATGGGTCAAGAATTAAATACCGGCTCACAGTTTCAGGGATACGGTGTTACGTCTGGCACAGGCGAAAACGCAATTGACACTACCGTAAGTCCTGACGGCTCTATCAATCTCGGTATTGGTCGCGACATGGGAATGTGGCAAACCGGGAACACGGCGACAGGCAATGGCTTAAAAAATATTTCAAACGCGTTCAATCAGACGGGCGGTCAGACAAACACAGACTGGAATCATCAAGGGCAAGGTCAGCTAATGAACTCTCGTCGTGTTGATCCTAATGCTGGTGTTTATGGCAACAGGGCGGGTCATCTTTGGCAACAGTCTTTGGGGATGTCGCCCGATCAAGGATGGGCTGGTCAGACAGCGCAGGATGCCGCCGCTCGCTCAATGGCTGATCCGTCTCAGAGGCAGTCAGAGATATTTGACCAGCTTATGGCTATTCAGAATCCAGAGCTTGATCGTCAACAGGCGGCACAGCAGGCTCAAGAATATGCAATGGGCCGAGGTGGAATCAGGGGTAGTGCTTATGGCGGTACTGCTGAGGATGCGGCGATGGCTAAAGCCAGGGCTGAAGCCAGTAACCAAGCCGCTTTAAATGCTATGCAACAGGCCGACTCTGAGCGGTCTATGTTTGGTCAAATGGCTAGTCAGTATGGACAGTTGGGTAATCAGAACTATGCCAACATGAGTAACCAGATGACTAACTTGCTTAATGCTTCTGGTCAGCAGGCGCAGATAGGCAATCAGAAGTACAGCAATATGGCTGACAGAGAGAATGCGCTGGCTAATAGCGCCGCTCAGTTTGGTCAGCTAGGTAATGCGGCCAATGCCAATGCGAATGACAGGATGGGGATGATGGGTCAGCTTGGTCAGCTTCAGGCTCAGCTTGGCATGGATCGCCAGAAGCTGTCTTATCTGCCAATGCAAATGCAGATGGAGCTTTTGGGTATGGGTCAAGGCACAGGGGCAATGGCTCAGCAGGGTCAGCTTACTGGTCAGGACTATCTGGCTCAGATGTTGTTGGGTGGCACTAACGCCAACGTCAACGCTCAGAAGGTGTCTAGTGAGTTGATGGGCAACCTGTATGACTCAATCCTAGATAACCTTGGTGGTAGCTCTAATGCCGAGGGCAGTCAGTCAGGTATTGGCGGGATGCTTGGTTCGCTGGGCGGATTGTTTGGAACTCTTTTCGGAGAATAACTAATGGTTGGGCGATCACAAGCAAGTAACTTATCTGGGATGCTGACTAGCATTGGCAACACCATTGGTGAGATGGGTGGGCCGGGGAATCAGTACATTGACACGCTCCGCAGGACAATGGCTCCTAAAGCTGACATGGATGACTCTGCTAGCCTGCTTAGTTATGCAGATTGGGCTAGGCGCAATGGCTATGATGAGGAAGCTAAGCAATACATGGTGCTTGGCTATCGCCAAAAAGAGAAGGAGGTGCAGGAGGCAAAGGACGCGGCTCTTGGTAAGACTATGGCTGAGGCGACTCAGACCAGCTCAGTTGGTCAGAGTCTTGGTGCTGAAGGCGACCTTGGTGGCGCTGATGCCACAATTGCCGTACTAAACAAAAGGCTTTCTGACCCAGAAATTCAGAAGAATCCAAGGGCAGTTGAAGCAATACAAAGAGAGATATCCGCTCTTCAGTCACGGCGTCCCGACTTTGAGGCAAAGAATGTTCAGGCTATTGCTCAGGGGGTAGCCAAGATGGATCAGAACATTGCCGCGCTGAATCCAGGCGATCCAGATTATGCCGTTAAGAAAGCAAACTTTGAGGCGGCAAGGTCACGACTTCTTGACCAGCCAGGAGTCGAGGAGGCTTACGAAGGTAACAAGCTCAAGCTCATGGAGCTGAACAACAAGAAGATGGACGCCATGTGGAAGGCGCAATCTCCTGCAATCATTGCTGAGATGTCAGCGGCAGGCACGAACGTAGACGAACTTGAGGCGATTGAGGATAAGTACCCTCAGTTTGCCCCGCAGATTGTTGGCATTAAGGGTCAGATGCTTGAGCAGGCTGAGAGGCTGGCCGAGGTTAGAGATAAGTCATTCAGGGTTGAGCAATTGCCCAGCCGAATTGAGCGGGACTTGCAGGAGATTGAGGAGTCTACGCTGACAGATGGACAGAAGAAGCGCGCCAGGAATCTTCTGGCTGGGGCATCTAACGCCATTGCTGGTGGGTCAGAGTACAAAGACAGCGCCATCTCCGCATACGAAAAAGCCAGAACCCAGATAGATCAAATGCTTAACAACGAGCTTGCGGCGCAGGCTGGTGTTGAGCGACAGCGCACAGAGAGGGCAGTAGTTGCTCACGAAAAAGCAATGCAAACTCAAGTTAGCCTTGCAGATGCTGTTGAGCTTGCTGAGCTAAGGCATGGCACAAATCCAAGTGAAGATGAGATAGCAGAAGCGCAAATCGAATTGGAGGATCAGCTTAATGATTATCGCTATAGAACTGCGATAGCCGCAGGGATGGAAGCCCCGCAAGAGCTAGATGCTGGTGATAAAAAACTTTTAGATGAGAAGTTAAAGAATGGTGACTACGGTGAAGATCACGATCTTGCTGTTATGAGGGCCACTTATGATTTGGTTTCTCAAGGGTACAGAAAGGAAGACGTTGTGAGCTTCCTGAAGAAAGAGCTACCCAAGCAGTACGCTGATAACGCCGAACAGATATACAATGATATGTGGGCTGACTTAGAAAATCAGGACGCGCAGACTGCCTCTCCCGCAGAGGTTGCGGCTAACCCATATCGGCGGGAGCCAGGTTTCCGGTGGCTGGATAGGGCGGTAGAAACTATTGACGCGCGCTACCAAGGCTTCCTGCAAAGGCGCTCTCAGACAATGGCTACACAGCCACGGCCCGAAGGCCCGTCAATCGTAGATCGACAGCGGGCCAAACTCAGCCCGTCCCTTGGGCCGCTGGGTACTCAAGACTCTAAGCTAAGAGACGCGCGTGAGTCGCAAGTACCCTCGGGAGAATACCCATATCCTGGTCAGCCGTTGCGCCAGCAACCAGTTTCAGAGGATTACATTTATCCAGGCTACAGAAGGCTAGGAAGATAACGTGGGGACATTTTCGTCAAGGAATGGCGGTAGCCGAAGAAGCCCTAAGACCGAAGGCTACAGCGGCATTCGCTCTGGCTTTGTTGACTTGCTTGAATCTGGTCTTGGTGTCGGTGATGAGCTTGATGGTCTTATACGAAAGCTCTCTGGCGATGCGGCAACGGTCAACGAGGGTATAGACCAATCCCGCCGCGACCTTGATTACTTTGAGCGCAACAACCCCACTGCATCCAAGCTGATTACTGGTGCTGGCATTGGGGCGTCCCTCTTAATCCCTGGCGCTACTGCGGTGAAGGTGGCTCAGACAGGCTCACGCATGAGCAGGGCTGTGAAGATGGGTATGGCAACCTCAGCAGAGGGTGCGGCCTATGGCTACGCTTCTGGCAGGGATGAGGAGAGGAAAGATACTGCGGCAATGGGTGCGGCCTTTGGTGGCGCTCTTGGCTTTGGCGTGGGTCGTTACCTGACGAAAGGGGCTGATGAGCTAGAGGCAATCAAGAAGGCCGAAAGCGAGACTGTTGGTGTTGGTCAGGCCATTGGCGGTGATAAAGGCTACAAGGTTAAGGGCGCTGTCACTCGCAAGTCTGGTGTGAAGGATGTTAGCTCAAGTGCGCGTGAGCGTAAGTACGAATCTTATGATGATGTCGAAATAGACAACACGCTAGGCACAAATAAATTTGCAGATACAACCAAGGCTGTCAGTTTAAACGCTCGCAACTGGGGGTATTCGTATGTAGGGGAAAGGCCCACGCGGTTGATTGAGGATGCAGATGTCGCGATGCGAACATCCCGCGCCCACACTGACCGCCTGTACAAAGACAATGAAGCTGTCTACAAGTTGCTGGAAGATAATCGGGGTATCAAGCTCGCTATTGCAAACCTTGGCAAGATTCCGGTTGGCAATGCTCGGGGCTTGCTTGGCCTGACAGAGAAGCGAGCGGTGGAGTGGGATGACGTTTACCGTATGGCCCGCGATGAGGCTGATGTAAACGCTATCGACCTGTACAAAGCAGAGCTGGAAGACGCCATTGAGCTTGGCAATACTCGCTTCTCTGATTGGGGTAAAGGGCCAATCGGTGAAGAGCTTTACGCGCCTCGCGCTACCAAGGGCAATGGTAAGCAGGCTACTGGCTATCAGCGAGAAGACGGCACCGAGGTGGGCAACCTTGACAACCTCAAGCCGCCATCTGAGGCGCTGAGGGAGTTCCGCAATGACATTACTGACGCTATTAGCGCGATGGATAGATTTGAGCAGGCAGGTGTTACGTTTGGAAACAAACTAGATGGCCCGCTTGTTGATGTTAACGGCAATCCGATTGGCGAAGGGTTCTATGAAATAGTCAAGAAAGACAAATCTCAGTCTCGTCTTGGCTATGTAATGGAGAGCATCAAGAAGTCTGTGAAGGATGAGGTGCTTGCCACTGGCGGGACAAGGGCAGAAGCCGCCGCAATCTCTGAGAACATGGACAACCTAATGTCATCGGTGTTCATTAACTCTCGCACTGGTGGTGATGCAGTAGGCGCAATGGTCAGAAAGACCGCTTCAACTGCGCTACTTGCCAACCCTATCAACGCAATACTAAACCTCGCTGAAACTGTCACCGCTCCCATCTACCAGAATGGCGTGAAGGCGTGGGCGCAGACATTGCCGGGGCTGATTAAGTCTGGGCTGATGCCAAAGCTGGGTCAGAAAGACCAGAAGTGGCT
>Ga0255767_1003574_pt1 | contig 13021 bp, 10 predicted proteins | sample 071ome_24_FD_179967 | JGI IMG/M metagenome (GOLD analysis project Ga0255767, IMG submission 179967) | Coastal salt marsh microbial communities from the Groves Creek Marsh, Skidaway Island, Georgia - 071402CT metaG (version 2) | ecosystem: Environmental > Aquatic > Marine > Intertidal zone > Salt...
AACATGTCGTTCCCTCTCCCTTGCCCCGCACCGAACCTTTCAGGTAACGTTACAGTCCAATAAAAAACCAGACATAGGGAATTCCACCATGCGCACAATTCATCGTGTTGTCATCACCTTTACCGGTCTTTTTCTGGCGGGACTGTTTGCCAGCCAGGTGTCTGCTGCGGACATGCAGGCCGGAAACACATTCAAGGAATGCCGGAACTGCCCGGAAATGATCGTGCTGCCGGCAGGCAGTTACATGATGGGGTCTCCGGAAGATGAACCCCTGCGTCGGGAGAATGAACCGCTGCACGAAGTGACCTTTGCACAGCCCTTTGCCATTGCCACGACGCCGGTCACCTGGGACATGTGGGAAGCCTGCGTGCGCGACGGTCGCTGTGATGGCATGGGCGTGGAATCGGCACTGCTGGTACAACTGGATGGCAGTGAAAATCCCGACTGGGACTGGGGCAGGGGAAACCGGCCGGTGGTCGGGGTGAGCTGGTATGATGCCCAGCAATTTGTCGGCTGGCTGAACTGGAAAACCGGTGAGGATGATGCCTACCGCCTGCCTTCTGAATCGCAGTGGGAGTATGCCGCCCGGGGTGGTACCACGACGACTTTCCCCTGGGGTAACGAACTGGATTATGACTATGGCAATTTCGGCCTGCGCGAATCAGGTCTCGGCGGCATGGCCGAGGGCGATGATGTCTGGGTCAACGAAACCTCCCCGGTGAAATCCTTTCCGCCCAACGCTTTTGGCGTTTATGACATGCACGGCAATATTTTTGAATGGGTAGAGGATTGTTACGAAGCGGATTTTGCCAATGCACCCCGTGACGGCTCTGCCAACAAAAACGGCAATTGCGCCAACCGGGTATTTCGCAGCGGCACCTACCTGAGCAATCCCTACATGCAGCGTTCCGCGCGTCGTGGTGCACCTTATCCAGCAACACAGCGTGGCCGCAACTACCTGGGATTTCGTGTCACCAAGGCCCTGTGAACCTTTCTTCAAAGTCGGCAGTTGCTGTTTGGATTTGCTGACAACCCCATTCGCGGCTAAAGCTGCTTCCTACAGTGTGGGAGGCGGCTTCAGCAGTGAAAAAGCTTAAACTGTGCCACCACTTCAAAGTCTCTTTTATAGCCTGTCCAGGCTGGTATGATGTGAAGCTCACCTGTGCGAGCGGAACCAGCCACCGCACAGGCTGTTGACACCATCATTCAGTCCGGGGGGAAAACATGGACTCACTTTTTTTACGTTGTCTTAAAAATATAGCCATTAGCATTGTGCTGATGACGACTTCTATGACAGCCATGGCGCAGGGCCTGGATCGTGACCGCGTTGCGGTGATGGATGCCGCCATTCAGGCCGAAGCCGACAAGGGCCGAATCGCCGGCATGGTAGTCGCAATAGCCCGCAACGGGCGTATCGTGCACAACAAGGCCTACGGCCTGTCTGATCGTGAAAACAATGTCGCCATGACTACCGATCACCTGTTTCGCCTGTATTCCATGACCAAGCCTGTCACCAGTGTGGCCCTGTTGACCCTGTATGAACAGGGACTGTTCCAGCTCACCGATCCACTGGACAAGTACATTCCCGAATTTTCCGATCTCAAGGTCTTTGCCGGTTATGACAGTGGCGGCAACATGATCCTGGAAGAACCCAGGCGCAAACCCACCATCCAGGATGCCTTTCGCCATACCATGGGACTGTCCGGCGGCCTGGGTGGTCACGCGGTGGATGCCATTTACCGGGAACACGGGTTGCTCATGTTCCAGTTGGAGTCACTGACCCAGGAAATCCAGCAACTGGGCAAGGTGCCCCTGCGTTACCAGCCGGGTGAAGAGTGGGTCTATGGCCTGAACCATGATGTGCAGGCCTACCTGGTGGAAGTCTTTTCCGGCATGCCGTTTGGCCAGTACCTGCAGGAAACTCTGTTCGACCCGCTGGGCATGGATGACACCATGTTTGGCGTTCCAGCTGATCGCGCCGAGGATTTTGCCCGGGTCTACCAACCCAATGGCGAAGGCGGTATCCAGCCCGAGGAAACTGACGGCTATGCGCGTTTCACCAATCGTCATTTCGCCACCCTCAGTTTGTCCTCCTCCACCGGTGACTACATGAAGTTTGCCCGCATGCTGCTCAATGGCGGTGAACTGGACGGGGTCAAGATCCTGGCACCCAAAACCGTGGAGCTGATGGCCAGCAACCATTTGCCGGCCGCAGTACCGTCCATCAATAACGGCAGGGGAGAGACCACCACAGGTTATGGCCTGGGCGTTTCAGTTACCCTGAACCCGGCACTGGGCGGCAATATGGATTCAGTGGGCAGCTTCGGCTGGGGTGGTGCGGCAACAACCACCTACCGTGTCGATCCGGCCGAGAACCTGACCTACGTGATCATGGGTCAGACCTTTCCCAGCGACGGTGACATGCTCAGCAAAGTGCAGACCCTGATTTACCAGGCGCTGGAATAAAACCGCAAGGCATAAAAAAGCCGCCAGTGAAGGCGGCTTTTTTTATGGGGTATGCGCGGCGTTTAATCGATAGCAAAACAATAGAACAGGCCGGCACCACCGGTGGGTGCCAGGGTTTCCATGCTGCAACCCTGTGATGGATGCACAGCATTCCAGGAATTCACCACCGGGTCGCGGCCCCTGCGGTCAGCATGTCCCAGCATGGCGGAGCTGTCGCCGCTGCCATCAGTCCAGTTGTTACAGGTGGCTTCATTGGCAGTGCCGTCGGCATTGGTGCCGGTGAGCACATCATGCTCCAGTGGTTGGGCAACATTGCCATCGGCACCAATGTAGTTCGGGCTGTCACCGTTCTGGTCCAGCGCGGTATCGGCTGTCAGGCCCGGTGCATCACCATGCAGCTCTGCCAGGTTGGCGGCAATCCTGTCGCCGTTGACATTATACCAGGGACCACTGCCAATACGGTCACGGGCATCAACAGAACTGGTGGACAGGTAGGCACGCCAGGTCTTGCCACCGGCACCGACAGTCGCGGCCAGGCCTTCACAATAGCCATCGGCTCCTGCCAGGCCACCCAGGTTGCCGCCGTTCGGGTTGGTGCTGGTCACAAAGAAGCTCATGTCCTGGGCCTGGGCCAGCCCGGCCAGTGACATCAGCGTAATGGTTGTTACTGCTTTCAATAATTTCATGTGGTCTTCCCCTGCGATGCAATAATTGTTGTTTTGGGTGATCGAGTGTACTCGGTATGAGGAGCAAGGAACAAGGGACAAGGAACAAGGGACAAGGGACAAGGAACAAGGGACGACTCGTTGGGCTCCAGCAAAACATCGTAGGCCGTAAGTACCCTCTGGGGCATAAAAGGTGCGAAGCACCGTCATCCGGCATGGCGACCAAAGGTCGCCTGAATTACCTGATCAAGTGAAATTATTCACCAGGGTAGGTCGGATAAGGTCCGAAGGCCGCCATCCGACATTTTGCATTGATTGGAAGTGTTGTAGGTCGGCATAAGCGAAGCGTTTGCCGACAATGAATATTTCACATGTGGTGAATCCCCCTGTCGGGAAACGGCGCTTCACGCCTATCCCGACCTACAAGACACCGGGTATTTATTTATGCAGCATCAGTACCGGCAACCGGGTCTTCGTCACCAGGTTTTCAGTAACGCCGCCCATCACCAGTTCGCGCATTCTGCCGCGGGTGTAGCCGCCGCTGAGCAGCAGTCCTGCATCCAGCTCATCCACAGCCGTCTCGATAGCGCTGGCAGCTGACTTGCCTTTCACTTTCTTCTGGCTGGCCTTGATGCCATGGGCCTTCAGATAGTTGATCATGTCTTTTGCGCGTGGCCCATGCCGGCTCTCACCATTGGCCGTGATAAAGGTGACTTCCTTTGCCTGCTTTAGCAGGGGAACGGCAGAGCGTACCAGCAGGGCTTCGGTGGCACCGTTATTCCAGGCGATGGCGATGCGATCTGTTTTCAGTGTGTGTTTTTTCTGCGGCATGATCAGTACCGGCGTGGTGGAATCCAGCAGTGCCGATAGCATGACAACCCAGGCTTTCATGCCACCCCGGGGTGTCGGCCTGGAGACAACAAGCATGTCGTTGGTCGGGCCAAAGGCCGGGACGGCCTGGTCGGGTGTGCCGCTGATCTCACTGTAGACCGCCTGTCCCGGTTTGCTGCTACCGATGTTGCTGGTGCACTGAAAGCCGGCCGCTTCGGCTTTTGCCTGGAACAGGTCTCGGGCTTTGTCGGCCATCTTGCGGCGGGCCTTCTCGTCATCATCGGGCCAGGGTGCCGGTAACAACTGGCCACCGGCCCAGACTCCCGCCATGTCGAAGCGGTCTTCCCAGGCGGGTTTGTCAGCCACCATGTGGTAGCCGGCGACACCGGCATCAAGAATTTTTCCAAGCTCAAAGGCGGCATCCAGCGCCAGTGCACATTCATCCCTGTCCGCAACAGGTATTCCTATCATTCGCATTGCTTTTCCCCAACATTATATTTATCGGCAGGAGCGCTTGTTGCTGCTCATGCCAGGTTTTAATGATCAAAACATGGTAGGAAAAACGGTTGCTCTTAAGAATGCTGTTTTATGATCATATTTTCCTATCATAAGCTGGCATGTTCCTTCGGGTGCCCTGCGGGCACCATGCCGGATGACGGCGCTTCCGACCTATGACAATTCGTTAAGGCCTGATGGGTCTCCGGGTGCCCTGCGGACACCTTGCCGGATGACGGCCCTTCGCGCCTTTTATGCCCCAGAGAGTACTTCCGGCCTACGGGTCTTCGTTCAGGCCCAACGAGTCGTTCCTTGTCCCTTGCTCCTTGTCCCTAGTCCCTCCCGGCGCAGCCGGGTAATCAACATTTGATGACAGGAATATCCGCCCAGCGGGTGGTATAGGACGGTGACTTGAAGTTGCGACTCATCAGCCATTTGGGTTGGACGCCGCTGTTGGCCAGTTGCACGGTGTAGCGGCCGAAGCGCTCGTTGATGCGGTCAACGGTTTGCATGAGGGTGCGTGATTTTTCCGGTTGCCGTGGCGCGTAGAAATCCAGTTGCTCGTACTGGCTGGTGCGCAGGTCGAGCAGGCCGATACCGCATTTCTTGTAGCGGATACCGGGCCGGTAAATGGTTTCCAGGGCATCGGCACCGGCACGGGCGATCAGGCGTGTATCGTTGGTCAGGTGGGGCAGGGTGACCAGGCGCTGGCGGTAAAAACGCTGACCGTCCTGGAAGCTTTCCAGATAGATCCACAGGTTGGCCGTCAGGCCGTTTTGCTTGCGCATTTTTTCGCCTGCGCGGGCGGCATACAGACTGATGGCCTGTTGCAGTTCGTGAAGTTCGGTGACCTTGTAGCTGAAACTGCGTGAGCAGATGATTTCCTTTTTCGGTTCCGGGGCGAGCTCAAGATCCAGGCAGGATTCGCCGTTGAGCTCGCGGATGGTTTTTTCCATGATTACACTGAAGCGGCGGCGCAGCCATTTCGGGTTGCTGCGTGCCAGTTGCAGGGCGTTATGAATGCCCATATCGTGCAGTCGTCTCTGGATGCGCTTGCCAATACCCCAGATATCCTCCAGCGGTACTCGCGCCAGCAGCCATTCCCATTTCGCGGGCGTGTCGAGCACGCACACCCCGTCAAGGCGGGGGATTTTCTTGGCGGCATGGTTGGCCAGCTTGGACAGGGTCTTGGTGGGCGCGATACCGGCGCACACCGGCATGCGGATATGCTGCCAGAGCATGTCCTTTATACGGTGGCCCTGCTCGTGGTAGCTGCCAAAGCGTTCACCGGGCAGGCGCAGGAAGGCCTCGTCGATGGAGTAGATCTCCATGTCGGTGGCAAAGGGCTCCATCAGTTTCATGACCCGGGCGGAGATATCGCCATAGAGTTCGTAGTTGCTGGAAAAGATGTGGCAGCCAGCTTCTTCCACCTGCCGACGCACCTGGAAAAAGGGCAGCATGCCGGGAATGCCCAGGGCCTTGGCTTCCTTGTTGCGGGAGATGATGCAGCCGTCATTGTTGGACAACACCACGATCGGTTTGCCGCGCACGGACGGGTCAAAAATCGTCTCGCAGCTGGCGTAGAAGGTGTTGCAGTCGACCAGGGCAAACATGGAAAACGGTGCTCACAAATTTCGTGGTGGGGGGAAGTGAAGATACAAGAGACAGGGACAAGGGACAAGGAGCAAGGGACAAGGAACGACACGTTGGGCTTAAACGAGGACCCGTAGGCCGGGATAGGCGCGCAGCGCCGTTTCCCGACAGGGGGATTTACATCATGTGGTGATTTCTTTCTCGGCAAACGCTGCGCTTTTATGCCCCAGAGGATACTTCCGGCCTACGGGTTTTGAGGGGACAAACCCTGCCTGCATATGGATAATGCTGGTCCATACATAATAAAAGGGGTAAAGGGTATGAAAAAATCACTGGTGACACTGCTGTTTCTGCTGGCCGGTTGTGTCGGTACGGTCAATTCGCAGGATGATTGCATGGACGCCGACGGCTACAGTTTTATCTGCGGCCCGATCAATGCCGAGGACCTGGTGCGGGTGCCCGATACGGACTGGGCCATTGCCAGCGGCATGGCGCAAGGCACGGCCCTGTTTCTGCTGGAGACCCGGCGCCGCAGCTCGAATGCCCTGTATCCCGGCCGTCTGCCACGGGCGCAACAGGACATGAGCCTGTACGGGGCCTGTCCCGGTTCGCCGGACCCCAATGACTTTACTGCCCACGGGGTGAATATCCAGCCGGGCACCGAGGGGCATTCCACCCTTTATGTCGTTGGTCATGGCGGGCGTGAAGCCATCGAGGTTTTTGATGTGGATGCCAGTCGTGGCAGCCCGGTGCTGACCTGGATCGGCTGTGTCCTGATGCCGGAACACCTGGATGCCAACTCCGTGGCCTCCTTTAGTGACGGCTCCATTGTAGCCACTGTGCTGATTCATCCGGACAAAACCTTTTTCCAGGCGGTCACCGGCGAGCCGACCGGGGGCGTCTACAAATGGTCGCCGGGTGATGACGGCTTTACCCTGATGGCAGGTACAGAGCTGCCTTCCAACAACGGCATCGAGGTGTCGGCAGATGAGCAGACCATTTTCGTCGCCTCAAGCGGACTGCACACCATTGTCGCCCTGAGCAACACCAATCCCTCCCGCCAGCTAGGCATGACGGTGGACCTGGGTATTACCCCGGACAACGTCCACATGGGCCGTGATGGCCGACTCATTACGGCCGGCATGGTCAATGAAGATCCGGTATGTGGCAGCATTATCGACCCGGAAACCTTCAGCCTGGAAACCATTGCCACCTGTCCACGCCCCTTCAAGGCCTTTGCCATTGATCCGGACACCATGGCCGTGGAAGAGATCAGCAGTGGACCGGCCACCGAAAGCTGGAGCAATGCCACCATGGCCCTGGAAGTGGGCGATGATGTCTGGCTGGGCACCTTCTCGGGTAATCGCATCGCGATTCGGCCCAGGCGCTGATTCCTGCCGCCTTTCCGGCACTCTTATCAAAGGGTCAGGGGTAAAGAATTTCCCCTGACCCGTTATCACTTTCCCGCTACAATGGCGCCTTTTGCAAAACTTCAGGGGAGATTGGCTTTGCGATTGATCAGAATACTCATCATGGGCATGTTGGCAGCAACGTGTTCCGGTCTGGCGCTGGCCCAGCAGATCACTTCAGGGGCAGGGAAATCTATCAGCCTGCCACACCTGGCTGCTACTGATGTGACCATCGACGGCAGCCTTGATGAACGCACCTGGTCACAGGCTACCCTGATCGAGGATCTGCACCAGGTTTTTCCCGAAGAGTTTGTGGCGCCGAGCCAGCCTACCGAAGTCAGGGTGTTCTACACAGACAACGCACTGTATGTCGGTGCGACCATGGTGGAAAGCGATCCGTCACAAATTGTTGACCGGGTTCTGCGGCAGGGACAGTCACTGGACAGTGACGATATTTTCGCCGTCATCATTGATCCCTACCTGGATCGTCGCAATGGTTACCGCTTCGAGGTAAATCCCAACGGTGTGCGCTGGGAAGGCCTGTTCCAGAATATTATCGAGGTGGAAGGCAACTGGGATGGTATCTGGGAAGCACGTGCCAAGCGCACGGACCGGGGCTGGACCGCCGAGATTCGCATTCCCTTCCAGTCGCTGTCTTTCAATCCCGATTCCTCGGAATGGGGTATCAACTTCAGTCGCATACGCCGTGGCGATAATGAAATCATCGCCTGGATGTCCTTTAACCGCGAGATCAATCCCAGTACGGCGGGTATGGCCACCGGTCTTGATGACCTGCGCCAGGGTGTTGGTCTGGACGTGGTGCCGTCCATGACCTTGCGCCGCAACCGCACCTTTGGCCCCGGCGGGTTTGCCGAGAATCATTACGAGCCGCAGCTGGATGTGTTTTACAAGGTCACGCCGCAGCTCAATGCTTCTCTCACCCTGAATACTGATTTCTCTGCCACTGAGGTAGATGACCGGCAGGTGAACCTGACACGCTTCAACCTGTTCTTTCCGGAAAAACGCGACTTCTTCCTGCGCGATGTCGACATCTTCGAATTCGGCCAGATCGGTTCCGGCAGTTTCAATGCCGTCTCAGGTACCGGGTCGGCGGCTGCGTCCAGTCCTTCCCTGCAAAATGCTCGACCCTTTTTCTCGCGTAAAATCGGCCTGGGCGCCGGCGGCCAGATCCTGGACCTGGTGGGTGGTATCAAGCTAAGTGGCAGGGTGGGCGACTGGAACGTGGGATCCCTGTTGATCAACCAGGATGAGGAGCCCTCCCTGGGACTGGATTCACAGAATATCTTCGTTGGCCGTACCGTGCTCAATGTCGGTTCGCGTACCCAGGTGGGTGCTATTGTTACTGATGGCAACCCCCAGGGTAACCTGGACAACACCCTGATCGGTACCGATGTGCGCTATCGCAATACGAGTTTCTTTGGCAACACGGTGGAGGCCTCGGCCTTTTACCAGGAAACCGACACGGAAGGTTTACCCGGCCAGGATAACGCGTCCTACGGCATCAACCTGTTCCTGCCCAATGCCCAGGGCTGGCAGGGCCAGTACCAGTACAAGCGTGTCGAGAAAGACTTCTTTCCGGCAGTGGGCTATGTCAACGTGAAAGATATCGAGGATCACCATACCTCGGTGGGATATCGTCATTTCATGCAGCCTGATGACTTTTTTCGGTCCGTGGCGCTGATCGCCGAAGGCTATCGCGCCGAAAACCTGGCTGATGGTTCCCTGAATAATGAAAACCTGGGCCTGCGACTGACCTCGTTTACCAACACCAACGACTCCTACTGGACCCGCTTTGTCTATTACAAGGAAGTGCTGCCGCGGCCCTTTACCATTTATCGTGCCTCCGACGGCTCCCGTTCGGTGACCATTCCGGCCGGTGAATACAGTTGGGAAGATTTCTTTGTCGGCATGTCCTGGGGTGGTCATCGTCGCCTGTCTGGTGGACTGATGCTCTGGTCCGGTGACTACTACAACGGCAGCCATGTGCAAACTATCAGTAACGTCACCTGGCGTCCCAATCGCAATTTTGCCCTGACGGTGACCTATAACGAGAACGCCATCGAGCTGCCCGCCGGGGATTTCACCGTGCGCCTGTTTGGTGTGAACTCCCAGTATGCCTTTTCATCCACGTTGTCCTGGAGTAATCTCATCCAGTACGACAACGTCTCGGAAAACCTGGGTTTCAACTCTCGCCTGCACTGGATTCCCAAGGCGGGACAACAGGCCTTTCTCGTGCTCAACTGGGGACTGGTCGACGCCGACAAGGATAACCACTTTGACTCGACGGTTGCGGATCTTTCACTGAAGTTTAATTACACATTCCGATTCTAGTGAACAGTTCTGAAACTCACTAATCTTTCAGCGACAGGACACCAGGGATAGCCAGTCATGAATGAAGAGTTGCTCGCCGAATACATAGGTTCTCTTCAAAAGCGCATTGACCGCATAGCGTCTCTCCAGGTCAAGCTCGCCGAGGGCAATGCCAAGGCAGAGGAAAATGTGCGCCTGCTGGCTCATTCCCTGCACGGGTCCGGCACCTCTTTTGGATTTCCCGAAATCTCCGAGGCTGGCAAAGCCTTGGAACACGCCGATGCCGGCATGTTGGCAGAGAACGCTTGCCCGTAGGTCGGGATAAGCCCGAAGGGCTGTTTCCCGACGCTGGCAATCGCTGAGTTTGGATACCGGCCGGAGTGACGAATAGCGCAGCGTCCTTTTGGCTACATTTATTCAGCCAGCAACTCTTCCACCAGGTAGGTGGCAACATCGTGTGCCTGTTCCGGCTGGAAGACAAAACGGAAACTGGGCATGCCGTTACGACCTGTTCCCAGGACGGTCATGATGTCCTGCAATGACAATGACGCAGTCAGCTCCGCCCCACCACCATGGCCTCCTTCGCCGGTTTCACCGTGGCAGTACACGCATGACTGGTTATAGACAGTGCGGCCGTTGTCGATATCAGCAACACGGCCCTCGGGAATTTCAATGCCGCTGAGGTCCGGCGCACCGCGGCCAAAACGATCGGCCGAGGGTGTTTCAGGCACTTCCACCAGGTTGCCACCCAGCGAGAAGAGCCAGACACCATCGCCTTTCTTGCCGCCAAACAAACCGCCGCCAGCGTAGGTCAGGATGTATTGTTCGCCCTCGTGCATGAAGGTGCTCACGCCTGAATTGGCCGGGGCATCCATGCGGAACTCCCACAGGCGTTCACCGGTGGCCGCATCCAGGGCAATCAGGCGATCGTCGTTGCGCCTGCCCATGAAGATCAGGCCGCCGGCTGTGGCCAGTGAACCGGAACGGCAGCCGTCGTTGAACTGGCGTTGCCAGACGATACGGTTGGTCTTCAGGTCCACGGCAGAATAGACACCGCGGCTTTGCAGGCCGGCCCCGATGTAGGCACCACCCAGGAACTGTCCTTCCAGGGAAGGGGCTTCGTACTGGCTGGCATCGGCGCGTGCTGCATTGGCACTGTCTGTCGCACAGATGTACATGTAATTGGTGGTTGGGTCATAGGCACTGGGGGGCCAGTTGACGCCGGCCAGTGGTGTGAACACTGTCGGATCGTAGAAGGGCGTAAAGATGCGTCCCTGGTTCACCAGTTCAAAATCTTCCGGAGCATAGGGCACCTCATGGGCCACCAGGGCATCGCCAATCACGTAGGGCTGGGTCGCTGCAGTAGCCTGGCGCGGTTCCTGGGGAACCGGGCGTTCCTCAATACCAATGAGCGGCTCACCGGTGATGCGGTCCAGGATATAGACCCACCCGGTTTTGCCGGCCTGTGCCAGGCCCTTGCGCATGACGCCGTCATATTCGGCTTCAAACAGGATAATGGGATTGGGTGCATCGTAATCCCAGATGTCGTGGTGCACTTCCTGGAAATGCCAGCGGTATTCGCCGGTGTAAACATCAATGGCCAGAATCGAGGCGGTAAACAGGTTGTCGCCGGGACGGGCACCGCCGCCAAGGACGGGACCGGCGTTGCCCGTGGAGAAATAGAGCATTCCCAGTTCAGGATCCAGGGCAGGGGTATGCCATACCGGCGCGCCACCCCATTGCCAGACATCGCTGTCCTGGGGCCAGGTGTCATGGCCGAATTCGCCCGGGGCAGGAATAGTGTAGAAGGTCCAGATTTCTTCCCCGGTGCTGGCATCATAGGCTTTCACGCGTCCGCGTGTGCCCAGGTCGCCACCGGAATAGCCCATGATGACCATGCCGTCGTAATACAGTGGGGCAGCAGTAAGGCTGTAACCCAGTTCGGGGTCGGCGTCCTGGATTTCCCAGACCACTTCGCCGGTCTGCTGGTCCAGTGCCATGAGTTTGGCATCCACACGTCCCAGGAAAACCATGCCTTCCCCCAGACCAACGCCACGGCTTACCCAGCCGCAACAGATAAAGGCATCATCGGCTGTCAGCCCGCTGCGGTATTCCCACAGAATCTCGCCGGTATCCACGCTGATGGCAAAGACATCATCCTGGCCGGAGACCATGTAGATCACGCCTTCATAAACCAGGGGCTGGGCCTGGTTGTTATGACGAAACTCCAGGCCCGAATCCAGGCCTGCACGCCAGACACCCTTGAGTTCGCCGATGTTGTCGCGGTTGATCTGGTCAAGGGGTGAATAGCGCTGGTTGGACAAGGTACCGCCGTTGGTAATCCAGCCGTCTTCCTGCGGCGTGGTCAATTCGGCCACGGAAAAAGCCGGGGCCGGAGTAATGGACTGCTGGGCATGCAGCGGTGAGAAAACAATGCCCAGGACAAGAACAATCGAAGTACGTCGAAGCCAGCGAGTCATGGAATTCCCCTTGAAAAATATTCCGGCGACAAAGGAAACGATTATAGCCAACAAACCCGATCAAGTTGTAGGCCGGAAGAGGCCCGCAGGGCCGTCATCCGGCATGGCAGGCAAAGCCTGCCTTCGATTATTCACCAGTGTACAGTTCATCAGTAGCCTGCCTTTCTCCGTACCATGATTTTGAATACAAGCCTTTGCTCACATAGTACTGAAAAGATGAGAATGGCCAATCCATGACCCTTTGAACAAAACCATGTTTCAGGGGATTGTAGTGAATATAGTCAAGATGATTCTTAAAATCGGCTGAATTCCTGATGGTGTGTTCCCAGTATCTGGCTTGCCATACTGGCATTTCATTTAAGCCAGAATCCTGGCGGCAATATTTGGTAAAAGCAGTCTTGATTAAGCGCCATCTTCCTGAATAATCAGAATCATCCTCTGGTAAAGTCCAGATACAATGCAAATGATTTGGCATTACGACCCAGCCATTAAGCCTGAATGGTCGCTGTTTTTTAACTTTGTGAAAAATGGAAAACAGGGAGCGATGGTATTGGGTCAATAATTCCTGGTTTTTATTGGCCAGTTTAACCGTAAAAAAGTATGTCCCGCCCTTGATACAAATCCGTTTATATTCAGACATGGTAAGAGTTCAGTTGAAATAATTTCCTTCAGGATAGATGCTTTTACTTCATTGGCAAGCATGTGCCGGATGACGGCCCTGCGGGCCTCTTCCGGCCTACGGGTATTATTA
>Ga0255767_1003579_pt1 | contig 13010 bp, 8 predicted proteins | sample 071ome_24_FD_179967 | JGI IMG/M metagenome (GOLD analysis project Ga0255767, IMG submission 179967) | Coastal salt marsh microbial communities from the Groves Creek Marsh, Skidaway Island, Georgia - 071402CT metaG (version 2) | ecosystem: Environmental > Aquatic > Marine > Intertidal zone > Salt...
CGATCCCGCCGGTCGAGGTGGCGGATGGGCCGGTGCTGGAAAACATCGACCGCGACGACGAGGTCGACCTGCTGAAATTTCCCGCCCCTTTCGTGCACGAGCTCGACGGCGGGCGCTATATCGGCACCGACGACCTGGTGGTGATGCGCGATCCCGACAGCGGCTGGGTCAATGTCGGCACCTACCGGGTGATGGTGCACGACAAAAACACCTGCGCGATCTGGATGTCGCCGGGTAAGCACGGCCGACTGATCCGCGAGAAGTATTTCGAGCGTGGCGAGGCGTGCCCGGTGGTGATTTCCTGCGGCCACGATCCGGCGCTGTTCCTGGTGGCGCATCAGGAAATCGACCACGAGCTCGATGAGTTCGCCTATGCCGGCGGCCAGCGCGGCAAAGCGATCGAGGTCATCCCGTCGGAGCTGCACAGCCTGCCGATGCCCGCCTACTCGGAAATCGTGCTGGAAGGCGAGATTCTGCCCGGCGAAACCGCTGAGGAAGGCCCGTTCGGCGAATTCATGGGCTATTACGCGTCGGAGGCGTCGATCCTGCCCGTCGTGAGGATCCGCCGCGTTTACTGGCGCCACAACCCGATCCTCACGCTGGCCGTGCCGTCGCGCCCGCCGGAGAATTTCACCTTCGCCCGCGCCACCGTGAAATCCGCGATGATCTGGGACGAGGTCGAGAAAGCCGGGCTACCCGGCGTGAAGGGCGTGTGGTGCCACGAATCCGGGGCCGGGCGGCTGTTCAACGTGATCGCCATCGAACAGATGTATCCCGGGCACGCCTCGCAGGCCGGTATGCTGGCCGCGACCTGCCATGCGGGGAATTACGCCGGGCGCTGGGTGATCGTGGTGGACGAGGATATCGATCCGTCGAACCTGTTCGACGTGACCTGGGCGATGTCGACCCGATGCGATCCGCCGGAGGATATCCAGTACATCAAGCGCGCGTGGTCGACGCCGCTTGACCCGATGCTGCGCAAACCTCCTTGGCAGAACAACCGCGCCGTCGTAGACGCCTGCCGCCCATATGGCTGGAAGGGCGATTTCCCGACCGTGGCGGAAGCTAGCCCGGATCTGAAGGCGAAAATCCGGACAAAGTACCCGGCGGCTTACGAGTAGCCGCGCCGACGGCGCCCTGAACTTTTCTTGAAAAAAAACGGCGGGGATTTTCCCGCCGTTTTCCGTTCTTCCGAAGACCTAAGGGGCTAGCGCCGCGCCTTGCGGCAGGATGCGATGTTCTGCACCTCCTTGCACCGCCAGCGCGGTGCGCAGCAGCAGGGCGAACTTGATCAGCTTCTGATTCTCCTCCGCCGCGCCAGCCACCGCGATCTTGTCAGCGACGAAGCCGAACTCGAAATTGCCGATCGCGTGGCACACTTCGGTTTCGTTGAAATGGGCGTTGCCGCGCTTGCCCGATAGCATGTTCTTCGCGACATCGACGATCCATTCCACGCTTTCCTCGGTTTCCCTGGCCAGACCGACGAACAGCGCGCACACGCCTCGGTTGGGATCGACCTTGGAGAAATGACTGCAGGCGTGGCTGTTATAGGCCTGGTCGACATGGTGGCCGAGCGCCTTCATGTCGTGCGCGCCTTCGGCGATCGCTTTCACCATGTTGTTGGCATAGGGAAAGATCCCGCACATGATGTCCGACCTCTGCGCCGCTCCGTATTTGTTCGACGACAGCTATAGCTAACCCGCGACGCGGATTGGCGGCAAGGCGCTCGCCGTGCTTGGCGTATCGGCGCTCGGTCTTGGGCGACTAGCCGCCCACCGCCGGCGGTAAGGGGCGCTGGCGGCATCACTGGCCTGACCGCGCGACTGCACTTCGACCGATCCCAAATCCAGCTTGCGCAAGCGCCCGTCTAATGGCAGCTTGCCACCTACGGTTTGTCGCCGTAAGGGCCTGTAGTTCAGTTGGTTAGAACGCTCCGCTCATAACGGAGTTGTCGGGGGTTCGAGTCCCTCCGGGCCCACCATTTTTCATAAAACACAGATATAAAATTACCCGAGCGTGGCTTGTTGGCGCGGGATCTTTTTTCCGCTCCGACGTTTTAAGGTTTTGCAAGAATGCAGGCCATCGCTTCCCGAATCGACCGGACAGCGCCCGTAATCATGCGGATGTATAGGCGCGCCGGTACCGTCAATTACGAGCAGGGAGTGGGGTAGACGCGGGAAGGAACTCCCGGGTATCTCCGTGCGCGTATTTACCTCGGCGCAGCAAGCGTCAGGTACTGCTGGCGACGCAGTTGTACTGTGCTCTCCCCAAGCCGCCTATGACAGGTTTGCTTGGGTTGGATAATGTCGCTCCCGACAAGCAGAAAGGGCCGCTTCTATCTGAAGCGGCCCCTTTTACGCATTCAAGGTTGAACGGCTTACTTGATATTTGCCGCCGCTTCGCTGGCCGCCTTCGCCTCTGCGGTCCAGAGGCCCTGCTTGTTATAGAACTCGGCAGCAGCCGGATGATAGGGCACCATCGGGAAGAGGGTGACGGAGTTCTTCCGCTGGAAGCCCCGGAAGATCGGGCTGGCTTTGGTGAATGCGTCGTTGCCTTTCCAGAGCGCCTCAGTGATCTTTGTTGCCGTGGCGTCGTCCAGGTCCTTGCTGGACATCAGATAGGTGTCGTATGTCATGAGGTTGGTCGGGCCAGTGATGCCGAGCGGCGGAATGGGCTTCGGAAATTTGGCAAGCTTCAGTCCCGGGAACATCATCTTCCGCATCTTCGCAAGTTTTTCCGGCGAGTCGTCGAAGCTCAGGAACCGGATTTTGTTCTTGGCGTGGATTTCGCGCAGGATGGGCATGCCGACAGCGCCCCAGGTGGAATCGACCCGGCCGGCGCCGAAGGTTTTAATGCCGTCGACGACACCGGTAACAGGTACCTTGACGACGTCGCCCCAGGTCAGACCGCCATTGCCGAGGCCGGTTGCGATCGACATCGGCAGAGTGGAATGCCCGCCGAAATCGGAGGTTAGCTTCTTGCCCTTTAGATCGGCGACTTTTGTGATTGAAGAATCCGCGCGCACGACGAGGCCGAGACGCAGGACGTTCGGACCGGACCGGAGGAGCCGGAAATTCTTGCGGGGTTTCTTCGCCTTGTTGCCCCCTGTGACTTCCAGATACACCGAACTGGCGGTGAGAACCGCAAGCTTAATCTCGCCCCGGTTAAGTGCGTCCAGATAGGCGTCCGGACCGGCAAACGGACGAACCACGAACCGCATGTCAGAGTTGTCAGTCAGCACCTTAGCCATGGCCGTGCCGACCCGGTTCATCAGGCTACCCTGTCTATCCGTCGCGATGACCATGGTCTGCGCCTGGGCATAGGCCGCCGAAGTGACCGCGAGGCCGGTGCCCAGGGCCAGCGCCGTGAACGTTCTATTTGCTCTTCTCTTCATCGTTTCCTCCCGATGGTTTTGGTGCGGTAGCATGAATTTGGAACCCGCGGATTAGTGGAACGCCTTCACTATGTCACCTATTGCTCGGGGTGAACAAGTCCCCGAAACCGACTGCCAAACCGGAAAGGCGTTAACCTTCTCCAGCATTCAGTTGCTGTTTGTGCCGGTTCTTGCGGATTGAGAGCCCAGTCATGACGATGGTCGCCGCGGCCAGGGTCGGCCAGCAATAGGCCATGTCGAACGGAACAACCATAATCGTAATGCCGCTCACTGTAGCAACGATCTGTTCCGGCATTGTCATTGGCCGGAACAGATAGCCCGCCATGCCGACCGCAAGAACACAAACGCCCAGGGCCGTTTTGAGCGCCACAGCCGCGATCATGCCCGCGCTGCCCTCGAATATCAATTCGGGCTGGAACACGAACACGAACGGAACCACGTAGGCCACAATTCCCAGACGAACGCCGGCTAGTCCGGTCTTCCAGAAATCCGTGTTGGCGACGGCGCAGGCTGCAAAGGTCGCGATACAAATCGGCGGCGTAATCATTGATAGCATGCCGTAGTAGAAGATGAACAAATGCGCCGCCATCTTCGGAATGCCTGTCTCGACAAGCGCCGGGGCGATCAGCAGTGCTAGCATGAGGTAGATCACGCCTGACGGCATCCCCATTCCCAGGACTATGCAGACAAGCGCCGTCATCAACAGCAGGCTGAGGGCGCTGTCTCCTGCGAGCTGTGTCAACAAAAGCGAGAAATTGAAACCTAGGGTCGATATCTGGATGGACCCGATGATCATGCCCGCCAGGGCGGTGATGATCACCAGCTCGAGGACGGTCTGTCCGGTCTCCCTGACCGCGAGCCACAGTTTGTAAAGGGTCGGGCGGGTGGCCTTGTTAAATATGGAGACGGCAAGGGTCGCCGCGACTGCCAGCATGGCAGAACGGCCCGGCGCCCAGCCCTCCGCGATCAGCGTCCAAATCAGCAGAAAGATGGGGATGATAAATACCCAGCCCCGAATCAGGATATTTCCGACCGACGGTGCATCTTTGGTGTCGACGCCTGTCAGCTTGTTTTTCGCTGCTTCGAGGTCGATCTGGACAAACAGGGCCAGGTAATACATAAGCGCCGGAAGCGCCGCGGCGATAATTACTTCGCCGTAGGAAACCTGCAGAATATCCACCATCAGAAAGGCGACGATCCCCATCACCGGCGGCATGATCTGTCCGCCGGTCGAGGCGACGGCTTCGATTGCGGCCGCTACATGTCCGCGGTAACCGCACCGGCGCATCATGGGAATGGTGATTGGCCCGTCCATGACGACGTTGGAAACCGCGCTGCCGGAGATGGTCCCGAAAAGGCTGGACGCGACGACAGCGACTTTGGCTGGGCCGCCCCGGTATTTTCCCATGGTCGTCAGTGCAAAATCGTTCAGGAACTTATCCCCGTTAGCGGCAAACAGAACGCGCCCGAAAAGGATGAAGGCGACGATGATACTGGTGGTTACGTCCAGAGGGGTCCCCAGAAGCGCATTGTTATCGAGATAAAGATAGGTGGCGATCCGGTTCAGCGACGTGCTGGGCACGTTCAGGATTCCGGGCGCGAGATGGGAAAGCGCCGAGTATCCGATGAAAACGGCGCCCATGATGACCAGCGCCCAGCCGGTCGCCCGCCTCGTGGCTTCAAAAACCAGTAGCACCGAGAGATACCCCAGGATGACACGTTCCGGGCGGAGTTCCCCGATAGTTTCCACGATCTCGCGGTAGCCGATCACGACAAACAGACCACAGACGACGCAGAGCAGGGCGAGTATCCAGTCGTAGAACGGAACTTTGTCGGACGTCACTGATTTGTGCGTTTTCAGCCCGATGAAAATGGCGGCCATGGCCAGCGCAAAGATCAGTGCCAGGAATTGCTCCTTGAATATTGGTAGCCCGACAATGTGGTGAAGGTCGATCGACCAGGCTGCGCAAAGCAGTGTGATGGCAACCAGCAGAACGTTTTGAATATAGAGGGGTGTCCCGCCCAGGGTCCGCCATTTCCGGTTGCCCATGAGATCCGCCGTCGGGTCCTCTGCAGGCGAGGACTGTTGTGTCTCGGTGTTCATTTTCATCCCTCTGGCCTGGCATCCCGGGTTCTGTCGCGCCAGCGTACCATGAATTTCTATCGTGCTGCCTGGCTCGCCGTTTCGGTTCGTGAGTCGGACGCTTTTGTCTAATGCTCTATCGCGGTAATAAATAAACACGATTTTGCAATGCGCCGATAGACAGGACCATCAAAACGTCTGTTCGGACTGTGGAGACGAAATTCAATTGAGCACACTACCCTCCAAGAATGACGGTCTTCGGCTGGCAGCAGATATTGGCGGCACCTTTACAGATATCGCCGCGTTCGACGAAAAGTCGGGGCGTCTGTTGTTCGGAAAGTCGCTATCGACCCCCGCGAATCTCGTCGATGGAATAGCGAACGGAGTTGAGAAGGCGGGATCCCGTTTCTCCGATGCCGATCTGTTCCTGCACGGTTCGACTATCGCGATCAACACCATGCTCGAACGGACCGGCGCCAGAACGGCCCTGGTCGTGACTGAAGGTTTCAAGGACATCTACGAAATCGGGCGGGTCAACCGTCCGGATGCCTACAACCTGTATTTCCGGAAGCACGAACCGCTGGTCGAACGCGCGCTCCGGTTCGAGGTGACGGAGAGGATGTATGCCGAGGGCGCGGTTTGCAAAGAGCTTGCAGAAGACCAGTTGATTGCGCTGGCGACGCAGTTCAGGTCGATGGATATCGAGAGCGCGGCGGTTCTTTTCCTGCATTCCTACAGCAATCCCGCGCATGAAGTGCGCGCCAGGGAAATCTTGGAACAGCAGTGTCCGGGAATGTTCGTATCCGTTTCCCACGAACTTTCGCAGGAGTATCGTGAGTTTGAGCGGTGTTCCACGGTCGTCGCGAACGCCTATATCGGGCCCAAGGTCCGGACCTATCTGTCCGGGGTCCAAAGCCGGATGAAAGAGGCCGGGTTCGGGGGCTCGTTTCTGGTAGTTCAATCGACAGGCGGTCTTTACGAAGTGGACCAGGCCAAGTCGGAATGCATCCGGATGCTAGAGTCCGGGCCGGCCGCCGGCGTAATCGGCACCAAGGCGCTGTGCGATGTTCTCGGGATGGAGGACGCGATTTCCTTCGATATGGGCGGGACCACCGCGAAGTCGGGCGTCATATACCGGGGAAGTCCCCTGACGACCGGCAGCGCCCTGATCGGCGGATACGACCGCGCCCTGCCGGTGCAGGTGTCGATGATGGATATCTTCGAGGTCGGGACCGGCGGCGGCAGCATTGCCTCCATCGGAGACGGCGGGTCTCTGCACGTGGGTCCCGAGAGCGCCGGGGCGGCCCCCGGACCGGTCTGCTATGGCCTTGGCGGAACGGAACCGACCGTGACAGACGCCAATCTCGTACTCGGTCGCTTGGCGCCCGACCGATTTCTGGGCGGTGAAATGATCCTGAACTCCGGTGCGGCGGAAGAGGCCATCAGGTCGCGAATCGCAGATCCGCTAGGCATGACCGTGATCGATGTGGCCGAAGGCATCCTTCGCATCGCCGCGACGACTATGTCCTATGCGGTGAAAGCCGTCTCGACCGAGCGCGGACTCGACGCGGCGGCGTTTGCCATGATCGCGATGGGCGGCGCCGGCCCGCTGCATGCCTCCTTGGTTGCCCGGGAGATCGGTATGAAAAAAATTATCGTGCCGCAGTCGCCGGGTCATTTTTCCGCGTTCGGCATGCTGTTTTCCGATCTCCGCTATGACTATGTACAGACCGCACCTTCTCGGCTGGCGGACGTCGGGTTCGAGGATATCGAGGCAATCTACGAGCAGATGGAGCTGACCGGGTTCGAGGCTGTCGAACGCACGTCGATCGATGTCGGCGAAATCGTCGTCTCCCGCGCGGCGGACATGCGTTATGTCGGGCAGGAACACGCTGTCACGGTCGATCTTTCTGGCCGGTATTTTTCGGAACAGGATCGCGACGGCATGAAGGCGGAATTCGACCGGGTGCACGAGATCCGCTACGGCACCTCGGCGCCCGCCGAACAGGCCGAAATCGTCAGTCTGCGAAGCACGGTCACTGGCCTGATGCAGAAACCTCCGCTGGAAGAACATCTCGCTAGGGGAGAAGAAATCCACGATGAGGCGAAAACCGGCTCCCGGCCGGTCTATTTCGGTCGCGCGAAGGGATTTATCGAAACGCCGTCCTATGCCCGGGAAAATCTGCTGGCGGGCAACAGGATTTCAGGTCCCGCCGTCGTGGAAGAACACGCGTCGACCACGGTTCTCTTTCCCGGGGACGAAATGGAGGTGGACGGCTTCGGCAATCTAATGATCACAGTCGGAAGGCACTCCCAATGAACGCCGCCGCGAAATATCTCGATACCGATCCCGTCACCACGGAAATCGTCCGAAACGGACTACTGGCCGTCACCGAAGAGATGAAAACCAACCTTACCCGAACAGCCTACAACATAATCATCTATGAGGCGCTCGATTTTACGGTCGGCATTTTCACCCCCGAAGGGGAAACAGTCTCGATCGGGATCGGACTGCCGATGTTCATCCGGGGAATGGCCGAAACCGTCAAAGCCAAAATCAGGCATTTCGGATATGAGGGAATCCGGCCGGGCGACATATACGTCACCAACGACGCCTATCTGACCGGCAGTCATCTCAACCACATGACCTTCACCATGCCGATATTCGATGGCGACGATTTGGTCGGCTTTGCCTGCTGCATGGCGCACTGGATTGATATCGGCGGCACCCTGGGCGGCATGACAACAGATATCTATTCGGAGGGCTTGCAGCTTCCGATCCTGAAATACCAGACCGAAGGCGTGGTCAATACTGACCTTGAAGAGATCATAAAGATGAACGTGCGCATGCCGGCACGCGCGATGGGCGATCTGCGCGCCCAGGTCACGGCGGTCAAAACGGGCGAAAGAAGGTTTTCCGAACTGATCGGCCGCTATGGCAAGGTGGCGGTTCTGCAGAGTATCGCCGCCATCATGGACAGTGCAGAAGCCGCTTCGCGCAAGCGCACGCTCTCCATTCCCGACGGCGTCTACGAGGCCGAGTCCTTCATGGATGATGACGGCATCGAGATCGGCAAGCCGATCCCCATCCGAGTGAAGGTAATCGTCGAGGGCGACGAGATGACGATCGACCTCACCGAAATATCTTCCCAGGTTCGTGGTTTCTACAATTCGGGCGTAACCACCGGCCATGCCTGCGCCCAAGTCGCCTTCAAATGTCTGACGTCACCAACCGACTATCCGATCAACGACGGCTGTTTCCGCAATCTCAAGTCGATCGTCCCCATGGGTAAAGTCGTCAGCGCGGTTCGTCCGGCGCCGATGCGATGGTGGATGACGTTCCCGATGACGGTCGTGGATACGATATTTAAGGCGCTGGAGGCGGCCATACCAGATAGGGTTATCGCCGGGCATCACGCCGACCTGATTGTAGTGATGTTCCACGGCATCAATCCCCGGACCAAAGAATTCTTCATCGGAAATTTCGGACCTCTTGGCGGCGGCTGGGGCGCCAAACTGACTGAAGACGGCCGGAACGGGGTCGTCTGCATCAACGACGGCGACACGCATAACAGCCCGAATGAGCAGGTGGAGACCAAGTTCCCGGTACTGGTCGAGCGGAATTCGCTGATCCGCGACTCCGGCGGGCCCGGCAGGCATCGCGGCGGGCTGGGCATTGAACGTGTCGTTCGGGCTCGGACCTCGATCGTGGTCAACACGCAGATCGACAGGGTTCACTGCAAACCCTGGGGGCTAGCCGGCGGAGGAGATGCGGAGGGAAATTCTGTGGCGCTCAGGTTGGAAGGGGAATGGAAGGAGGATTTTCCCAACGCGAAAGTGCTTACTGCGCAGTTGAAGGAAGGGGAGGCATTCCGCCTGAGATCCGGCGGTGGCGGTGGTTTCGGTCCCGCGATGGAACGCCCGGCCGAGATTGTCGCGATAGATGTGAAGCAGGGATACATCTCCCTGGAAAAGGCCGCAGAAGCTTATGGAGTGATCGTCGATCCGGAAACATTCGAGGTCGACGTGGCAGCGACCGAAGAACGGCGCGCGGCGCTGGGCTAGAATCGGCCCGTCAGTTTAACGGTAAACGAGGCGGCGCTGCCGCCGCAACAGGGACAGCTGAGGTTGGCGAGTATCTTCTGCCTGTCCTCGTCCCTCATCTCGGATTGGGATAAAAGCGTATCGATCTGGTTCAGAAGGTCCGTGTGCATGGAGTTGCCGAAGGACACACGTTCTTCGACTGCGATGTCCGACGCATTTTTCGTATCTGAAGAGCCACTCATTTTGGATGCCGGTATCTCGATTGACGAAGCCCGATATTATCGAAACGCTTTTGACTATGTCTATCGATGGAATAGTCTGATGCGATCCGGATCGAGACCGATAGGTATAATCGTGAGGTGGAGAAACAATGATCGGCGTCAGTCTGCGGCGTCTGGAGGTATTCAAGACCGTGGTCGATCTGGGCGGCTTCAGCGCGGCCGCGGATCATCTCGGCATCGCCCAGCCGTCCGTGAGCGCCCATATAAAGGCGCTGGAAGATCATCTGGGGCAACCCCTGTTTATCCGACATAGGGGGCGCCCCCCGCGCCTGACCGCCATGGGGCAGACTTTCCATGCCTATGCGGCCGACGCGGTGTTGCGGGCAACGGAGATTGGAACGACCCTTCGCGCAGATCGAGATTCGGATTCCGGCCGCTTCAGTGTTGCCGCTCAGCGCAATCTCGCAAATCTGATCCTGCCCGGTTACTTCGCGGCCTTTCTAAAGGCAAATCCGGGAGCAAAGATCGTTTCCTTTAGCGAAATCCAGGAAAACGTGCTCGGCATGATCCGAAATGACGAGGTTGATATCGGATTGTTCCTTGCGATCGGGCCTGTGCCAGGAGTCCGGTCGGACGTCATGGGCCATCTAGAACTAGCCCTGGTGGCGGCGCCGGATCACCCGCTTGCAGTGCGGCGTAATATTCGTCCCGAGGAAGTGGCCGGTTTTCCGTTTGTGGGAGGTATCGCCGAATCGCAATTTGCGCGAATGATCGCCACCATGTTGCGACGGTCGGGCATCAAAGACGTCGACGTGGTGCTGCAACTGCAGGACGGGGTAGCGGTGAAGAATATGGCTCAGCATGGCGTCGGGGTCGCTTGTTCCCTCCACTGTGCCGTCGAACCGGAACTAGCTGAGGGGTCGCTTGTAAGGCTGCACCTTGCAGATGGACTGGGGCCTCTTCAGGTGAGGTGGGCCTACGCACAGAATCGGGAGATTCCGCAAATCGCGTTCTCTCTCATCAGATATCTGGAAGAGCAACAACCGTTTTCCAACTGAAGCCCGCCAATCCTGAGATAGGCAAAGAAAAGGAATTTGCGCAGAATATAGCTATTTGACTATATGCTATACGGCGACTTGGCCATTGCCGTCCGGTGCGCTGGGAGCCATGATCGTGCCGGCTGAGCCCGGTCGGCCGGAGCGTTTACGCAGTCCGGCCGACCGAAATGAAATTGCCGTCCCTTACGCGGTGAGACAAATCAAAAGATACTGGGAGAGAAATCATGAACAGACTGGTAACCGCGACAGGCGCGCTTCTCGCGCTGTCAATTATGCCCGCCGGCGTGGCACAGGCAGACGCCGTGGCCGATTTCTATACCGGCAAGACGATCAAATTCTATTCCGGCGGCAGTGCCGGCGGCGGGTTTTCCGCAGTCGCGCGTCTGGTGGCCAAGCATATGGCGGCGCGGGTTCCGGGTCAGCCCAATATCATCGTCGAAGCGCGTGCCGGCGCCGGCGGTGCCAAGATGATGTCCTACATGGCCAACGCCGCGCCCAGGGACGGCACCGCGCTCGGCGCTGCCCTGCCGATTGCGGTGAACGCGCCTTTGCTGCGCAAGGTGAAGTTCAACCCGGCAAAATTCCAGTGGCTGGGATCGACCACCGCGATGACAGAGGTCAGCTCCGTCTGGCATACCGCGCCGGCGACCACGCTTGAAGACGCTAAAAAGACCGAAGTCATCATGGCGACGTCGAGCAAGCTTTCTTCCGCCTATCTGATCCCGGCGTTCATGAACGCCGTCATCGGTACCAAGTTCAAGATCGTACCGGGCTATCGCGGGGCGGGTCCGATGAACAAGGCGATGGAATCCGGTGAAGTCCACGGTCGCGGCAGTTTCTACAACAGCTACGTGACGACCAAAGGCGACTGGCTGCGTGAAAAGAAGATCATCCAGCTCGTCCAGGTCGGTCCCGGTGAGAAGGAGCTAGCCGGCGTGCCGAACATGCGCGATCTGGTGACCACAGACGACCAGCGCCGCATGGTCGATTTCATGGAAGCGCCGGCCTATGTCGGTCACGGTTTCTTCGCGCCGGAAGGCGTTCCGGCCGACCGGGTCGCGGCTCTGAAAAAGGCGTTCGTCGAAACCGTGAGCGATCCCGCCTTCCGTAAGGAAGCGAAGGAACGGCGGATGATCGTGAATCCCGTTTCGGCGGAAAAGATTCAGGAGGTCATCAATCGCTCCATGGCAACGCCGGAACCTCTGCTCGCCAAGTTCCGCGACATGGTCAAGATCGGTCCGCCCAAGGGCGCCAAGAAAAAGTAGGCCGCTTGCGCACGCACCAGACCGGGCCGGGGTGTGCGCCCCGGCCCGCCGATTAAGGACAACGCGAAGTGCCGTCCATGCATATCATCGATTCCCATTTTCACTGGTGGCCGAGATCCTTTCTGGAGCATCTCGGCAAACGGGCCGGCTATCCCAGCGTCACGGTCAATGACCGGGGCGGATATGCTTACAAGCGGCACGCCGACAGCACCGACACGTTGAACAGCTGGAAGGAATGGTTCGACCTCGACGATCAGCTCGCCCATATGGACGGGCTGGGTCACGACGTTGATGTGGTATGTTCGATCGGTCCGCTATCTGTCCATTTTTCCGACGTAGAGCCTGAAATGGGGCGCGATGACGCCCTGTTCTGGAACGAGGAAATGGCCGCCGCACAGCGAAAATATCCGGGGCGGGTATGGGCAAGTGCCGCCGTGCCGCTGCTCGACACCGACATCGCCATCGATGTTCTCGACGATGCGGTCGGTCGCCTCGGTCTGATGGGCGCCAATCTTCCCGGCAGTATCGGCGCCGATCCGCGGATCGATGCCGACCGGCTGGACCCTTTCTATGCCCGGGCCGCCGAACTTGGCATTCCGCTGTTCCTGCATCCCACCGATGCCCTGTTCCAGGATTCGCTCGAGGGGTATGACGGCGCGCTTCACCTCAGCCTCGGCCGGGTAATCGAGGTCAGCGTGGCTGCGATGCGGCTGGTTTTCTCGGGCATTATGGAACGTCATCCGGATCTGAAAATCGTGATGTCGCATACCGGCGGCGCGCTGCCGTACCAGTCCGGTCGAATGGACAAGAACGGCAAGAAAGCGAAGCTGCCGCAGGAACCGAGCACCTATATGAAACGTATGTACAGCGATACAGTGTCGCCGCACATGGAGGGCATAAGGTTCGCCATCGATTATTACGGCGCCGATCACGTGATGTACGGCA
>Ga0255767_1003602_pt1 | contig 12962 bp, 13 predicted proteins | sample 071ome_24_FD_179967 | JGI IMG/M metagenome (GOLD analysis project Ga0255767, IMG submission 179967) | Coastal salt marsh microbial communities from the Groves Creek Marsh, Skidaway Island, Georgia - 071402CT metaG (version 2) | ecosystem: Environmental > Aquatic > Marine > Intertidal zone > Salt...
GCTAAACGACGGCGCGGTGATCGACCTGGGCACCGTGCGACTGGAGGCCATGCACCTGCCCGGACATCGGCCCGAGCACACCGGCCTGCTGCTGATCGACACCAGCCGCGGGGCCGACCCCTGGGCAGTGCTCACCGGTGACTCGCTGTTCGTCGGCGACATCGGACGGCCCGACCTGGCCGTGGATGCCGCCGACGGCGCGCGCGAGCAGTTCACGAGCATCCAGCGCCTGATGGAGCTCCCCGACTGGGTCGAGGTCTATCCGGGCCATATCGGCGGGTCGCTGTGCGGCAGCGCCGAGATCAGCGCCAAGACCTCCAGCACCATCGGCTACGAGCGCGCGCACTCGGCCCTGACGCAGTCGGACGACGTCCGGGCGTTCGCCGCCGAACTCATCTCGCGCCTGGCGGTCAAGCCCCCGGACCTGGACCGCGTTGTGGGGATGAACAGCGGGCCGCTGTTGACCCCGGGTGCGCCGGCTCCGGCGCTGGACGGCGAGGAGTTACTGCGCCGGGCGCAGGCCGGCGCAGTGGTGATCGACGGGCGCTCGTCCGCGGCCTTCGCGGCGGCGCATGTGCCCGGATCGCTCTCGGTGCCCTCCGCGGGGTCCGGATTCGCCACGCGCGCCGCGCTGGTGGCCGGACGCGACGACCCACTGCTGCTGGTGGGATCCGACGAGGCCCAGGCCCGTGACATGGGCGAACGCCTTGCAGCGGTGGGCCGTCGCGACCTCATCGGCGTTCTGGCTGGTGGGTTCTCGGCCTATCTCGACGAGGGGTTGCCGACGGCGGCGATCGAGCGAATCCGCGCAGCCGACCTGCCGCCACGCCTGGAGGCCGACCCGTCGATCGTGGTGGTGGACGTGCGCGACCACGCCGAGTTCTCCGCATGCCACCTCCCGGGATCCATCAATCAGCCGTACTGGGCCTTCCGTGACGGGCCGGACGCTGCCATCCCGCGCGGGCGACCCGTGGCCGTGATCTGCGCTGCCGGGCGACGGGCTGCGCTTGCGGCCAGCGTCCTGGCGCGCGAGGGCTTCGGCCCGGTGATCCACGTGGACAACGGCGGCGTGGACACCGTGGCCGGACTGGGGGTGCCCGTGGAGGGTGCTGCCGGCTAGCGCCCGTGCGCGGCCGTGACGAACGCCGCGATCACGGCGCTCCCGGGGTCGGCCTCCGGGTGCCACTGCACGCCCAGCACGAACGGGGCGCCGGGCAACTCGATGGCTTCCGCCACGCCGTCATCGCTCGCGACCCCGCTCAGGACCAGGCCGTCCCCGAGGCGGTCCACGGCCTGGTGGTGATGGGACGGCACGCGATGCACGGTCTCCCCCGCCGCGCGCGCCGCAAGGCTGCCGGGCGTGATGTCCACCATGTGGTCGTTGCCATCGAACGTGCCCGTCGTGCGCCGGTGCCCCTCGTGGCCATGGCTCTCGGGGAGGTGCTGGGTGAGCGTCCCCCCGAGCGCCACGTTCAGCACCTGCATGCCCCGGCAGATGCCAAGGAGTGGCATGCCACGGTCGATGGCCGCGCGCACCAGGCGCGACTCCCAGTCGTCACGCGCTGGGTCAGGTACCTCGGCCTCCGCATGCGGGCTCGCGCCGAACACCGCGGCCTCGATGTCGTTGCCACCGGTGAGCATCAACCCGTCGAGCGCAGCGAGCACCTCATCTGCATCCCCGTCGTGCGGCGGCAGCACGAATGCCATGCCGCCCGCGCGCTGCACGTGCCGCACGTAGTCCGCGGCCACCACCGCCGCGGGCTGCTGCCACGGGCCCCACGCAGCGGGCAGGATGGCGCATGCGATGCCGATGCGGGGCCGATGCGGACGGGAGGCGGGCACCCGGTCACGCTATCGCGGCAGGCCCACCCACGACCGACCCACCGCCCGGCGACTGGCCTTCGGCGCTAGGCTCACCGCATGACCCTCAGGTTGCGTGATGAATGGGTGGCCGCCTCGCGCGACCTGTCGCGCATGGGCGCCGAGTGGACCACAGCCCTCTCCGCGATGGCGGGCGCCTCGCTGGGCGGCCTTGCCGGCCGCATCGCGCTGGGGCGCAGGGTGGGTCCCCTCGTGGGCGCCGCCATCGGGTCGTGGGCCGGTGTGTACGCCGCCTCCATGCGGCGGCCCCACGACCACCAGCCCTAGGCCAGGCGGCGCTACGCCGGGGCGGGCTCCACCATGTCGCTCAGGATGTGCACGCCCAGCAGGTGGTTCACGAGGATGTCGTCGCGGTTGGCATCGGCGGCGGCCCCCTCGCGGCCGCCCACCAGTTCCGCGACGGCCCCGGGGTCGGCGATGCCCGCCGCGGCCACCCGCCGTGGGTCGAGCCACTCATCAGCCAGCGCGCCGAGGCCACGGGCCTTGGCATCGTCGGTGTGCGCAGGCGGTGCCATGAACGGGAACTTCTCGCGGGTGTAGAGCTCGTCGGGCAGCACGCCCTTCACGGCCTCGCGGAGCACCCACTTCTCGACACCGTCGCGGATACGCAGCCCCGGCGGGATGGTGACGGCGAACTCGGCCAGCAGGTGGTCGAGGAATGCCGGGCGGGACTCCAGCGCGTGCGCCATGTCCACCCGATCGCCGCCCCAGGTGAGGATCTGCCCCTCCAACTGGGTCTTGCTCCATGTGTACTGGGCGATGTCCAGGGGATGGCGCCCGCGCACGCGCTCCGCATCCAGCGCACCGGCGATGGCCTCGATGGGGTCGTACCCGGCGAGTTCCTCGCGCAGGCCGTCCGACAGCAGCGGGCGCGCGCGGGACAGCGTCTCCATCCAGGGCTGCACCCACGATGGGGTGAAGCCGCACAGGTCGTCAAAGGCCGGGTGGTTCTGGGCGTCCTCGGAGAGGATGGCCCCGCCGAACAGGGCGTTCGACCGCTCCATGGCCTCGCGGTGCACCGCCTGGTCCGGCCCGCCGTGGATGAACATGTCGCGCTTGAAGAACGGATACCCGCCGAAGAGCTCATCCGACCCCTCGCCGGTGAGCACCACCTTGAAGCCCTCCTCGCGCACGCGCCGGCTCATCTGCCACTTGGCGACGCTGAGGGTGTTGTAGAAGGTGCGCTCGGCGTGCCGCACGACTGAGGTGAACGAGTCGCCGTACAGGCGGGCGGCATCCACGTGCAGGATGATCTGGCGCGCCCCCACGGTGCGCGCCATGTCGCGCGCGATGCGGCTCTCGTCGTAGCGGTCGTCATCGAAGGCGATGGTGAACGCCGTGATGGGCGACTGCTGCTGGGGAGCGGCGAGGCCCAGGATGGAGCAGCTGTCAATACCGCCCGACAGGTAACAACCCACCGGCACGTCGGCCTCCAGGCGCACGCCCACGGCGTCGATCAGGCGATCGCGCGTGCCCCCGACGAACCGCGCGGCAGTGGCGTCATCGGCCGCCTCGTGGTCGCCCGCGAGCGGGAAGTCCAGGTCCCAGTAGGTCTCGGCACGGGCCACCAGGCGGCCGCCCTCACGGCGGATGCGCAGCATCTGGCCGGGCCGGACCGCCTGGATGCCCTCGAAGGCAGTCTCGCCGGGCACCATCACCTGCATCAACTGGTGAAGCGCGGCGCGGCGCGACAGCTCGCGCGGGCAACGCGGGTGCGCGAGGAGCGCCTTGATCTCCGACCCCCAGATGCATTCGTCATCGTTGATGTGCACATACAGGGGGCGCACGCCGAAGCGGTCGCGCACCAGCAGCAGTTCGTCCTCGCGCTTGTCGTACAGGGCGAAGGCGAACTCGCCGCGCAGCCGGTGGACGAACTCCCGCCCGAGGCGCCGATGCAGGCCGATGGCGATCTCGCTGTCGGTGGCGGTGCGCATGCGCTCGCCATCCGCCGCCAGTTCAGCGCGGATGCGCTTGTAGCCGTAGAACTCGCCGTTCACCGTGAGCGCCGTCATGCCGTCGCGCGACACCAGTGGCTGCTGTCCGTCCTCGAGGCCGATGATGGCAAGCCGTGTGTGGCCCATGGCCAGACCCACCGAGGGATCCACATACGACCCTTGGCCATCGGGGCCGCGGTGCACGATGGCCGCGCACATGTCGTCGATGATGGCCGGGGCGTCGGGCAGCGGGTCGCCCGGGCGCCAGTAGCCGCAGATACCGCACATCAGGTGCTCCTCAGGTGGTGCGACGGATGGGGGCGCAGGCCGAGGCCACTGCCTCGTGATCGCCCAGGATGCCCAGAAGCAGGGCCTCACGGATGAAGACCGCCCCGGCGGCCTGCGCGAAGTACAGGTTGTGCGCGGTGTCGTCGAGGTCCTCATCCAGCTCGGCGCCGCGCGCGAGCGGGTGCATCACCACCGCACCGGGCCGCAGGCCGCTGGACGCGCTGACGGTGACCGCATCGTCCTGTGTGACGAAGCCATCCGCGACGGGGACGATGGCGTTCATGTAGAGGACGTCGGCATCCGCGACAACGGACGCCGGGTCGTCGGTGAGCTCCAGGTCGATGCCGGCCGACTCCAACTCCGCGCGCAGGTCGTCGTCGAAGGGGTCGGCGAACAGCGACGCCACGGTGATGCGGCGAAGCGCGCTGCCGAACCGTGACGCCAACCACAGGAAGCTGTTCACGGCGCGCATGGTGGACGGGCTCCCGAAGACCACCAGATGGATGCGCGAATCCTCGGGGCAGTCGTCGAGGGCGAGATCCGGACGCCACTTGAGCAGCGCGTACCAATCGGCGAGGGCCTGGGTGGGGTGATGCGCGGTGCCATTGCCCGCATTGATCACCGGGATGCCCGCCGACTCGCAGATCTCCTCGACCGATGTCGGGTCCGGATGGCGCACGATCACGACATCGCCGTATCCGGTGAACATCTCGCCGATATCCGCGAGCGACTCGCCCTTGGCGACGCCCGTGACCTTGCCATCGGGAACGCTGAGAACCCCGCCGCCAAGGCGCACCACGGCGCTCTCGAACGACAGGCGGGTGCGGGTGGAGGCCTCGAAGAACGCCGTGATGGCGATCGATCCTGCCAGCGGTCGCCCGCGCGGCCTGCCATTGGCCTCGATCATCGCGGCCACCCGGCACAGGCCCAGCACCGTGGCGCGATCGAGCTGGTCGGGGTGCACGAGCGATCGCCCATGCAGCCCCTGGAGATCCGGTAAGGGGTCGTCGCCCTCCGTGGCGGCGAGCAGTCCGGAAGGGTCGGGTCGGAGTCCGCGCCGGGCGGCGGGAACCTGCCCCTGGAGGTCGGCGGCAGCAGCTCCGGCTGCACGTCGAGAGTCAATGATGACTGCGTCCTAACGTTGTCCGCGGATCCCGGGGCGCATGCCCATGGTTCAGCCGCGGCGGGCGTGCGGGGGAAGGGGAATTGCAGTCCCCTCCTGACCCGAATTCACGACGACCCTAGCCCACGGCCCGGCGAACGCCAAAGCCGGGGGTCCGGGGCGACGGTGCCGACCACGTCGACGACGACGCCGTCCCCTCCCCCGTGGCGAGGTATGCCTCGCGGGCAACCGCGCATGCCTCCCCCACCAGCAGGGCGGGTCCGATGGCGAAGCATCCCGGTGCCCCCACGCGCCGGGCGCCCCGGCCGGCGATCACCGCGCGTGCCCGCCGCTCGGCCCGGGTGATGTGCTGCTCGTGTGCCTCATCGCTCATCCATCCGACCGCGGTGAAGCCATCGGAGCGAAGGGCCGCCAGGCACTCGCCTGGATCGTCGATGCTGCCGATCCAGATCGAGTGGCGGCAGGGGTTCCATGCCACGCAGAGCGTGAGAGTGCGGGAAGGGGATCCGTTCATGGCCGGCAGGATCGGCGGCCTTCGTTAGGGAGGCGTTGAGGCCGCGCTACGTGTTTCGGGGTGTGTTCCCCCGCGACACCTCACCACGGAGACGACTACCTGAACCAGAGCGGGGTGATGCGCGTGCCGCGATGCACCGCTAGCTCACCCGCGCCCAGCCGACACCGCGGCCGAACTGATTCGACTGGGCGTACAACGGATTCGCCGCCGACACCGCGGCATCGGGATCGCGCGGGATGCGCCGCACGATCACGAGGTTGATGTCGTTCACGTCCTTCGGGATCAGGTTGGTCTTCTTCACGTAGCTCACCAGCACCAGGCGCGCGTTGGCGCGATTCTGCCCGGTCGGATCCCCCGTGGTGAAGCGCATCTCCTGGTCCGTTGGCCACGAGATGACCGGCGCGTCGAACACCTCACCGGAGAGCGTCCTGCCGCCCAGGGTGGATCCGGGGAGCTGGGCGAACGAAACCTTGTTGTTGGAGTTGCGGTAGATGATCGTGAGATCAGTGCGGCAACTCGCCTGGGGGTCCTGGAAGATGCGCAGACGGCTGGTGACCTTGTAGGCCTGCCGGGCGGCGTCCCACACGATGGCTCGGTCGTCCTGCTGGTAGAAGGTCTGGGTGCAGGGCGGGCCAGGCGCGGCGGCGGAGCCGGGGTGGTGCTGCCGCCCGGGGTGGTGCTGCCGCCCGGGGTGGTGCCCTTAGATGTGAAACATTGGCGCCTCGGCCCGCTGGGCCTCGCGCGCGGCGATGTCGGCGATGCTGACCTCGCGGAAGGCGTCGGCCATGCGTGACGCGCCGTCCGCCCACAGCAGCGCGATGGGGCACCCCTGGGGATCGGCCCCGCCCCCGATCGGGCCGTCGATGGCCTCGACCACGTCCAGCACCGAGATGTCGGCGGGGTCGCGGCGGAGCGTGTAGCCGCCCTTCACGCCGCGCTGGCTCTGCAGGAGGCCGGCGCGGCGCAGAGCCGCGAACACCTGCTCCACCTGGTGTGGAGGTACGCCACGGCACTCCGCCACCTCGAGGATCGGGACCGGCCCCATGCCCGACCGCGCGGCCAGTTCCGCCAGGGCCTGCACGGCAACCCGGCCGCGGTCGCTTACGTTAATCACCGAAACCCCCGAAATCCAGACGACGTTGGGGAGATTAGCGGCTCAGTCGGACTCGAGGCTCTGCACGGTGTCGAGCAGCCCGTTCTCCACGCCCGTGCGCCGGAACTCGGGACGGCCCGTGCCGGGATCCTCCTTGCTGCGCTTGTAGAAGACCAGCTGCAGCAGGTCGAACCAGCCATCGAGGTCGGATGGCAGGAATACGTACCGCACATCCGCAGTGTCGATATACAGCCGCGGGCGCTTGCCCCCGCGCGGGATATCTCCCGGGGAGAGCGGCCAGCGCTCGACTGCGCGAATGGTGTCGAGCGGGATCTCGCGCCTCTTGGCCCCCAGCACGTGATCCAGCGCCGTGGGCACAAACACCACGCGCTCGTCTGTGAGGTACAGGGTGCCGTGACGGCCGAGCCACCCATTGTTCAAGTCGCTGCCCGTCTGCTTCAACACGCGCTCGTCGCCGCGGGGACGCTCCGCGTGCTTCAGGCGGGGGAGCTTTGCAGGAGGTGCCGGGGTGCTGGTCATGGCGGCAACGTAGCAGCGGCGCCGGGGACTACTCGCGGGCGAAGATCTCCATCGACGCGGATTCCTGACCCGGCTCCGCGACGACCGCCACTTGGTCAGCCGCCTCCAGCACCGTGTCGGGGATGGCCACGCGACCCACCCGTCGGCGCAGCACGCTGGTGAGCAACGTGCCGGCGGGCATCGGCAGGTCGCCGACGGCCAGGCCATCGGCACGGCTCTCTCCCACCACGCCAATCTTCATGATGTCCAACTTCTCCCGGCGCAGCAAGAGCAGGTGGACGAGCGAGTGCTGGGGGACGTCGTGCTCGATGAGCGACAGGATCGACTCGGTGGCGCACACCGTCGGCGCAACCCCCAGCAGGTCGAAGTGCTCCTGGTTGTGCGGATCGTTCACCCGCGCCACGACGCGCTCCACCCCGAAGTGGTCACGAGCCACCTGACCGATGATGATGGTGTCCTCATCATCCCCGGTGACGGCGATGCACACATCGGCCTGGGCCATCCCCGCCGACTCCAGCACGAACACTTCGGTGCCATGCCCCCGCCGTCCATGGACGACGACGCGGGGGCCCGGTTGCCCGGGCCCCCGCTCCGCCTTTCCTAGACCAGGAAGGGGATGAGCAGGAGCGCCACGATGTTGGCGATCTTGATCATCGGGTTGATGGCGGGACCCGCGGTGTCCTTGTAGGGGTCACCGACGGTATCACCGGTCACCGCGGCCTTGTGGGCCTCGGAACCCTTACCACCGAACTCGCCGTCCTCGATGAGCTTCTTCGCGTTATCCCACGCACCGCCACCCGAGGTCATCGAGATGGCGACGAAGATACCGGTCACGATAACTCCGAGGAGAAGGCCACCCAGCATCACGCGCCCGTGATCGATGCCGAAGATAAAGGCAACGATGATCGGGACGATGATGGGGATGAGCCCCGGGATCAGCATCTGCTTCTGCGCCGAGGCCGTCACGATGCGCACGCTGCGTGCATAGTCCGGCTTCTCGGTGCCCTGCATGATCCCCGGCTTGTCGCGGAACTGCTGGCGCACCTCCTCGACCACCTGCGCGCCGGCCTTCCCCACCGCCTCCATCGAGAACGCGGCGAAGATGAACGGCATGAGGCCGCCGATGAACAGCCCGACCACCACGTAGGGATCGGACAGGTCGAACGAGAGGTTCAGCGCCGACGCACCCGCATTGCCGATCGCCACCTTGAGCTCCTCGACGTACGAGACGAAGAGCACCACGGCGGCGAGCCCGGCGGAGCCGATGGCGTACCCCTTCGTGACGGCCTTCGTGGTGTTGCCGACCGCGTCGAGCGGGTCGGTCACCGCGCGCACCGACTCCGGCAGCTCCGCCATCTCGGCGATGCCACCGGCGTTGTCGGTGATGGGCCCGTAGGCGTCGAGCGCCACGACGATGCCCGCCAGAGACAGCATGGCCATGACGGCCACGCCGATGCCGTAGTAGCCCGCGAGGGCGTATGACGACACGATGCCCGCCACGATCACGATCACCGGCAGGGCGGTCGCCTTCAGGCTGACGGCGAGGCCCGCGATGATGTTGGTGGCGTGCCCGGTCTCGGACGCCTTCGCGATGCTGCGTACCGGCGGCCAGATGGTGCCGGTGTAGTACTCGGTGATCGCCACGAGCAGGATGGTCACGCCCAGGCCGATGAGAGCGGCCCAGTAGTAGTTGGCCCAGCTGCCCGGGATGACGCCGTTGGCACCCGTCGGCACCACGCCCTCCATCAGCCACTTGGTGAGCGGGATGAAGAGGAGGGCCGAAAGCACCGCCGACACGCCCAAGCCGGTGTACAACGCGGAGGTGACCGAGCTGTTCTTGCCCAGGCGCACAAACCAGGTGCCGACGATCGACGTGATGATCGACGCAGCACCGAGGATGAGCGGGAACATGATTGCGTTCATTACGCCGCCCACGAAGAACAGCGAGCCGAGGAACATCACGGCCACCGTGGTGACGGCGTACGTCTCGAACAGGTCCGCGGCCATGCCGGCGCAGTCACCGACGTTGTCACCGACGTTGTCGGCGATCACGGCGGGGTTGCGCGGGTCATCCTCGGGGATGCCCGCCTCGACCTTGCCGACCAGGTCGGCGCCGACATCGGCACCCTTGGTGAAGATGCCGCCGCCCAGTCGGGCGAACACGCTGATGAGCGAACCACCGAAGGCCAGGCCGATGAGCGGGGCGACGGCCGCCTTGTCGCCGCCGAGGACGAGGAAGTAGCCGGCAACGGAGAGGAGACCGAGGCCCACTACCAGTAGACCCGTAACTGAGCCACCCATAAATGAGATTCCAAGAGCCGGCTTGAGACCGCCCCTTGCCGCCTCTGCCGTGCGCACATTGGTGCGCACCGAGACATTCATGCCAATGAAGCCGGCGGCGGCGGACGCCACGGCACCGATGAGGAACCCGATCGCGGCCTTCCAGCCGAGCAGCGGCGACTCGACAGCACTGCCGAGGAACCCGATCAGGAGAAAGAGGACCACGGCGACGACGCCGATGATCGCGTACTGACGATTGAGGTACGCCTTCGCGCCCTCCTGAATCGCGCCGGCGATCTCGCGCATCCTCTCGTTGCCTGCAGGCTGCTTGAGGATGTATGCCGCGAGACCAAGGCCGTATGCAATGGCGATGAGCCCGCATACGAGCGCAATCCATGCACTGTTGTCCGACAGGAAGTCGGCCAAGGACTGCCTCCAAGTCTAGGGATACGGGCCCGGCAGCAGTTGCCGGGCATGCGCACGCGTGGGGACGGGGCCCCCGCCTGCGACGGGGTTTTGTACCAGACGCCACGGCGCAGATGCCCCCACCGCAGGCCATAATGCGCACCGTGAAGGGGACTCTCAGCGCCGTTGCGGGCGCCGCTCTGGCAGGTGCGCTGGCCGGGCTGGCACGGGGCGTGCGCCAACCGGGCCCGGTCCTGCCGGGCGACCGGCTGGTGCGCGCGCCCGTGGCCACGCGCACCCTCTCGGCATGGTTCCCCGCCGGGCCCGATGCTGTGTGGCCATGGCTGGCGCAGATGGGGGCGGGCCGCGCCGGGTGGTACGGCGTGGACCTGATCGACAACGGGGGCGAGGCCTCCGCCGACCACATCGTGCCCGAGCTGCAGCGGATCGCCCCCGGCGACGAACTGGCGGCGTCCACATTTGGCGGACCGCCGTTCGTGGTGGCGCAGGCAGTGGAGAACCGCGCGCTGGTGATGGTGCTGCGATCCGGCCACGGCCGACTGCGCACCTCGTATGCCTACGTGCTGGCCCCCCAGGCGGGCGGAACGCGCCTGACGGCGCGCCTGCGCATGGGGGGCCGCCCCGCGTTGGGCGCGATGCTGGCCGCCCCGCTCGTGCTGGCGGGGCACGAGGCGGGACAGCGCATTCAGTTCCTGCGGCTTCGCCGCAGGATCAGTGCCCGCTGATCACCGCTCCGTCGAGGGCGCTGCCGCAGGAGTCCTGCGTTGAGGGAATGCGCGGGATGACCGCGAACAGAAGGTCGCGCAGGCGATCGTTGTTCTGGGCGAAGACCTCGAACACCTCAGCCAGCGACACCGGTGTGACGCCGGGCATGTCCTCCAGCCCCACGTCGTAGTCGGTGATGAGCGAGATGTTGGCGTAACACATCTCCAGTTCCCGGGCCAGATGGCACTCGGGGTAGGCGGTCATGTTGATGGCGTGCCAGCCCATCTGGTTGAACCACCTGCTCTCCGCGCGCGTGGAAAACCGCGGCCCCTGCACCACCACCACCGTGCCACCGTCATGCACGGGGATCCCCAGCTCCTCGCAGCCCTCGACCAGCAGCCGGCCGATGGAGGAGCAATACGGATCGGCGGCGCTCACGTGCGTGGCCTGCGGGCCGTCGTAGAAGGTGTCGCGCCTGCCATTGGTGCGGTCCACGTACTGGTCGCACACCACGAACTCCCCCAGGCCGATATCGGCCTGCAGGCTGCCGGATGCGCAGGGGCCGATGATGTGCGACACGCCCAGTTCCTTCATGGCCCAGACGTTGGCCCGGTAGTTGATGGCATGCGGCGGGTACTGGTGGTCGTGCCCGTGGCGCGGCAGGAACGCCACGCTGCGGCCCCCGATGTCGCCCAGCACCACGGGACCGCTGGGGTCGCCGTAGGGGGTGGGCACCTCCACCTGCTCGGTGTGCTGCAGGAACGAGTAGAAGCCCGATCCCCCGAACACCCCGATTTCCGCCTGGCGGTCTGCCACCGGGGTCAGACCTTGTCCCCGGGCTTCCAGAGCTTGCCGGCCTCCCCCGGCCCGCCGGGCGTCCACAGGTCGCCACCCTGGCCACCGGGAGGCGCGGCCGGCGGCGGGGTGGCGGCGCCAGCGCCCGAGGGCCCGTCGGCGGCCTCGCCGCCCTCCTCCTTGGCCTTCTTCGCCTGCTCCACCAACTCGGCGAAGGCCATCTGCAACTGGGCCATGGGCTCGGCGAAAGGCTTGGCCGCCTCCTCGCCCATGATGGCGTTGCTCACCGCGAGCAGCGCCCGCAGCGACTCGATGGCCAGCCCCGCCTGCGGCAGGTCGAAGTCTTCCTCCCCGCGCGGACCCAGGCCCATGCGGATGGCCGCCATGTCGGTGAAGGTGGCCATGGTCTGGAACACCACGTCCTGCACCGGCGTGGTCATCAGGCGCCGCAGCATCTCTGCGGCGACCATTTCCTCCTGCGTGGGCTCGCGCCCGTCATCCCCGCCATCCGGCGGCGTCGGCTGCTCGGTGCTCATGTCGTGCTCACCATCCCCAGGTGTTCGAGTGCTTCCTCCGCCGAGCAACGCGTGCGCTCGGCGGCATGTGCGTGCATCGCGACCAGGTCCTGGCCGGAGGTGAACGCCCGGGCCTGGCGCTGCGCGCCATTGCCCTCCTCCAGCATCACCGGGATCCTCCCGAGGAAGTGCCCGAGCCCCAGCCGGTCGTGGACCGGGGCGGTGAATTCCACGAGGGCGCGCACCGCATCTGCGGTGGTGCGCTCCTCGCCGCGCTCGAAGTCGATCATGCGGCCGTCCAGCCCATGGCGCTGCGCGCGCCACAGGTTCTCCTCGATCAGCCGCCCCGGGTGCGCCGGCAGAGGGCGTCCGGCGTCGTAGTCGTCACAGAATCTGGCGACCAGGGCCAGCGACAGCGCGAGGATCGCGAGCCCCTCCCCCATCTCCGTCTGCCCGTCGGCGATGCGCACCTCGATAGTGCCGAAGTCGTGGTGCGGCCGGATGCTCCACCAGATCTGCGTGCTCTCGACGATCGAGTGGGTGCGCTCCAGCAGCCGCACGAACGCGGCGTATTCATCGAAGTCCATCAGCGGGTCGGGCACCCCGCACCGCGGGAACGACCGCGTGAACAGCGACGTGCGCGTGGAGTGAAGGCGCGTGACCCGCCCCAGGTACACGGCGCTGTTGGCCGACAGCGCCAGGATCTCGGGCAGCACGCTGCGCATGGCCGTGCAGACCCGGATGGCGCGGTCGGCGTCGCGCACGCCCACGTGCAGGTGCTGCGACCACGTGTTGTTGATCCACGCGATGTACCCCAGCTCGCCTTCCACCCGCTCGTAGTGCGGGGTCTCGATGATGCGCTGCTTCT
>Ga0255767_1003611_pt1 | contig 12942 bp, 8 predicted proteins | sample 071ome_24_FD_179967 | JGI IMG/M metagenome (GOLD analysis project Ga0255767, IMG submission 179967) | Coastal salt marsh microbial communities from the Groves Creek Marsh, Skidaway Island, Georgia - 071402CT metaG (version 2) | ecosystem: Environmental > Aquatic > Marine > Intertidal zone > Salt...
GAGCACCGCCCCAAAATGATTACGGTGGGAGCCAGCGCCTACCCCAGAACCATCGATTTTGCGCGCATGGGCGCGATCGCCAAAAGTATCGGAGCCTACATGTTGGCTGATATTGCGCATATTGCGGGGCTTGTGGCTACGGGAGTGCACCCAAGCCCGGTCGGCCATGCTGATTTCGTGACGACCACCACGCATAAAACCTTGAGAGGTCCTCGAGGAGGGCTGATCCTTTGCGAGGAAGCCTATGCCAAACAGATTGATTCCCAGGCATTCCCTGGTATTCAGGGAGGCCCACTGATGCATGTCATTGCCGCCAAGGCTGTCTGTTTTGCTGAGGCAGCTCAACCGGCATTCAAACATTACCAGCAGCAAGTGGTCCGAAATGCCAAAGTGCTAGCCGAAGGTATGGCAAGCAATGGGTTCCGCCTGGTAAGTGGTGGAACAGACAATCACCTGATGCTGGTGGATGTCGGAGCGGGCGATGTGACGGGTAAAGACTGCCAGCATGCCTTGGATGAAGCAGGCATTACGGTGAACAAAAACACCATTCCGTTTGAAACACGATCTCCCTTTCAAGCCAGCGGTATTCGCATTGGCACTCCAGCGGTAACCACCAGAGGTATGGTGGAAACGGACATGGCTGCGATTGCCGACATGATAAGCGAGGTCATTTCGAACATAAATAATGTTGACGTCGCCAAGGCAGTTAGGCAGCGTGTGCAGGAACTGACTGCAAGATATCCCTTGCCTTACTGATTTCCTATCTGTGGCGCAAGCTACACCTGCCACGGGATGGGATCATTTCCAACTTGTCACCCTTATTCTAAAGGCTCGCTGTAAGCTTTCCTTTGGAACAAAGATAGCAAGTTGCCAACCGGTTTCATTTCTCTTCTTTAGAAGCGATGTATGCCATCGGTATCCATTGCTTTTGGGGAATGGATGGGTGTTTTGATCAGTCATGTGACCTGATATGTCAAAAACAACAACCAAGAAGCTGAAACAGGCAACATCAGAATCCGCATCCTCTGAGGAGGCTGCCGGACAACCCGCTCTGGACGAAATGGCCATGGACAACAACGATCCGTCAGATAAACCCAAGCCCAAGAAAAAGGCCGTTCGCAAGAAGCGTGCGAGTGCCAAATCTGAAGCTACCCCGATCGAGGAAGATCCAAAGCAGGCGGAAGGTACCTCCGTCGAAGAGGACGTGAAAGCACCACGCGTTATGGATGCGGAGGAAGAGGGTTCTGAAGCCAGCGGTACTCCTCAGGAAGAAGGGGAATCTGCCAAGCCTCGCGGTAAATCGCGTCGCCCCGACAAACCCGCAAAGACCATACACATCAGTCAACTTCAATCCATGTCCATGGTAGAGCTCAACACCATGGCCAAGGAACTCGAAATTGAGAATTTCGGGACCATGAAGAAGCACGAGCTGATCCTGCACATTCTGCAACAAAATGCTGAACGCAGTGGTGTCATGTTCGCAGAAGGTGTTCTTGAGATTTTGCCGGAAGGTTTTGGTTTCCTCCGGTCGCGAAGCTACAATTACCTTTCATGCCCCGAGGATATCTATGTATCACCTTCCCAAATTCGTCGCTTTGATCTGCAGACTGGGGACATTGTGGCGGGGCAGACGCGCCCCCCTAAGGAAAAAGAGCGCTTCTTTGCCCTTCTGAGGGTGGAAGCAGTGGACAAAGAGGATCCAGAAAAAGCGAAGGACAAAATTCATTTTGACAATCTGACGCCCCTCTTCCCAGAGGAGCGCCTGATTCTGGAAAATGACCCCAGCGAATATTCCACGCGAGTGCTTGATTTGGTTTGCCCCATTGGCAAAGGGTCCAGAGGTTTGATTGTGGCTCCTCCCCGAACAGGGAAAACAGTGCTCATGCAGAATGTGGCCAACGCCATCCTTCGAAACAACCCAGAGGTCTACCTTTTCATCCTGCTGATTGATGAACGTCCTGAAGAGGTGACGGACATGGAGCGAACCTGTAAACAGGCAGAGGTGATCAGTTCCACTTTTGATGAACCTCCTGAGCGTCACATCCAGGTTGCGGAAATGGTCATTGAGAAAGCCAAACGCATGGTGGAGCACAAAAAGGATGTGGTGATTCTACTCGACTCGATCACGCGATTGGCCCGCGCCTACAATACGGTGCAACCTCACTCAGGTAAGATTCTCTCTGGTGGTGTGGATGCCAATGCACTGCACAAACCTAAACGATTTTTTGGGGCTGCGCGTAATATTGAAGAAGGAGGCTCCTTGACCATTATCGCGACTGCCCTAGTCGACACAGGATCACGCATGGATGAGGTGATTTTTGAGGAATTCAAGGGCACTGGCAACATGGAAGCCCATCTGGATCGCGGTCTGGTGGACAGACGTATTTTCCCATCCATCAATGTGGAGCACAGTGGTACTCGAAAGGAAGAGCTATTGTATCATCCCGATGAGTATGGAAAAGTGGTGTTGTTGCGTAAGGCTTTGACGGGGGTGCCCTCTATCGAGGCTATGGAACTGTTGCTGAATAAGCTGAAGAAGACCAACACCAACATTGAATTTCTCCTATCGGTCGGAAATCCTTGAAGAGGCTTCAGGAAGCTGCTGTTGCCACCTGGATCCGACTTGATGTTGGACTCCAATGTGATCAAGGATACGCACGACCACCGTATCGGCGATCTCTTCAATGGTTTTGGGTTGGTGATAAAAGTGCGGGCTAGCAGGCATGATGACACCACCCGCCTCAGTCACCGCTTCCATGTTCCTGATATGGATAAGGTTGAGGGGTGTTTCCCTGGTGACCAAAATAAGTTTCCGTCTCTCTTTGATTACCACGTCCGCACAGCGCAGCATCGCATCCTCGCTGGTACCTTGTGCAATCCTGGCCAGCGTTCCCATGCTACAAGGAACAACAACCATCGCATCCGGTGGGTTGGAGCCGCTGGCGAAGGGAAGATTCATTGATTTGCTTTGGTGACGCTGAACCTTGTTTGGCACGACCAGGCCGCCAGGGAGTTCTGCCTCGATCACTTGAGAGGCGTAAGGGCTCATGATGAGATGGGTTTGGACTTGGTGGTGGCACAAGTGCTGCAGCAAACGCTGCGTGTAAATGGCACCGCTGGCACCTGTCACTCCAACCAGCACGCGGAGTTTTGAATCTGATGTTGTCTCCTGGCCCATGAGAAGAACATGATACGCACCTACCCAATATGCAAGTATGCGCCCAAGAAAGGTTCAACAATGCCGCTTGATTCGACGCTCCATGGAATCTACCCTTTAGAAGGGTAGAATTGGGTTTTTTAAAGCGCATGCGAACCATTTTAAGATGAAGTGGCCGTGATGAATTGCCGCATGCCGATACGGGACTCACACATGCCCACTTTTAATGAGCTTCTGATCTGAAAAAGGATAGGAAGAAATGAACGAATCGGTCATTGCCCAACAACTGGAATCACAACTTGCCTTGAATCAAGTGCTCATCCCTGATTTATGGCAACAAGAAGCCGTGAACGCCCTGCGCAAGGGGCAGGATGTGGTTTTGCATGCCCCTACAGGAGCTGGTAAGACGCTGATTTTTGAGCTGTGGTGTGATCAGGGCAAAAACCGAAAGCAGCAGGCCATCTACACAGTACCTACCCGTGCCTTGGCCAACGACAAATTAGCGGAATGGCGCTCCAAAGGGTGGAATGTGGGCATCGCTACGGGAGATCTTTCCGAAAATCTGGATGCGCCGGTGATCGTAGCGACGCTCGAAACCCAAAAAAGCCGGCTGATCAAGGGGGATGGGCCTAAATTGCTGGTGATCGATGAGTATCAAATGCTCGGAGATCAAGATCGAGGGTTGAACTATGAAGTCGCCATGGCCATGGCGCCACCGCAGACCCAGTTGTTGCTTTTGAGCGGTAGTGTGGCCAATCCCCATCAGGTGGTTGAATGGCTCAAAAGATTGGGACGAGATGTGGTCGAGGTACAACATCATGTTCGACCGGTGCCCCTGGAGGAGGTCGCCCCCATGCGATTGCGGCATACATTCCCCAAAAGCATTCGGTCCTACTGGGGGCGCTTTGTCGCTTCAGCGCTTTCCGAGGGCCTCGGGCCTATTTTGCTCTTTGCTCCCCGTCGAAGAGCTGCTGAAAAACTGGCCATGGAGTTGGCCATGGAACTCCCCGCCCCTTCCCCCTTGATGTTAAAGGATGATCAGAAGCGCCTTCTAGGGGATCGTCTTAGTCGCATGATTCACCGCCGTATCACTTACCACCATAGTGGTTTGAGTTACGCGGCACGAGCAGGTGTGATCGAGCCGCTGGCCAAGGCAGGTCAGCTCAGGGTGGTGATTGCCACGATGGGACTGGCTTCCGGGATTAACTTTTCCCTTCGGAGTGTGGGGCTTGTGGCAGATTCCTACCGACGGGACTACCAGGAATTTCCCATTCAGCCGGATGAACTTCTGCAAATGTTTGGTCGGGCAGGCCGAAGGGGCATTGATGAAATCGGTTACGTGTTGACAGGAGGAGGTGGCGCAAGGCTTCGGGATGCTCGCCCAGCGCGTTTGGCAAGAAGTGCGATGGTCGATTGGGGAGCCCTCTTGAGTATCATGCATGCTGCCAAGGACGCCGGTGGAAATCCATTCGAACACGCCGTGAAAGTTCAGCAGCGCCTTTTTACCAGTAAGCCTTTTTTTCTTGGGGTCGAAAGTGCCATGGAGAATCCCAAGGCCCCGTGTGGATTTAGTACGGATGCCGAACGAGCGCGTTACGTGAAAAGGAAGGTCAGGGAAATCCTCAATAGCCAATCGGAGTGGGAGAACAACCCTGAAATACAGGAGGTACCCATGGAGAAGGCTTTGGCGCCTGTCTACCGTGATGCTTCAGGGGAGTTGGTGCCCGGATGGGCGATCAAGGAACCTCCCAAATCATACGCCCGATGGGTCATGGATCACTGCCGCCCTCTCATGACGTTGGAGCACGTGGTGGACCGAATGGGAGAGGGCAGGACTTGTGTGCTGGATGATTCCGGGAAATGGAAACTCTTTGGGAAATCATTACTGATCGCAGATCGGCTCCAATCCGGAAAACTGGTGCTGGCCAAATGGGCCAGGCGCCTGACCCACTGGAGAGGAAGACAGATTTCGGATGGCGTGTTGGAAAAAACACTGAAGCCACTCATCGAAAAGAAACTTCGCCAAAAGGGTCAGGAAGTCGTTCGCTTTGTGAATCGCAAAAGATCGGTGGAGATTCATCTTAATGTCGGCAAACAGCCGCTTTCGGTTTGCGTTGACCAGCAGGGGGTGCCTTTGTGGGCTCCAGCGGTTCGACGGGTGGCCCCCTCGGCGTGTCAGGGATGTTCCCTGAAGGATACCTGCCGACAACTTTCTGCCAAAACCGGAACCGCCATGCTCTGGCGCCGTTTGAAACTGATTGAAGCCAATGGCGAACCGACTCAGCGCGGGCGCATCCTCAGCTTCTTCTCTCACGGTGATGGGCTTGCAGTAGCCGCGGCTCTGGAGTGTCAGTCTTATCCGCTGGATGAATTCATCTATGATATTGCCAACCTTCATGCGGGCCACCGCTTCAGTCGAGATGAGCATCGCTGGGGAGGGCGCTTGGCAGTGATTTGTCATGAGGCCTTCGGCTATCAGAACATCCCCGGGTATTTGGAAAATGGGATTCCAGTCCAATATGGCTATGGGGCCGAGAGTATCGTGATGGATATCCATGAAAATGGCCTCAACAAACACAAGTGGGTGACGGAGTTCCTGGGAGCTGGCGATATTGACCGCATCATCATCGAGTGGCGCAGCTTGCTTCGTCAGGTCATTCACGCCCCATCCCTCGAGTGGGACCGCTGGATGGCTTTCAAGGAATTGGCCGCCACGACCTTGAACGAAACCCAGTCCCCTACCCTGACCGAATTGCCTGAGTTGGCTTACGAACAACGCCAAAGGATAGACCATCGCCTGCGCTGGGGTTCGGCAAGCCGTGAATGATCCACCTGGCCCCTTTTGACAATCCGGGGTAACCGCCAACTGCCAAGCGCGTCAGGAAAGGCGTCGTGCCTGAAGGCTTCATCGCTTTTCTAGGCACTCAGCTGCACTCATGGGTCTGAGTTCTTACCTTGAAGCGCTGAGAGACCCAGGGATTTGAATTCCTTCAAAATAGAACGGGTGAGGGCACTTTTCCTGAAGCCAATCACCTTGGTCTGTTGAAAGCCGAAAAAGGTTTTGAAATCTTCGGAGGTGTAACGCTGATAAACGGGAAGGCCTGGAAATTGTTTCAGGATCTGATGGACCCGACTAGGTGAGATATCTTCTGTAAGCAGGAGGAATCCGATCTTTTTCCGGATGGCTTTTAAGGTCTGCTCACCCGTTGCGACGATCCTTGCCCGCAGGGCAAAGGGAAAAAGCCGCTCCACGGGTTTGGGAGACGCTACCTGCTGGGTTTGGGGGTTTGCAGAAGCTGAGCTTCCGTTTTCGGAACCGTTGCTTGCCATTTCTCGTTAATGAGTGGACCATGTTTGAAATCCTTTTGTCGAGAAAGTAAATCGCATGAGAAAAACACCTTTTCCATGGAGCTTCTTGGTTATCGCTTGCGCATTCATTGGTATTCTTTTGGCCCGATCCGCTCAGGATGAATGGGTATCGCTTTTTGATGGAGAGAGCTTCCAAGGGTGGGAGGGGAACTTGCGTTACTTCCGTGTGGAGGATCAGGCCTTGATAGGAGGCTTTCTGCATGCGTCCATACCGCGTAATCAATTTCTGGCGACTGAGAAGGAGTATGCCGATTTTGAACTTCAACTGCAGTTCAAGCTGAAAGGTAAAAAAACTAATGCGGGGATTCAGCTGAGGAGCCAGCGCATCCCGAACCATCATGAGGTCATTGGATATCAAGCGGACCTGGGTGAGCAATACACGGGATGCCTGTATGACGAATCACGTCGAAACAAAGTACTCGCAGGCCCCAAAGCTGATGAAATGGCGGCTGTGATCCAGCCTGATGCTTGGAATGATTATCGCATCAGGTGCCGGGGACGACGTATTGAGCTTTGGATTAACGGGCAGCTGACAGTCGACTACACCGAATCAGATCCGAGCATTCCTCAGCACGGCATTATTGCTCTTCAGATTCATAGTGGCCCCCCGGGAGAGGTTGGTTATCGTCGGATACGCATCAGGGAGCTTTAGCCTCCATATCGGGTAGCGGGGTCAGTCGCCTGATACGATGGTTTTCGCTGTCCCCGATGTAGATGCTACCATCATTGGCAGCGAATATTCCGTGGGGTCTTGCGAGTTGGCACGCTTTGCTATCTCCATCTGGCCCATCGCCTCGCTGGCCGTTTCCTGCGATACACCTCATGAGATGTGTGGTGGCTTCGATCATCCGAATGCTGTGGCTTTCCGTATCAGCGAACCAGACATTCCCCTTTGGATCCAAACTGATTCCTTTGGGGCCTGATAACTTCGCCTGCCTGGCCGGCCCGTCGTGACCGGTAAAGCCTTTCTCGCCTGTGCCAGCCATGTGGTGCAAGCGCCCGCGATGCAGATCCATTTTCCAAATGGCGTTTCCTTCGCGCAAGGCAAGCCAGGCATTTCCCTCGCGATCAAAAGCAAGAGCCCGAGGACCTTTGAGTGGAGATCGATACAGAGGGCTTCCGTCAGTGGTGTCGACCTTTTGTCCATTACCTGAAAGGGTCTCGATTTTTTGATTCAAACGACCCACACGGCGCACCCGATGATTGCCAATATCACAAATCACCAAATTTCCCCATGGGTCAAGGGCGATGCTGTGCGGTCGCGCGAGCATGGCTTGGCTGGCGAGGCCGCCGTCGCCATCAAATCCGGCTTGCCCCGTGCCAGCAATGGTCTGAATCACCTGACTGGACTGATCGATTTTACGCACCACATGGTTGGGCATTTCGACAAGGTAGAGATCCCCTTCGGGATCAAAGCAAATTTCATAGGGCTGCCAGAGCTGAGCCTCCAAAGCAGGCCCTCCGTCCCCACGATAACCCGCAACACCGCAGCCAGCCACGGTGTGCACATGGCCATGTTGGTCGATTCGCCGAATCACATGGTTGTCCATGTCGCAGAAATAAAGATCTCCATCAGGTCCCACTGTCAGCCCATAAGGATTTTGAATGCGGGCCTTTGTAGCGGGTCCCCCATCCCCTCGATAGCCTGGCTGGCCATCACCCGCGATGGTTTGGATCACCCACGAAGTCATCAGGTCTTGGCCTAAACTGGGAATAGGCATGTTCCAGGTCATCCAGATCCACAAGGCACCGAGGCATCGAAGCATACGTCGATAATGCCGTTTGGACGCGCGGTTGAGAGAAAAACAGGTTGGAGGTTTCATGGCTAGCTTCGCTGATGTTTCTTGATGGCTGGTCGGCCTGGTTTGCGCCCCCCTCGAGTCTTTTTGGTGGTCTTGGAGACTCTCAAACGACCTTTGGTTGGAGAGAGAGTCCTTTCCGACCCGTCTGTGTTGCCTCCCACTTGTGACAATTGACGAATTTGATCACGCAAGAGAGCTGCTTTTTCAAATTCGAGTTTACTGGAAGCCTCCTGCATCTCTTCCCTTAGCGCATCTAATGTGGATTGAACATCCAGGTCACCAGCCGTTTCTTTCATGACCTGGGATCCTTGATGTTTATCCCTCAGGTGATACGTCAGACCCTCCTCAATACTTCGGCGCACACTGCGTGGGGTGATGCCGTGAACTTTGTTGTAGTCGATTTGTTTCTGCCGTCGGTAACTGGAAATCGCCAAAAACTCCTTGATGCTGTGGGTCATGACATCGGCATAAAGATAGACTTTTCCGTTTAGATGTCTGGCCGCCCTTCCAGCCGTCTGAACCAGACTTGTTGTGGAGCGTAAATAACCTTCTTTGTCTGCATCCAAGATGGCGACCATGGAAACTTCCGGCAAGTCGAGCCCTTCTCGAAGAAGATTGATGCCGACCAAAACATCGAACTCACCCTGCCGGAGTGCCCGCAGAATTTCGACCCGCTCAATGGCGTCGATTTCGCTGTGGAGATATCGGACCTGAATGCCAAGATCATTCAGGTAATCGGTCAGCTCTTCGGCTGTTCTTTTGGTCAAAGTCGTGACGAGCACCCGCTCTTTTTGTGCAATGCGCTGGCGAGCTTCCTCGATGAGGTCATCGATCTGCCCCTTGAGTGGCCGTACCAAAATCTCTGGATCGATCAAACCCGTGGGCCGAACAATCTGCTCCACCACCTGTTTTTGAGACCATTCCAATTCTCTAGGAGCTGGGGTCGCACTGATATAGAGAGTTTGGCCTTGGGTGGACTGGAATTCGTCAAAGTTCAAAGGACGATTATCCAACGCACTTGGCAGTCGAAATCCATGATCCACCAACACGGCTTTTCGCGAACGGTCTCCGGCATACATGCCTCCGATTTGAGGCACCGTGGCATGGGACTCATCGATGACCAATAAATAATCCTCCGGAAAAAAGTCGAGCAATGTATAGGGTCGCGAGCCAGGAGGTCTCCCGGAAAGGTGACGAGAATAGTTTTCAATCCCTGAGCAGAAACCCATTTCTTCCATCATTTCCAAATCGTATTCTGTCCGCATTTTGATCCTTTGGGCCTCTAAAAGTTTCCCTTCTTTTTCGAACGTGGCGATACGATCGGTCAGTTCTTCCCGAATCGCCAAGATGGCTCGCTTGAGCTTGTCCTTTGGCGTTACGAATTGCTTGCTTGGGTAAAGGGTCAATACGTCGAGTTCCTCGAGTCTGTGGCCGGTCAATCGGTCAAAGCGGGCCATTCGATCAATTTCATCCCCAAAGAACTCAATACGAACCCCATCTTCCATATAGGCGGGAGCCAGTTCGACCGTATCACCACGCACCCGAAACTTGCCTGGAGTCAGAGAGATGTCTTGGCGTTCGTATTGGAGATCCACCAAACGATGAAGCAATTGTTCTCTAGTGAGCTCGCCCCCTCTTTTGAGGGGTAACATCATGGCTTCATAATCTTCCTTGCTCCCCAAGCCATAAATGCATGAAACACTTGCCACAACAATCACGTCGCGGCGCGATACCAACGAGCTGGTTGTGGACAGCCGCATGCGTTCGATTTCCTCATTGATGCTGGAGTCCTTCTCAATAAAGGTGTCCGTCTGGGGGACGTAAGCTTCCGGCTGGTAGTAATCAAAATAGCTAACGAAATATTCGACCGCGTTTCTGGGGAAAAAGCTTTTGAATTCTGCATACAATTGTGCAGCCAGCGTCTTGTTGTGGGATATGATCAGAGTGGGTCGATTGATTTTGGCAATCACATTGGCAACAGTATAGGTCTTGCCGGACCCTGTAACCCCAAGCAGCACTTGGTGGTCTTGACCCTCTTGAAGACCTTGAGTCAGGCTCTTGATGGCAGCGGGTTGGTCGCCAGCAGGAGGGAACGGGGATTCAAGATCGAACATGGTGAGACACTATGCCAGCCCCTACACCCCGTCAACTGCCTCCCGGCGACATACTCCATAGCCCTATCCCAACGGCTTGAAGATTGCCTGCCATCCTTCAGGTTGGCATAGTGGGCGTAGTTTTTTTGGGGGTGATGTTTGCATGAGTCAATCAATGACATACCGTCCTGAAGTGGATGGGCTGAGGGCTGTTGCCGTCCTTGCGGTGGTTCTCTCACATGCAGGTTTTGAATGGATGGCGGGTGGTTACCTTGGGGTCGATGTCTTTTTTGTGATCTCCGGCTACCTGATCACCAGCATCGTTCATCGCCAGGTCGTGGAGGGACGGTTTTCCCTTCATGACTTTTATGATCGCCGACTCAGAAGAATTTTGCCCGCATTGATAGCCGTTTGCCTGGTCACCTCTGTGGCTTCTGTGGTCATCCTTCCACCCACTCATTTGGCAATGTATGGTCGTAACCTTGCCAGTGTTTTTCTTTTTGCCTCCAACATACAGCTCAGTATGACAGGGCAAGGCTATTTTGCTCCCGGCGCAGCCTACCAACCCTTACAACATACGTGGAGTTTGGCGGTGGAGGAACAATTTTACCTCTTTTTCCCCATCGCATTATTCCTGATTCATCGAGTCGCTAAAGCTCGGATGCCGATGCTTCTTTTACTCGGTGCTGCCATGAGTCTAGGCCTGGCCCATTTTTGGGTGAGCTCTCATCCGACCTCTGCCTATTACTTGCTTCCTTTCCGCGCCTGGGAACTGCTTTTGGGAGCCATGCTGGCACTGAGTCCCTCCAAGCCAAGTCCGAAGGATGGTCTTTGGGGGTTCTGGAGTCTTGCCATCCTGCTGGGCTGCATGATGGGTTTTAGCGAACAAACCCCGACGCCCAGCCTGGTGACACTGTTGCCTGTCTTTGCCACGACAGCTCTTCTGGCGACAGCAAAACCTCACACACTGGTCGCTCGGATCCTGTCTGCGAAGATCCTGGTGCGTGTGGGGTTGGTGAGCTATAGCCTCTATCTTTGGCATCAGCCTGTATTCGTCTTTACCAAGATGGCCACGGGAACCCATGGCGACGTAGGAACCAAAATCGGAAGCATTTTATTGAGCTTTGGCTTGGCTTGGATGAGCTGGAAATGGGTGGAACAACCCTTCCGCAACCGTGCCTGGCTGAGCCGCCATCAGATTTATGGCTACTCCTTCTTGGGATCTGTCCTCTTTCTCGCATTCGGGCTATGGGTGGATCATCAGGAGGGGTTGAAGCAACGATTGAACCCGCTTCAAAGGGCTATTCATGATACCTACCGTGAAGCAAGAGAAGGGCTTGCCTACTGGAAACAGGACCAGTGGTACGAAGCCAATCGTGAGGACTGCAATTTTTACGATCACCTGAATGCACCCGATTCGCCTTTACCCCGTGAATCCTTGACCCCTTCGTGCTACCAAAGGGATCCCACCAAGCCCTTTTGCTTGCTTCTTTGGGGAGATAGTCATGCCACAGCCCTGAGTGGTGGTATCCGTTCGGCGTTGGGGGAACATTGGCAGATTCTTCAGGTCACTACCTCAGCGTGTCCACCGCAACTGATAGCGTCTTCTGATCCGAACGATCGCTGTCGCTTTGCCAATGCCTTCGCGACGGAAGTTCTCCGCGAGGCCCAGCCCGACGTGGTGGTGCTCGCCCAGGCCGAAGGGCACAGTGACACAATATTCAAGCCTCTGATAGAGGGTATTCTTGCTCGTGGTGTGCAGAGAGTCTTGCTTGTGGGCCCTGCCCCGGAGTGGGTGCCCGATTGCCCCTCGATAGCCATCCGGTTGGCGGCCCAAATACCACCGGATGAACGAACCTCACTTGGCTTGAATCTTCAGCGCGGAAAAGTCGATACCATGCTTGCTTCCCACCTTAAGGCCACCAAGGAGCTTTCCAATCGGAGCCGCTACCTGAGCCTGATGGATTACTTTTGCTCACAGGGAAAGTGCCAGGTCTATATGGCAAAGGACCCCAAACCCATTCTCACAGCACACGATTACGGGCACTTGACGCTCGAGGCCGCATCGGCCTTTGCCTTGGACCGCATCCTGCCCGAATGTGTCGAGGTGGAAGAAAGGGTCTCACAAAAGTCAACAACGCCTTGAAATTTTGTATCCCATGTTCATGGGCGCTGTACTGGCCAGTGAGTCGATTCTGTCCGTTCGTGATCGAGGAAAAAGGTGAGTTTTTCAACCACTTCAGGATACCGGCTTGCCACATCATGCGATTCTCCTATGTCTTGTTCCAGATGGAAAAGCTGCAGTGGTTGGCCAAAACCAAGTCGGATTGCCTTCCAGTGCCCCCAGCGTGCGGCCTGTTTGAAGCCGCGCTCATGGAATTCCCAGTAAAGGAAACGCTGGGTTAAATCTTGAGTCTGTCCAAGCAACGTGGGAAGAAGGCTCACACCATCCAGACCCTTAGGGACCGGCTTCCCAGCGACCTCCAGTAAGGTGGGAAGGACATCGGTGAAGGTCCACACA
>Ga0255767_1003618_pt1 | contig 12929 bp, 10 predicted proteins | sample 071ome_24_FD_179967 | JGI IMG/M metagenome (GOLD analysis project Ga0255767, IMG submission 179967) | Coastal salt marsh microbial communities from the Groves Creek Marsh, Skidaway Island, Georgia - 071402CT metaG (version 2) | ecosystem: Environmental > Aquatic > Marine > Intertidal zone > Salt...
CAAGACGATCGGTCTGAATACCGCTTCTGGCATGATCTCCCCTATACGTTGGCCAATCCCCACTGGCTGCCTCCAGTGCAGCGATCGAAAGAAACCAGCAGCTGATCAAGCATCCTGTGGGGCGGTTTAAAAAAATGCCTAGGATGCGTGCTGACCGTGGACAAAAGTTGGATCGAAGGAATTCGGCAATCATGGAATTTGAGAAAAGGTTCTAGGGAGCAGTCTGTGCATGGCCCTCGACAGTCTCCAATAACCGGCCTTGCTCCAGAAAGATCGTTCGGTCAGCAAAGGAAGAGGCCAGCTCCCCGTGAGTCACCAGAATCACCGTACCGCCTGAGTCGCGAAACTTTCTCAAATGCTCACAGACTTCCGTTGCATGGCGAGGATCGAGGTTGCCAGTGGGTTCATCCGCAAGGATCAGTTTTGGAGACGCCATCATGGCTCTGGCCATGGCCACTCGTTGCCTCTCCCCCGCACTGAGCTGATGGGGCAAATGGTTCACCCGATGTTTCAAATTTAAGGTATCCAGCAAGGTGTCGGCGCGCTGCGTTGAGCCAGCTTTTGCCCGGCCATGGAGGCACAAATTATCCAGCACGCTGAGGTAAGGCATGAGATGAAACATCTGGAAAACAAAACCAATCTGCTCCGCGCGCCAGGCAGCTCGTTGTTGCGAGCTGCATTGATACATGTCCTGGCCCTCAAAAACGACCCTCCCGGAGCTGGGGCGCAACATGGCACCCAGTGTGAGAAGCAAGGTGGTTTTGCCGCTGCCACTGTGACCTCGAACCGCCAGGAACTCTCCGGCCTTCACTTCAAGATCCATCTCATCGAGACTTTTGATCCACCCTTGAGCCGAAGGGTAATGCTTGCTGAGGTTTTGGGCAATGAGCATGGGATTCAAGATTCTCTGAGACTGTAGGCCGGATCCTGCGAAGCCGCGATCATGGCTGGGATGAAGGCAGCCATGGCCGAGAGCAGCGGTGTCCAAACCAAGGCCCAAAAAAGATAGGACCATTCGGTCTGGATGGCCTTGGCAGTAATTTGAAATATCTCAGGACCCACGGCCTGAGCCAACTGATTACCCACAGCAAAACCCATCAGGGCACCCACCCCACCGAGCAGGAGTGCCTTCCCAAGAAACAGGGTGGCCACCATACCCCCACTTTTGCCGAGAGCTCTCCAGATACCGATTTCACTGCGCCGCTCACGTACGTTGAGCATGGCAAACACAGCCACCCAAACAGCACCGGCCACCATGAGGAAAGGGCTCAAGAAGGAAAACTTCTTCTCAACCATCTGTCGTTGACGGGCGCGTGCATCTGCCTGGACTCGGTCCTGAATCACCTTGGCTTCAGGAAGCCTTTTTTCCAATTCGGCACGCAGGATGGATACTGGGTCCTGGTCCGCCGTCAGGCAAAGACAATCAATGGCCTTGATTTCATTGATCTGCCCCTCCAGTCCGCTCACGGTCTGCGCGTCTTGCAAGGTGGTATAAAGAAAGACATCTTCCTCGTTCCCATACTCGACCATCACTCGAGCCACCTTCAGGGAGAGCCCCTTCACCTGCAGGATATCCCCTGCCTTGAGACCAAGCCGCACTCCTAGCTGATACCCCAGATGGACGGTTCCAGGCTCCAGGGAAAACCCCATCGGTCGTTTCTTCTTGTCAGCAGAAGTCACCGTGGGAGCCACCCCCACAAGGATGGCCGACCCATTGCCCAGGGAAATCTTCTGACGTAAGGAAGCCATCAAGTGATTGTAGGTCATGAAAACACCTTCGGATTGCGTCAGTTTTTCGACCAGGGATTGTGGCATGGTCTGATCAGAGAAGCCCTGGAACCAGTAAAGGTCCATGTCGGTTTCCTTGGGAAGGATACGCAAATTGAAACCGAGATCGCGCGTGATACGCTTGGTTTCGCGATCAGCTGCTTTTTCTGTCGTCAGATAAGCCGTCATGAGCGATACCACGGCAGCCAGACCGCAGAGGCAAAGCAGCGCCTGCATTTTCCGAAACCACATTTCCTTGAAAATCAACCCAAGCATCAAATTCCGTGGTTTTTCCTGCGTGCCACCCATAAGCTCAAGCCTCCCAGAAAGACCAGGACACTGAAACCGATCATAACCTGAATAGGCCGTTTGAAAGAGCTTCTTGCGGGTTCCACCTCCAAGTCCGAAGCAGCTGATTCGACTGGGGCCTTTGTCGCTTCCGAACGTTGCCGAAGGTCTGCAAAGTCGTTTGATGGCGAAGCCGTCGAATCCACGCCCACGAGGATGGGTTGCTCGGGCACTTCTTTGGCAGCCGAGATCCGAGCTTCTCCTTGGGATGCACTTCCTTCGCTCGCACTAGAGGATGTCGGTTCAAGGCCGATCACCTCTTCAGAATAACCCAGGAGCAGCATGTCCAGCCCCTGCGTGTCGTGCGGGTCAGAACCCACACGAATTGCGTTACGACCCCGGGAGAGGATGCGACTGATTTCGGCTTTGACCAGAGGGTTTTCAGGATCAAATCCGAGCCATTGATAAGAAGCCTGCTGACGCTCCGGACCCCAAGCCATGGGCATGCGTGGGCCCTGCATCCAGGAGCGATCCAAATCGCACTCGCAGTCCTGACCGGCCACAGCCAACATCTCCTGTAATTGCACACTCGTAATAGCATCACCCTTGAGTGCCGGCCCGAGACGACGCCCCCTACCAATGAGAATCGACGCTTGAGGTTCCTCTGTCGCCTGCCAGTCCATTCCAAGACTCCAAATCAAGGCATGCTCTCTGCCAATATCCTGGTGAGAAATCATGATCACCTGAGGAGGAACATCCACGGGTTTGGGCATGTCCGGCATGAGCTCTTCGATGAAGGAGGCAGCGCGCTGAGCTGCTTGAGCCACCCGTTGATTCTCCTCAGCCTGTTTCCCTTCCACCAGGAGGATGACCGCGTAGGCCTCCATGAGTTGATCGATCAGGCGCTCCCGCAGAGGGTTTTTAACCAGCCCTTCGAGATGGGTCCAACGCTGAGCTTGTTCCATGCCTTCGGGCAATGCACTCGGGCTGACGTCCAACAAGGGCAGCCCGGGTCGGTAGAGGTGAAAAGACGCCCCTGCAGGAAAAGAGGCAGGATCCAGAAAACTTGGCCAGCGATCGGTTTGATCCAAGTCGAGCCAGCGAGGCTGCAGATTGGAATCGAGGAACAAAGCTTGTGAAGTCGGCTGCCATTCGGGTCGAAGCACATCCAACTCTGCCCTGCTGGCAGTCACAATCCACTCAAATCCCTGACGATCCAAATCGACAAAAGCCACATCGCGTACCGAATACTTGCAGGCCGCGACTCGCGGGAGTCCCCATCCACATAGCAGAAGCCAGCAGCAGAAAGCCTGAAAGAAACACCAACCCCGATGCATGGTTTTGGAAGCAGGAACATTCAGCACGGTGCTTGTTTACCACGGGCTTGGAAGTCGTTCAACCGGTCATTTCAGAACCGCCGACTCCGACGTATCGGATCCGCAGGCCAAATGACGGCAAACCGGACAGGCAGGATCCCGTCGAATCCGAAAGCGACGAAACGCGGGATCTCGGAGATCCATGCTCAGCAACTGGCCTCTCAGTGGCTTCCCCAAACCGCTGACTAATTTGATGACCTCCATGGCGGCCATGCAACCCAGACTTCCGGAAACTGCGCCAAACACCGGGAACCGCCGCTTCCAACTCGCCGGCGGTTCGGGATAAAGACAGCGCAAACAAGGCGTCTGACCCGGTTCGATCACCGTCAACTGCCCCTCCAATTCAAACATGGCACATTCCACCAAGGGCTTGCGAAAGCGAACCGCCGCCTGATTCATGGCATAGCGCTCTTCAAAAAGTGGGGCGGCATCCACCACCACGTCCACCTGGGATACCATTTCATCCACGTTGGCCTCACTGACATTCTCCCTGACGGGAAGAATCTCCAGATCGGGGTTGAGATCTCGCAGACGTGTCACAATCGAATCCATTCGAGAAGTTCCCATGGCCTGCCGAGTCATCAGCAATTGGCGATTCAGATCACTGGGCTTGATGTTTCCGGCATGCGCCAGGACCAGCCGACCGATCCCCGCTGCAGCCAGTTCATAGGCAACCACCCCACCCAAACCGCCACAACGGCTGATCATCACCGTTGCTTGTTTAAGCTTTTGCTGACCTTCCAGGCCAAAGCCAGTGACATCCATTTGCCAACTGTAGATTTCCTCTTCCAACTCATTGAGCGTCTTGCCGTGATCGGTGGCCATGGCAACATTGTGTCAGGCTCAAGAAAGTTCCAACAATCCCAATTTACACATTTCCTAAAAAGATTGAGTCCACAAAGGGCCCCATCCATGCTGCTGATCAAACGGGGAAACACACCACCCCACCTAGATCATTGGATCCACCATCATCGACGACTCGAACCATGCGTATCATCGGAGGCATTGCCGCAGGTAAGATCCTGCAAGTACCCAAGGGGCTCGGCGTGCGCCCTACCCCTGACCTGGTCAAGCAAGCCATTTTCAACAGTCTGGGCCCGAGAATCCAGGAGGCTCGAGTTCTGGATCTGTTCAGTGGAAGTGGCGCCTTGGGGCTGGAGAGTCTCAGTCGAGGGGCCAGCCAGGTGTTGAGCGTGGAGAAGTCTTCCAAACATGCTCGCTGGATCAAGGGGAACATCAGCAAATGTGGGATGCCAACTCACCGCCATCGGATGAAAACCCAGGATGTTTTCACCCTGATACCGCAGCTCATCACCCTGGGTGAACGCTTTGATTTGATCATGGCAGACCCGCCTTTCGGTGATAAGAATCGCTCTCAGCGCTCCACATCGCTTTCCCAAAAGTTACTCGATCTGGAAAACATGCCTTCCCTCCTGAAACCAGATGGCATGTTCCTGCTGGGGCATGCCAAGCGAGATGAACTTTCATTGACTCCATGGTGGGTGTGCCGAAAAACCATGAAACACGGGGATTCCATTTTCGAGTTTCTAACCCCCGCCGTCGCATGGCAACCAACCGATGACCTCGCCATTTCGACACCTTCATCCGAGCATTCCGAACTTTGATTGTCTGACAAGATCGGTCAGGATGCGTACTCATGGATGCCACCCACAAAACGATCGGTCCTTTACCATCGGTGGATCAACTCATTCAGCAGACCCAGCACCTGCCGATCCCCAGAAGGTTGCGTAAACGTCTGATTCAAGAGCAACTTCAGCAATGGCGTGATCAGCAGACCCTTCCTGCCAAGGGTGACATCAGCTCCTTGGTCGAACAGGGGCTGTGTCGCTTCGATCAAATGCGACTTCGCTGCGTCGTCAATGCAACAGGCATCGTTCTCCACACCAATCTCGGGCGGGCGCCTCTACCCTTGGAGCTGAACAGCGCCATTTTCCAATCGCTTGGCTACAACAATCTGGAGCTGGACCTGAACACCGGCAAGCGAGGCAAACGCGGTCTCTGGGTGGAAAAAGCTCTGGCCACGATCTGTCAGTCCCCCACCAGCACCGTAGTCAATAACTGCGCTGCTGCCCTGATGCTGATCCTCATGGCAGCCCGCAAGGATGCGCAATCCGAAGTGATTCTTTCCCGAGGTGAACTAGTCCAGATTGGTGGAGGCTTCCGAATACCGGAAATCCTGGAATCGGCAGGCATCCGACTGCGCGAAGTAGGGACCACCAATCACACCACACTGGAAGATTATCGGCGGGCTATCGGCGACCACACGGTGATGATTCTCAAGGTGCATCAAAGCAATTTTGCTATGACAGGGTTCGTGGCCTCTCCCCCCCTTAGAGCACTGGCAGACCTGGCCAGGGAACATGACTGCCCGTTGGTCTTCGATCTGGGAAGTGGCGCACTCGTCGATACCAAGGAGCATTTTGACATCGATCGTGAAATCACGCCGGCTGAAGCCATTCATCAAGGCGTCGACCTGGTGTGCTTCAGTGGAGATAAATTGATGGGGGGGCCTCAGGCAGGCATTATCGCGGGGAATACCACCCACATCAACCATCTCAAGCAACACCCCATGTTTAGAGCCTTACGCATCGATAAAATCAGCTTGGGCGTGCTTGAGAAGGTCGCCGAACATCACCTGGTTTCTCAGGATGACCCGGAGCACCCTGAAACACCGGCGCTTCCTGCCTATGGAGGTCTCAGCGTCACCATGGAAGTCTTGGAGGCACGCACCCAATGTATCCTGGAGTCCATCGGGGGTAACCTGCATGGGGTCGAACAGGTGGACCTGTCCGGAGGCGTGGGAGGTGGCACCATGCCCACCACGGCCTTACCATCCCTTGGCTTGGGCATCACCTCTCCCGATCAACCAGCAGATCGCATCGCTGACTTTTTTCGGAATCAACCCACACCCATCATTGGGCATATCTCACAAAAAACCTTTTACCTGAATCTCAGGACGGTCCTGCCGGAACAGGACTCACTGCTGATCGCAGCCCTGAAGGCCTGGGAGTCACACTCCGGGCACTGAGACTGGAACCGTCGGCACGCACACGCATGCGCAACCTTCCCTTTATCGTGGCCACAGCCGGCCATGTCGACCATGGCAAGAGTGCTCTGGTAAAGTATTTGACCCGCCAGGTCACCGACCGGCTGCCCGAGGAAAAACGTCGAGGGATTACGATCGATCTGGGCTTTTCCCAATGGTCGCTGGTGGACCCGGAGCAACCTCAAATCACGTATGATCTCGGCATGATTGACGTGCCGGGTCACGAGGATTTCGTCAAGAACATGGTGACCGGGGTCGGCTCGATCGATTGCGCCTTGCTGGTCATTGCTGCGGATGACGGCTGGATGCCGCAAACGGAGGAACATTTTCAAATCCTCCACTACCTGAGGGTACCCCACATCATCCCCATCATCACCAAGGCCGACCGAGCGGATGCCGACGTGGCTCTGGTGGAGTCCATGATACGGGAAGAACTGGATGAAACTCCCTACGCCGATGCTCCCATCGTGGCCACTTCGGCGATCTCCGGAACCGGTTTTGACACCCTCAAGTCCATCGTGGCCCATACGCTACGCGCTCACACCCCCCATTGGGATCAATCCAAACCTCGGCTCCCCATCGATCGGGCATTCTCCATCCGCGGCCTGGGCTCTGTTGTCACGGGAACCCTTTCTGGCGCCCCTCTCAAAATGGATCAACCCGTCGTCATCCAACCGGGCGGAATCACGACAAAAATCAAATCCATTCAACATCACCACGCGACTCACGGCGATGTTCAACCCGGGATGCGGGTGGCCCTCAACCTGAGTTCGGTCTCTATCCGTAAGGCCCATCGCTTCGAACCGACAAAGGTTGGACGAGGTCAAGTAGTCACCGACCCGCAACTAGGGCGGACGACACGCTGCCTGGATGGCACACTGGAGCGAAGCGGCCGCTCCATGCCTCCCGACAAGACAGGTTCTGGCCCCTTGCGCAGTGGCAGCCGCGTCTGGATCCATATGGGCTCCGACCAGATTCTGGGTCGCATTGAGTTTCCTTCCAGCCAACCCGTGGTCCCTGGGGACCATGCTGCTTTCCGACTGACACTGGAACGTCCGTGCTTTGCGTTGGAGGGAGATCCATTCGTCATTCGCGATGGCTCACAACAAAAAACGGTGGGAGGTGGCAGGGTCTGGGATACAGATGCAGGATCCAGGCGATTCCGAAGTCGAGATCAACAAACCTTCCTCCAATCCATGATGACATCCGACGCCTCCTGCGGAGCCTATCTTCGTGCACGCCTGGCAAGAGATCATGGCCTCCATTTGGAAACCCTTCAGTGGCTTGGGATCTGGACTGCCAAGCAACTGGCGCGCGAGGCCGCCCTTTGGGTTAAGGAAAAGCACGCGATCAAGCAACAGGGCTGGATGCTGGATGCTGCCTGGTGGGCGCAACAAGTGTGTGAGGCTTTCAAAGATGTTCAGCAACATCATCAGGCACATCCGGAACATCCGGGCCACCCTATCGAACCTCTTCGAACGCGTTACTTACGTTGCCTGCCCGAGGCTAGTCTCTGGAAGGCCTTACTCGAATCTCTCATGACCCAACACCAAGTGGAGCAGAGCGGCGACTTCCTGGCCCATGCCTCCCACCATGTGGCCATGCCTGATCGCCTCCAACCCCTCGCGGATGCGATCTCCCGTCAACTCAAGGAAAAACCGCTCGCCCCACCCTACCGCCGCAACCTGGAGAACTCGCCGGACGAAGGAGATGCCATCCGGTGCCTCGTCCGCATGGGAAACCTGGTAGAGTTGAACAAGGATATGGTCATGGATCGAGAAGCCTTTGAGCGGCTTTTACAGCAGACTCGGAGATTCCTAGAACAGAATGGCCCATCGACGGTGAGTCAACTCAAGGAATCCTTGGGTATTTCAAGACGGGTCGCCATCCCTCTTTTCGAAAAACTCGACCGCGACCGAATGACTCGTCGCGAAGGGGATCTCCGCTCGTGGAGGGCTTCCTAGGGCGGCACCCAGGCAAACGTTTCCCCCGCATGCTGTTGAACCTGATGAAGGTATCAGGCCATGGCCGCAAGGGATTCTTCCACTTCCACAATTTGCCGGATTTGCGTGAGGAACCACGGATCGATCTGGGTGATCTCATGAATTTCCTCTAACGAGAAGTCGGCTCGGAAGGCGTGACGAATGAAGAAGATCCGCTCCGCATTGGGGATGCTCAGCTTGCGGGTGATCACGTCCTTGGGGAGGATGTCGCGATCTTCATACACCTGATCACCCAAACGCCAGGGTTTCCCATCCCCTCCCAGACCGCTACGCCCGATTTCCATGGAGCGGAGGCATTTCTGGAGCGATTCCTTGAAAGTGCGGCCTATGGCCATGGCCTCTCCCACCGATTTCATCTGGGTCGTCAAGGTCGGGTCTGCCTGAGGGAATTTTTCAAAGGCAAAACGTGGGATCTTGGTCACCACATAATCAATGGTAGGCTCAAAACTCGCCGGGGTTTCCCGAGTGATGTCGTTGGGGATTTCATCCAAGGTGTAACCGACGGCCAACTTGGCAGCGATTTTGGCAATTGGAAACCCAGTGGCTTTGGAGGCCAGAGCCGAGGAACGGGATACACGCGGGTTCATCTCAATGACCGTCATTCGGCCATTCTGTGGGTTGACGGCAAACTGAATGTTGGATCCTCCGGTTTCCACACCGATTTCGCGGATGACCGCAAAGGAAGCATCACGCATGATCTGATATTCCTTGTCGGTGAGCGTCTGAATGGGCGCTACAGTGATGGAGTCACCCGTATGCACGCCCATGGGATCAAAATTCTCGATACTGCAAATGATCACACAGTTGTCGGCACGATCACGCATCACCTCCATCTCAAATTCCTTCCATCCGAGCAGCGATTCCTCAATGAGAATCTCGGAAACAGGCGAGAGTTCACAGCCTCGCTTGGAAATGGTTTCGTATTCTTCCCAGTTGTAGGCAATACCCCCACCGGTGCCACCGAGGGTGTAAGCCGGACGGATGATTAGAGGAAAACGGCCGATGTCTTCGGCGATGGCTTTGGCTTCCGGCCAATCGTGGGCCACACCACTGACCGGCACATCCAATCCGATCTTCTTCATGGCCTCCTTGAAGGCCAAGCGGTCCTCACCCTTTTCAATCGCATCGGGCTGAGCTCCTATCAATTCAATACCCAGCTCCACGAGCTGACCCGATCGATGCATGTCCATGGCCACATTGAGGGCCGTCTGCCCTCCCAGGGTCGGGAGAAGCACCAACTTACCCTGCATGCCCTGCTCCTCCATCCATGCCTGTTCCTTGCGAATGATCTTGGCCACCGACTCAGGCGTGATGGGCTCAATGTATGTGTGATCCGCAAACTCAGGATCGGTCATGATCGTGGCAGGATTGGAGTTGACCAGGATCACTCGGAAACCCTCCTCGCGCAGCGCCTTGCAGGCTTGAGTCCCCGAATAATCAAATTCACATGCTTGGCCAATGATGATGGGGCCAGCACCGATGATGAGTACTGAATGAATGTCCGTCCGCTTCGGCATACCCTCCTAGGATTAACGGACCTCCGAAGCCTTTGTCAGTCCTTTTCTGGGGCTTTTCCAATCTTTATAACCAAAACGCACATCAGCCATGGATATTTGGAGGGCTGGAATGGCTCAAGGTTCCTTGAATCGGCACATTTTCTTGTTAGCGGCAAGCCCCCTTCATTGAGCTCCATTTGGCGCGGAAAGGATTGGATTTGAGAAAACCTGAGGCTATAAAAAAGGACTTCCCTCAAAATCAACACCATCATTAGGAGAAACGATGAATCGAAGAAATCTGCTCAAAGGAATCGGGCTGGGTACTCTGGGAGCCATGAGCTTGCCGACCGTGGCTCAGGAAGCCTCTGACAAACGCTATGCCGATGCCACCAAGGGACTGCGGCCTCTGAAGATCACCAAGGTTCGAGCCATCACCACCAGCCCGATGGGTGCTCGTCTGGTCATCATCAAAGTTGAAACCGACGAACCCGGGCTCTACGGATTGGGGTGCGGCACCTACAATCAAAGGCCCCTCACGGTCGTGACAGCGGTCAACGAATACCTCGATGGTTTTGCACGCGGCCGGAGTGTCGATGATATCGAAGACATGTGGCAGAACGCCTATACCAGCTCCTATTGGCGTAATGGCCCTGTTCTCAACAACGCCCTGAGTGGGCTCGACATGGCCTTGTGGGACATCAAGGGGAAGAGGGCCAACATGCCGGTATATCAGTTGCTGGGTGGACGTTCTCGCTTTGCCGCGGATTGTTATTCCCATGCTGGAGGAAGGGATTTCAAGGAACTGGAGGACAGTGTACGCTCGAAGATGGAACAAGGCTTTCGACACGTACGCATTCAGCTGGGAAGTTATGGATCCTCCCATCTTTCTCAGAAACCCCATTTTCGCGAAGCAGGCTTTGGGGTCCCATCGGATGGTCACATGGATTCTCTTCCTTATCTCAAGGCCACCCCCAAAATGTTTGAACACATTCGCAACACCTGCGGTGAGGACGTGGAATTGCTTCACGATGTTCATGAACGGATTCAGCCCATTGAAGCCATCAACCTGCTCAAGGAACTCGAGCAGTATCGACCCTTTTTCATCGAGGACCCTCTGGCTCCGGAACAGAATGGCTATTTCCCTCAGCTCCGTAATCAGACCAGCGTCCCCATCGCCATGGGAGAACTCTTCAACAATCCACACGAATGGGTAGATTTAATCACGAACCGATTGATCGACTTCATTCGCGTTCACATCACCCAGGCCGGAGGCTTCACCCCTTCGAGAAAACTGGCCACACTGGGCGAATGGTTTGGCGTTCGGACCGCATGGCATGGACCGGGAGACCTTTCCCCTGTGGGCCACGCTGCCAATGCCCACCTGGACATGAACATTCACAACTTTGGCATCCAGGAAAGCGTGTATTTCAATGATGCCATGCGTGAGGTTTTCCCTGGGGCTCCGACGATGGACAATGGTTACATGCACCTCAATGACCGCCCAGGTTGGGGCATCGACATCAATGAAAAAGCCGCTGCAAAGCATCCCTTCCCCGAGGACCCCGGAACTTGGCTGCCGATAAGGCGCAGGGACGGTACCGCGGTGCGGCCTTGATGCAGAGGGCTTGAAGCCCGTGACTGGATCGCCATGAGTCGTCGAATCATCGCCCAATGGCTGCTGGGAAACCTTTGCTGCCTGTGCAGTCAGGCCGAGTGGGCTAGGCACACCATTGATGGCACCCTCGAAGGCGCAGACGGCGTGCGCCTGGCAGACGTCAATCGAGATGGATGGCAGGATATCGTCACGGGCTGGGAAGAAAGTGGCCAGGTGCGTGTCTACCAAAACCCCGGGCCCAAAAAGGCGAGGCAACCCTGGCCGGCGGTAACAGTGGGTAAAGTCGCTTCACCAGAGGATGCGGTTTTTGCTGATCTCGATCAGGACGGACAGATGGATGTCATCAGTTCATGCGAGGGCAGCAACCAATCGGTCTACGTCCATTGGGCACCCACCGAATCGGTCGATTATTGGAATGCCAACCGTTGGGAAACCGAACCCATACCTGCCCTTCAGGGCCTGGCGATGTGGATGTTCACCACACCTGGAGACCTTAATGGCAATGGAAGGACGGATCTGGTCGTCGGGTCCAAGGGAAAAGAGGCTACCATCGGTTGGCTGGAGGCCCCCACCTCACCTCGCAACCTTGTGGATTGGCAGTGGCATCCACTGCAAGCCATCGGTTGGGTCATGACAATCCGAGTGATGGACATGGATCAGGATGGGGATTTGGACATTCTTTTTTCCGATCGCAAACAAAGGGCAAGCGGCATCTACGCACTGATCAATCCATCGAACGGCCGGAGTATGGGGTTCTGGAAAAAAATTCTCATCGGAGCCAGAGGCGAAGAAGTCATGTTCCTAGATGTTCTCTCAAAGAAGAAAAAGACCTGGTCCATCTGGTCAGCGATCCGGTCGCGCCAGATCCAACGGTTCACATTTCAAGCAGAAAGCTTTGAGAGCACCCAAGAGTCCATCTTGAAATTCGAGGATGACTTCGGGACGGCCAAGACAGTGGTCGCTGGAGACCTAGATTCGGACGGGAAGATGGACCTAGTCGTCAGTTGTGAAAATGCCAACGGGTCAAAGTCAGGCGTTTTTTGGCTTCCAAGAGCTGAAACCAACAAGCTTCAATCCATTTCAGGTTCGAAGGGCGTCAAGTTCGACCGCATGGTGCTGATCGACCTGGATGGGGATGAAGACCTGGACATCCTTACTTGTGAGGAACGGGACTTGCTGGGGGTTATTTGGTACGAGAACCCTCATATCAATTGAAGTTAAAGCGGCTACCTACTTCTTTATGACATAGTTAGAGACTATCTTCAGCATCCTTACTTTGTCAGACTTTTAGGATACCCTTAAAGTTCAAGCGATTTT
>Ga0255767_1003620_pt1 | contig 12929 bp, 10 predicted proteins | sample 071ome_24_FD_179967 | JGI IMG/M metagenome (GOLD analysis project Ga0255767, IMG submission 179967) | Coastal salt marsh microbial communities from the Groves Creek Marsh, Skidaway Island, Georgia - 071402CT metaG (version 2) | ecosystem: Environmental > Aquatic > Marine > Intertidal zone > Salt...
ATGATGGTAGCTGTCGAACGGCTGGCCGGGCGACGGCCGGCCCTTGTCTGGCACAAGGAAACAAGCCTCGATCCTGTTGATCTGGCCATCATCCCCGGCGGATTCTCCTATGGTGACTATCTGCGCTGCGGCGCGCTGGCGGCGCGATCGCCGATCATGGAGGCCGTCCTCGACCATGCCGCGCGCGGCGGCGCGGTGATGGGAATCTGCAACGGTTTTCAGGTGTTGCTGGAGGCGGGCCTGCTTCCCGGTGTCCTGGTCGAAAATGCCGGCCTGAAATATGTCTGCCGCAACACCTGCATAGAGGTTGTTAGCGGCACCAATTCACCCTTCACCGCCGGACTCGTGCCGGGACACAAGATGATCATCCCGGTGGCGCATAACGAGGGCAATTACTTTGCCGGCGACGATGATTTGCAGCGGCTGGAGGATAACGGCCAGATTGCCTTTCGCTATGTCAACAGCGATATCGTCGGTCCGGCCAACCCGAATGGCGCGGCGCGCGACATCGCCGGCATCGTCTCGGCGAATGGTCGGGTCATGGGCATGATGCCACATCCCGAACGCGCCATTTCAGCCGAGCTTGGCAGCGCCGACGGCGCCACCATGCTGACCGCCAGCCTGGAGGCCCTTATATCATGAGAGATATCATGAGCGCGCCACATCAAGACCCCGCCATGACTTTTGAGAACGCCGCCTCGATGGGGTTGTCGCGCGAGGAATGGGATCTCATCCTGACACGGCTTGGACGTACGCCGAATCTGTGCGAGTTGGGAATCTTCTCGGCCATGTGGTCGGAGCATTGTTCCTATAAATCCTCGAAGAAATGGCTGAAGACCCTGCCGACCGAGGGACCGCAAGTCATTCAGGGGCCCGGCGAGAATGCCGGCGCTGTCGATATCGGTGACGGGCTGGCCGCCATCTTCAAGATCGAGAGCCACAACCACCCCTCCTTCATCGAGCCCTATCAGGGCGCGGCGACCGGCGTTGGCGGCATCCTGCGCGATGTCTTCACCATGGGCGCGCGGCCGGTGGCGCTGTTGAACGCGCTCCGCTTCGGTGCCGCCGATCATGAAAAAACGCGCCACCTCCTGTCCGGGGTTGTGTCGGGCATTGGCGGCTATGGCAACTGCATCGGCATTCCGACCATTGGCGGCGAGGTCAATTTCGATGCCTCCTACAATGGCAATATCCTCGTCAACGCGATGGCCATCGGCCTTGCCAACAGCGACCGGATCTTCCGTTCGGCGGCGACCGGACCCGGCAACCCGGTGATCTATGTCGGCGCGAAGACCGGCCGGGACGGCATTCATGGCGCCACCATGGCGTCGGCCGAATTTTCGGACGAGACGGAATCGAAACGCCCCACCGTTCAGGTCGGGGACCCGTTCACCGGAAAACTGCTGATGGAGGCCTGCCTTGAGTTGATGGCGTCCGACTCGGTTCTCGCCATTCAGGATATGGGGGCGGCCGGGCTGACCTCCTCGTCGGTCGAGATGGCGTCGAAGGGCGGTCTTGGCATGGAAATGGACCTCGATCTGGTGCCGGCCCGCGAGGATGGGATGAGCGCCTATGAGCTGATGCTCTCGGAAAGCCAGGAACGGATGCTGATGGTCCTCAAGCCCGACGCCACCGACACGGCACGCCAGATCTTCGAGAAATGGGATCTCGATTTCATGCCCATCGGCAAGGTCACCGAGACCGGCCGGCTTGTCCTGCTGAAGGATGGTGATGTCGCCTGCGACATCCCGCTGGCACCGCTTGTCGATGACGCGCCGGAATATGACCGCCCGCAGGCCGAACCGGCGAAGCGGCCGACCCTTGCCAGCGCGGATATCACCGACGGCAGGCCGGTCACCGAGGTTCTGACAGAGCTTCTCGGCAGTGTCGATCTCGCCAGCCGCCGCTGGATCTACGAGCAGTATGACAGCCAGGTAATGGCCGACACCATCGCACCGCCCGGCGGTGATGCCGGGCTTGTCAGGATACACGGGTCGCAGCGCGGCCTTGCCGCCAGCACCGACTGCACGCCGCGCTATGTCGAGGCTGACCCGCATACCGGCGGCGCGCAGGCCGTTGCCGAGGCGTGGCGCAACCTGTCGGCGATCGGCGCGCGGGGCCTGGCGATCACCAACAATCTGAATTTCGGCAATCCGGAGCGGCCCGAAATCCTGACCCAGATGGCGCAGTCTGTTCTCGGCATGGGCGATGCCGCGCGGGCGCTGGACACGCCTGTCGTCTCGGGCAATGTCTCGCTCTATAACGAGACGGATGGCAGCGCCATCCTGCCCTGTCCGGTCATCGGCATGGTCGGCACGATCGAGGATATCGCCACCGCCGTCGGCATGGCACCGACCGTCGGCATGGCGCTGGTTGTGATCGGGCAGACGGCGGAAACCGATGATGGCTGGCTTGGTGTCTCGCTCTACGCCCGCAATCTGGCAGGCAGCCCCGACGCGGCGCCGCCGCCGGTCGATCTGCAGGCCGAACGCCGCAACGGACTGTTCGTACAGCAGCAGATTGCCGATGGCCTGATCACGGCGGCGCATGATATCAGCGATGGCGGCCTGGCTGTTGCCGTCGCCGAAATGTGCATCGCCGGCCGGATCGGCGCGCAACTCACGCTTCCCGATGGCGGCAACCGGCATGGCTGGGCCTTTGGCGAGGACCAGGCCCGCTATATCGTTGCCACTTCTGACGCGGGGGCGCTTCTGGCGGCAGCGAAGGCTGCCGGCGTGCCGGCTGCGGCGATCGGCAGCACCGGTGATGGAGGTGAATTGCAATTCGGTGACGAGGATGCCATATCTCTAGAAGACCTGAGCAATCTGGTCGAGGCGACCATCCCCGCGCTGATGTCAGGCGGATGACGCCGCCCCAATAGGAGGACAATGCCTCATGCCGATGCAGGCATCTGAAATCGAAACGCTGATCAAGGACGCCTTCCCTGACGCGGAGGTTGTCATCGAGGACCTTCGCGGCGATGGCGACCACTATGCCTGCCGGGTTGTCGCGCAGGCCTTTGCCGGCAAGAGCCGCGTGCAGCAGCACCAGATGGTCTACAAGGCGCTTGGCGGCCGCATGGGCGGTGAATTGCACGCGCTCGCACTACAGACATCGGCACCGACCAACAATTGAATCCCGGGCCGCGGCGTCCTGCCCGCCCGTAGCTGGAGACATGACCATGCTTGATGATGCAACCCGTGACCGTATCCAGGCCGATATCGGCGGCGACGACGTTGTTCTTTTCATGAAGGGCACCCCGGTGTTCCCACAATGCGGCTTCTCCGCCGCCGTTGTCGGGGTGCTGACGCATCTCGGCGTGCCGTTCCGCGGAATCAATGTTCTGGAAGATGACAGCATCCGCGAGGGCATCAAGTCCTTTTCCGACTGGCCGACAATCCCGCAGCTTTATGTCAAAGGTGAATTTGTCGGTGGCTGTGACATTGTGCGCGAAATGTATGAGACGGGCGAGTTGACCGAGATGTTCCAGACCCGCGGCGTCGACGCCAAGCCGTCAGCCTGACACGTTCCGGCGCTGTTACCGGTCGCCAGTTACCCTGTCGCCTGCCGCTATATCGCCTGCCACCATGTCGCCGGCGTCAAAGCTTCGATGCGCGACAACCTCGGCGACGCGGATGTGATACCAGCTGTAGAATTCCTGGCGTCCCATCTGCTGTGCGGCGAGATGCTCGATATTTACCCGCCAGTCGCGGATCACGCCGCGGTCCCGCCAGTATGACACGGTGATGCCGATCCCGTCCTCGCCGCGCACCGACTCCACACCAAGGAATCCCGGCTGCTGCTGCGCCAGCTCGACCATCCGCTCCGAGGTCAGGCTGTACATTTCGTCATCCGACATCGTTCGCTGGTTGGTGAAGATCACCGCAAAATAGCGCTCTGGCCAGCCATCCGAGGATGGGGCCGGCACATCTTCGATCTCATCATCATTGTTCGTCATGGTCCTGTCCCGTCAATGCAGGATATCCGGCGCTTTGCCGAAATCACCCGGCGCAGCGTCAGGGATAACGTAGATTTACCGGGCGGCAAAATGCAAAAATTTCCATCCCATGGTACCGGAACCACCAGAAACAGGGATGACGCCCCAAAACAAAAGGAGCGGACCCGCTGGCCCGCCCCGATGAATTTTGCCCTGTCGGATCGGCGCGCCGACAAGTGCCGTGCGCCAAACCGCGGTTAACGCGAATAATATTCGACGACCAGATTGGGTTCCATCTGTACCGGATAGGGAACCTCGTCAAGGCCCGGCACGCGAACGAATTTCGCGATGAACTTGTTGTGATCGACCTCGACATATTCGGGAACGTCACGCTCCACCGAGGCGATGGCCTCGAGAACGGCCGGAATGTTCTTGGCCTTGTCCTTCAGCGCGATTTCGTCGCCCGGACGAAGCAGCACCGACGAGATGTTGCAGCGCTTGCCATTCAGCAGGACGTGGCCATGGTTGATCACCTGGCGCGCCGCGAAGACGGTCGGCACCATCTTCGAGCGGTACAGCACCGCATCTAGGCGCGTCTCGAGGATACCGACCAGATTCTGGCCGGTGTCACCTTTCGCGCTGGCGGCCTTCTTGTAATATTTCTTGAACTGCTTTTCGCCGATATTGCCGTAATAGCCTTTCAGCTTCTGCTTGGCCATCAGCTGCACACCGAAATCGGTCGGCTTCTTGCGGCGCTGGCCATGCTGGCCGGGGCCATATTCGCGGCTGTTTACGGGAGATTTCGGGCGGCCCCAGAGATTGACTCCCAGACGGCGGTCAATCTTGTGCTTGGCGGAATGCCGCTTGTGATCAGACTTGGCCATAGATGGCTCCTCATATGTCTGTGGAGGCGCGTGAGGCGCATCCTTGTGTGGCCCGGTAGGGTTGCGGCGTTTCCGCCGAACCGGCATCGCACCCCGCTGGTGCAATCCACGTTCCCAGGAATGGCGGGAAACTAGGCATCAGCGGCCCGTCTGTCAACCTGATTTCCTGTCAACCTGATTTCGACCGGTCGCGCTTCTTGGTCAGCGCCTGGATGACGCCGTGCAGGGTTCTGATTTCCTGGCTTGTCGGACGCGCCCGGCCAAACAGCGCCCGCAGATTGCGTTTCACCGCCGGCGCCATTTCCGGCGAGATGAAGAATCCGCCGCTGTCCAGCTCGGCCTCGAGCCGTTCATGGAACCTGTCCCGTTCCAGAATGGTCGCCATGTCATCCGCTGCTTCACCAGCCTCGGAACGAGGTCCTGTCCCGCTGCCGACATGTCTATTGGCATTGGCATTGGCATTGGCATTGGCATTGGCTGTGGCGCGCCACTCCCACGCCATCAGCATCACCGCCTGGGCAAGATTCAGCGACGGGTAGTCCGGATTCAGGTCGGCGGTGACAAGACAGTCGGCCCGCACCACATCCTCATTGTCCAGCCCGGATGCCTCGGGGCCGAACACCAGGCCGGCCTTGCCGCCATGTCGCAGAAGATCGGCGGTCACGCCGCGGGGATCACTTGTACGCACCGGCATGTCGCGGCGGCGCGCCGACAGCGCGGCCAGGAATGTCAGGTCATGCGCGGCCTCGGCAATGCTGGCATGGATGGTGGCGGATTCGATGATCGACGCCCCACCGGCCGCCATCGGCAGCGCTGCCTTGTTCGGCCAGCCGTCGCGCGGCGCGACAAGCCGCAGGTCGGTCAGCCCGCAATTCATCATCGCACGGGCCGCGGCACCGATATTCTCGCCAAGCTGTGGGCGGACAAGGATGATAACGGGCGGCGCGGTGAGGGTCATGCGTCAGGCGGCGTTGGCGGGACCGGCGATCCCGTCGCGCTGCAGCTTCCACATCATGCCATCACCAAGCGCCACGACCGAGGCGTCGATGATGTTCGTCGACACACCGACGGTCCGCCAGATCACCCCGTCCGGTGTCCGGAACTCGATCATCACGCGGGTCACGGCGCCGGTGCCGGCCTGCTCTTCACGCGCATCGAGAATCCGCACCTTGTAATCGACAAGCTCCACATCCTCGAGCGACGGATAGGCCGTCGACAGCGCCTTGCGAAGCGCCGTATCGACGGCATTCACCGGCCCGTTGCCAAGCGCCACCTCGTGATAGATGACATTGCCGACGGTGATGGTGGCGGTGGCCTCGGATTCGACGACAAGCTCGCCGCGGGCATTGAACCGACGTTCATCCATGACCCGGAACCTGCCGATATTGAAATAGTCCGGCACCTCGCCAAGCGTGCGGCGGGCCAGCAGCTCAAAACTCGCCTCGGCGGAATCGAATGCCCAGCCCTCGAACTCACGCTCCTTGACCACACGGATCAGCGTTTCCAGCCGCGGGTCGGCATTGTCGATCTCGATTCCAAATTCGGCAAAGCGCGCCATCATGTTGGATTTGCCAGCCTGATCGGAGACAAGATACTGCCTTGTATTTCCGACCTTTTCAGGCGGGATATGTTCATAGGTGCGCGGATCCTTCTGCGCCGCCGAGGCGTGGAGACCGCCCTTGTGGGCGAAGGCCGCCTCACCGACATAGGGCGCCTGTGCCCAGGGCGCGCGGTTCAGCCGTTCATCAAGCATCCGCGACAGGCCCATCAGTTTCGGCAGGCTTTCCTCGGCGATGCTGGTGTCATAGCCGAGCTTCAGAACCAGCGTCGGAATCAGGGTGATCAGGTCGGCGTTGCCACACCGCTCACCAAGTCCGTTGATGGTGCCCTGGACCTGGCGCGCGCCGGCGCGGATCGCCGCCAGCGAATTCGCCACCGCCACCCCGGCATCATTGTGACAGTGAATCCCGAGACGGACATCAGGCAGTGCCGCATGCACCGTGCTGACAATCTCGAACACCTCGTTCGGCAGCGCCCCGCCATTGGTGTCGCACAGGATCACCCATGACGCACCGCCCTCATGCGCCGCCCGGACACAGTCCAGCGCGTAGTCCGGATTGTTCTTGTATCCGTCGAAGAAATGCTCGCAATCGAACATCGATTCACGGCCACGCGCCGCCGCCGCCGCGACCGACTGCCGGATCATGTCGAGATTCTCCTCAAGCGAGGTTTTGATCGCCGTCTCGACATGGAAATCCCAGGTCTTGCCGACCAGGCAGGTGGCCGGAACATCGGCCCCGATCACCGCGTTCAGCCCGGGATCATTGGCTGTGCTGCGCCCGCCGCGGCGGGTCATGCCAAAGGCGACCATGCGCGCGGTGCGGGTTTTTGGCGGGTTGGCGAAGAAAGCATCATCCGTCGGGTTGGCCCCCGGCCATCCGCCCTCGATATAGTCGATGCCGATTTCGTCCAGCGCCGCGGAAATGGCGATCTTGTCGGCCTTCGAGAAATCGACGCCGCGAGTCTGACCACCGTCGCGAAGCGTCGTGTCAAACAACCAGATCCTGTTATCGCTCATCCACCTGTCCCCCGGGGCGGCATCCGCACGGCCACTCGCTACGCCTAGGATGTAACAAAAATGATGCCAAAAGGCTAGCTTCGCCGCCAGACGGTGCCGTCCGGCCCATCCTCGAGAAGGATGCCACGCGCCGCCAGCTCGTCGCGAATGGCGTCGGCGGCGGCAAAATCACGCGCCGCGCGGGCCGCATTGCGAGCCTCGATCCTGGCTTCGATCCCGGCATCATCGGCGCTGTCAGCACTCTGGTCACCCTTGGCCCATTCATCGCCTGTCTGTCCCAGCAATCCCAGCAGCGCGGCGGATGATTTCAGCGCCACCGCCGCCTCGGCGCTGCCCCGGTTAGCCTCACCGGCCAGTTCGTGCAGCCGCGCCATCGCCGCCGGCGTGTTCAGGTCATCGCAGAGCGCCGCGAGGAAGGCCGGGTCCACCGCATCATCGGCGGCCGCGGCGTCACCGACGGCCCGGTACAACCGGTCAAGGACATTGCGCGCCTCGGCCAGCGCTGAGCCGGTCAGCGCCACCGGCGCGCGGTAATGCGCCGCCAGTAGGCCGGCCCGCACCGTCTCGCCACGATGTTCGGCAATCGCCTCATGCGCCAGCACCATGTTGCCAAGCGATTTCGACATCTTCTCATCACCCATGGTGACATAGCCGTTATGAAGCCAGTATTTCGCCATTATATCAGTGCCATGCGCACAGCATGACTGGGCGATTTCATTCTCGTGATGCGGGAAGACGAGATCAAGGCCGCCAGCATGTATGTCAAAGGTCTCGCCAAGATAATGCCGGGCCATGGCGGAGCATTCGATATGCCAGCCGGGCCGCCCCCTGACCGCCGAGAACGGATTGTCCCATCCCGGCTGGTCATCGCTGCTTGGCTTCCACAGCACGAAATCGGCGGCATCGCGCTTATAGGGGGCCACCTCGACGCGCGCGCCGGCAATCATGTCATCCATGCTGCGCCCCGACAACGCGCCATAAGCCGGCATCGTCGCCACACTGAACAGCACGTGATCCTCAGCGACATAGGCGAAGCCACCCTCGATCAGGGTCTCGATAATCGCGATCATCTCGCCGACAAATTCCGTGGCGCGTGGCTCATGGTCCGGCGGCAGCGCGGCAAGCGCGGCGATATCCTCATGAAAACAGCGGATTGTATCTTCGCAAAGCCGGTCGATGCCGATATCGCGCTCCGCCGCCCGCGTAATGATCTTGTCATCGACATCGGTAATGTTGCGGACATAGGTAACGCGCGGGAACTGGCGACGCAGCAACCGCACCAGAACATCGAACACGACAATGGGCCTGGCGTTGCCAATATGAATCCGGTCATAGACCGTCGGCCCGCAGGCATAGACCCGCACATGCGACGGGTCGAGCGGCGTGAAGACGTCCTTGCCGCGGGCCAGCGTGTTGTAGAGCCGCAGTTCGGTCATGCCGTCTCTCCGCGAAGTCGCGCCAGAATGCGCTCCCGCCCGATGAAAGGCAGCAGCGGCGCAATTTCCGGGCCACGCGCCTGGCCGGTCAGGGCCAACCGGATGGGCATGAACAGACCGCGCCCGCGCGCGCCGGAGGCCGCGCCGACGGATTTTGTCCAGTCGCGCCAGGCATCGCCAAGATCGCCGGCGGGCAGAAGCTCGGCAGCGGCATCCGTCACTTCCGCCGCCTCGATCACCGGTGTCAGAGGCGCGGTGCAGACCCGCCACCAATATTCTGCCTCGCTGACCGCTTCAAGATTGTCACGAACAGCAAGCCAGAATGCCTCGCCCCCGCCGACATCAAGCGCCGCCAGCCGGTCGGCGACAGCGGCGAAACCAAGCTGCTGGATCACCCGCATATTGACCTGTGCCAGTTCCACCGGGTCGAATTTGGCGGTGGCGCGGCCAAAGCGCGACAGGTCGAATCCCTCGATGATGGTGGTCATATCGGCACAGGGAACAACCGGGTCGGAGGTGCCGATGCGTGCGAGGAGGCTGGCAAGGGCGGCAGCCTCGGTTCCGTCCTCGCGAAGCTGGCCAATGGACAGGCTGCCAAGACGTTTCGACAGCCCCTCGCCGTCGGCGCCGGCCAGAAGCGCGACATGTCCCATCACCGGGGCGGTGGCCCCAAGCGCCTCGAACAGCTGGATCTGCGCCGCCGAATTGGTGACATGATCCTCGCCGCGGATGATATGGGTAATGGCGTGGTCGATATCATCGACAACCGATGCCATGGTGTAGATGACCCGCCCATCCTCGCGGAACAGCACCGGGTCCGACAAGCTCGACATATGATAGCTGACATCGCCGCGCACCATGTCGGTCCAGGCGACCTCGCTATGGTCCAGAAGGAAGCGCCAATGCGGGCGCCGGCCTTCGGCCTCAAAGGCGGCTTTCCGGTCATCGGTGAGGTTCAGCGCCGCGCGGTCATAGACCGGCGGCCGGCCGGCCGACAATTGCGCCTTGCGCTTCAGCGCCAGCTCCTCCGGCGTTTCATAGCAGGCATAGGCGCGGCCATCGGCGACAAGCTGTTGCAGCGCCGCATCATATCGCTCGAGCCGCGCCGACTGCCGGTCCTCGCTGTCCCATTGCATGCCCATCCACACCAGATCGGCGCGGATCGACTCCTCGAAAGCCGCCGTCGACCGGTCGGTGTCGGTATCATCGATCCGCAGCATGAAATGCCCACCCTGACGGCGCGCGAACAGGAAATTCACCAGCGCGGTGCGCAGATTGCCAACATGCAGATTGCCTGTCGGGCTTGGCGCGAAGCGAACCTTCACGTTACTCATTCACTCATCCTTCCCGGATACCTGCAGCGGATTGAAGCCGGAGGTCAGCGGCAACCGACGCTCGCGGCCAAAGGCAAGAGCCGTCATTTTCGGCCCCGGCGCCGCCTGGAACCGCTTGTATTCGGCCCGGAACAGCAACTGGCTGGCGCGCGCCACCTCCTCGCGGTCATGACCACGCGCCACGATGGTCTCGATATCCACCATCTCCTCGCATAATGCGCGCATGATGTCATCAAGCCTGTCATAGGGCGGCAGCGAGTCGGTATCCTTCTGGTCGGGCCGCAGTTCGGCCGAGGGTGGTTTGTCGATGATCCGCACCGGCATCACCTCGCCCTCCGGCCCGGCACCGCCGCGCGGCATGTTGGCGTTGCGCCAGCGGCACAGGTCGAACACCTGCACCTTCCACACATCCTTGATCGGCGCGAAGCCGCCGCACATGTCGCCATAAAGGGTCGAATATCCCGCCGCATATTCGGATTTGTTGCCAGTGGCGAGCACCATCGGGCCATGTTTGTTGGAAATGCCCATCAGGATCATCCCGCGAAGGCGCGACTGAATGTTCTCCTCGGCGATATCCGGGGCGGTGCCGGCGAAATGGCCTTCCAGCATCTCGTCCATCGCCCGCATCGCCGGCCCGATCGATACCTCGTCAAGACGGATGCCAAGGCGGCGCGCCAGTTCCGCCGCGTCATCTAGACTTTCCCGGCTGGTATAGGGTGACGGCATCATCACCGCATGGACGCGTTCCGGGCCAAGCGCATCGACCGCCAGCACGGCGACGATCGCCGAGTCGATCCCGCCAGACAGGCCGAGAATGACTCCGGGGAAGCCGTTCTTGTCGACATAATCACGAAGCCCCAGCGTCAAGCCGCGATAGAGCGCCGCCATCCCCTCGTCCGGCGGCGTGATCTGTCCACTGAGTGACAGCGCACCAAAATCCTCGGCAAGCCGGATGGTGACGGTGGCCTCGGAAAAACTTGGCAGATGGGCGGCAAGCTTGCCATCGGCGCCAAGCGCGAACGACCCGCCATCAAAGACAAGCTCGTCCTGCCCGCCAACCATGTTGACGTAGAAGAACGGACATTCGGCCTCCAGCGCGCGGCTGACGGCATGCGCCATGCGGCTGTCAGGCTTCAGCAGGTCAAAGGGCGAGGCATTCAGTGAAATGATGATATCGGCCCCTGATTCGGCAAGGCATTCGACCACGTCCGGCGTCCAGATATCCTCGCAGATCGGCAGGCCGAGCCGCCGCCCCCGCACCAATACCGGCCCCGGCATCGCCCCGGCGGTAAAATTGCGCTTGTCGTCGAAGACGCCGTAATTCGGCAGATTCACCTTGTCACGGCGCGCCTGGATGGCCCCGTCATCAAGAACGAAGACAGAATTGGTGATCACGCCGTCCTCGATATGCGGCGCACCGATGATGATGGCAGGACCACCATCGGATGTCACGTCGGCAAGTGTCTGCAGGCCGGCCGCCACCTCACCCATGAAGTCGCTTCGCAGCACGAGATCATCACAAGGATAGCCGGACAGATACATCTCCGGCGTGACGATGATATCGGCGTCAAGCGATGCCGCCTGACGGCGCGCCTCGAGAAGGCGCGCGACATTGGCCGGGATATTGCCGAGATGCGAATTCAGCTGTGCAAGCGCGATCGAACTGGCGGTGGACATGGGCTGGTTCCCGGTCATTTGCGGAGCAGGAATTCGCGCCCTGACTTGACGCATGGCTTCCCGTCATAGGAGATGATATCGGCGGTGGCGTAGGTTTCCGACCAGATCTGCGGTAGATAGGACCCTGTGCCAATCAGGTCGACAGGTGCGCTGGCGAAGGAGAACATGCGGCATTTGTCGGGGCCAAACCCGCTTGATGCCACGATCCGCGCCTTGTCAAAACCGTTTTTGTCCAGCGTCTCGCGAAGATACCAGACCGCAGCCGCGCTGACGCCTGTTCCCATCAGATGCTTCAGTTCGGCGTCGGTGCGATAACCGCGGGTGGCGTAGGGAACATGCCTGTCGAGAACGGCATAGGATTCGGGTGTGTCCAGCCCCTCGACGAACCGGCCACCATGCGTGTCGAGCCGAAAGGCCAGCTGGCCGCTGGCAGCCAGTTCGGGGAACCGGTTGGCGACTTCCAGTGAGTCGGTGATTTCACGCCCATAATAATCGACCAGCACGGTCAGCGGCGCCTCCGGTGCGATTTCGTGAAACATCTCGGCCGCCCGCAATGTCGATCCGGCGTAGCCGACAAGCGCGTGCGGCATTGTTCCCATGCCACGTTCCTGCCCGAAGAAGGGCGCGGTGGCGTCCGTTGACGATCCGATGAAGCCGCGTGCGCCGGTTTTGGCGTTGGCCTTCTTCGAGCCGACCGAGGCACCATACGCCATTAATTCGGCCATGTCCGAGCCGGCACAGTGCCGCGCATCCATCGCCAGAAAGGCAACCTCCGGCAACTCGACACACATGTTGTAGGCATTGTAGGCGGCCACACAGCAGCCACCAAGCCGCTGCAGGAAAATGGTTTCCAGATCCACCAGCGCGGCGAACGGGCCACGAAGATAGCATAGCACCTCACCCGCCCCGACCCAGGCGCCCTCGATATGCGGTTGATCGACCTCGATGGTGACTTTACGGTGTCGCGCCATGGCCTGCAGCCATTCGGCGGCCAGCCTGCCGGCATAGGTCACCGGGCGGCGCATGAACACCGCATATTCCACCTCGCAATCGCCATTCGCCTCGACGATGCGACGGGTGTTG
>Ga0255767_1003624_pt1 | contig 12924 bp, 8 predicted proteins | sample 071ome_24_FD_179967 | JGI IMG/M metagenome (GOLD analysis project Ga0255767, IMG submission 179967) | Coastal salt marsh microbial communities from the Groves Creek Marsh, Skidaway Island, Georgia - 071402CT metaG (version 2) | ecosystem: Environmental > Aquatic > Marine > Intertidal zone > Salt...
CCTTTTGCGAACGAAAAACACACTTTTCTCGCTCGTCGTCATTTCACCAGACACGGGGAGAGAAGAGAAGAGAAGAGAGAGAGAAGAGAAGAGAGAAAGAGAGAGACTCGCGCGATGATATCTTCTTCTTCTTCTTCTTTCACCGCAACTGCTGCGGCAACTGCCAGAATGCGCGAGAAGGAGACGACGAGAGTGTGGAAAAGTGTGGCGGTGCGTTTTTCTTCTTCTCCATCATCTTTCGGTCGTCGTGATGGGGATGCGATCGTGTACCGATTCGGAGACGGTGGATCGTTAGAAAAAGAGGAGGAGAAAAGCGACGAGAGGGAGAAACCGACGACGACGAAAAAGAGAGAAAAAGAAAGGAAAACGAAGAAAAAGTCAGTCTGCATCGTCGGAGGAACCGGACGGATCGGGTCCATACTGACCGGGAAGATTTTGAACGACCCGGAATACGAGAAAGTGCACGTTTTGACTCGAAATCTGTCGAGCGAAAAGGTGAAAATGTTGAAGGCGCTGGCGGAAGAAGGAAAGGACGAGAGACGATTGACGTTCGCGGAGTGCGACGTGGCGAACGATACCGCGGAGCGATTGAAAGAAAACGTGAGAGGGTACGAGGAAGTCATCGCGTGCTTTGGCGCGCAGAGAGTCTCGAAACCTTTCGATTGGATCACAAACGCGGAGAACGTGGACGAGAGACATCCGAAATCGGTGAACTTTTGGGGCGTGAGGAAGTTGGCGCTCGCGGCGAAGGAAGGCGGGTGCGAACGATTCGTTCGAGTCACCGGGATGAGCGTCGGGTATTCCGCGTTTGATTTCATCGCCGTGTTGTTGAATAACGTGTTATCGATGACGATTAAGTTTCAATTGCTCGGTGAGTTGGCGATTCGCGAGGCGTGCGCCGATGAAGAGATGTCGTACACGATTGTTCGACCGGGGAATTTAAGAGATTGGGAAGGGATTGATAATAATAATAATAATAGTAGTAGTAGTAGTAGCGGTAGTGGTAGCACTAGCACTAGTACTAGCAGTAGTGGCAGCGGTAGCAGCACCAATAGCGAGAAAGTCGTCGTTCTGACGCACGGCACCAACCACATCGACGCCTCCAAAGTCAGCCGAGAAGATGTCGCGCAAGTCATCTACCTCGCCTTGCAAAACAGAGAAGCGACAAAGAATGTGACGCTATCGATAGCTGGTGCGAATAAAGCTACCGCGGGCACGCGAAGTGCCTTTCGCTGGGACCCGGCGAGAGGCGCGTACTGGGAAACGCAAGCCATTGACGACGCGAACGTTCAAATCCTTTCCAAATGGAGCGAAGCGGACTTCTCAAAATTTCAACCGGACGAGAAGAACGACTTGAAGGAAAAAGCGCACCAGTTTTGGGCCTGGTCGTTTTTGTTGAGCGCATTCGGAGGCGCTTATTTATTCGTTCGAGCGATCTTTTCCTTGGTTCGATTCTTAGTGTTGAGTTTTAGTGGCGTGGTGGTGTGATAAAATACATACATTTGCGTATTTGTAACTTGTTTTTTTTTACGAACTGCTTCGTATCGCTACAAGTTTAACGTCGAACAACAACGTCCGATTGAAATCTTTGAGCGTTTTGTTGTCTAACACGAAATCGAGCGCTCTCAAACCGCCAAAAGTGGTCGGTTTCGGTCCAACCCCGTTGTACCTTTCGTTCGGATTTCTGCTGTATCCTAACTTTTCCTCCAACTCGCCGGCGATTTCGATGCGTTTTATGCCGCCCTTACCCATATTCAATACCGCTTCATCGAACGCCGGAATCGCCTCTCCGCTGCCGACTCGGAACGTAAAAGGCGTGTCCGTTTCGCGCGTCGACTCGATTTTTTTGGCCTGGTACCCGGCGGTGTACCCGACCCAATCGACGACGACCACGTCGCCTTTCTTCGGCACTTTCGTCGCATCGCCTTCTCTCAAATCTATGTATCGCAATCCGCTCTCTGAAGTGTTGAACTCTTTATCGCCCTCGCGAAGCGACGTGTTCGAATTCGAACAGTTTTCGCAGTCTTTCACTTGACCTTTCAGCTCTGCCGCGAACGACGACGGAGACGGGAAAGCAGCAAACGTCAGCGACGACAGCGTCATCATCAACGCTTCTCGTCGTCTCGGCGTTATCGTCGTCGTCGTCGTCGTAACCGACGCATCATCGTCGGAAACAACGACGCTACTCTTCGCAGCGCTGGCGAGAAGAAGAAGCTGCTCGCTTCTCTTCCGCTGGAGGAAACGATTTCTTCTTCCAAAGCGTCGGGGGTAGGAAGAAGAGGAGGGCGCGAGCGCAGCTCCGGGACAGGCAGAACAGACGAGCGTCGTCGACATGTTTTTCTTTTCGCGTTTTCCGTCGCGTCAGCTTTTTCCTTAGAAGAAAGAAAGGGACTTGTTTAGGGTTTTAGTCTAAACCCTAAACATATTCCAAAGCAGCCGCGGCCTGAGCTCTCATCTCGCGCCATTCATTTCCTTCTCCGCGCGCGCGCGCTCGAGAGAGAGAGAGAGAGAGATGAGAGACGAGCCTTCATCGACGACGACGATGAGTCTCGGATACAGAGGCACTCGATATAATAATCAGCAGCAAGAACAAGCGTTGGATTTAGAGCGCCAACCTCTTCTGGTTGATGACGAAGATGAAAATTGCGGAGAGACGAGAAGAAGAAGTCGAACGACGACGATCAGAGCGGTGGCGATTACCGCGATCGCGTGCGTTGGGACCGTCGCGATGGTGGCTTCGTCTTCTTCCGTTCGTTCTTCTTCTTCTTCTTCGAGAAGCAGCGCCATCACGTTCGGGAAAGAAGAGGAGATGAAGATGCGCAGCAGCGGTTCTTCTTCTTTTCTCGGTTTCGGCGGCAAGTCGAAAACGACGACGGGCGTGAAAACGACGACGACGACCGGCATCAGCAGCAGCAGCAACAGTGAAAGTTCGGAGAAGAAGAGCAAGAAGAAGAAGAATAAGAAAGAAGAAACGGTGGAGTACGAACCGAAACCTCCGATGCTGGACCAGGAGAGTTTGCAACCGAAGAGCGAGCGGTTGAGCGAAACGACGGCGACAATAACGGAGAGCGAGGAGGAAGCGGAGCCGGAGGAGCCGGTATTCGCGCCACCGCTGGTCGAGGCAGAGCCAGAGGAGAACAGCGAAGACGAGTCTTCGTCTTTGGAGGAGATTGAAAAGAGCGTGGAGGAGGATAATAGCAAAGCGGCGGAAAAACTCGCCTCCTCTTCGAAGAAGGAGCGCCGTAAGAATAGCACGAAAAAAGCCAGCGGGAAAGTCATCACGTTGCACACGTCGTGCTCGCCTCTCGAGCGATTGAATTTTGATCCAAAAGAGTGGAACGGCGTCGTTGGTGCTCGCATTGCGGTCGCGCGATTGGATAACCCCAACTTGTCGTTCTCGAAATCCATAGAAATGCGCGCGACGAAGTGCGGTTCGTACGAAATCGAAGAGGAAGGCGTCTTGGAAGACGGCGACAATTTCGGGTTTTATTTGTACCCAATCGCAAACAAAGAAAGCCACGCTCCTCTTCTCGGTTACCCGGTTAAGGATGTTGGTTGTTATGTCGCCGATCAATCTGGGTTTTGTCCGCAACAGATAGCGCCGATGGTAAAAACGATTGGTGGACCGTTTGGATTGAGAGAATGCACAAAGCCCAGTAAAGTGAGCAACAAGGAAACCGGAACCTCGAGCGTATTCTTCTCGAGAGTTTACAGTAAAAGCAGCGAAGATTCGAGCCAATCCTCGAGCGTTTATCAGTGGGGATCGTGTTCTGAAACGTGCGATTACAATAGGAATTCTATATGCGCTTCACAGGAGGAGACTCCAGAAGAAGAAGAAGAAGAAGAACAAGAAGTGGCAGGCGCGGGCGAACAAGAAGAGGAAGAGAAAGATTCAAAAGAAGAACAAGAAGCACCAAAAGAAAGAGGGGAAGAGAAAGAAGAAGAGGAACAAAAGTTATCCAAGAAGGAACTCGCGGCTAAGAAGGAGCGAGAGCAAGCGTTGAAGAACGAGGAAGAGATGGCGCAAAAGCTCTTGGCTGAAGCGATGAAGAAAGAGAAAAACGTGAAAAGCGAGGCGTACGAGAAAAAAATGGAGAGGAAACGCTTGAAGAAAGAGGAAGAGGAACGCAAAGAGTTGGAAGCTAACATCGATAAGGAAGAAGAAGCGGGCGAAAAAGCCATCGATGAAGCTATGGAAGCTCCGGTTGATGGTGGTGAAGAAGAGACGAGAACAACGTACAGTGTGGTGTCGACACCGCCGGAGCCGGAGAAGAAAAAGTCCGTCACGGAAAGTGCAATCAAGTCCATCGCGGATAAAATTGCCGAGAAGTTTGGGTACGAGCCGAAAAAGAAAGAAGAAGAAAAAGAAGATGATGAAGAAGGTAAAGTATCCGATGATGACGATAAGAAGAACGAGGAAAAAGAGCAAGAGGTAACTCCAAAACCGCCTCTAGATGACGAGAAGACTTCAGATGAAAAGAAGAGTTCAGATGAAGAGAAAACTTCAGATGAAGAGAAGAAGAAGGAAGAAGAGTCGACTTCAAAATCTCAGATGGATGGCGAGAAAAAGAATGAAGAAAAGGAGCAGGACGCGACTGAAGAGAAGAAGAAGGAAGAAAAGGAAGAAGAGTCGACATCAAAATCTCAGATGGATGGCGAGAAAAAGAATGAAGAAAAGGAGCAGGACGCGACTCCAAAGTCATCATCTAGTAAGGCTGCTTCGTCCAAGAAAACGAAGAGCTCTTCTTCTTCCTCTTTTTCGAAAGACAAGAACAAGAACAATCTTTATAAAGGCCATGAGATCCAACCGCCGAAACCGAAATCGAGCTCAACGGTGACGTACACGGTAGTTAAGAAACCGGGAGGTATCGCGACTTCTTCCGTGACTGGTAACGTTCCGGAACCACCAAAAGTGCTTCCGGAACCACCAAAAGTGCTTCCTCCGAGACCGGACGGTATATACGAACGCGACCCTTCGGCAAAACCAACGGACATTACCAACGCCATCGCCATGGAATCCAGCGTCGGTTTAAAGTCAGCTTTGGCAGAACATCACAGCGAAGAGTACGAGGTTTCCAAACACGCCGGAGAAACCGACGAAGAGCTCGTGCCTCCAAGACCTCCGACGATTCAAGAAGCTTCCACGTCGTCGTCGGGTACGACCATTTCGGAAAAGCCGCCTTTGCCGCCTCCCCTCAAAAACTCCATCCACGTCAACGGAGGTGCGGTTCCTCCGCGACCGCCATCGGTGCAGTGCGTCAAACGCACTGACGATAAGAAACGTCTCCACGACGACACTTTTGAGTTTGCCATCGAAAAATGCCTCGAGGAAGAACCCTTGCAAGGTTTGTGCGAGCGGTTTGGTAAACTCTCTATGTTTGGCGTCATGCCTGAGTGGGACGTCTCATGCGTCACCGACATGACGGACGCGTTCAAGTATAAAACGTCCTTCAACGGCGACTTGAGCAAATGGGATACGAAATCTGTGGTTGATTTTTCTGGCATGTTTTCCGGCGCGTTTAAGTTCGACCAGGACATTTCCAACTGGGACACGTCGCAAGCTACGAGCATGTTCTCCATGTTTTACTTCGCCAATTCCTTTAATAAAGACATCTCCAAGTGGGACACGTCAAACGTGAACGACATGACGGGCATGTTCTATGCTGCGTCCAAGTTCAATAAAGACGTTCGTCCATGGAACGTGAAGAAAGTGAAATCTATGGAATCCATGTTTCGCGAAGCCGATGAGTTCAATAAAGACGCGTTCAAACACACCGACGCTTTATTGACGACCTCGAACATGTTTCGCAACGCCATGAAATTCAACTCGAACGCTAACGATTTGGTGATGGATTCAGTTAAAGACGCCTCGTACATGTTCTACGGCGCGGAAAAATTTGATCAACCTTTGGATAACTGGAACACAGCCAAGGTGGAAAACATGGAACACATGTTCCACTACGCCTCCAGCTTCAACCAAAATTTGAATCGATGGGATACTTCCGCGGTGACGAACATGAATGGTCTCTTCCAATCGGCGAGCACGTTCAACGGCGACATCTCCAAATGGAACGTCTCCAAAGTCGAAAAAATGTTCAGCATGTTCAAAAACTGCAAAAACTTCAACGCGGATCTATCTCACTGGCGTCCCGAGAGAGCCGTAGACATGAGCTACATGTTTTACAACTCAGCTTTCGACGGTGACGTCCGCATGTGGCTCTCAAAACAACCAAAGCTCGACACGACGGAGATGTTCGTCAAAGCCGCGTATTTCAGCAAAAAATGGAAATGCGAAGACGCCGACCACGGACCACCGCACTCGTGCTCCTTGAAGAAAGACTAACGAGGAAATGGTTACTGCGATAATAAGCGATAACGCACGCAAAAAAATGTAATAACACGATAATAAAAGACAATACATACGCACATTGCAAACTTCGTTTCTTCGCTTCTTTACTGTTTACTCTCTACTCTCGCGCAGGAGGAAGAAAGGACAACACAAAAAAAGAAGAAGAAATCCACAAACAACATAAAACGAATCGAATAAATGGGCGCTGCGTTGTCTTTGTTCGGAAAAATCAACGAAGAATCGCCGACGTTCTCTCTTCTGAAGAAGACCGCGGAATATGAGATCAGACGCTACGCGAAAGCTACGGCGGTGGAGACGACGTACGAAGCGGTATGAGACTTTTTTGTTTTGTATCTAAAAAGTTGGATAATTTCATCGTCAACAGGAACACGTGTTGGGAGGTCAAGGGAAGAGTTTCATGTCCTTGGCGAAGTACATTGGCGTGATGTCGACGCCAGAGAACGACGAAAACAAGAAAATTTCCATGACGGTACGTTTTTTACGATATTTTGTTGTTGTTGTTGTTGTTGTTGTTGTTGTTTGACTGAAAGATTGCTCAAAGGCACCCGTTTCGATGGGAAGAAGCGAAGTACAACAGAAGTACAACATGAGATTCTTCTTGCCCGCGAGCGAAATTAAAACGAAAAGCGATGCACCGACACCATCGAGAGAAGGCGTTAGGGTAGTCGACGTGCCCGAACGAACCGTGGCGGTCAGGACGTTTTCTGGGTACTTTCGGAGAGAGAACGTTGATGCAAATACGAAAGCGTTGCTGGAGAGCTTGAAAGGAGACGAGGAGGTGAAGAACGTCGAAGAGAATCGCGTAGAAGTTTTCGGTTGGAACCCGCCGTGGACAATATCGTTTTTGAGGACGAACGAAGTTTTGGTGCCGTGTTGTTTTGTGCCCATGAAGAATTAGTGTGATATATAGAGCGCATGTTTGTCCGCGTTGTGTTTGTACATTAAAAATACAAGAGTCTAGGTGTTTGTTCTTTTAAACTGGGATTAAATCGTCCGTGTTTACAGCCATGCACAATTTGGCTCTCCATCCCGGGAAACTCTTCACCAAATCGTGCTGTATCCAATCCGAAAAGTCGTCGCTTTCCTCTCGTCCTCGAGTTCTTCTCAAATCGTTTCGTATGACGCGGATTACGTGCAATATCGCGTTCAAGCGGCCGTCGACTCTTTCTTTAGATTGCATGTCCAAGGCGTGCGTAATCTTTTCTTTCACTATGGACGGGTTCAAATTGTGCACGTTTGTGGCCGTTTGGTACGGTTTAGTGGTAATCGTATCGGATCTGTATTCGTTTGGCGCCGATCTTCGTTCGACAATCAAGACGGCTTCTTCTTCTTCTTCTTTTTCTCGCTCTGTCCTATTCTTCTTCTTTTGCGTTTCCACTTGGATCAAATACTGATTTCTGATATTTTCCGGTAAATCTTTCCAGACGGAATCGTCTACTTTTGTCGGCAACTCGTATTCTTCGTCTTGTCCTATTCGTCTTCTCGCAGTAGGTTTATTCGTCTCACTCTCGGGTATCGCAATTAACTTCCTCGCCTCGTTTCCCACTACGAAAGGGAGCTCTTCCCTCTTCCCTGGTGCCATCCTTACGGACGGCATCAACATCTCTCTCCACATAGATTTTGTCGACACCGGATTCAACGGTTTCAACTCGTATCTGTTCTCTCTCTCGTCCACTTCGCTCACTTTTATCTTCTTTTTCGTTTTAAACCTTTCGACCAACCGCTCCTCGAAATCCGCCTGCGCTTGGTTTCCGAAAACGAGCGAGCACTCGATCAAACACTCTTTGCTCGTCACCGGTATCACGTCGTAACAGGATCGCTGCTCCTCAACCATTTCGCAGCAGCCGTTCTTTCTCTGGTTTTGCCTCTCGACTTCTTCGTAAACCGCGTTGTAAAGATATTCTTCTTCTTCTCGACGGCGCTTGGAGCGACGACGGTTGGTGTTCACATCTTCTCTCGTCTCTTCTTTTTCTTCTTCGCATTTGACGCAGATAATTTTCGTTTTCACTTCTACTCGTCGCTGTTCTCGCGGCGACGAGACCAGCGAACGCGGCGATGACATATCGCAAGCGCTCATCCTTCTTTTTTCCGGCGTTTGGGACGGCGTCGCGTCGTCGTCGTCGTTGTTCATCGTTTGCGTCGGCACGATCTCCTCTTCGTCCTCTTCGGACGATGTTGATGAAGACGACGACGAGAGATTCCAATCTCTCACGACGATCGCTTTCTTTGCTCTTCTTTCTCTTCTTTTCTCATCCAAACGCGTGTTCTCGCGAACTTCGCGATCAAAGTGACCGCTCGCCGGACCGCGAGTCGCTCGGAACACGCCGTGGCCTCCGAACATCTCTCGTGAGTCTAACTATCGCGGCGGAGAGGGGAGAGGAAAGAAAATTTTGTGCGGGAAAGAGGAGAAAATTTGGCAGAAAAAACCAGCGAGGGGTGCTCACATTTCAGAAGTTTCTTACTATTACAACGCGCGTTCTTTTTCGTCTGTGTTTTGTTTCCACACGCGGCTCGCGAAGTGTCTCTTCGCCCACTCTCTTTGTTTCTCCGGACAATCGGCGACCAGTTTGTCGATTTGGAAGTCTCCTTTTTCGTCGCCTTTGTCTTCCTTGCCTTCTTCTCCGCGGTGTCCGTCTTCAGTCGCCGTCGGCGTCGCGAGCGCGGGTTCTTCTTCCTCACCTCCTTCTTGTTCTTCTTGCGGTACCCGCGGTATTAGTGCGCTGCCGGGCACGGCTTTACACAGTGCTTTAGCAAATTTGAGCGAATGTGGGTAGAAGGTCACCAGTGCTCGATCTTTGTCGATTTGTTCCACGTGTTTTTTAATGCCGGCGTTCGGGATAGAGACGCACCTGTAGTAACTGCGAGGATATTTGCTCTCAGTTACCAACTTTTCGCCGTACTTGCGCCATTTATGTCCATCGGTGGTTTTCCCGTCCTTCGTGAGAACGACGACCTTAAAACCCGCTTCTTCGTCCTTGTCGCTATTCGCTTCCAACGCTTGCTCCAACTCTTTCTTAGCCGCGAGTTCTTTCTTTTCCTTTACTTTTTGTTCCGGTTGTTCAAACGTCACTCTCTTTGTATTATCGTTATTACTGCTACTCCGTTGAATCTTTTTGCGCACGGCCAAGAGGATATTTTTCAACTTTTCATTTTCTTGATGTTTCAAATTAAGATCCAGCTGTAAACGATCTTTTTCTTCGCACATTTGCATCACCTTTTGCTCGTAACGATGTTTTAATTTTTCAACGTATACTCTCGTCTCTCGCACTAGAGCGTTATACTTGTTTATATACCTCTCTCGATGCAATTTTTCTTCGTCCACGTCCGTCTCTATGATTTCTTCTTCCTTCTCTTTCTTTTCCTCTTCCAGAGGATGCAACGCGACCGCGTCCGCTAATATCGACATTCTCCCTTTTTTCGCTTTCTCGCTCGCACTTTCGTCGATTGAGTCCGTTGGAATCTCTCCGTCGTAATCGAGTGCGTAAATGTGCCCTTTCCGAACCAGATCCATCAGTTTCACTCCTCGTTCAACCTCGTTCGTGCTGGAGTACCACAAATCCCCCGTCATCATCTCGTCGAAAGGATCGCAGAAAGTAATCAGACACTCGTGCCACAATCCGTCGTCAAAATACACTTCGCACGGCACGTGATTCACCACAATCTCCACGAGATGTTGCTTTTGCGCCTCTTTCTCCTCTTTTTTGCTGCATGTGATTCGCGATTTCCCCTCGTCGGCTCTTTCCCCGATGACGACTCTCTTTCCTCTTTTTCGTTTCAAACTCCCCGCGAAATACGACGACGCGCCGATGTTTCCCAAACCCGTCTTCCTTCCTAGCGGCGCGTTCATTTTTGTGAATCGCTTGTTGGGGGGAGAATAAAATCGCGCGCGCGGCAAAGCTCTTTCTGGGTATCTTTCTGTATCTGATTTGGAAAAAAAGAAGTCAAACTGTAACGCATTTCTTGCGAAAAAGCGCACAATGAAAAGACGTTTTTTTTCTAAACCCTAAATAAACAATTTTCAAATTTTTTTCGCCAAGAAGAAGAAGAACACCGAAGAAGAAGAAGGAGAAGAAGAAGAAGAAGCGCTCTCTCTCTACCTTTTCGTCCTTTTTTCACTCTCGGTCGTCGATTTCGAGAGAGAGAGAGAGAGAAGAATGTCTCGGCACTCCTCCTCCTCCTTCTCTCCGTTTGTTGCCGGCGCGGCGGGGCGCAAAAGTAGCGGCGAGGACATCGCAACAACGAGCAAAATCGTGGGACAAATTGATATTGAAATCGAACGCGCTTCCCCACCGTTATCGATACGATTGACGAACAAAAACTACGACCGATGCGCGGAGATGTGCGTGAACTTTTGCGAGAGTCGCGGGTTACCGATGAAAATTGCGCCGGCGTTGGCGTTGCGGCTGAGAGCGGCGTATAAGAAGGCGTTGATGCAACAGACGATGGATACTTCCGCTTCTGTTGAAGGAGGTGTTGATGCTGGCGTTGGCGTCGAAGAAGAAAAAGAAGAAGAAGAAGAAGAAGAAGAGGAAGAGGTTCGAGCTCGAGAGAAAATGCCGAGCAGCAGCGGCGCGAAAAGTAAAAGTGCGCGCACCGCCGCGACGACGAAAAAGAGCGAGAACAGCTCTGCGCTGCTCGCAGACGACGAGATCGATGGGAAGATGCAAAGCGTCGTCGTGAAACTCCCGTCCGACCCGGCGGATATGGCGAGGCGCATAGCGGAAATTAAGAAGAATACATTTAGCGAGGGCGAGACGAGGACAACGATTGCGAGCGCGTTCAAAATGGTTACGCCTTCAAACGTTGGGTCCTGGAATCCAGTCGCAAGTGGGGAGGTGACCATGCAAAAAGTTGGTGCGGATGTGACGAAAGTCGTGAGGAGAGAAAGAAAAGAGGAAGAAGAAAAAGAAGAGATGAACAGAGATTTAGTAGAAGTCGTCGTCGTCGAAGAGCCAGAAGAAGAAGAAGAAAAAGAAGAAACGCGAAAACGGCAGCAGGACCACGAAAACACTCCAGAAGAAGAAGAAGAAGAAGAAGAAGAAGAAGAAGAAGAAGAAGAAGAAGAGGAAATGTTAGAGTTTGAAATCACGCCGACGAAACAGGATTACGCGGAAAGCTTCGCTCGTCCTTCCGATTGGTTCATCCAAGACATTGAAGATGAAGCGAAGAAAACAAAAAGCACTCATAAAACTTCATCGAAAAAAGAAGCAGCAGACGACTCCGACACCTCGTTATCCGAGAAGATTATCCATGCATCGCCTGGATTTAAGGATTCCCTCAAAATGTTTGAGGCCATGGACGTGTCGCCGAAGAAGAAATCGAGCTTTGTAAAATCGCCGACGATGACCGCTCCGGGCTTCGTCTCACCGATGGAAATGAAACCAAAGCGCTATAGCCCGCGAGATTTAAACGAATAGTCACTAGCACATAGCATTTTTCTTTATATATAGCGATTCTACTATTTTAGATGTACAATGCGTTACAAAAAGTAAAAATTACAAATCCGGCAAACCGAACTGGTTCAGCAACATGAGGTAACTAACCCCTAGCACGCTAATCAAAATCCCTTCCGTGATGCTCGCCTCGCCAACCTTATCGTTCTTACTTTCAAAGAAAACGTGTCTCGCCCCTAAATATGCGATGATGTACCACCCGGGCCACCTCAACCCTCGCCCCCACCACCATACGCTCCCCTTCGCTTCTAAATACTCCTCGTTGAAATACTGCGGCGCTCCGAGTGCTTTATAACAATCGGCGATTAAAAGTTTCGCTTTTTGATTCATCTTGTATTCTCTCGGTATTAACTTTTCGATTTGTTGCAGCGACACGATCGCTTGGTCCCACTTTTCTTCTCTCATCAAACCTTCCCCGGTTTTCAAACACTCCTTCGCGCGCAACACGTCGTACTCGCTGTATTCCGCCGGTAACAAACTCTCGAAAAACACCCTCGAAAATGGCCTGATATCATCGTTCGCTCTCGGGATATCGAAACCGTCTAAAATGCCACCGCCTTTCGGTCTGGTATAAAATTCCGAGAGCCACGGGAATATCGTCGCTTCGCACAGAACCAAACCTGCTTTTCCGGCCAACAGCGCTCGACGCGACGTCGTCCACTCCTCCTCTTCCCCGGACGACGATAAAAACGATACGTCAGCGGAAGGGGCATCTTTAAACTTTATCACCGCTCTGCCGTTGTTATTAGTATTATTGATCTTATTCGCGCGAATTCTCCTCGACGACGACGATGCTGCCGTCGCGGTAGTGGTACTCGTCGCCTTCATCGTCGCTTTCATCAGTTACTATATAGTTCTTCACTTTACAACGCTACGCACGATGATGTTCCTTTTTGTTTTTGGTTTTAGATATTCTTTTTTTCCTTTTGACATATTCGGCTAAACCCTACACCCTAAACACAAAAAGAAGCACTTCGAAACAAGCTTCGTTTGGCCACGATCGAATGTCACTTCATTGGCCAAAGCTCTTGCTCCCTCGCGTACAGAATAGAGAGAGAGAGAGAGAGAGTATTTATAACAACTTTTGCAAAAGATGGGACT
>Ga0255767_1003626_pt1 | contig 12919 bp, 10 predicted proteins | sample 071ome_24_FD_179967 | JGI IMG/M metagenome (GOLD analysis project Ga0255767, IMG submission 179967) | Coastal salt marsh microbial communities from the Groves Creek Marsh, Skidaway Island, Georgia - 071402CT metaG (version 2) | ecosystem: Environmental > Aquatic > Marine > Intertidal zone > Salt...
GGCTCGACGGCTGGAATATCGCCATATCGGACGTAGAACCAAGCGGTCAGTCCCGTGCAGGCGGCCGCCGGCAGTATGAATGCACCCCCCGCCGCCACGAGGCCCCTCCAACCAGCCCGCTCGTAGCCAATATGCATCATCATCTCGGTCGAGTTGGGCCCGGGAATCAGATTGGTGGCTCCGACCAGATCCAGGAAGTGTTGATGGGTCAGCCATTTGCGGCGCACGACGACCTCCTCCTCGAGCATGGCGATGTGGGCTGCCGGGCCTCCAAAAGCAATAAGACCCAACTTGGAGAAAAGACCCATCAGCTCGGCCAGCGACGTGGCCCGACCGGATGCAGCAACGGAGGTATGCTCACTCATGTCCTGTACGTGATGTGCGAGTGCCTCGGAGGATGACCCACCCTCGCCAACGGTCCGGACTCAGCCCGCAGCCGAACCCACCCCTTGCAACAGCGCCTTTGCTCGGCGCGTGTCAATGCGCGCTCCGAGCTGCGACAAGATACTGAGCATACCTGCCAAGAGGCGATTCACAAACACGAAATGACGGGACCCTACCGGCCGGCGATGTTTGAAGGCCTCCCGTCCGGTAATCTGTGGGATAACGGCCTGAAACTGCTCCAACAGTCTGCCCTGCCCGAAATCGTACGTATCAGGCCGATAAAGCGACTCGATGATACCGCCCAATGTATCCAGGATGTCCAACAGATACATCCGGCCTTCCTCGTCCATGTCGGCCGGCAGCATTTCCAGATCGGTGTATGAGGCCTGGAGCGCCTCGACGTTGCCAGCCATGCGTGCATGGTACAAACCAACCAGTCCGTCGCGAAAACCCACAGGGAAGGTCTTGATGCAGCCAAAATCCAGGAGGCCGAGGCGCCCATCCTCGCGAAATAGAAAATTCCCCGGGTGGGCATCTGCGTGCACCCGCAGGGAGTCCCCAACCACCTGCTCATGAATCACATCCCAGAGGAGCTGGCCGAAATGGTCACGCTCGGCTTGCGAGGGATTACCGGCAAGCCACTCTTTCAAATGCTGCCCCTCCATGTGTGTCATCGTGAGGACCCGCTCGGTCGTCAACGCCTCAATCCACCGGGGCGTTACGACCTGCGTTCCTTCGAAGAGGTGCGCAAATTCCTCTATGTTGGCTCCCTCGATGCGATAATCGGTCTCCTCCATCATGAGGTCGCGTACCTCCTCCAGGTACGGATCCACCGCCTCCTTGTCGACGAACCTGCCGGCAATACCCCGCACGAGGCGAAGATCCGAATCAACGCTTTCGCGCACATTGGGATACTGCACCTTGACCACCACCCGGGTGCCATCCTTGAGCCGTGCAGGATGGACCTGGCCCAGCGAGGCGGCCGCCATGGCATGTCCTGAGAACTCCGCAAAAATTTCCTCAGGCGGTGCACCCAGGGCTTGGGTGACCAATCGATGGACGAGTGCCGGACCCATGGCGGGTACATCGTATTGGGCACGGGCCAGGACGTCAGAAAACTGTTCGGGCAGGAAACCGGGTTCCATGCTGAGGCCTTGCGCCATTTTCAGGGCCGTGCCGCGCAACCTGGACAGCTCCGAGAACAGATCCTCCGCATTGCGGCTGTGCATTTCCTGGCGCGCAACGGTCCGATCGGTGCCTGCAGCACGCCGGCTCAGGTAACGCGCGTAATTCTTTCCGAACTTGACACCCGCCTTGGCCGCTGAAAGCCCGCGCTCGCGAGCGCTTCCCGGAGGGGCCTCCTGCCCGGGCCGGTCTACCTTATCCTGCATCCGTTGTACCCGGTCTTTCAGACGACGGTCTCCCGCTCTCCTTCCCGCTCTCCTTCCCGCTGACAGGGGTACTGTCGAAGAACTGGCGGAAAAGAGGCCACCGATCGACTGGTACATACCCGGCCTCGACACTGTACCGGAGTACGTCCAGGAGCTGTGCCGGGAGTGGGGTGGACCAGGCGCTTGCCAGTACCGTCAGTACACGGTCAGCCAAGGCAGCGCTGCGCTGACGCTCATCTGATGTGTCCGTCAACGAGGCCTGAATGAGCTGCACCATGACTTCGGCCACGGCTGCACGGTTTGGGGCCAATGATGCCAGCCATCGGTTCACACCGTGCACCGATGGACCCGACCCTACTTCCGGCAGCGCAGCACGCAGGGCCTCCTGAAAGGGTGAAAACCACCCCGACGCGTCCCGGCGGAACGCAACCGCCGGCGAACTTGGCTCCGCAACAAGGGCTTGTGCCTCCACAGCGTCAAGGAGCATGAAAAAGAAAGCCTTGAGTCGCTCGGAAAGCGGCCAGTCACCGGCCTCTTCCAGGGATTGCAGTTGCTGGGTGGCCTGAGAGACCGCCAAGGCGTACTCAGCGCCTTCCCGATGTGTTCGTGCCATGTGGTTTTCCTTCCGTTGACCTACCGCTGCCCAATAAATCAGGCGCTACATGAGAGAATGGTGCGCTGGCCGCTACGGACCCTGCTACCGGGACCATCGGACGAATCGCCTCACCCGGGTATCCCGCCCATGAAACAGCGTTCATACGCCTCTTTCCTGTACGCATGTTTGAATCAGTCGGATGCCCGCTGTTACGCTGTTCACCCGCTATTCAATCATTGCATGGGCTTGCGCGCCACGACCTGAACCACACCGCTCAGTCCTTCATGGTAACGCCCCTCTCGCAGGGTGCGCTGCGTCTCGCGAATCAAGTCAAAGGATAGACCTGCCAGTTCCTGCTCAAGCCCCTCGGCCGTCATGAACACCTGCGTAGCGTGCGGTGGCGGACCCCCTCGTCCCGGTAAGTCCAGATGGGCGGGCGTATATGCCTCGAGCAAGAGGATCCCTCCGGGCTTCAGCCCTCTGACGACACGTGCATGCAGCGCACTGCGCACGGCAGGAGGGACATGGGCAAACACCGAAGTGACCCCGTCCCAGATCGCTTCTCCCAGATCGAAGGAGGCCAGGTCGGCATGTATCGTATGAACCTCCACCCCGTTCTCACTCGCCAGAAGACGTGTTTTCTCCAGCCCCACAACCGACAGGTCGACAGCCGTTACCCGATAGCCTCTTGTGGCCAGGTATACCGCATTGCGCCCTTCGCCAGAGGCCAGACACAGGATCCTGGCGCCGGGCGTGAACGCGTGGGCCTGATCGCGAATGAAATCATTCGGACCCTTCCCGTAGGCGTACCCCTCTTCACCGTAGCGATCATCCCACATGGCGCCTGTCAGTCCTGTGCGAGAGGACGGATCCAGATGTTGCGAAAGGAAAGGGTGGGGCCGGGGTCTCCATGGGCCTGCAGGTGAATGGGTGCCTCGTCAAAGGGGTGATATTCGGGCTGACCGATGTAGTAGGTCTCCCCCTCCATTTCCACGTTGTCCTGTATCAGGATGCCGTTCATGAACGCCGTGACCCGAGCCGGCGTGGTCAGATTGCCTGCGTCATCGAAACGGGGCGCCCGCCAGATGACATCGTAGACCTGCCACTGCCCCGGTGGCCGCATCGGGTTGACCAGCGGAATGGACTGCTTGTAGGTGGCGCCAGCCATGCCGTTGACGTAGGTGTCGTTCTGGTAGGAGTCCAGGATCTGCAGTTCATAGCCCTGACCCCGCTCGAGGTCCCACGCCATGAAAAGACCACTGTTGCCCCGGCTCTGACCCGAACCCTCGACACCCTCCGGTACGCGCCACTCCAGGTGCAATTGATAATCCTTGAACATGCGCCGGGTATGGATACCCCCGGCCGCCTGCACGACGGAAACCACCCCGTTCCCGACCGCCCATCCAGCCTCTTTGCCGGTGCGCGTGCTGACCCATTCATCAAGGTTGGTCCCATCAAAGAGAATGATGGCATCGGAAGGAGGAGACTGAGGTCCGGCGTAGTCTCCAGGCGTAACCACGGGAGGGACGGGCTCCCACACTTCGGTCTCCTCTGGCTTGGGGCGCTCCTGCGCTACCGAGGACAGCGTGACGAAAACAGTTGCGAGAGAGAGGATGAAAAGGCGAATCATGGCGCATCGGGCATACGAAGTGACGGTAAGCGAAGCTAGCGCGCAGAGTGGGCAAAGACCAAACGGTTGTTCGTCCGGAGCGCAGCCAATATGTTTACGCGCCCTCCAATCCCATACCGAATGCCATGAAACGCCTCCTGCTTGCTCTCCTCATTTCCGTTGTCGGCCAGCCTCTGTTCGCCCAAACAACCTGGATACGCGCCGGAGGCGTGGTCGACGTCGAAGCGGGGTCATTGCTGGAGAACCAGGTCATCCGCATCGAGGGAGAGCGCATTGCCGCCATGGGGGCAGACCTTCGCATTCCAGCCGGTGCGGACGTCATTGACCTTTCCGATGCCATCATCCTGCCCGGTCTTATTGAGGCCCATACCCACCTGGCACTCTCCACACAGGAGCGGCGGGATTTCGGGCGGTTCTTCATCACCAACGTCATCGAAACCACGGGGTACCGTGCCATCCAGGGCGTAACCAATGCCCGCTCCCTCCTTGAGCACGGCTTTACCAGTATCCGCGACCTGGGAAACAGCGGTAATTATGGCGATCTGGATTTGAAGCACGCCATCGAACACGGGTGGATCCCCGGTCCGGACATGCAGACGGTGGGCCGGATTATTGCCCCTTTCGGGGGGCAATTCCAGCTGCAACCGGAGCATCCGGAGCTGGTGGCGCCAGAGTATCTGGTGGCCGATACGCGGGATGAGATGCGCAAGGCCATCCACCAGAACCTGCATTACGGAGCCGACCTGATCAAGATCGTAGTGGACGATTTCGCCTATCAATACACCGAAGAGGACCTGGCTTGGGCCGTAGATGAGATCACGCGGGCAGGTACCAAACTGGCTACCCATGTGACCACGTACGAAGGGGCGAAGCATGCCGTTCGGGCCGGCGCCGCCTCCCTCGAGCATGCATGGGAGCTCGACGATGAAACGCTTCAGATGATGGTCGAAAAGGGCACGTTCCTGGTCGGCACCGACTTCCCATCCTACTACGCCGGGTACTTTGCCGGCTATGACGACACGCTGGCCCAGCAGCTCTACGACAAGCGCATCGCGCGGCTTCGCCGCGCGTACGAAGCAGGCGTCAAGATTGCCTTCGGCGCCGACGTAACGGATCAGAAAGACGGCTACACCCGGGGTTCGCTTACCATCTCTTTCATTTCATCCTTCGCCGATGCGGGCATTACGCCTGAGGACCTGCTCCGCATCATGACCATCAACGGCGCCGAGCTCATGGACTGGGAGAACGACAAGGGTACGGTCGAAGTGGGCAAGCACGCCGATCTGATTGCGGTATCGAGCAATCCACTGGAAAACCCTGATGCCCTGCTCGACGTGAGCTTCGTCATGAAGCGGGGTGCCGTCTACAAGCAGGATGGCCGCTTCGTATGGGAAGTGCCGGCCGTCATCGAGGCGACTGAATAGGTCGAAAAAGTAGTCTCGTGACCTACTGATCCTCGGAACGCTTCTGCAAGCGGACAGCAAGCGCAATGCCGAGGGCCAGTCCGAGGGACGTGCCAAGGGCGATGTTGTCCATGGCTACGCCCAAGGCGCTGCCGACGCCCATGCCGATGGCAATACCGACACCGAGGGCCTTGTTGTCAGGTGAGGTGTTCTCTGGTGTTGTCATGAGGTCGGGTTGGGTTGCGGATCGGGCTTCATGATAGGGCAACGTTTGGAGAGCGTGCTGCCGGGCGCCGCGCCATTGCAGGACGGTCGTCAGACCTTGAAGTACAGCTTGCGTCGGTCCAGCGCCAGGGCAATGAGCGCCCAGACCGCTACGAATGACATGCCGAACAGGAAGGAGGCCATCTTGGGAGAGCCGGGCATGACGCCGTACAGCCAGCCTTTCAGGGATCCATCTCCGACGTCGATGAGCGCGAGCGATGTGGCCATCATGCCGGAGGCCACGAACGCAAAGATGGCATTCTTGCCATAGGCCACCATCCAGCCTGTTCCTTTCGCCCAACCCTTCATGTCGATGGCGTGGTACAGGATGCCGAGCGTGGCCAAGGCCATCCCGGCCGTGAAGATGGTGTACGAGCTGGTCCAGATGCGCTTGTTGATGGGCATCCAGATGCTCACAACCAGTCCCAGCAGCATGAGCCATCCGGCCGCCACGAAGAGGCCATTCAATTTGTGGGCATCGTCCGTATCATCGCGGGTCAGCCACTTCCCGGTCAGGATACCGAGCAGGACGGTTGCCGTGGCTGGAATGGTGGAAATCAATCCTTCGGGATCGAACGACCAGATCAGTTGGCCGCCCGCATTTCGCAGCTGACGGAACGACCAGGTGTGCTCGCCGAAGACGTGGTAGTCAATGTAGAACGCCCAATTAGAGAACAGTTCGTCCATTGGCGTCTCCGCTGTCGGGAATCCGCGGGACAGGTCCGGCATCCCGAATCCCGGAATCGGGACGAACATCATGAAGGCGAAGTAGACTCCCAGCAGACCGGCGGTCCACCCCACCATCGCCTGCCAGGTGGGCATCCAGAACCAGAGCGCCGAGGCCAGGAGGTAGCACCAAGCAATGCGCACCAAGACGCCCGGAATGCGCAATCCCGCCAAGCGGGAGAGCAATGAATCGTCCCAGCCGCTACCGAAGGCCCCGACCAGGAACAACACGAGTCCGGCGCCAACGACGCCCATCCATTCCCGCTTGCGATCAGTCCCGGCCAACAACACGACAGCCCCCGCGGCACCCGCCACGAAGCCAAGGCGAAGCACGATGGACCAGGCGTCATTGTCCTGCCCCGTCCAGAGCACCCGCGACCACGACGAGCCCCACCACCCCAGCAGCATGAGCGCGGCAGAGCGCTGCAGGACATGCACCATGAGGGTGCGGCGCGAATCCCCCCGGGCCAGGCGCTTGGGAAAGGAGAACATCATGGACACGCCGACCATGAACAGGAAGAATGGAAATACCAGATCCGTGAACGTCCAGCCGTTCCAGGCCGCGTGTTCGAGCGGCCAATAGATGTGGGACCACGAACCTGGGTTGTTGACCAGTAGCATGGCTGCAATGGTCAGACCGCGTAAGGCGTCCAGCGATGCCAGCCGACGGGCAGGTACCGGGCCGCTCATGCGCCTACCTCCTGCTGCATCCTGCAGATCTCAGCTTGTGACAAGGCGCAGGCACCGCCAGGCGATGCATACACGTAAACGCCGGTTTTGAAGCGATTCATGGGAGGCGGAATGGAAGGCGAAACGGCTGTGGGCACATGTCCCGGAGCAGGGAGGAGGGCCGTGAACGTGCGAGCAGCTCCGGGGAGCGGACGCTACCAACACCTGCTCCCGAAACAAACGACGACCGCGGAGAAGGGTAACGCCCTCAAGAACGTAAAAAAACCCGCATCCGCGCAATTGGTCAGGCGTTCCTCCCCGCTGATTCCCGAGCTGAAGGTTTGTTCACGCGCCTGAGGGCAGTGTTAATGTAACTTTTAAAGTTACATTTTAATTGACTACAAAAACGCCTAATGGAAGGGCCGGGTGCGGCATCGACAGAAGTCGTGCCGCACCCGGCCGGTGTCCGGTACTGACGCAGTGTCCCCCCTCTCGCCGTACCGGAATGGGAGCTGACTCAGGGCGCCCCGTGAGGGCGTTATCTGAGAAGGGTCATGGGGCGTGTCATCACCCAGGTTCCGCCCCGAATCTGGTACATGTAGACGCCGCTCGGAAGGTCCCGGGCATCGAATCGAATGGTGTACGACCCCGCAGGCATATGCCCCTCGACCACCGTCTCCACCCATCGACCAAGCGCATCAAACACCTGCAGCGTAATCGGCTGTGATCGCTCCAGCGTGAACGGAATATTCGTGATGGGATTGAACGGGTTTGGAAAGTTCTGCCCCAGCATGAAGGAGGAAGGAAGGGCTTCTCCCGGCTCGACATCGGTAGCAGCACTGGAGGCGGACACAGCGTAATACATGTACACTGATTCCGGCTCGAAGCTGACACTGTTCTCATCTGTTTCCACGGTAACACCTTCCACAATGTCCCATTGGTGGGTCTCCCGATTCCATGCCTCGACGCGGATCGTACTTCGATGTAGATACTGGCGCTCGCGCTCTTGATCGTCGTAATGCAGCCGCAACCGTGCCCTCTGGGCAAACTGGATCCGACCGTCCTGACTACCATAGCGGCCATTCATCATCCCGTTTCCCTGGGGATCGTGCATGTTCAGGTAGTGCGCCGTGAACCGGTATCGGTTCTGCTCCTGATACTGGGCACCAGGAAGGCTGTCGGGGTGAATGCGCCAGAACTCGACGTAAGCTGAGTCAGGCCACGCATACGAGCCCATGCCGCTTCCATGCTGCCCGCTGCCACGCGTCATGGCTCCGGGAGGGAACTGTATCCAACTGGCACTGTCGTTGCGCGCATGCGAATAGGCATGCTGTATCATGTCCTTGCGCATCCAGGTACCTGCCCACGGAGAGGGCTTCCGGGCTTCCCGCCACAGGAGACCGTCCAGCTCGAAAACGGCCAGCATGTCAATTCCACTGGTGTAGTGCACCCGCCCGGTAACGGTGACCTCCTGCCCTTCCTCCGGTCGGACGGCACCAGATTCCGGCTCGAACCACGGCGGACCGAACCCAAGCTGGTAATCGACGACGTCATCATCGTCCGTATCCAGATACCAGTGGTGATAGAAATAGGTGGTATCCACGTGGACAATGCCCGTAACAGTGATGAGCGGTACGCTCGGCTCCCAGACGGGAAGGCTGTTCCATCCGAAGCGTCCATACTCGACCGGATCCCTCCATACGAGACCATCCAGTTCGAACACCATGAGCGTATTCGGGATCTGGCTATCCCACTCGGCAGCGACAACCGTCACCATATCGCCATCCGAAGGCCGCTCGGCCCCACTGTCGGGCACATACCACAGCGGGCCGAATGAAAGATGATAATCGGCTGCTTCGTCGCCGTCCGTATCTAGGAAATACACCGACCGGGTTCCCGAGTCGTCCATGATGATGGTCCCCGTATAGGTCTGCAGGATCAAGGAGTCGGGCCAGGTGTGAAGCATGGCGCCCTGCTGCGCAAGGGCGGTATTCGGCATGGCCACCAGAAAGACCAGAAGGCCTGCCGAGACAAGATTGGTACAACGTGTTTTCATGGTGCCGCTCCGGCAATCGGACACACGAGCGATGTGCCCCACGGGTGAACAGGGTCTGCTGCTGGAGCAATCAACGCAGGCGACGGCTGCGACGATGCCGGGGAAGCCTGTTTGCCCGGATGAGGGGCATGCTGAAGAGGCCCTGGGCAAAGCAACCACGAACGGCTCGGTCACCCATCCTGGATAACCCTCCAAGGCGCCCGGAAAAGCGCCTTTTGCTCAGCCCGATCAGGGCATCCACCGATATCTGCCTGAGCATTGGAAGGGGACCGTGTTGCGGCATTTCTCCGATCGAAGAATCCACTTTCCCTGTCGAAGCACGGCCCATCTGGCTGATAGAATGCTCCTCAAATGCACGTGGACCTGCTGCTGACCGAGCTGTCAGGTCTACTACACCTGGAGGAAGATTCAATGACAGTGCAATGGAGGCACCGGCCATGAAAACGCGTGTTACGATTCTACTGCTTGCCATAGCAGCGCTAACCATCCCGACCACATTTGCCCAGACCCTGGTCAAGGACATATGGGTCGGCGGAGAAAGTTCGGCACCGAAAGAATTCGCCTGGATGGACGGGCAGATGTATTTCGCCGGCGACAACGAAGGAATGGGCATCGAGCTCTGGAAAACGGACGGGACAGCGATGGGAACTGTCCTCGTTGCGGATATCAATCCATTGGAGGACTCCGATCCGAGCTGGCTCGCCGCAGGAAACGGCCTTCTCTTCTTTCGAGCCAATGACGGCACGAGTGGGGACGAGGTATGGGTCACGGACGGTACGGCTGCCGGGACCCGGTTGACCCGAGACATCCATCCGGGCGCCGATGGCTCCCATCCCGAACATATCGGCGTCATGGACGGAATAGCCTATTTCATGGCGGATGACGGCACGAATGGGTCTGAACTGTGGAGAAGCGACGGCACCCCGGAGGGAACGTTCATGGTAATGGATATCAATCCCGGCGCCGGATCATCCTCTCCCCATTGGCACACCGTCCTTGGCGCATGGGTGTACTTCCGGGCCGATGACGGTCAACATGGCGACGAACTCTGGCGCACGGACGGTACCACCACCGAACTGGTCAAGGACATCAATCCGGGCATCGAAGGATCTTCGCCCGAACGGTTTGTAGTGATGGGCGATCGAATCTACTTCCCGGCCAACTCGGCCGCGTTCGGCGCAGAGCTATGGACGTCGGATGGCACGGAAGCGGGTACGTTCATGGTCAAGGACATCAACACGGCCGGTGACGGCGCACCCAAGCATGTGACTGTCGTTGGCGACCAACTCTTTTTTGCGGCTGAGAACGGCCTGCAGGGGGCGGAGCTCTGGGCCAGTGATGGCACCATGGCCGGAACGCGACTGGTCAAGGATATCTGGGTAGGTGACGCACCGTCCCTACCAACCAACCTGGTAGCGGCAGGCAGTCGCCTGTTCTTTTCTGCCAATGATGGCACCCAAGAAGGCACGGCGCTGTGGAAAAGTGACGGCACCGAAGAAGGCACCGTCAAGGTGAAGGATGTCCGTGCCGATGGCGAACCGGCCTTCATGTATTTCACCGGGCTCACTGGATCCGACAAACTCCTCTTCACGGCGAATGACGGTGCCGCTGGCGTGGAGCTGTGGCAAAGCGATGGCACCCCCGGAGGTACCTTCATGGTAATGGACATCAGCTCCGGTGCAGCCAGTTCAGCCCCGCTTTCGTTGACCGACGGGGGAGGAACCCTGTTCTTCTCGGCAAGCGACCAGGTCAACGGCCGCGAACTCTGGGTATATGACCCCGAAACACCTCCGGATACCCCCGTGGCCCGAGCGGACGTGGCATCGACGCAGTATGAGACGGCGGTGCGTATTGACGTCCTGGCTAACGACAGCGGGGCCTCTCTTGACATCATCGAGGTAGCCGATCCTGCGCATGGCACGGCTTCCATCGGAATGGGTCAGGCGCAGGACATCGTGTATACGCCGGATGCAGGCTTCTACGGAACGGACTCATTCGTCTACACCATCGAAGATGCCGATGGCGAGCAGGTGTTTGCACAGGTCCTCGTCACCGTCCTCGCCTTCAACTCACCCCCCTCGATCTCCTCAATCGCCGATCAGACAACGGCGGAGGACACGCCTCCTGAAGAAATCCACTTCACCATCGGAGATGCCGAATCGCCGGCCAACACACTGATCGTCACGGCCAGCTCGGATAATCAGAGCCTTATTCCGGATGCAAATATTGCAGTCGAAGGAGGATCAGCCAATCGCGGGCTGGCCATCATGCCGGCACCTGATCAAACCGGTCAGGCAACCATCTCCGTGACGGTCTCGGATGGTAGCCTTTCAACCTCTACCTCCTTCGTCCTGACTGTGACGCCAGTAAATGATGCTCCCGGCATCAGTGGCGTGGACAACGTGGAGACGGCGGAAGATACACCTGTTGGACCGCTTGCTTTCACGGTCTCCGACATGGATACCGATGTGGATCTGCTTACAACGTCAGCAACATCGGACAACCAGCGACTGCTCCCCGACGGCAACATCCTGCTGGGTGGCTCCGGCTCGGATCGGACCGTTCTTCTGACGCCGGCTGCAAACCAGGCCGGACTGGCGACGGTCACGCTCTACGTTTCCGATGGCGAGCTGACCACATCCACCAGCTTCCTCCTGACCGTTAGCGCGGTGGATGCGCCGGTCATCAGCGCCATTGCCGACCAGGTGACGGCCCAGGATACGCCGCTCGGACCTGTAGACTTCACCATTACTGATACCGTGACGCCGGCATCTGAATTGATGGTGTCGGCTTCCTCATCGAATCAGACGGTTCTGCCGGATGGGGGTATTGAACTCGCTGGCGCTGCCGAGGATCGCTCCATCACGATGACACCTGCGCCGGGTGTCTGGGGGCAGTCGACGGTTACCCTGACCGTAGAGGACGGCGATGGAAACGTCAACAGCGTTGCCTTCGTCCTCACGGTAAGCGCTGAAAACACGCCGCCATCGGCTACCGAAGACAGCTATCGCGTTGCGGACGACGTTGTGCTCATCGTGTCAGCGGAAGAAGGCGTCTTGGCCAATGACACGGATGTAGATGGCGATGCGCTGACCGCACAGCTCGTTGCACCGCCTGAGCACGGCGCCCTGTCATTCAATCCGGATGGATCCTTCAGCTACGTGCAGGATCCCAATGTCGGCGAGTCCACCATCGTCTTCACCTACCAGGCGTTTGACGGCACCTTTACCTCCGCTATCACCACGGTCAGCATCCTGATCGGTGAGAATATGCCGCCGACGATCTCTGCGATCGATGATCAGACGGCCGACGAGGGCGATGTGGTGGAAATTACCGGTATCCAGGTCAAGGATGACATGTCCCACGGAGAGGGACTGACGGTTACGGCCGTGAGCGACAACCAGGCCCTGCTGCCGGACGAAAACATAGCCTTCCACGGTGGCGGTGACATGCGTGTCATGAAGATGACACTGGTGAAATACGCCTCCGGAACAGTGGGCGTAACGGTAACGGTTCGGGATGAGGACGGTCTGTCTGCAAGCACCTCCTTCACGATAACGGTTCGTGCCGTCAACGACGCACCGACCATCTCGGAGATTGCAGATGTGACGACAGCGGAGGATGTGGCTGTGGGTCCGATCACCTTCCTCGTGGCCGACGTAGAGACGGCCTCGGCGGATCTGATCGTCACGGCGGTCTCTGACAATCAGGGTGTCATTCCTGATGCCGCAATAACGCTGGGTGGATCGACGGCCGAGCGAACCATTACCTTGACACCCGCCCCGAATGCTGCAGGTACGG
>Ga0255767_1003635_pt1 | contig 12893 bp, 12 predicted proteins | sample 071ome_24_FD_179967 | JGI IMG/M metagenome (GOLD analysis project Ga0255767, IMG submission 179967) | Coastal salt marsh microbial communities from the Groves Creek Marsh, Skidaway Island, Georgia - 071402CT metaG (version 2) | ecosystem: Environmental > Aquatic > Marine > Intertidal zone > Salt...
TTGCCTGTCCCCCCCCCGCCCTCTCCTACTGCGTCACCCCCGAGTTGGCGACAGCCAAGTCTCGGGGGGCCATGAACTTAGGTTGCGTGTATACCCGAGACTTGATCCCAATTAACATTGGTCCCAATTCGGGCATGACGCAAGAAAGAGGCGGGAAAAAATAGCCCGTGGATGACGGACTAAATCCCCACCGCTCGCTTGTTCCCGTTGATATGCGGTTTCCGCCCGGCGCGTTCTTCCTTCAGGCTGTCGGCCAGCACGAAGGACAGTTCCAGCGCCTGCTTGGCGTTGAGCCGCGGATCGCAATGGGTGTGATAGCGGTTAGAAAGATCGGCCTCGGTGATGGCCTGCGCGCCACCGACACATTCCGTAACATCCTGGCCCGTGAGCTCGAAATGCACGCCGCCGGGATGGGTGCCCTCGGCCCGGTGAATTTCGAAGAACTCCCGCACTTCCTGCAGGATTTGGTCAAACGGCCGGGTCTTGTAGCCGTTACCGCTTTTCACCGTGTTGCCGTGCATCGGATCACAGGACCAAACAACTTCCCGGCCCTCGGCCTTCACCCGGCGGATCAGTTCCGGCAGGTGATTCTCCACATTGCCCGCGCCCATGCGGGAAATAAGAGTCAGCCGGCCGGGTTCATTCTCCGGGTTCAGGATATCGATCAGCTTGATCAAATTGTCGGCTTCGGTCGTGGGGCCGACTTTGGACGCCACCGGATTGGCGATGCCGCGCAGGAATTCAAGATGCGCGTTCTCCAGGTGCCGGGTGCGATCCCCTGCCCACAGCATGTGCGCGGACGTGTCGTACCAATCACCGGTGAGCGAGTCGACACGGGTCATGGACTGTTCATAGGGCAGCAGCAAGGCCTCGTGCGAGGTGAAGAAATCCGTCTCGGCAATCTGCGGCGCCGTGTCGGAGGTCAGCCCGCAGGCCGCCATGAATTCCAGCGCCTCGTCCAGCCGGTCGGCCAAATCCTGATAGCGTTCGCCCAAGGGACTGTCGGCGACAAAACCCATGTTCCACTGATGCACCCGGTGCAGATCGGCAAAACCGCCCTGGGCGAAAGCGCGCAACAAATTTAACGTCGCCGCCGCCTGATTGTAGGCGCGCAGCATCCGGGCCGGATCGGGCTCACGGCTCACCTCGTCGAATTCAATGGCATTGATGATATCGCCGCGATAGCTCGGCAGCTCGACGCCATCGACAGTTTCCGTCGGGGCGGAGCGAGGTTTGGCGAACTGGCCGGCCAAGCGGCCCACCTTGACGATCGGGCAGGCCGCACCGAAGGTCAGGACAATCGCCATTTGCAAGAGAACGCGGAACGTGTCCCGGATATTGTCGGGATGGAATTCAGCAAAGCTTTCGGCGCAATCGCCGCCCTGCAGCAGGAAGGCTTCGCCCCGAGCGACCTTGGCCAGCCCGGCCTTGAGGCGTCGCGCCTCGCCAGCGAAAACGAGGGGCGGGTAGCCGCTCAGCTCCCTCTCAACCGCTTTGAGCTTGTCTTGGTCCGGATAGTCCGGCACCTGCAAAATAGGCTTCGCCCGCCAACTGTCGGGCGTCCATTTTTCCGCCATGGTTCTGTCTCTTTTGTAAGTCCCAGGTATTCTTTGGCGGTTCTATACGCCGATATGGGCTCATTTTCCAGGAAAAATGCCCTGAAACACGGTGGGCAGTCACTATGTCGTCATCCCCTCCCCCTTCACGGGGGAGGCTGCGGAGTCCGGGGTAACCCGGACAACGCGGGTTGGGGGCGGAGAAATTGATAAACCACAAAGTGCACGAAGTTCACGAAGAAAGCTCTCTATCTGAAAGGCTTCGTGTCCTTTGTGTCCTTCGTGTTTTGAGAATCCCCCCGTCCGGCCCTAACGGACCACCTTCCTCCGATCTCCCTCCTGCGTCATTCCGGATCAGGCCGCTTCGTCCGCATGGTGACAAACTCTTCCGCCGCCGAGGGATGAATACCCGTGGTGCCGTCGAAATGCGCCTTGGTCGCGCCCGCCTTCATGGCGATGCCGATGCCCTGAATGATTTCCGGCGCATCCTGACCCAGCATATGTGCGCCCACGACCCTATCGGAGTTGGGATCGACGATCATCTTCATGTAGGTGCGTTCATCCCGGCCGGACAGCGTATGCACCAGCGGCTTGAAGCGGGAATCATAGACATCCACGTCGCCGTATTTCTCCCGCGCCTGTTCCTCGGTGAGGCCCACGGTCCCAATAGGCGGCGTAGAGAAAACGGCCGTTGGCACATCGCCGTAATCCACGGTAATGGGATTGTTGTTGAACAGCGTTTCCGACACCGCCGCCCCTTCCTGGATGGCGACCGGTGTCAGTTGCACCCTATCCGTAACGTCGCCGACGGCGTAGATGTTGGGCGCCGACGTCCGGTTCCATTCATCGACAATGATAGAGCCGTTGTCCTTGAGCTTCACCCCGGCCTCTTCCAAGCCCAGGCCCGCCGTGTTGGCCTTTCGGCCGGTGGCGTACATGACCAAATCGGTCTCAATGGTTTCGGTCTTATTCACGGTTAAGCGATAGACGTCTCCGACTTTCTCGATATTATCCACCACCGTTTCGTTGCGAAGATTTATGTGGTGCTTGGTCATCTCCTCTTGGAGGCAGACCCGGACATCCTCGTCAAAGCCGCGTAAGACCAGATCAGCGCGCAGGATTTCAGTCACTTCGACGCCGAGACCGGCAAAAATGCCGGCGAATTCCACGGCAATATAGCCGGCGCCGACGATTACCATGCGTTTTGGTAATTGCCGTAATTCCAGCGCCTCATTCGACGAGATCACATGTTCGATCCCCGGAATATCCGGCATGGACGGCCAGCCGCCGACAGCGATCAGGATGTTTTCTGACGTAATCCGTTTGCCGTTGACCTCCACGGTATGTTCATCCACCAGAACGCCCCGGCCCTCGTGCAGATCGACATTGTTGTTCTTGAGAATATTGAGATATATCCCGTTCAAGCGGTCGAGTTCGGTGTTTTTGTTGTCTACCAACGTCCGCCAGTCATGTTCGGCGTTCACGGTCCAACCGTAATTCTTCGCATCCTCGAAGTGATCGGCGTAGTGAGCCCCATAGATCAGCAGTTTCTTCGGGATACAACCCCGCAGCACGCACGTGCCACCAACCCGGTCTTCCTCGATAACGGCGGAGCGGGCGCCGTAGCCGCCGGCAAGCCGAGAAGCGCGAACCCCGCCGGACCCGGCGCCGATGGTGATCATGTCGTAATCGTATTTGGCCATGGACCTTATCCCATAGTGAATTTCGGCGGCGAGTATAGCTGGCGGAAAACGGGCTGCAACCGCGCCTCACCAAAATTTGTACTTCACGGTATCCCGATTGACTTTCCCCCCCCTGGAAGCTCCAATCTGGCCGCTCAATCTTTCGATTAATCTCCAAAGCGACACGTTATAAACCCATGAAAACTGGCACTGTATCGATCATTTTGGCCGTCGTTCTGGCTTTGGGTGTCGGCGCGTTTTATCTCGCCGGCGGCTTTGGCTCTGGCGGCATCGGTCCCGGCGGCGGGGCGGCATCGGCAACGACGGCGGATGCGGCCAATCCAGTGCTGGTGGCGGAGGGAAAGACGCTCTACGCCGAGCATTGCGCGTCGTGCCACGGCAAGAACCTTGAAGGTCAAAAAGACTGGCGCCGGCCCCTGCCCGACGGCGGCCTGCCGGCCCCGCCCCATGACGCGTCTGGGCATACCTGGCACCATGCGGACAAGCTGCTGTTCGACTATACCAAGAAGGGCGGCGCGGCGATGGCGCCGGTCGGCTTTAAAAGCAATATGCCGGGCTTTGCCGAGGTGATGAGCGATCATCAGATTTGGGCGGTGCTGGCCTATATCAAAAGCACCTGGCCGGAGAAAATCCGCCGCCGTCAGGCGCAGTTGAACGCAAGGCAGTAGCCGGCGGGGATTAAATAACTAAAAGGAGGAAGGGCAGACAACCTGATCCCCTCCTCATGCTCTATCGAGACCTCTGAACCAGAGGAACTATCCGAACTTGATGTTGATCGGGTGCGACCGTCTTTTCGTGCAGCGGTAATCGAGAAGTTGAAGGAAGACTTTTAAACCCCTCGATACGCAGTCTCGGTTGACAACCCAGACAATGGTGGACGCACCTGTTTGTCTGCTCGACCACCGCACTGACCGCATTTGAACTTCTGTTCGACGTAGTTAACGTCAGGTTTCCCTGCATCCAACCATTCTTGGGGAATAATCTCTCCCCACCGTTTGCACTCGAGACAATAGAGTCCAAGGGTCATTCTCGACCCTGCGAGGTCTGAGATCGTTCTGATGGTTATGGGAGTCTTAGTTACAGTCATGATCCATGACTACCAAAGAGGGATCAGACGGTGGAGTCCTATGAGTTCAATAGGAGTGCGAACAGTCCAAGGAACCCTGCGATCCCCAGTATGAAGATGATCACCAGTTTGAGTGCGAGGGACAACGCACGAAGTGGGTATCGAATGATCAGGTAGATGATCAGTCCCAGTACGAAGATACCGATCAGTCCTTCCATTCGAACCAATCCTTCATCCCTGTCATGTCCCAGACCTCATCGAAGGTCAGACCTGTTCGAACCATCGTCTCTCGAATGTCACCAGTTTCCCGATATGCATCGTTCACCAGTTTGGAGATATCGTCATAGGTCATTCAGTCTCCGTTTCACTGTTCAAAAATCGGTCATCTATTGAACAAAAATATGGGATCAAAAAAGTAAGGTTTTCTGGGGGTCAAAATCGTCTGATTCAGACCCCCTTTTTTGAACACTCGATGTCCGTCATCAAAACATTTGGGACTGTTGAGTCTGTAATCTAACGGAGGATCTGGCTCATCTGGGTTTGATGTTATGCCGCTCGGCGTTGGTGGTTCAAGCGGCGGTTTTGGATGGTCAGGTTCTTGATCTTTTTTCTCCTTTCGATGATGGCTGTGTGACGCCCGAAGTAGGTGTCCGCTGGCGTGACGTTGTTCAGGCTCTCGTGGTAGCGGTGATTGTTGTAGTGATCGACGAAGTCACCGATCTGGTTTTCAAGATCACCGGGTAGATAATAATTTTCCAGCAGGATGCGGTTCTTCAGCGTCTGATGCCAACGCTCGATCTTACCCTGGGTCTGCGGATGGTATGGTGCACCTCGGACGTGATCCATTTTCTGGGCTTCCAGCCATTCCGCGAGATCGCCGGAGATGTAGGATGAGCCGTTGTCGCTGAGCAGCCTCGGCTTGTGGACGACCTTGGCGCTGTCGCAGCCTGATGCCTTGAGTGCCAGCTCCAGCGTGTCGGTCACATCATCCGTCTTCATGGTGGTGCAAAGCTTCCAGGCGATGATATACCGGGAATAGTCGTCCAGGATGGTCGACAGATAAAACCAGCCCCAGCCGATCACCTTGAGATAGGTGAAGTCGGTCTGCCAGAGCTGGTTCGGCGCCGTGGTCTTATCGCGGAACTCATCGTCCGCCTTGATCACCACGAAGACCGGACTGGTGATCAGGTCGTGGGATTTGAGAAGCCTATAAACCGAGGCTTCCGAGACGAAGTAGCCCTTGGTGTCGGTGAACCTGACGGCCAATTCCCGAGGCGATAATTCCGTCTCGTCCAAGGCAAGATCGATAATCTCGGCACGAACATCATCGGGGATGCGGTTCCACACCCGGCCTGGATTGCTATTGCGATCCTCGAGGCCGGCCTCGCCGAAGTTCAGATAACGGTCATACCATCTGTAGAATGTCGTCTTCGGAATGCCCAGCTTCTCCAGGGTCGGTCTGACGCCGAGATGGGACGCTTCCACCAGGCGGATGATCTCCAACTTCTCCGATGCAGGATATCTCATTCTTGGTCTCCCCCATCTCCGATCATGCTTTTTTTGAGAAGCCGGTTCTCCAACATCTGCTCGGCCAATGCCTCTTTCAGGTCACGGGTCTCGGCACGCAACGCCTTCACCTCATTCGAGGTCGCCTGGCGAGCCGTGTCACCAGCAAGGCGCTTCTTGCCGGCTTCCAAAAACTCCTTCGACCAGCTGTAATACAGGCTCTCGGCAATGCCCTCACGCCGGCACAGCGAAGCGATACTCTCTTCGCCACGCAGCCCTTCAAGGACAATGCGGATCTTTTCTTCCGTGGAATGCTTGCGCCGCGTCTTGCGACGGATATCCCGGACCACCTTCTCGGCCGGGTCTTTCTTACTCATCGATTTCTGCCTCATCTTCGTTTCCTTCGGTCACTACGATGAGCCAGAAATCCTCCATTATGAAAACAACTTAGTCTGTCCCAGGGGCGCTGACGTCAGACAATTTAAGTTAGGGAATTATAACAAACCCGGTGCTGTTATAAGGGGGAAGGACAAACTGTCAAAAGGACAACGCATCCGATGGCTGTCACTGATGGGGCAACGCTCGTTGAATTTGGATTGTTCTAGTTTCATAGATCGGCTTTTACCGGACCGGATCGGGGTCGTAATTGATGCAGATCAATTCCTCGCCCAATTCTCATGCGGGGTGGCCTATGCGAACACGTCTAAACAGGGCCATAACCAAAAACTGAACCAACTCGTGATTGCGGATATGCCGGGAACTGGTTAAAAGCTCCACCAAAAAACCAGGACGAAGCATCCCCATCTTCTCGACCCAAGCCTCTATATTCGTCTCTTGAGCGCTCGCTCGATTGACGGCGTCTTGGCGAGCCTAACCCCTTGAGGCCCCCCCCCCGGACTGATAGAGGCTAGAAGGAGGATCGCAACGGGAGGAATGCACGATGGCCTTATTGATCATGAACCTGATGACCGGAGAGCCCGACGACTGGCGGAAAGCCATCAATGCGGATCTGCCGGACCTGGAAATCCGCTTTATGCCCGATGCCGGCGATGTGGCGGATATCGAGTATCTGGCGTTTGGCCGCCCAAATTTCGATGAGGTGCCCGATCTCCCGAATCTGAAGTTGATGCTGACACGCCAGGCAGGTGTAGACGGGTTTGCCAATCATCCTCGATTGCCCAAGGTCCCGCTGACCAAACTGGAGCCGGTGGGCGGTGATCCGATGATGACAGAATATGTGATTACCAATGTGCTCCGTCATCACCGGCAACTCGCGGCGTACAAGGCGCAGCAGCAAGAAAAAGTCTGGCAGCCCCTGCCGCAAGTTCGCCAGGAAGACCGGCGGATCGGCTTTATGGGTTACGGCACCATGGCGAAGGAACCCGCTCGAATCCTCCAGGAAATCGGATTTGACGTGGCGGCTTGGACGCGCACATCCAAAGACGGATCGCCGGTGAAGAATTTCCACGGAGCAGACGGGCTGGAGCCATTCCTCAATCGGACGGACATCGTCGTCTGCCTGCTGCCGCTGACGGCGGCCACCGACCGCATTCTCAACGCCGAGACATTGGCCATGCTGCCAGAAGGCGCGATGGTGATCAGCCTTGGCCGGGGTGATCATGTGGTGCAGGAGGATCTGGTCGCCGCCCTGGACAGTGGCCATCTCGCCGGCGCGACCCTTGATGTCACCAGCCCGGAGCCTTTACCCGAAGACAGTCCGCTCTGGGATCATCCCCAGATCAACATCATGCCGCACATTGCCCGCCGTCCGCCGGTGTCCCAACTGGCGCCGGCCATCACCGCGAATATCAAATTATTTGAGGCGGGTGAGCCCTTGCCGCAACTGGTTGATCTTGAAGCCGGCTATTAGGCGCCGGTTTTTTGACTACGACAGCTCTGCGCCACCATAGGCCCTGAACGCACGGCGGCCAAAATTGGCCAGCATGATCAGCAGCAGGGACGTATCGCTTCCTGCGGCGCGAAGTATATTGGTTGATATCCTCTAATCTCTGTGGTGGCGAATGGATAGAGTGTCTCTCTTTTTTAACGCCTTTGAAATTGCGCTGCCAATGACAGCTGTGCCGCTTATCAACGTCAAATTCTCCTTTTAGTCGGGCTATTCACTGCGTACCCTTGTCCCGGTAAACGCCTGAACAGGGAGAGGTCAGATGGCAGCGAATGACCGTATGAAGCTGGCGGCATATTTCAATCCGACGGGCCACCACGTGGCGTCCTGGCGGCACCCACGGGCTCAGGCCGATGCCCATGTCAACGTCGACCACTATATTGAGATCGCGAAGACCGCCGAGGACGCCAAATTTGACGTGCTCTTCCTGGCGGACGGATTGTGCGTCCGTGAAGCCGATATCGAAGCCATTAGCAGGTCGGTGCAGTTCGTCGCCGGGTTTGAGCCGTTTACCCTGCTGTCGGCATTGGCCATGCACACGTCGCAAATCGGATTGGTCGGTACAGCGTCCACCAGTTGGAACGAACCCTTCCACATCGCCCGAAAATTTGCCTCGCTGGATCATATCAGCAAGGGAAGGGCGGCCTGGAACGTGGTGACTTCGGTCAATGATGGGGAGGCCCGGAACTTCGGCGAGGCGCAGGCGTACGAACATGGCGACCGCTATGAGCGGGCGGGCGAGGTGGTGGAAATCGTCAAAGGCCTTTGGGATAGTTGGGAAGACGACGCCTGGCTCCGGGACCGGGAAAGTGGCCGCTATTTCGAACCTGGCAAGATGCACACGCTCAACTACAAATCTGATCGCTACAGCGTGAAGGGGCCATTGAATGTTGCCCGCCCGCCCCAAGGATATCCGGTGATTGTTCAGGCCGGCGCCTCCGATCCTGGCCGGGAACTGGCGGCGGCCCACGCGGAGATGATCTTCAGCCCGCACCTGAACAAGGAAACCGCCAAGGAATATTACGACGACGTCAAAGGGCGGATGGCCAAGTACGGCCGCGACCCGTCGCATCTTGCCATACTGCCGGGGCTCAGCGCCTTCGTGAAAGCCACGGACAAGGAGGCCGAGAAAGACTTCGAATATGTCCAGTCGCTTATCCACCCCATGGTCGGGCGCGAAATTCTGGCGTCGATGATGAAAATTGATATAAGCCAGTTTGATTTGGATGAGGAATTTCCCGATCCCATGCCCGGTCCGCAGGGCAGCGTCGGTCATTACGAAAGCCTGTTGGAAATGGCCCGGCGGGAAAAACTAACCGTTCGTCAGATGGGCGCTTGGGCAGCGGGGGCGCGGGGTAAAAACACGATCCACGGCTCCGCCGAGCGGGTCGCAGATTATATGCAGGAATGGTTTGAGTTTGGCGCCTGTGACGGTTTCACCATCATGCCGCCATATATTCCCGGCTGCCTGGATGATTTTGTCGAATTGGTGGCGCCCATTCTAAAGGACCGGGGATTGATGCAGACGGCTTATGATGAGGGCACATTGCGCGACCGGCTTGGCTTGCCCCGGCCGGAAAACCGTTACGCCTGACCTCTAGCTTGTCTTGGCCCTGGATTTTTTGCCATTGAACAGCGGGTCCGCGGGCGCGGATGTCGTGAGGACCCTTTCGCCGGGGGCGGCGAGGACGGGGCGAATACCGTCCCAATTGCGCCTGCCGTACAGATAATTTTTTAGGGTCTTTATTGTTTTTGACTCTCTGTCGGTCGTCAGTCGCGCCGATTTAGGGCCCAAAGAGCGCCGCAGGATGGAATTCTCGGCCATAAAGGAAAACATGGTCAAAAGATGACTAGAACTCCGCTCTGAATTCCGTCCCGCAACCCGCAAACCTTCGTATTTACCGTTTACTTATCTCGCCTGAATCGCAGATTCCGGGCTGGGAAGGGTCGGCTTCATCCCGATTGACCGGCCCCAACATAGGTATTTTCCCCTAAACGCTTCAATGAATTGTATTATTTTTGATGGAGGGGAAATAACTATTGGAAAATCTATTCAGAGTTCCCAAATATCCAGAAAGCCGAGATACCGGCTTTTGCGCTCTGTTGAAGAGTGGTGTTGAAGTTAACTGAGGCCCTTAAATGGCTGAAGAATATAAAATTGAGCGATTGAATTTCCTTGTCGTTGACGACAACAAGCATATGACCATGATGGTCAAAAGCCTGATTCACGCGCTCGGCTCGCGGAATGTGCGGGAAGCAAACGATGCCGCCGAGGCGTTCTCGGAGCTCAAGCATTTTGAAGCCGATATCATCATAACCGATTTCAACATGCAGCCGTTGGACGGACTGGACTTTGTCCGGCTGGTGCGGACCGGCAGCGACAGCCCCAATCCCTATATTCCGATCATCATGTTGTCGGGGCATACGGAAATGAACCGGATACTGGAATCCAGGGATGCCGGGGTCACCGAGTATTTGGCAAAACCGATTTCGGCGACATCCCTCTATTCTCGCATCCGTAAAATTATCATGGAACCCCGGCCCTTTGTTAAGGCCGGGCATTACTTCGGTCCGGACCGGCGTCGAAACACCGCCGGCAGTTACAACGGCAAGGAGCGCCGCAAAAATGGGGAGCTGAAAGAAACCCCGGCGGAGTTGCCGAATGCCGCTGAAGCGGCGCCCGCCGCGGTCGCGGCGGCTGCCGACGACGCCGGTGGCATGGATCAGAGCGCGGTTGATAGCCTGTTCGACTAAGTCCTTTAAAATTCCATTCTGTGTTGTTCCCGCCCTGTCACAAGGGTAGCCTATGCGCATGGAAAAGCGGGAATTCGGAAAATCCGGGCTTATGGTGTCTCCCATCGGATTGGGATGTATGAGCATGTCCGGCCTTTATGGCGAGGCCGATGACGCTGAATCCATCGCAACAATTCATCGCGCGATTGAGCTGGGGGTCAATTTTCTGGATACCTCTGTCAGCTACGGCTCCGGCCACAATCAGGAATTGCTCGGCAAGGCGTTGAAGGGCAAGCGGGATCAGGTCATCGTCCATTCAAAATTCGGGGTGAAACGGGACGCCGCGGGCAACACGCTGGGCATCACCGCCGATCCGGAAACCGTGCGGCAGGACTGCGAGGAAAGCCTGCTCCGGTTCGGGTTTGACGTGATCGATATCTGGTGTCCGTCACGGCCGGACCCCGACGTCCCTATCGAAGACACAATCGGGGAGATGATCCGTCTCAAGGACGAGGGCAAGATTAGGCATTTCGGTCTGTCTGAGGCCGGACCCACTTTTATCCGCCGCGCCGCCGCCGAGCATCCACTGGTCTCTCTACAGATGGAATACTCGCTTTTATCCCGAGATGCCGAGGAAAGGCATGTCGCCGTCTGTGAGGAACTGGGAATGGGGATTATGGGCTACGCGCCCTTTACCCGCGGGCTCCTGACCGGCGAATTGACGCCGGGCAATTGGGTGGACGGAGACTCCCGGCAAAAATATGCGCGCTTCCAAGACGATGCTTTGGAAACCAATCTCGCACTCATGTCCGTGATGAGGGATATGGCTGCGGACCATAATGCGACCCTGCCGCAGCTTGCCCTGGCCTGGGTGCTGGCCAAGGGTGGACCGATCGTGCCTTTTCCGGGCAGTAAGTCGCGGGGTCATCTGGAGGAGAACCTGAAATCCTTGGAGGTCAATCTGAGCGCGGAAGATGTTGCCCGGTTGGATAAGGCCTATCCCTTGGGCGCCGCGGTCGGCGCGCGCTACGCTGAAGACCAACTTGCGTTCTGGCATCAATAGATCATGAAGTCGAAGCCCGAAATTTTGATCATTGGCGGCGGGATCGGCGGACTGGCGGCTGCACTCGCGTTCCAGGACATTGGGTTGAGCCCGAAAGTCTATGAGTCGACCAAAGAGATTAAGCCTCTGGGCGTGGGTATAAATTTGCTGCCGCATGCCGTCCGGGAGTTGACGGAGCTTGGGCTGTTGGACCGGCTCGAAGCGACCGGCGTTGAATTGGAAGAACTACGCTTCTATACCCAATACGGCCTTGAAATTCAGCGGGAACCGCGGGGCCGGGGCGCGGGCTATAACTGGCCGCAGTTTTCGATTCATCGCGGGCATCTGCAGATGCTTCTTTATGCGGCGGTGCAGGAACGGCTGGGATCGGACTGTGTCAACACCGGCCACGCTGCTGTCGATCTCGATCAAACCGGCGGCAAAGTGCACGTGCATTTTCAGGACCCCGCCACCGGTAAATCCCTGGAAACGAAATCCGCTGACATTGTCATTGCCGCCGACGGCATTCACTCCACCATCCGCCGCAAATATTACCCGGACGAGGGGGCGCCCATTTATGGCGGGATTAATCTCTGGCGGGGTGTCTCAAAGCAGAAACCTTATTTCGGCGGCCGGACCATGCTTCTGGCCGGCACGTTAAAGTCGGGCAAGATGGTCATTTACCCGGTGACTCAACCGGATGAGCACGGTGATGTCCTGATCAACTGGGTCGCTGAAGTGCGCACCGATGAATTTAAGAACAATGACTGGAACCGGCCCGGCAAGTTGGAAGACTTTGCGCATCTCTACGATAGTTGGACATTTGACTGGCTGGATGTGCCGCAAATGATCCGCAATGCGGAACGGGTGATGGAGTACCCCATGGTCGATCGGGACCCGGTGGATCGCTGGACCTTTGACAGGGTGACGCTGCTGGGCGACTCCGCCCATCCCATGTATTCCATCGGGGCCAACGGGGCGGGCCAGGCGATCCTGGACGCCCGGACTCTGGCCGGTCTTTTGGTGGCCATGGACGATCCATTGGAGGCCCTGAAAGCCTATGAAACGGAACGTTTGCCGGTGACCGCCAAGGTGGTGGAAGCCAACCGGGGCGAAGGACCGGACTATTTATTGGAGATCGTGGCGGATCGCGCACCGGAGCCCGTGGAGAATATTCACGAAGTAATTTCCCAAGCCGAAATCGACGAAATTGGGGAGAAATACAAGAAAATCACCGGTTATGACCGGGAGATGCTGAACAACCGGCCGTCCCTGGTGCCGAAATCCTGACGTTTTGACCGGACTTAATTCCGCCATATATTTGTTTTCAGATTAAACCTGCGCACGGTGTGGAAAGCGTTGTATTTCCGCCGGACCTGTT
>Ga0255767_1003636_pt1 | contig 12893 bp, 10 predicted proteins | sample 071ome_24_FD_179967 | JGI IMG/M metagenome (GOLD analysis project Ga0255767, IMG submission 179967) | Coastal salt marsh microbial communities from the Groves Creek Marsh, Skidaway Island, Georgia - 071402CT metaG (version 2) | ecosystem: Environmental > Aquatic > Marine > Intertidal zone > Salt...
ACACCGCCTGAGTCGGCGCGATGTTCCAGCGCGGCATCATTTTCAGCGGCTGATTGATCAAGCCATAGGCCGCATACATGTCTTCCCAGGTGTGGAACAGCCCGAAACGTCCGCACATGGCTCGCCTAAAAAGGCCAGAAATGGAGGATCAGCGGGATCGACACCGCCACGATGACGATCTCAAGCGGCAGGCCCATGCGCCAGTAGTCGCCGAACTTGTAGCCGCCCGGCCCCATCACCAGCACGTTGTTCTGGTGCCCGATTGGAGTCAGGAAGGCGCAGGACGCGCCGATGGCGACCGCCATCAGAAACGGGTCCGCGTTCAACCCCAGTTGCGTGGCGATTGCAACCGAGATCGGCGCCATGACGATGGCCGTGGCGGCATTATTCATCAGGTCCGACAGGGCCATGGTCACGGCCAGCACGACGCCCAAGATTACCCAGGCCGGAATTTCTCTGGCAAGCGCGACAATACTGTTGGCGATCAGCAGCGTACCGCCGGTCGATTGCAGCGCGTCGCCCAGCGGGATCATTGCGCCCAGCAGGACAATCACCGGCCACTCGATGGTCTGATAAGATTCCCGCGCCGAGATCCGCTCCAGCAGGATCAGCGCGACGACGGCGGCGGCAAAGGACACATGTACGGGCGCAAAGCCCAGGACGGTCGCCAGCAAGGACGCGGCAAAGATCAGCACGGGGATCAGCACCTTGCCGCCGCGCCCGATGTTCAGGTTGCGGGTGGCAAGCGGCAGGCAACCCATCGCGGCCAAGGCGTCGGGCAGTTCGCTTTCCTCACCCTGAAGCAACAGGACATCGCCCGCACGTAGACGCACCTGGGCGATCCGCTCCCGGATGGGCATGCCTTCCCGCGCCAGCGCCAGAAGCGCCACGCCAAAATGTCGGCGCAGTTGCAGCATCGCAGCGCTACGCCTCTCGACCCGCGAACCCGGCTGGACGACAGCTTCTACCAGGCCGATCTGGTCCGAGCGCACCTTCTCGTCCTTGGCGCGCTCGGCGCCAGCAAGCGTCAATCCCGCCTTCTTGATCAGGTCGTCCACATGCGCGGGCTCCACACGCAGCAGCAGCACGTCGCCGGCATGAATGCGTTCGTTGCGGACGCGCATCAGACGGCGCGTCTCATCACCTACGAGGCCGACGACGATGGAACGCTCCTCGTCTAGCTCCTCCAGTGCCTGGACGGTCTCGCCCACATAAGGTGAATCCTCGTTTACCCGCGCCTCGACGACATAGCTTTCGAGGTTGAACATCTCCTCCGCCGACCGCCGGCTGGACCGCCCCGGCGGGATCAGCCGCCAGCCGATCAACAGCACGAAGGCCAGCCCTATTACAGCGATGGGAAGCCCCACATAGGCGAAATCAAACATGGCGAAAGCCTCGCCCGTAAGATCGGCGCGGTAGTTGGCGATGATGATGTTCGGCGGAGTGCCGACTAAGGTGACGAGCCCGCCCAGTATGGTTGCGAAGGACAGCGGCATCAGCACCGCCGAGGGCTTGTCGGCCAGCCGCAGCGACAGTGGCATCAACAGGGCCAGTGCCCCGACATTGTTCATAAAGGCCGACAGAAGCGCCCCGACGCCAGAAAGCGCCACCATATGCGTCCACTGTCCCTTGGCGAAACGCACCACGGCATCGGCGAACAACGAGATGACGCCCGAGACCTGAAGCGCCCGGCTGATGACCAGCACGGCGGCGACGGTGATAACGGCGGGGTGCCCGAAGCCCGAGAAGGCAGCGTCAGCAGGAACGATCCCGGCGAAGACCGTCGCGATTAGCGCGGTGAATGCCACCACGTCATAACGCCAGCGCCCCCAAATGAAGAAAACGAGCGACAGACCCAGAATGGCAAAAATGATGACCTGGTCGGTAGTCATGCCGACCATTCTATCACGTGGGGGAGTCGCCCCGGCCTAGTCGAAGGCTTCTTCCCAGCTTCCCTGGGTCGCGGCCTTGGAATCCTCGGTCGCGCGGTTCTCGAAGAAGTTCGCGTGCTCCACGCCGTTGAGCATCTCTTCCATCCACGGTAGCGGATTCTTCTCGATCCGGTAAACCGGCTGAAGGCCGAGCTGCGACAGGCGGCGGTCGGCGATGTAGCGGATGTACTGCTTCACCTCGCGCGCCTCGAGGCCTTCGATACCGCCCAGCTCGAAGGCGAGGTCGATAAAGGCGTCCTCGTGATTCAGCACCGTCTCGCAGGCGACGTAGAGGTCGCGCTTGAAGTCCTCATTCCAAACCTCCGGGTTCTCATGGATGAAGGTCTGGAACAGCTTGATGATCGACTGGGTGTGCAGGCTCTCGTCGCGCACCGACCAGGTAACGATCTGGCCCATGCCCTTCATCTTATTGAAGCGCGGGAAGTTCATCAGGATCGCGAAGGAGGCGAAGAGCTGCAAGCCCTCGGTGAAGGCACCGAACATGGCCAGCGTCTTGGCGATATCCTCTTTCGTACCGATGCCGAACTCCTGCATATAGTCGTACTTGTCCTTCATCTGCTGGTACTTCAGGAAGGCTGAGTACTCGGTCTCAGGCATCCCGATGGTGTCGAGCAGATGGGAGTAGGCGGAGATGTGCACCGTCTCGATGTTCGAGAAGGCGGCCAGCATCATCTGCACCTCTGTGGGTTTGAACACCTGCGAATAGTGCTTCATGTAGCAGTTGTTCACTTCCACATCGGCCTGGGTGAAGAAACGGAAGATGTGCGTCAGCAGGTTGCGCTCCGCCGCGCTGAGCGTGCGGTGCCAGTCCTTCACATCGTCGGCCAGCGGCACTTCCTCCGGCAGCCAGTGGACGCGCTGCTGCATCAGCCAGGCGTCGTAGGCCCACGGATAGTGGAACGGCTTGTACTGAACCCGCTCTTCAAGAAGTGACATCGCTCAATCCTTTTCCCCGGATGCGACGCCCCGGCACCAACAGGCCCGGGGCGGAACGCAAAACCTTATTTCTCGATTGCCTACTGACAGGCGAGGCATTCCTCGTAATCGTTGCGGCTGGCGGCGGCCCGGTCGGCCTCGTCATCCGCGGTCACCGGCACCAGCGCAGCCACGCTTTCGGAGCGCTGCAGCGACTTCGAGCGGCAGTAGTAGAGGCTCTTCACCCCCTTCTTCCACGCCTGGAAGTGGATCTGGTGCAGGTCGCGCTTGTGCACGTCCGCCGCCAGAAAGACGTTCAGCGACTGCGACTGGCAGACGAACGGCGAGCGATCGGCAGCCAGGTCGATCACCCAGCGCTGGTCGATCTCGAAGGCGGTCTTGAACACGTCCTTCTCGTCTTGGTTCAGGAAATCCAGTTGCTGCACCGAGCCCTCATGGCTGTTGATGGAAGACCAGGTCTCATCAGTGTCCTTGCCCTTCTCCGCCAAGAGCTTCTTGAGCGCCTTGGAGCGGACGGTGAACGAGCCCGACAGGGTCTTGTGGGTGAAGCTGTTCGCCGCGATCGGTTCGATGCCCGGTGAGGCGCCGCCGCAAATGATCGAGATCGACGCCGTCGGCGCAATCGCCATCTTGTTGGAGAAGCGTTCCTTGATGCCGTAATCAGCGGCATCGGAGCACGCACCACGCTCCTCGGCCAACAGCTGGGATGCTGCGTCGGCCTGCTCACGGATGTGCTTGAACATCTTCTTGTTCCAGGCTTTCGCGACCGCAGACTCAAACGGCACCATCTGGTCCTGCAGGAAGGAATGGAAGCCCATGATGCCGAGGCCGACGGAACGCTCGCGCATGGCCGAATACTTGGCCTTGGCGAAACTGTCGGGCGCGGTCTCGATGAAGTCCGAGAGCACGTTGTCAAGGAAGCGCATCACATCCTCAATGAAGGTCGGGTGATCCTTCCACTCGAGGAACTTCTCGACGTTGAGCGAGGACAGACAGCACACCGCGGTGCGGTCATTGTCTAGGTGGTCCTTGCCGGTCGGCAGTGTGATCTCGGAACACAGATTCGAGGTCTTCACTGTCAGGCCGGCGAGCTTCTGATGTTCAGGAATCTGCCGGTTCACCGTGTCGGAATAAACGATATAGGGCTCGCCGGTCTCGATCCGCGCCGTCAGCAGGCGAATCCAGAGCGAGCGCGCCTTGACCGTCGCGATGGGCGAGCGGTCCTTCGGGCTGACCAGTGTCCAGTCTTCATCGGCCTCGACCGCGCGCATGAACGCGTCGGTGACCAGCACGCCGTGGTGCAGGTTCTGCGCCTTACGGTTCGGGTCACCGCCGGTTGGACGGCGGATTTCGATGAACTCCTCGATCTCCGGGTGGTCGATTGGCAGATAGACCGCAGCGGAGCCACGCCGAAGAGAACCTTGGGAAATCGCCAGCGTCAGCGAATCCATCACCCGGATGAAGGGAACCACACCCGAGGTCTTGCCGTTGTGGCCAACCTGCTCGCCGATGGAGCGCAGATTGCCCCAGTAGCTGCCGATGCCGCCGCCGCGGGCCGCCAGCCAGACATTCTCGTTCCATAGATCGACGATGCCTTCCAGAGAGTCGGAAGCTTCGTTGAGGAAGCAGGAGATCGGCAGGCCGCGCTTGGTACCACCATTCGACAGCACCGGGGTAGCCGGCATGAACCAGAGGTTCGAAATGTAGTCGTAGATACGCTGGGCGTGGGCCGAATCGTCGGCATAATGACACGCCACACGGGCGAATAGTTTTTGGGGAGAACCCGCCTCGTCCTTCAGGAGATAGCGGTCTTCCAGGGTTTCACGGCCGAACGCGGTCAGGTTGGCGTCACGCGCAGGGTCTATCGCGATGCGCACACGCTCAGTCTGAAAGATGTTCGCCGTAACGGCGTCCTTCCTGACGAGATCGTTATCCACATCCCGAGTCGCCTCGGTTTCGTTCGTTACGGGCTCTAGATCGAGTGTTTCAAGCACGTCCAAATCGTTCGTCTCGCGCGTTTTGAGCGTCTTTTCCACAGCCGCGTTTTCCGCCTGAATCCCAGCCGAACCGTCCATTACCAAGCCCCCTCCCAAACAATCATCCAGGTCCTCCACAAACTGTGGGCAATTTCTGATGGGAAAATGCGTAAAAGCCACAACATCTGGAGACGTAACAAACAGTTAATACCAAATATGGCACGGCTGTCACCATGAACAATTCAGGAACATTGTAAGGTGTGGCGGTTTTGAGTCAACGCGCCGGGGGCGAATCGTTCAAACAGGCCAGTTTGTTACGAGTCCTCACCCGCGCGCGCCAGAGCGTTTGTGCCCCTTTTGTACTACAAACCCCAAAATATGGTGGTCAGCCGAAAAACGACTCGGGCAATTTGCGCAGAACGAAACGAGACCGCCCGGAACCCTATGTCCGGCGGCTCTTTTCAACACCAGATGTGGGGTTGCTAGAGCAGTTCTTCCACCGTTCTTTGCTGCTCGGTCTTCCAGCCCACCAGCACGCCCGCATCGGTCTCGATCACAGGGCGTTTAATGAGGGTCGGGTTCTCGACCATCAACTGGAGCGCGATGTCCTCGGTCACGTTCTCGCGGATCACCTCGTCCAGGCCACGCCAGGTGGTGCTGCCCCGGTTGAGCAGTGTCTCCCAGCCGACCTCCATTGCCCACTCGGTCAGCTTGTCGATGTCCACGCCGTCGGCGCGCACGTCGAGGAAGCGGTGCGCCGCCTCCCGACGCTCAAGCCATTTCAGCGTTTTGCGCGTCGTATCACATGACTTCAGCCCATAGACCGTCAGCATCTGTGTTTCCTCACCGGGATTGCCTATTTTCGGACCGCGCAAGCGCGACACGCTATTCTCAATTGCATTTCAGCCGTTACATGCCTTTCCGAGTCTCGGACAAGTCGTCTTGATGACAAAAGCCACCGCAAACACCATTCGTGCACGAATGCCGGCCGGCGCGTATTCGAGGAAGATCACCGGTTCGTTGTCGGTGAAGCCGACCCAGCGGCGGCCGAGTTTCGCCAGGACCTTCGAGATGTCTTCCCGCATCGCCTTGTCCGTCAGCCGGTCGAACTCGCGTGACTTGGAGGTGTCTCAGTTCTGATAAAACTTGCAGGTCAGGTTGCAGCCCGCTGTCTCGAAGCTGGGGACCCGCGCGCTCAGCAAGAAACCGTTAAGCGGCTTTTTTCCATAGGGTCGATGCAGAAGCCTGACGAGCGCCCGTAGCTGGTCAGTACGACCCAGTCGTCGGTCCGCGCGCGGACGTAACACAACCCTCCCTGGCCCCCATGTAGCTTGCAGAAATACGGGCACAGGTCGCACTGGATGCGACCGTCGACCAGCGCATGCCCGTAATGGCCGGGAAAGCCTCTCAGATCGCTCTCGGAGTCCGCGACTTCGGTCATTTCCGGGGATAAAATAACAAAGGAATTCGATCCTATGTGAGTTTAGGGGTCTTGGTTTACGGGGGGCCGGTCGCATATCATCCGCGCACATTCCGCAAATCGCATTCCGTCTCGAAGAGGGTTTTCCAATGGGCCAGTTCGGCATCGGCCAGTCCGTAGTACGCATCGAAGATCACCGCCTGCTGACCGGCGGCGGCAAGTACACCGACGACGTGCAGCTTGAAGGCGAAACCCACGCATATGTGCTGCGCTCCCCGATAGCCCACGGCATCCTGAAGGGCGTCGATACCGCCGCCGCGCAGAACGCCGAGGGCGTGCTGCTGGTGCTGACCGGCGAGGATGTGAAGGCCGACGGACTGGGCGGCATGCCGAACATGTTCCCGGTCAAGAGCATAACCGGCGAAACCCGTCACGAAACCCACCGCCCCCTGCTGGCTCAGGACAAGGTCCGCCATGTGGGCGAACCCGTCGCGCTGGTCGTGGCCGAGACGCTGGCCCAGGCACGAGATGCCGCCGAGTTGATCCAGCTCGATATTGAGGAGTTGCCCGCCGCGACCGACACCTACCGTTCAGCCCAGGACGGCGCGGCCCAGATCTGGGACCACATGCCCAACAACCTATGCTTCGACTGGGGCAAGGGCGACAAGGAACCGACCGAGGAAGCCTTCGCGAAGGCGGACCACATCACCACGCTAGAGCTGGTGAACAACCGGGTCGTGGTGAACTCCATGGAGACGCGCGCGGCCATCGGCGTCTATGACGCGGATACCGATAAGGCGACGCTCTATACCTCGTCCCAAGGCACCATCGGCCTACGTAATACCATCGCCGACGCCATCCTGAAGATCGACCAGGACAAGCTGCGCGTTGTCACCGGAGATGTGGGCGGCGGCTTCGGTATGAAGATCTTCCCGCACCCCGAGCAGCCGATGGTGGTGTGGGCAGCCATGAAGCTGAAACATCCGGTGCGCTGGAACTCCGAGCGCAGCGAGGCCTTCCTATCCGACATACAGGGACGTGACCATGTGACGAAGGCGGAGGTCGCCTGTGACAAGGACGGTAAGTTTCTAGGCCTGCGGATCACCACCCACGCCAATCTGGGTGCCTATCTCTCCCACTTCGCGACCTACATCCCAACGGAGGCCGGGACGACGATGCTGAACGGCCTGTACGCCTTCCCAACCGCCTGGGTGAACGTGAAGGGTGTGATGACCAATACCGTGCCGACCGATGCCTATCGCGGCGCCGGCCGGCCCGAGGCGATCTACTGCATCGAGCGGCTGGTCGATAAATGCGCGCGCGAACTGGGCCTGTCGCCCGACGAGATCCGACGGCGCAACTTCATACAGCCCGAGCAGCTGCCGTTCACCACGTCGCTCGGCGACACCTATGACAGCGGCAACTTCACCGCAATCATGGAAGAGAGCATGAAGAAGGCCGACTGGAAGGGCTACCCGGCGCGGCGCAAGGAAAGCGCACAGCGCGGCATGGTCCGCGGTATCGGAATGGCGACCTATGTCGAGAAGTGCGGCGGCGGCAACCCCGAGGTCGCCGATGTGCGCATTGATCCGGACAGCGAGACCATCACCTTCTACATCGGCACCATGTCCAACGGGCAGGGCCATGACACGTCCTACAAGCAGATCATGTCCGACCGGCTGGGCATCGACACCGACAACATGGTGATGGTGCAGGGCGACAGCGACGTGGTTCCGCCGGGCATGACGGGCGGTTCCCGCTCGATCACCGTCGGCGGTGTCGCTGTCTCAAAGGCGTCCGAGGCCATAGTCGAAAAGGGCAAGGCCATCTCCGCCCACATGATGGAGACAGCGGAGGCCGATATCGAGTTCTCCGACGGCACCTTCCGCGTGGCCGGCACCGACCGTTCCGTGGGCCTGTTCGAGGTGGCCAGGGCCGCGCTCGACCCTGCGAACCTGCCCGAAGGTATGGAGCCGGGCCTCGACACTACAGCCTCCCAGCAGCCCGACGCCCCGACCTTCCCAAACGGCTGCCACATCTGTGAGATCGAGATCGACCCGGGCACGGGCAACCTCGAGATCCTTCGCTACACGGTGGTCGATGACTTCGGCGACGTCATAAACCCGCTGTTGATTGAGGGCCAGGTACATGGAGGCATTGTGCAGGGTCTAGGGCAGGCTCTGCATGAACATACGGTCTATGACGAAGCCTCGGGTCAGCTCGTGTCGGGCTCCTTCATGGACTACCGGTTGCCGCGCGCCGACGATCTGCCGAATTTCGATTTCTCGATGCGCAACGAGAAATGCAAGACTAACCCGCTAGGCATCAAAGGCACGGGCGAAGCCGGGGCCATCGGTGCACCGGCCTCGATCATCAACGCGATCGTCGAGGCCTTCTCCGCAGACGGTCACATCGCCGAAGTCGATATGCCCGCTACCCCGGACGTTATCTGGGCGCTCGCCCACCCGCGGATGGCCGCCGAATAGGCGCCATCCGCAAGCCGGAGAACTTCCCATCGACATCTCGGATCTGATCCCGCTGGTGCGCGAGCTTGCCCGATCGGCGGGCGACGCCATCATGGCCGTGTACCGGACCGACTTCGATGCCGAGCGTAAGGAAGACGGCTCGCCCGTCACCGAGGCGGACAAGGCGGCGGAGGCCGCCATCGTGCCCGGCTTGCGCGCACTGGCGCCCGACATTCCCGTTATCTCAGAGGAGGAGTTCTCCGCCGGGGAGAGCCCAGACAAGGTCGGACGCCGCTTCTGGTTGGTCGATCCGCTAGACGGCACGCGCGAGTTCTTGAAGCGCAACGACGAGTTCACCGTGAACATCGGGCTCATCGAGGATAATGTCCCCGTGCTGGGTGTGCTTTATGCCCCGGCTCTGGACCTGATGTATGCCGGCGCGGGCCCGGGCACCGCCACGCTGACCGAGGGCGGGCGCGCTGAACGGCCGATTTTCTGCCGTCTGCCCCCCGCCGACGGGCTGGGTGTTCTGGTCAGCCGGTCCCATTCCATCGGCGGCAAGGTTGATGAATACCTTGCTGCCGAGACCATCCGGGAACGCATCCCCCAGGGCAGCGCGCTGAAGTTCGGTAGACTTGCCGAAGGCGTGGCCGATATCTACCCGCGTTTCGGGCCAACCTGTGAGTGGGACACCGCCGCCGGGCACGCCATCGTGCTGGCCGCGGGCGGGTCACTGACGAAGATCGACGGCACCCATTTCGACTACGGGAAAAAGGAATTCCTGAACCCCGGTTTCGTCGCCTTCGGGCGGCGGTAGAAAGAACCTCTCACTCAGGAAGAAGGGCTTTCTCTAGCCCTCTCCTTTCCAATGCGGCATACAACGGCCATGAGCGCGTTTGCCCATATACTGCCCGCTACGGAGGAGAACATTACCCGCGCCGCCGAAAAGCTGGCGGCGGGCGGTCTCGTCGCGTTCCCGACCGAGACGGTCTATGGACTGGGTGCGGATGCGCGGAACGACGAGGCCGTCGCGTGCATCTTCGCGGCCAAGGGACGGCCCAGCTTCAATCCGCTGATCGTCCACCTTGCTAATGCGGCCGCCGCACGGAACTATGTAAATTTCGACGCGCGTGCGGATGCGCTTGCCGCGCAATTCTGGCCGGGCCCGCTAACCTTCGTGCTGCCACGCCGTCCCGATTGTGCACTGTCCCTGCTGGTCAGCGCCGGGCTAGACACTGTGGCAGTGCGCGTGCCCGCCCATCCGCTGACCCATGACCTGCTGGTGCAGTTCGGCGAGCCGATCGCGGCCCCCAGCGCTAACGCATCCGGCGAGGTAAGCCCCACACGGGCCGAACATGTCTCAGAGTCCCTCGGCGCGCGGGTAAACCTGATCCTCAACGGCGGCCCCTGCGGAGTGGGGCTAGAATCGACCGTGGTGGACCTGTCCGGCCCCGCACCCGCGTTGCTAAGGCATGGCGCGGTCACGCTTGAACAGCTTCGTGACGCGCTGGGCGAGGTGGAGGACGCGACCAGCCCGGCCGAAGGCCAGGCGCCTAGATCACCCGGGCAACTTGCCCGGCACTACGCGCCTCGCCTGCCGCTCCGCCTCAATACAATTGATATATCTGATGATGAAGCCCTGATCGCCTTCGGCGTTAATGCCCCGTCCGGCGCTCGGAAAACCGCCAATCTCAGCCCTTCGGGGGACCTGGTCGAGGCGGCCGCAAACCTCTTCGCGACGCTGCGCGAACTCGACGATCCGGCTTTCCGGGGCATCGCCGTGGTCCCGATCCCGGAAGAAGGGCTGGGCCTCGCCATCAACGACCGACTACGCCGCGCCGCCGCCGGATCCGGAACAGGCTCCAGCGAGAACCAGTGACACGCCTCGCCAGCGCCTTGCGCATACCATGATGGCGGTTTAAATCTGAGGCTATGAGCGCTACCGCCGAAAACATCGCCGCTCCTCTACCCGAAGGCTTTACCCAGACGATCCGCGACATCGTCGGCCCGCCGGGGGTCATCACGGATCCGGCCGATATGGGACCCTATCTGTCCGAGGAACGTGGCCTGTTCCGTGGCGTCTCACCCTGTGTGGTGCGGCCTGCGTCCACGCAGGAGGTCTCCTGGGTCATGGGAGCCTGCTACGAGGCGAACGTCGCCGTAGTGCCCCAGGGGGGGAATACTGGCCTTTGCGGCGGCGCGGTGGCCTCCGGCGAGGTGATCCTGAGCCTGTCGCGTATGAATGCGGTACGCGCCGTCGATCCCGTGAATTTCACTATGACCGTGGATGCGGGGTGCATTCTGGCCGACCTGCAGCGCGTTGCCAACGAGCACGACCGGCTGTTCCCGCTGTCGCTGGGGGCCGAAGGCTCCTGCCGGATCGGCGGCAACCTGTCCACCAATGCCGGCGGCACCGGCGTCATCCGCTACGGCAACACCCGCGAGCTGACCCTCGGACTGGAAGTCGTTCTGCCGGACGGACGTATCTGGGACGGGCTGACGGGGCTGCGTAAGAACAACACCGGGTACGACCTGAAACACCTTTTTATCGGCGCGGAAGGCACGCTGGGCGTCATCACCGGCGCGGTGTTGAAGATGTTCCCCAAACCGGTGGAGCGTCACACCGCTTTCGTCGCCCTGCGCGACCTGGAATGCGTACTGGAGGTGCTGGGCCGCGCCCGGAAAGCCAGCGCGGATACCGTGTCGGGCTTCGAGCTAATCCCACGCATCGCCATCGAGATTTCGGTGAAGCATATCGAGGGTGCGAAGGATTTCCTCAACGATCCCCATGACTGGTGCGCGCTGATCGAGTTCGAGACCAGTGAGGCCGATGCCGGGCTGGGCGAGGCCATGCAGGTCTTCCTTGAGGCCGCATTCGAGGACGGGCTGATCGTCGATGCCGCCGTCGCCCAGTCGGACGCGCAGCGCAGCGAGATGTGGTTCCTGCGCGAGGCCATGGTACACGCCCAGAAATTCGACGGCGCGAGTATCAAGAATGACGTCTCAGTGCCGATCTCGTCGATCCCCGAGTTCATCCGCCAGGCCAACGCGGCCACCACCGAAGCCTGCCCGGGGCTGCGGCCCATGGCCTTCGGCCATGTGGGCGACGGCAACGTCCACTACAACCTGCAGCAGCCGGTCGAGGCAGAACGCGAGGACTTCCTCGCGCGCTGGGACGAGATCACCGGACTGGTGGCGGATATCGCCCATTCGATGCGCGGCAGCTTCTCTGCCGAACACGGCATTGGCAAGCTGAAGGTCGGCGAATTGGCTGAATTCAAGGCCGGCGTCGAAATGGACGTGATGCGCGCCATCAAGGCTACCATCGACCCTAAGGGCCTGATGAACCCCGGCAAGGTTTTGGGTTGAGCGGTCGCGTTGCCCCGCGAATAGCTAGAAAAACTGGGTGCCGGCAGCAGCCGAGCTGCTCCGGAGATGCACAGTGGCGCGGGGATGTAGCAACCTATAACTCGTTTGTGGGCAAGGGCTCGGTCCCGCTATAAAGACGGCTGGACGACCATCAAGGATTGGCCCGATGTCCGACTACAAAGCACCCGTGCAGGACATGCGTTTCGTGCTGGAAAACCTCTGCGACATGGAGGGCCTGCGCGTGTTCCCGGCTTTCGAGGAGGCCTCAGCGGACCTTGTAGAGCAGATCTTGGTCGAGTCCGCCCGATTCACAGGGGACGTCCTGAGCCCGCTAAACCAGAGGGGCGACCAGCAGGGCTCACACCTTACCGACGGCGCGGTCAAAACCCCGCACGGTTTCAAGGAAGCCTACCAATCCTTCGTGGAAGGCGGCTGGAACGGCACGCCGTTCGAGCCCAAGCATGGCGGCATGGGCCTGCCCTGGACTATCACCACAGCGCTACAGGAGATGTGGCAGTCGGCGAACCTATCCTGGTCTCTATGCCCGTTGCTGACCATCGGTGCGATTGAATCGCTGATCGCTCATGGCTCGGACGAACTGAAGGCGATCTATCTCGAAAAACTCGTTTCCGGCGAATGGACCGGGACCATGAACCTGACCGAGCCCCAGGCCGGCACCGACCTGAGCCTTCTGAAAACCCGCGCAGACCAGGACGGCGACCATTACAGGATCTTCGGCACCAAGATCTACATCACTTATGGCGAACAGGACTTC